>Ga0209420_1000597_pt1 | contig 18433 bp, 15 predicted proteins | sample BlaSpr_A8_OM1_O1_FD_187972 | JGI IMG/M metagenome (GOLD analysis project Ga0209420, IMG submission 187972) | Forest soil microbial communities from Thunder Bay, Ontario, Canada - Black Spruce, Ontario site 2_A8_OM1_O1 (SPAdes) (version 2) | ecosystem: Environmental > Terrestrial > Soil > Boreal... | reverse complement strand
GGCAGCGGAGCCGCTTTGCAGCAACACGACGATAGCGAGCAGGAAGCAGACGCAAATGTGGAAGATCAGCAGCAACAACGGCAACTTCCAGCCGAGGGCGAGGATCAATCCCCCGACGGCGAACGAAATAGCCCACTTGACTTCAACTGGCATCGGTTGCTCCCGCTTAGAAATTCACGATGGACGCGAACGAATTTGTATCCAGACTGGCCCCACCCACGAGCGCGCCATCAATTTCCGGCTGCGCCATTAAGGCCTTTACATTCTCGGGCTTGACGCTGCCGCCATACAAAATACGCAGCGCGGAGGCGTGAGATTCGCCAAACCGCTTGGCCGCATCCTGCCGCAGAATGTGGTGCGCTTCCGCGGCAATTTCCGGCGTAGCCGTGCGCCCCGTGCCAATGGCCCAAACTGGCTCGTAGGCAACCAGAATACGGGAAAACTGTTCGCCGGTCAACGCGCCGAGACCGCCCTGGAATTGGCGTTTGAGCACGGACTCGGTGTGATTGGCGTTGCGTTCGTCGAGCGATTCGCCCATGCAGACGATGGGAATGAGGCCGGCTGCGAGGGCCGCGGGGACTTTTTTGGCGACCGTTTCGTCCGTTTCGCCGAAAAACTGGCGGCGCTCGGAGTGGCCGATGATGACGTACCGGCAGCCGGCTTCAAGCAGCATAGCAGCGGAAATTTCACCGGTGAAGGCTCCCTGCTTTTCCCAATACAGATTCTGGCCAGCGATAGCGATGTTGGAGCCGGCAGCGGCTTCGGCCGCAGCGGCGAGGGCGGTGAAGGGCGGCGCGATCACGACGTCACAATGCACGGCGCCCGCGATCAAAGGCTTGAGGGCGGCGACGAAGGCGCGCGTTTCCGCCTGGGTCTTGAACATTTTCCAATTGCCTGCCATTACCGGGCGTCTGGTCATTGCATGTCTTCCACAGCGGAATCTAAAGGTTCTCTAGGCCGTTTTAAAGTCCAGGCTATGCCATACGCACAGAAAAGCCCCGGGGCACCTGCCGCCCAAAACGCGGCAGGTCGCCCCAGGCTACAACCGGCCCGAGGCCACAACTAGCAATTTGTGAGCGCTTCGACTCCGGGCAATTTTTCACCTGCCAGAAACTCGAGTGACGCGCCACCGCCGGTGGAGATATGGCTGATCCTATCCGCAACGCCGGATTGGTGCACGGTCGCGACCGAATCGCCTCCACCGACGATGGAGGTGGCGCCGGCATCCGTGGCTTCTGCAACGGCCTTGGCGATTTCCAGGGTGCCCTTCGCGAAGGCGGGCATCTCGAAAACTCCCATAGGGCCATTCCAGACGATGGTGCGCGCGCCGCGAAGCGCTTCACGAAATGCGGCGATGGTTTGTGGACCGATGTCGAGCCCCATCTGATTCTCGGGCGTCTTGGTGACGGGCACTACCTGCGCGGTCGCTTCGGCTTTGAACTCCGGCGAGACCACGTGGTCGCTCGGGAGCAGCAGGCGAAATTTGCATTGCGCGGCCTCGTCGAGCAGCCTGCGCGCGAGACTGACCTTGTCGTCTTCCACAAGAGATTTGCCGATGCCGATGTCCTGCGCCTTGAGGAAGGTGTAGGCCATGCCGCCGCCGATCAGCATGGCGTCGGCAACTTTCATTAAATTCTCCACCACTTCAATCTTGTCGGAAACCTTTGCGCCGCCCAGGATCGCCACAAATGGCCGCTCGGGGTTTGTGAGCGCCTTGCTCAGGTAGGTGAGTTCCCTTTCCATCAGCAGACCGGCGGCGGCTTGGCGCACGAAACGCGTGATGCCGACCACCGAAGCATGCGCGCGATGCGCGGAGCCGAAGGCATCGCAGACGAAGAGGCCATCGCACAAAGCGGCAAGCTGGCGAGAGAAGCCCTCGTCATTCGCCTCTTCTTCCGGATGGAAACGAACGTTTTCGAGAAGAAGCACATCGCCGTTCGCGAGGGATTTCGTGGCCGCTTCAACGGCTTCGCCTACGCAATCGTTAATGAACTCGACTTTCGCGCCTAATAATTCAGCGAGCTTTGGCGCCACCGGATGAAGGCTATATTTTGGATTGGGCTTGCCCTTGGGCCGGCCGAGATGAGAAGCCAACACGATTCGCGCGCCGCGCTCGCGGGCTAGCTGGATGGTCGGCAGCGTCTCGCGAATGCGCGTGTCGTCGGTGACCAGCGGCTCGGCGTCGTCGGAAAGCGGCACGTTGAAATCTACGCGGATGAAGACCCGTTTCCCGGCGAGATCGAGGTCACGGATGGAGAGTTTATTCATGGGAACGAGATATTTGTGCGAAGCAGTTGAAAGAAACCAAAAGCTCCGGGGCACCTGCCGCTAAAGAACTGCGGCAGGTCGCCCCGGGCTACAGCCTTCCGCCTAAAATTTCGCGGCTAGGAATTTCACGAGGTCGCGGCAGCGGCAGGAGTAGCCCCACTCGTTGTCATACCACGCGAGAACCTTCACGCAGTTTGCGCCGACCACCTTGGTGTACTCGGAATCCACAATCGAGGAGCGCGAATCTCCGCGGAAATCGGCCGAGACCAATTCTTCTTCCGTGTAACCCAGGATGCCCTTCATCGGGCCCTCGGCGGCGGCGCGCAATGCGCCGTTCACCGATTCGACCGTGGCGGGCTTTTCCGTCATCACCGTTAAATCCACCACGCTGACGTCTGGCGTCGGCACGCGCATAGCGTAACCATCGAGCTTGCCTTTTAACTCCGGGATCACCAGATGCAAGGCCTTGGCGGCGCCGGTTGAAGTCGGGATCATGGAAAGCGCGGCAGCCCGAGCGCGGCGCAAATCTTTGTGCGGCAAATCGAGCAGCTTTTGATCGTTGGTGTAGGAATGGATCGTCGTCATCGTGCCGGCAACGATGCCAAAACTATCCTGCAGCACGCGCGCCACGGGCGCGAGGCAATTCGTTGTGCAAGAGGCGTTCGAGATGATGTTGTGCTTGGCAGGATCGTAGGCCTTGTCGTTCACTCCCAAGACGATTGTGAAATCGGGATCAGTGGCAGGGGCAGAGATGATTACTTTCTTCACGGGACCGCGCATATGCTTCTTCGCATCCGAGCCCGTCGTGAAGAGGCCCGTGGATTCGATGACGATCTGCGCGCCGACCGAGGCCCAATCGAGCGCGGCGGGGTCCTTTACCTTGAACACCTTGAAGAGGCGTCCATCGACGGAAATAGTGTCTTCGGTATGCGTGATTTTATGACTCAGGTTGCCCAGGATCGAGTCGTACTTGAAAAGGTGCGCTAGCGTCTTCGCGTCGGTAACGTCGTTTACCGCCACGATTTCAATATCCTTATCGCCGAGCGCGGCGCGTGCAATATTGCGGCCGATGCGGCCAAACCCGTTGATCCCAACCTTGATTGGCATGCTACCTCCAAAAGTTTTTGGCGCTTGATACCGCTTGACGGGATGGGGTACGGACGCCGATGCGAAATGCTAGGGCGCGGTGGAAAGAATGTCAAACCCGCACGCACCGCTACGTGGGAGTGCGAGAACAAATTTAGCGTGGAAATTGTTCAACGCGAATGACTTTTTCGCCCGTGAACGTGACGAATATGGTCTTGGCGGGCGGCGTGCCGTAAATCCAGTCTTCGGTTTCCGTGCCGTCGGCAGAAGTTTCGCGCACTTTCTTATCGGGCTTGCCGATGGAGGCGACGACCATTTCGCGCGTCATGCCCAGAACCGCGCGTTTCTCGGTGATGGCCTTCTGCATCTCGGGCGGCAGTGAGTCCACCCACTGCACGGCGGCGGAACGCTTGCTGAAATCCAGCACGGGCGCGAGCAGTGTTTTTAGTTGCTCGGGCGTCATATCCGGAATCGGACGGCCAAAATCCAATATTAGAGTGGAACCAATCTTTTGCGGCGCATTGGGAACGTTGCTGGTGGTCGTCATCGTCGGAATTCCCGACGTTTCGATATCCAGGTGATCCCGCAACCAGTGCCCTTTCGGCGCGCCCCCGCCATTCAAAGCAAATACGATCTGCTTCTCCTTGAACTGAATGCTCGTGACCTGCACTTTGTCGCCCGAGTTGATCGAGGCGCCATAACGCGCTAGGGAACGCTGCAGGAACTCATCATCCAGGGGCTTCCCAGCATGAAGCGTAACGCCTTCTTTCCCGGGAGGCAGAGATTTCTTAGCCCTGGCAAACTCACCGTCCACATAGCGGACCAAATCCAGACGCTGAAATTGGTCGAGCGGCGCATCTTTTTTCACGTCACCAGGAACTGGCGGCGGAACAGTGGGCTGCGTAGACGCCTGTTGCTGAGGATCGGGTGGTTGAGGCGCGGGCGCAGGGTCCGGCGGCGGTGGCAACAGGCGAGCGATCACCGGTAGCGTGAATCCATTCAGGACCGTTGGATCGGGCGCCACATTCGCACGCCAAGGCAAACTTTGGGGGTTATCCAATCCGGAGAACAGCAGAAGGACCGCCGTGAAGAACACAGGGCGAATCATGGGTAACCTGCCTGACGGTATTCTACGGCTTCCGGAGCTTCTGAGGAAGGGTTTAATTGTGGCGTCCAAAGAATCCAGGCGATCGCGGCGAGCGACATCACCGTCACTACGGCCCCCCCTTCCGGGCCGTAATTCCCTCCGGTCCACCACACAGGGCCGGTGAGGTGCGGTGCAAAAAGCGTGGGGCCAAAGTGAATGCCGCTAACAGGGAGCGAAATGATCGGGCCGAGGAAGAAATTCCACATCCAGTGCAGGCCGATTTGGGTCCACATTTTGCCGGTTCGAATGTACGGGAGCGCCAGCACGATTCCCGCGAGGATCGTGTTGACGGTGGAGAAAAAAGAGGCTGCGGGGTTACCGAGGTGCGCGAGCCCAAACAACGTGGAGGTGATTACCACGGCAGCAGCGGGGTTGGTCGCGTCAATCAGGCGCTGAAAACCATAGCCGCGGAACGCGACCTCTTCGAAGGCTCCCGCCAAAAGAAACAGCCAGAGATTGGCGGCAAGCAGATGAATGACCTGTGCGTTCCACGAGGCATTCCGCGTGTAATGGATGGCGTGCGTCGCCAACAGCAGTGCGGCGACGCCGATTTGCAACAACGCGCCCAACGCCATGCCAATACCGAGCTGCTTGCCCCAACCCGGCGTGGTCCACAAACCTAGTGCGCGGAAGCTGCGGCCATCGAATGCGCGGAGAAAGAACCAACTCAAAAGCAGCGCTGAAGCCAGGAGAAAAAAGGATTGCCAGACGAGGAAACTCCAAAACGACGCGCCACCTTTCCACGTGCCGACGAAATTGCCTACCAGCGTCGAGAGCAAGAAAATGCCGATCGCGAAAAGAATCAGCCGGACGATGGGGCGCGGGCGGCCGTCCGGACCGAGGAAGACCCGCTGCGCGAAGGAAGGCGGCGGTTCGAAGGGATCGTCCGACGGTGTGGGCGCGGGTGGCATGTTTATCGCGTGATGCGCACCTGCACGCCGTGCCGGTCAATCTTCATCGGGAGTAGTTCCCCGCCCGCTTCGGCGACCGCAGATTCGACGCGCGTCCGCGCTTCGGGCTCGATCAGCAAGGTGACGCAGCCGCCCCCACCCGCGCCGCAAACTTTCCCGGCAACGGCGCCATTACGGCGCGCTGATTCGATAATGCGATCGATTACCGGCGTGGAAATGGTGGGAAGATTGCGGCGCCGGAAGGTCCATTCCGCACGCACGAGCCGGGCCAGCTCAGTCCAATTCTTTTGCAGCGCGGCCTCGCGAACTTCCTGCGCGATCGCCGAAATTTCCGAGAGGTTGCGCCAAACCATACGGTCGCGATTGATCTGCGCCTGAAAGACTTCCCAATTATTGATAGCAGATTGGCGCGGTTTGCCCGTATAGCAGAGCACGAGCCTTTGCTCGAGTTCGCGGACATCGGTGGCCAATTTCTCGCGCGTTTCACCTCCCGGCTTTAGGTGAATCGCATTTACGCCGCCGAACGCGGGAGGGTAGTGATCCTGAGTGCCCGTGGGGACATGAATGACGATGGCCTCGGCATCGCGGCTGATGTGAATCCAATCCTCGCGGCTGAGCCCGGCGAGGGTGAGGCCGTCAAGCGCGGCGCAGATGGCGACGGCCATGGCGCTCGAACCGCCGATGCCCGCGCCAGCCGGCGCTTCCGAGTCCGTGGTAAGCGTAAAGCCCATGGTGGGACGGAAGATTTTCACCAGATGCGCCAGCAAGGGCAGGCGATAGTTCCGCGCTTTGTTCAGTGCGGAAAAAGATGCGAAGGATTCGCGGCGGTTTGTATCGCGCGATATAAGCGCAATACGCTTGGTGTCAAGCGCAGTCTCGATCGCGCAGCGCGCGTGGCGCGTGATGGCGCAATTTACCGTTACCGCACCCTCATGGAAAAGATACAGCGGCCAGATGTCGAGCGTAGCTCCCGCCAGATCGATTCTCGTTGGAGCCTGGACTTCAATCTTCACCGTGCGCTGCCCCTTGACTGGTTCCGCTCAGCCGAATGCGGAGTTCACGCGAGTCCGATGGAAATCACGCCATAATTGCCGCGCATGATAGCAGAAGAGTGGACCTCATGAGTGCATCCGCCGCGCGCGAGTTGCTGCAAAGATTCCCGGTGGCGCGCCGATTCATGGTGGGATTCGAGGGAACGCGTTTGCCGGTCGAGGTACGCGGACTACTTCGCGAAGGTCTAGCCGGAATTGCGCTCTACGCTAGAAATTTCACAAATCCTGAAGGCTTGCGAGCGCTGGCGACGGAGATTCGCGACGCGGCGGCTAAGCCGGTACTCATTGGCATTGACCAGGAGGGTGGAACGCGTTTTTCTTTGGCCGCGCCGTTTACGCAGTGGCCTTCGCCCGCCGAGTTTGGCGCGGCCGGTGATGCCCGAGCGGTGCGCGATGCGGCGCGTGTGATGGGGCGGGAACTTGCGGCCGCGGGATGCAATTTGAATTTCGCGCCGATGCTCGATTTGCACGTAAATCCGGCGAGCCCGGTAACGCAACACAGAAGCTATGGCTCCGATCCCGAACTTGTGGGGCGCATGGGCGCGGCATTCCTCGCGGGGCTGGCCGATGCGGGCGTGCTGGGATGCGCTAAGCATTTCCCCGGGCATGGCGACGCGGAGGTCGATCCTCATGAAGACTTGCCGGTGTTTCACGGACCGGCCGAGAGGCTCACGCGAGCGGAACTCGCGCCATTCGCGGCCGCAATTTCCGCCGGAGTGCCCACGATCATGACCGCGCACATCCTAGTGCCAAAGATTGATGCCGCAAGGCCGGCATCGCTTTCCCGGCACTTTCTGACCGTGCTGCTCCGCGAGAGGATGGGATTTCAGGGATTGATTCTCGCGGATGATCTCGGGATGGGCGCGATCCGCAGCCGGTTCGGACCGGGCGAAGCCACGGTGGAAACATTTGCGGCGGGCGCCGACGTCGCCATGTTCTGCCATGACCTGTCGCAGGTAGGACCGGCACTTGACGCAACGTCGCGCGCACTGGAAAGCGGGGCGCTCTCGCTTGCAGAATGGGAAGCCGCAGGCCGGCGGGTGGAGAGGGTGCTGGCGACCACACAGCAATCGCCATAGTCGCGGAGGGTTCCTTCAGCGCGCGGCCGCTTGCTGCTTCAACGGAGGAGCCGTATGCGTCGCCGCATCGCGACGCTCGGCTTCTGCCTTTTCATGCGCGAGGTTCGGCTCGAAGCAGCGCCGGCATCGCGCTTCGTACATTCCGCCAGCGCCGACCACGATCAAATCTTCCGAAGCGACCAGGCGTTGCGTGTGCACGGCGGGGTTTCCGCAGCGCACGCATATCGCGAGGAGTTTTGTGATTTCCTCTGCAGTAGCTAGTAAACGTGGCATCGGCGAAAACGGACGGCCGAGGTAATCCGTGTCCAGCCCAGTGATAATCACGCGCTTGCCCATGTCGGCAAGCCTGGAGGCCACTTCGACAAGCTCCTCGCCAAGAAATTGGCCCTCATCAATACCGATGACTTCGGTGCGCGGATCGATCTTCTCCAAAATCTCGGCAGCGCTTTTCACATTGTCCGAGCGGATTTCGAGACCCGAGTGCGAGACAATATCGGAATTCGAGTAACGCTGGTCGATCACCGGCTTGAAGATTTGCACGCGCTGCCGCGCGATCTGCGCGCGCCTCAAACGGCGAATCAGCTCCTCGCTCTTGCCCGAAAACATCGGACCCACGATCACTTCGATCCAGCCCATATTGCCCTTGACGATGTCCACGCAGGAGCCTCCGCCGACAGGCTAGCACAAGCGCATGTGGAAATGCAGCGGCGCGAGTGAATCCGGCGGTTCAGAGTAGATAGACGCCGCTGTTGAAAAATGGCGCGAACGCATTGATGAACGCGATCCGGAAGGCATCCTGGCGCGTGATCGTGTTGGCCGTTAGGACGCCCCATGCGCCTTCTGCGTCCCGAATTCCGTGGCGGCCCGCGAACACATCGATGGCCACACTCAGTTCGACGCCGCGATCGGCCACTTCGTGAGCCAACGCTTCGGGCAGCGGCACCATGCCGGACTGGCCGAACGAAGCGCGACCCGAGCCGTCACAGACATACGCCCAGTTCTCCAGGAAGACGTGACGCCGGGATCCCCCGTGAATGACCTCGAGGCCGCCTTCCAATCCGGCGAAGTAATTCCAGCGCTCGCCGGCGTCGCGCGCGATTCGCACCAGAGCCTCCGCCCTCGCGCGCGCACCGGCCATCGTCTCCTCATGCGATGCGGGCGTATGGCCCACGCCGCTGGGCACTTCCCGGCCGATCACTTCAAACTGCGCTCCGGGAGCGAGCTTCGGCCCGACTTGGAACAAGACTTCTTGCACGGCACCAAGCTTTGGTTTGCGCGTGCTGCCCACCGCAACGACGATGGTTTCCATAACCCGAAGCATAAGCGGAGTGAATCTGTGAAGCCAAGCGAGCAGCGGAGAATCTAGAACGCGGCTGTGAAAATTTGCCGCGCCGCACATACCGACACTATTCCTTCCAAAGTTGCGTTTGGCGTTGCGCGCCATAACGGTCCAGAAGAAATTTCTTGAGCGTGTCCACGGAATCGAAAACCCGGTCGGCACAGGCCAGCATCCAGCCACTGATCTGATCGGGAGCAAGCGTCGTTACCAGGTACACCGGGATGCCCTTGCGGTAGGCAAACGTCAACTCCGCCGGAGTGCCGCCGCTGAGCACGCCGGCCTTTGCCGAGTCATCCAGATAGCAGACGACGTAATCGGCCTTATTTTCGATGAGGTCGAGATCGAACTGAATGATTTTGCGGATGACGCGCCTGAAACGCTCGACATCGGTGAGCTTCCATTCGCGGAAGTGCTGGATTTCTTCGTCGGTGAGGCTCTTTCGTTCGTCTTCCGCGGGATCGTAGACGCGATGGCCAAGCTGCTCCGTCAGGAAGGGCGCAAGCTTCCGCCGCCACATCTTCCCGCCGTCGGACGCGAATTCGATAGGTCCGCACAAATACACAAGCATGGTTTTCGAAAGACGACGTTCCGCTGGAGGACGATGAAGCGAATGGAGCGGCCGAGGGGACTCGAACCCCCGCCTGGAGCTTGGCAAGCTCCCGTACTACCCCTATACTACGGCCGCACCGAACGCTGAATTTATAGCATGCCCGCCTAGACCGTTCAAGGCCCGGACAGCCAAGCTGCGACCATCGAAATAACTCCGTGCAGGAGTTTCCCGCCGCGCCGCAGCCAGCGTGATGTTCAGCGAGCTGCTTAGCTGAGTTGTACGACGCGGGCTGACTTCACTACCGGTGAGCGTTTCTGCCGATCTGCAAATCGCGATGCCTTGGTCTTATCCGTGTAGACGCGCGCGAATCGCTCTCCGTCGGCGTAGAAGACCGTCACTTGCCAGTGGCGGTGCTTGCGCCGCTTGTCCGTGTCGAATGCGGTGGTCTTGCGCTTTGTCTTTGTCGTGGTCGTTGTCGTTGTTTTTTTCATAAATGGGACCGAGGTGGTCTCCGACTTTGCTCCCTGTAGCACGCAATATGCCAATAGAGAGGCTCGTGTGCAAGCGGTATTTCAGATACATACAATCTGTTTTATCCGGTCTGAAACATCCCCGGTCAAGCGCAAGGACATAACCCATCCGAACGGTGTGCGCCGAGCACTTGCTCCCGGTAGGGCGCTCGTCACATAACGTTCCTTGGCGACACGTCTGTTCCGATCAGAAACAGTAATTTCTTTGATTCCCAATCGCGAACTCGGTTACGGGCCGTGGCTACTACCGGTTCCGTAGACGTGATTCTTGCTTTATTCGGCTCCCTCTATTCTCTTTGAAAGGGCTTGTGGTTCCCTTTTCTTCCAAACCATTTGCGTCGCGTGGCGTCTAATCCCTCGTGCAGCAAATTGACGATATAAGAGCAAATGCAAATCGTGTACCAAATTCGCCGGGGATTCATCCGCCCGCAATGCAGGCAAGCCACTATAGCGTGCAGAGGAAACTTTTTACCGGCTGATGCGTTACATGGAGTGATAGCAAGATTTGAAAGTGAGGAGGCCATGGTTTCAACTTCAGTAGACGTCCCCAGAATCGAGACTTTGAGAGCTTATTCCGCGCAGACGATACACGCGCTTAGCGACCTGCTTACGAGTGGCGCGCCGGCGCGGCCCGATCCGCGGCGCGCAGGTTTTTACGAAATCGAAAGCGCCTCGGAAGTATTCTACGTTCATATCTCCCCCGTAAATGGACGAGTGTTGCTGATCGGGGTGTGGCACAGAACCACTCCCCGATTGGCCAGCACCACCGCACAAATCGCGCAGGTTGCTTAAGCCCGCGCATCAATAATCCCGTAATCCATTTCTAACCGAAGCAAATAAATACCATCTGAACCCAGTACGCTCCGTCTCTTTTGCAGCCTTCGGTGCTTTCGCGGGAACGCCACTCGTACGCCGCGCTATTCGTAGCGCAACGCGATCACGGGTTCGATACGCATGGCGCGCAATGCCGGAACCAGGCATGCCGCCAGCGCCACAGCGACCATCACGGCGCTAGCCAGTGCCAACGTAGCCGGATCGTTGGGCTCCACGCCGAACAGCAAGCTCTTGATCAAGGCAGTAGCGAAATAAGCGCCCAGCAAGCCAATGCCAATCCCGATCGCCGCCAGGATCATTCCCTGCCGAATCACCATCCAAAGCACGTTGGCGCGGGCAGCCCCGAGCGCCATGCGAATGCCGATCTCCCCGGTGCGTTGCGTAACGAGATAGGACATCACACCGTAAGTGCCGACGCCTGCGAGCAACACCGCCAACGCCGCAAAGGTGCCCAACAAGAATGTTTGGTCCGTTTCCGTTCCCATGGTTTCCGAGACGACTTGCTTCATGCTGGCGACTGCAAACACCGCCAATGCCGGATCAAGCGATCGCACGACCGCTCTGACGGTGCCGGCTAGGTCTTCCGGACGTCCGGTGCCTCGCACGGCAAGGGTCATCGGAAAAGTTCTGGGGCCGATATCCCAGGTGAGGGCCATGTAGGCCTGCGCAATGGGCGGCTGGCGCAGCCCGAAAATCTTGACGTCTGAGACGACCCCGACAATCCCCATGGCCGCGCCGTTGGCATGGAAGGTGCGGCCGAGAGCATCCTGATTCGCCCAAAATTTGCGGGCCATGGTCTGGTTGATCAGAACCGGAATCTCCAAATTCGGTGGTGGCGTGGCATTATCCGGCAAAGCTTGCAACTTCCGCGATACTTCCGCGGTATGCGCCATGTCCGCGTCGGTGAGAGCGCGCCCGCTCAGCAGCGGAATTTCCATGGCGCGGAAATAGTCTGGCGTAGTACTCGTCCATTCGACGAGTTCACCGGCAGAAACCTTGCTGTCCTGGCCGTCGATTTTCACATAGCCGTTATTGCCGCCCTGAAGCGGAATCTCGGTAGTAAGGGCCGCGGCGCGAATGCCCGGCGCAGTTTCAAGGGCGCGCGCCAGCTTGTCATAGAAAGCGACCTGTCTGTCGTAGCCTCCATAAGCTGCCTGCGGAAGTAGCACGGAAGCCGTCAGCACTTTGTCGGCGTTGACACCCAAATCGACGGCGCGCAGATTGGCGAACGTGCGAAGCAAAAGCGCCGCCCCAGCAAGCAGAGCCAGCGATAACGCGATCTCCGTAACTACAAGCGCGTTGCGAAAAGCGCGCGTGCTCCGTGAAACGGTGGATGCCATGCGGCCGCTGGATTTCAAATCATCCACCAAATTGACTTGCGCGCTCTGGATCGCCGGGACCAATCCAAACAACACGCCAATTAGCACGCTCACCGCCAGGGTAAAACCCAGAACCGCCGGATTTACACCGAGAGGATTCGGTTGTGGAAATGGATTGTGCTGCGAATTGCCCAGGAGTGAAACGCAAACGTAAGCCAGCGCGATGCCGGGAATCGCTCCCAATATCGAAAGCAAGACACTCTCCGTAAGCAACTGCCTTACCAGGCGTTGGCGTTCGGCCCCGAGCGCCACGCGGACCGCGACTTCGCGGCGGCGATCGGTGGCACGCGCGAGGAGCAGATTCGCTACGTTGACGCAGGCAATCAGCAAGACCAATCCGACCGCACCGAACATCGTCCACAACTGGCCACCGGTGTTGCCGATGATTTGTTCACGGAGCGGGACCAATATGGCCGTTTCGTCTCCATTCGAATCCGGAAACTGCTTCGCGAGGCCGGCGGCGACCGCGCGCAGATCGGCGCGGGCCTGTTCGATTGAAACACCAGCCTTGATGCGGCCAATCGCGCGCAAATGATGGGTGCCGCGCGAACCAAGTCCCTTGGAGGTCGCGTCAATCGGAACCCAGAGATCGGCGGCTCCCGGCGTGCGATACCACGCTGGCATTACGCCGACCACCGTATAGACTTCGCCGTTGAGTTTGACGGTGCCGCCGATGGCACTGAGCTGCCCGCCAAAATTTTGCCGCCAGAAAGCGTAGCTGAGGATGGCAACGTGATTGCGGCCGGACTGGTCCTCGCCGTTGAGGAATGCACGGCCCCGGAAAGGCTGCACGCCAAGCATGTCAAAAAAATTGGCCTGTATTTGCACTCCCTGCGCGCGTTGGGGTTCGCCGGCGACGCTGACGTTATAGCTCGTTTGATACGAATAAACCGCCATATCCTCAAATGTGCGGTTCTGGGCGCGCCAATCCAGATAATCCTGGCCCGTTAATGGGAAGTTGCCGGGAGCAGATTCGGTTTCGAAAAGCTGGACGAGTTTATCAGGAGCACGGAACGGCAGCGGGCGAATCAGCACCGCGTCCACGACGCTGAAGATAGCGGTATTCGCGCCGATGCCCAGCGCAAGAGTCAGGATCGCCAAAGCGGTGAAACCCGGCTTGCGAGCAAGCATTCGAAGTCCGTATTTCAGATCGCTGATGAAATTGTGCATGGCGGCTCCCGTCAGGACGCTTCCGATGGCTGACGCCTAAGATACGCCCAGGCATAATCAGAAGTTCCCGCTAGCGCCTTAGACGATAGGAGGGACCGACGGTCCCGCAGCTTATGTGATTTTATGAGGCGCCAACCCGAGGAAAAGGCGATCCGGCTTGCAGCCGGACTAGCTGAATAGATTCTTTACTACGAACCAGACGTTCGCGGGACGTTCGGCCAACCGGCGCATATACCAGGGGAACCAATAGGTTCCATGAGAAATGAGCACGTTCACGCCCCAGCCGGCGGCGGCCAGGCGCTCCTGCTCCTTCCGCTGGATGCCGTAGAGCATCTGGAACTCGAGGCGGTCTTTCGGTACGCCGCGGGCTTTGACCAGTCCCAATGCGTGCCCGAGCATTGCCGGGTCATGTGTGGCAATGCCGGCAAACGTCCCGGAAGCCAGCGCGCCTTGGCCGAACAGCGTTTCCATCAGGGAAATATATGCGTGATCCACATCGCGCTTGGCCGGAAACGCAACTTCGGCCGGCTCGTGATAAGCGCCTTTTACGAGTCGTATCGAGGGCCCCAGCGGGAGCAGCGATCCGAGATCGGTGGGAGTGCGGCGCAGATAAGCTTGCAGGCAAACACCAACGTGCGGATATGTCGATCGCGCCCGGCGATAGAGCTCGAGTGTTCGGTCAACGTAAGCGCTCGATTCCATGTCTATCCAGATGATTCCGGCGCCGCGGTCAGCCGCGTCCAAGATGCGGGCCAGATTGCGGTAACAAAGTTCGCGATCGAGATCGAGGCCAAGCTGGGTTAGCTTGACCGAAAGCGAGCCGGGCAGGCCCTGCTCACGCATGAGAGCCAGGACTTGTACGTAATGCTCCGCAACGCTCTTGGCTTCGGCAGGCTCATTCACATTTTCGCCAAGCCGCGAGGGCATGGCGCGAATGCCGAGCTTGCGCAACTCTTCAGCGGCTGCGAGAGCGTCTTCAATTTGTTCGCCGGGTAGGAATCGAGAGGCAGCACGCCGCACAAATCTCCAACGCGCGGCGTGCTCGCGCAGCCATTGGCTCTGCGAAGCTTGAATCAGCAGATTGCGCGCGAAACTCATGCCACGACTGCTCGCAACGATGGCCGGACGGCGTTCCTTCCAGCCGCGGATGAGTACCTAGTCTTCGCCCCTGGCCGGCGCGCTCTGCTTCGCTTTGGAGACATATTCGCGTACATCTTTCAGTAGCGCCTGAGAATCGAACACGACGCCGTCACGAATCGTATACTTCACGCATTGCTCGTGGCTTTCTTTACGGTCCAAGCCAACGCGTGTGACGCCGGTGCCCTCAAAGATTTTCATGTCGCTGAGCGGATTTTCCGAGAGCAATACCAGGTCTGCCAGGTAGCCCGGTCGCACCAGACCGAGATCGGCATTCTTCACCACCTTGCCGCCGTTTTCGGTGGCCGCATGAATGGTTTCAAGCGGCGAAAAGCCGGCTTCCTCGAGCATTTCCATTTCGCGAATGGTGCCGAACCCCCATAGCTTAAAGAGGAATCCGGTGTCCGAGCCCACGGCGACAACACCGCCGTGGTTCTTGTAGTCGTTGACGAAATCCATCCAGATGCGATACGCGCGTGCCCAATCGGCTTCCTTGTTCGAGGTCCAATCGTAGAAATAAGAGGCGTGATGTGCCGGGTTCGGCCGGAAGGAATCCATCACCACGGGCAATGTGTAAATTGCGTGTTCGGGCAAATTCTCCGCGCGAACGACGTCTCGATTTGCCTCGTAAATTTCAAACGTCGGCACCATGATGAACCCGGTGCGGTGCATGGTATCGAGCAGCGAATTGATCACGTCCGTGTGCAACCGCTGCACGTTGGCCTGCAGCCACACGCGCCCGGTCTCGAGGAAGCGGTCCGGCTCGGACGAGTAATTGTAATCGGGCGGTAAATCCTGAATGTTTTTGTTGTCGAACGAAGATTCGGAGTACCCGTAGTGATGCTCGATGGTGGAAGCCCCGTCCGCAGCGATCTGCACGGCGTTCATGGGATACACGCCGTCCTGGCCGATATGCACGGCTACGCCCATGCCGTTCTTGCGAGCCTCATCGGCAATCGCTTTGAAGACGTCCGGCCATAAGCCAGGCTTACCGGTGATTTTCACGCCGTCCACACCCCATCCGTGCCATTGGTCCACAATCTGCCGCGCGCCGTCGGGGCTCGAGTGCTGCGCATCCACGCCGCGATAAAAGGGATAAACGTACATGCGCGGCGCGATGATCTGGTTGGCGGCAATTTTCTTCTTTTCCTCTACCATTTGTTGTGGATCGTCGTTGCCGACGTTGAAGACGCGAATCGTCGTTACGCCGTGTCCAAGCAGCAGCTTGTAGATGTAATCGGCGGGCACATCTTTGCTCGAATTGATGTGGATATGCGCGTCCACGAGACCGGGGGTCACGTACATGCCCTTGCCGTCGATCACACGCTCAGCGTTGTTTTCCTGCGCGCCACCAGCCATCGGGCCGCCGCCGCCGCGCGTTACGGCGTCGGTGTTCACGATGCGATCGATCTTGTTGCCTTTGATGTAGATATCCACCGGCCCATAGGCAGGGGCCCCCGAGCCATCAATCACCGTGACGTTTCGGATGATCAGCGAACTGTACGGTCCGGTTTGCTCCGGATTTGCGGCTCCGTTTTGCTGTGCAGCATGGCTGAGCCGGACGCTCATCAGGGCTGCGCACCCCAGCAAAGCGGTCACAGTCGCTGCCCTGACGATAAAGTTCTTTAGATACATGATCGAGTCTCCTCCAGCGGGCCGCACACAGCGGCTTCCGATCTGACGTCAAGCAAAGATTTCGTTCTAACGGTGATCAGGATTGAAATGAAACGCGTAGACTAGAAGGATGCGGCCTGGAAGTCCAGCGCGAATGTACCGAAATGAGCGAACCGGGGATGTGGCCCCAGACACTCCAAATTTCGCTATCTATCCTTTTGCTGTAGGCTTACGTCTAAGGCTGCAGGGAACTTTGTGGATGTGTGCTGCGTACATTAGCATGGAGATATTCCAGGAGCGGGTGCGATGAGAGATTACGTCTGTGAACTGCACTTTTCGAGTGATCCGGCCGCTGTTTACAAAGCTTTGACCTCACCCGAGGGATTAGCAGCTTGGTGGACGGCGGATTGCGACGTCAGCCGGAAGGTGGGCGAGCAATCCACTTTCCGCTTCGGTGCCACGCGCAACGTAATAAAGATCACGCAATTGGTGCCGGACCGCGAAGTACGTTGGGAGTGCGTCGACCAGTTCCTGCCACCAGGCGACAAATTTGCAAAGAGTGATGAATGGGTGGGAACGCGCCCTGTTTTCATTCTCAACGGACGGAACGGTGGCGGCACGGAACTCTACTTCATGCACAAGGGCCTGCATCCAGGGCTTGCCTGCTATCAATCCTGCGCCGTTGGCTGGGATCATTACCTGAAGGTGAGTCTGAAACAGTACGTGGAGAAGGGCTCGGGACAGCCGTTCCGGCACAAGACCGAAACTGCCGAAGCTCAGGCCTGATCGCCGAGCACGTCGCGCCGCGCCCGCGCTCGAACGGCTATATAATCACGCGGGCATGAACGCACCCCGCGCGCCGCTTAGTATCCTTTCGCCGCGTCTTCCGGCGTTCGCGGCTGCCGCCTTACTTTTGGGCATCGCGCCATGCGCCGTTTGCGGCCAAGCGCCGCAAACCCCTCCGCCGAACCAAGAAATTCATCATCTACATGGAGTCGTGCGCGATCAGAAGGGCGCTCCTGTCTCCGGAGCCACCGTCACAATCGATTGCGCGCCTCTTCACATGCGCCTGCTAACGCCCGATGACGGAGCTTTCGCCTTTGAGGCTGCCGCAAACTGCGCAGGCAAAATTAACGTCACCGCGGCAGGGTTTGCCGAAGCCCGCGTGAATTTTACGGCTAAGGATGCAGGCACCGGTTCGGGCTTCGAAATCACGCTGAACCCGGCGCCACTTTACGAAAGCTTCGTCGTTACCGCCACGCGCGCGCCCCTCTCGGAAAGCAATGCAGAAGCCGCCACCTCGGATGTAACCGCGCTCGACTTGCAAAACTGGGCGGGCGAATCCGTGGATGATAAATTGCGGCAAGTTACGGGATTTTCGCTTTACCGGCGATCAGGCAGCGAAACTGCCAACCCCACCACGCAAGGAGTTTCGCTCCGAGGTTTAGGCGCAAACGGCGCGAGCCGCGCATTGGTGCTCGCGGATGGTATTCCGCTGAACGACCCGTTTGGCGGCTGGGTATTCTGGGACCAAGTACCCGAGCAGGAGATCGATCGCATCGAGGTCGTCGAGGGCGGCATGTCGGATTTGTACGGAAGTACCGCGCTTGGCGGCGTGGTGGAGATTGAGACGAAGCCGCCCTTGGGTACCAATCTCTCGCTCGAAAGCTCCCTGGGCAATGAATTGACGGCGTTCAGCTCCGCGCACGCGACGCTGCGCTCCGACCTGTGGGCTATTTCAATCAACGGCGAGGGCTTCCGTACGGATGGTTATATTCCTGTGCCGGCGTCGCTGCGTGGATCCGTGGATTCTGATGCGGCGTCGAAGCACGCTGCAGGAGACGTCCGCATCGAGCGAACGTTTGCGGAAAGTCTGCGCGTATTTCTGCAAGGGTCATTGCTCAGTGAAAACCGGTTGAACGGTACGAATCTGCAAGTGAACAACAATACGATCCGGCAGTTGGCGGCCGGCGCGGATTGGGATGCCCAGGGCAATGGCCTTTTCACGTTTCGCGTGTTTGGTGGGACGGAAAACTACCATCAGACGTTCAGCTCCGTCCCGCTCAACCGCGATTCAGAGACGCTCACGTCGAACCAGAATGTGCCCATCTATCATGTGGGATTTAGCGGGCAATGGACGCGTACCGTTGCGCGGCGCCACACGCTTGTGATCGGCGCCGACGGACGAGATATCGCCGGAGAATCGGACGAGCTGCGCTTCACGGCCGGTTTGCCAACTTCAACATTTGATAACGGCGGGCATCAGCACGAAGCGGGCGTATTCATCGAGGACGTGTTTGCGATCAGCCCCAAGTGGCAGTTGTCTCTTTCCGGGCG
>Ga0209420_1000596_pt1 | contig 18450 bp, 23 predicted proteins | sample BlaSpr_A8_OM1_O1_FD_187972 | JGI IMG/M metagenome (GOLD analysis project Ga0209420, IMG submission 187972) | Forest soil microbial communities from Thunder Bay, Ontario, Canada - Black Spruce, Ontario site 2_A8_OM1_O1 (SPAdes) (version 2) | ecosystem: Environmental > Terrestrial > Soil > Boreal... | reverse complement strand
GGACGCCACCAGCCAGTACCCGTTCCGATCGCCTGTGGGCGTGATGCCGACCACTGGCCGCTGCAGGTGCATGGAGCCGGTCGAGCCGTGGAAGCCGGCCGAGCCGAAGTTGAAGATGCCCCCGTCGGAACCCACCAGCCAGTAGCCGTGTGACGACGGAAGCGGAGGCGGAGGCGACGGGACGGGGGCGTCAATGGTCAGCGTGAACATCTGCGTGGCCGGCGGACCGTTCCCGTTCGACGCCACCAGGCATACCGTGTACGCGCCGCCTTCGCCGTCGACCGGCGTCCCCTCCAGGGTCGCGGTGGCGCCACCCGTGTAGTCGAACGAGATGCCGGACGGGAGCGCGGAGGGCGTGCACCCCACGAAAGCGGTGTCGCCGATGGAGCTGACGGCCGGCGTGGCGGTCGTGGCGACGTCGAATACACCCGCTGCGCCGGCGGAGAACGTGGTGGCGTCAGCGCTGGTGATGGCCGCTGCGGTGTAGGTGTAGAGGTCGGCGGGCGATATCGCGCTGGTGCCGCCGGGCGTCGTCACCGTGATGTTCACCGCGCCGACGTTGATGGAGCCCGGGATGGTGGTGGTGATCTCGTTCGAGCTGTAGCTCATGGACCCGATGCTGGCCACCGTCCCGAAGTCGACGATGGGTGTGGCCCCGTCGTTGAAGTTCGACCCTTCGATGGTCACGCTGCCCGAAGGCACCTCGGGGCCTGACGTCGGCGCCACGGACGTAATGGTGGGCGCGTCCGTCGGTGCGTAGGTGAACTCGTTGACCCCCGGTTTGCCGGTGGAGCTCGACGACCCGCTGGTGGTCACCGTCACCACGACCTGGTCTGTGGCCGTCCCCGCCGGGTCGGCCGGCGCGTCTGCGGTCAACTGGCCGTCCCAGTCGACCTGGACGTTGGTGGCCGGCACCCCGCCGAAGAAGACCTGCGGCGCCGGGTTGGTCCCGAAGTAATTGCCCTCGATCGTCACCGGCGTCCCGGCGGCGGTGTTCGCCGAGGATGCGGGCAACACTTGGACGACATCCGGGGCGGCCGGGGTCGACGGCGTCGGCAGCGAGCTCGGCGTCAGAGTGTCGATGAGCGAGTCGGGCGTGCCTTCCTCGTTGGCGAAGATCTCGGTGTACTGGCCATTGGTCGTGTTGGCGTCGCCCATGTCGGCCGTCTGCGACCCCGCGGTCACCCAGGGACCCAGAATGTTGTCCCGATGGCCCCAGCAGTCGCGATCCGACGGTGAAGTGCACCCGATGTTGGTGCCGCCGTAGCCGTCGTTGTACATCCAGGCGTAGTCCGCACCGAGCGGCGTGTAGTCGAGCGCGAAGATCGACCCGGCCGAGCTGTAGTCGAACCCGTTCGGCGGTGCCGGGTCCTTGTTGTCTTGTGCAGCCGTCAGCGCGGCCGCGTTCAGCACCGGATCGATCCCGGTGAACTCCGACAGGCCGCGGTCGCCGCGCTCCTCGTCCGTGATGATGAGCTGCTGCACCGGGACCGGGTCGCTGGCGAAGCCGCTGGGTAGTACGAGCGGACCAAGCCCCTCGAGGTAGCGGCCGTAGTTGATGTTGTGCAGCACCGAGTCGATGCATCCGGAGCTGTCGTCGTCGACGGGCGAAATGGAGCATGCCGGCATCACCTGGGGCGGGATGTTGGCGGCCGGATTCGAAGGGGGCACGAGTCCGGCCGCTCCGGCCGGCGCGGAGGATCCCGCCATCAGCATGACGACGCAGCCGATCAGGACGACCACCGCGAGGACGGTGCGCGGCAACGTCGATGTGACCGCGCGCGCGCCGGTTGGGTGCTGCCTCACGCTTCCGTTCGCCCCCCTCTGTGCGTGGAATCAGATCAGCTCGGGCAACGTAACATTTTCGACCTTCGGCTCAGCGGTGTGTTGGGCGAAATTGTCCTTTGGTTGACCGCTGGCCGGGTGCAATTCGGTTGCCGCCCGCAGCGAGCGGAATGGCGCTACCACCTCGTGTTGCGCGCCGGCACGAGATCCCGGTCGGCGCGCGCGGATAAGGTCCCGACTGCTCGGCGGAAGTAGGGAGCACAGGTGAATCGTTCTGGCGGAAGGCGACGCGCTCGCGGTCGCGGCGGCATGGGGAAACCCGTGCCGCTGCTGATGGCTACCGTGCTTGCGCTGATGGGCGCCCTCGAGGTGGGGCCATCTGTTCAGGGTCCGCACGCGGCGGCAGCGACGATCGCCTACGCACCGCCCGATACGCCCGGGCCACCGCTCGACGTGCCGTCCAGCGTGCTCGACGCGGCGGTGACCTGCTCGCCGTCGGCCGTGCGGCCGACGCGGGACATCATCGTCGTCCTGCCCCCAACGCTCTTCGACCCGGGTGAGGCGTACGGATGGAACTACCTGCCGGCCTTCGCCGCCTTGGGCTGGCCCTACTGCGAGGTGACGGTCCCGGACCACTCGGACGGGGACATTCAGGTGGCGGCCGAATACGTGGTGAACGCCGTCCGCTTCCTGCACGCCTCCTCGGGCCGGCAGGTCGAGCTGTTCGGATGGAGCCAAGGGGCCAGCACACTCCCCCGCTGGGCGCTGCGCTGGTGGCCCGACATCCGGCCCATGGTGGCCTCGCTGGTTGGCCTGGCTCCCGACAACGAGTACGGGACGACCGATCCCCTCATCGAGAGTGTCTGCACGTACGAGTGCTTCCCGGCGGCCTGGCAGGAGACCCACCGTGTCCTCGGAGGCGAGTCGAACTTCATGATGGCCATGAACTCCGACGAGCAGACCTTCCCCGGCATCGCCTATACCGACATCTGGAGCCTGACCGACGAGGTGGCGGGCTGGAACGTCGGATCTGACAAGGTGTCCCCCCTGCCGGCGTCCCCAACGTGCTCAACGTGTCGACCCAGTCGCTCTGCCCACTGCAGCCCGTCGAGCACCTCACCATCCCGGCCAACGAGGCGGCCTACGCCGTGGCCATGGCCGCGCTGGCCACCCCGGGCCAACTGCCCAATCTGGCGAACATCGACCGGGCACAGGTGTGCGCCTCGCCCCTCATGCCCTACGTGACGCCGGCGTCGCTGGCCCTGAACGAGACCAACCTCGTGACGCTGGTGGGAGAACGGGCGACGGTCGGCGAGGTCACGAGCGAGCCGCCGCTCAAGTGTTACGTCACGGCGTCTTGCGGCGCCACCTCCGGAGGTCCGGGCCTGTAGCCCTTTCAGGCTTCAACTCCCACCGTCCGGGGCAACGAATGCTCTCGGCCGGGTCAGCATCTGGAAGCGGCGGAGGCGATCGCCGGCTTGATTGGTAGCGTGGGCCGACCATGTGGAAGATCACCTTCGAGGGTTCAGCAAGGGCCGGCGACGCGTTGGCGCAGGGGCTACGAGCGGAGGGTCTGGACGTTCGGGTCGAATCGCCCAGCGAAGACCGCGGCATCGGAACCGAGGGAGAGCCCATTGCGTTGTATGTGGGGGACAAAGTCTTCGACGCCACTACGGACATGGATGTTGAGTCACTGATCCTCAGGGCGATAGGGGTATTCAAGGACGGCTTCCCAGTCGGGGACGTACAGGTCGAGGCAGACGACTCGGACGTCTGAACCGGAACCCGTCGCGGTCATCCTCACGGCCCTCCGCTGTGGACGGTGAGGTTTGCGTGCGTACAGGGTCCTCAAAAGGGGGCCGCCAGAGGAAGGCCAGAAGTGACTGCCTCTGCACTGTGAGTCGGCTGGCGGGATTCGAACCCGGGACCTCCTGACCCCACTCTCTCGGGTCGCTGCGTCACTGTCCGAGGTTCCGAAAGAGTCCAGACCAACGGCACCCCCTCGCTATTCGGCCGTATCGCTCGGAAGTCCTTGGACCGGTTCCGACTCGGCACTGTCCCGAGACGCCAACGTGGACTGGGAGATGGATCTCGCCGAAGGGGCAACCGCTGGTGGCGGGTGCGGGCCTGGGACAGCCTGAATGCAGGGTTTGCGCAGGCATCTTGCTGTGGGCCAGTGTGATGCCAGGGGACCAGAATCTGGGAGTACGCACCGATGGCGGTAACCGGAGCGGAACTGATCGAGGCCGAGCGAGCGCGCCAGCTCACCGACGAGGGCTTCACACCCGACCACGACGCGTGCCACGCCCCCGGAGAACTCGCCCTGGCAGCGGCGGCATACGCGCTGGGCGACGTCGATCTGTGGCCCTTCGAGCCCGAGGCGTTCAAGCCGAGTCGTTGCGCGTCCATGCCGGTTGACGAGGGCGCAGCTGAACTCCTGCTACACGACTTGGTGCGTTCCGGGGCGTTGATCGCAGCTGAGATCGACCGGCTGCTGCGGGTGGGGCGCTGAGCCCGGGACCTCGCGGCCCCGGGCGGACATGCGAGCCTTCAGTGAGCTCCCGACCTGGCCAAGCCCACCGCATCGAGTCGGGCTGCCGGGATTTGAACCCGGGACCTCTTGACCCCCAGTCATTGCGGTCCGGTGACGGCTGAATTTGCCTCGTCGTGACAGGTCCGGCTGAACAGGGCATTTGGCTCGTTAATCGACCGGATGGTGCCGGTCGGTGTCGCTCTGTCCGGCTGCGCTTGTGAGCACTTTGTGAGCATCGGCGCCGGCAAGACGCCGGACCCCGGGGGCGTCGGGGGTGATTCCCGGCAATGTTGTAGTGGGCGCACCGAGCCACCCCTGTCGTCAGACCATCCCTCAGATCCGGCTCAGACCCGCCCCACATGGCCGCGGCGGGCCAGTCGGCTCCCTCGATGTCGAGAGTCAGCTCGGTGTTCTGATCAACGCCAGCAGGCTCGACAAGGTCGGGTTCCGGGCGCCTGATGTCACGGGTGCCGTCGTCAGTGCGGTGCCTCTGCCCGTGGCCACCGACGAGGACTGGTCCGACCAGTGACCCCCCTATGACCGCCCGGAGGTCACCGAGGGCGTAGCTCCCGGCCAGGCGATTTGGGGGGTTGCCCATTAGGAGTGATCTGGACAGCTACTACCTTGAACGGGTGCTGACCGGAAGCTGGGTCTACATCGCCGCACTGGCGGCGTCGTTCACCGTTGCGACCGTAGCCAGCCCGGCGGGCGTATCGGGTGCGGTCCTTCTCTTGCCGTTCCAAGTTGGCGTACTGGGCACTCCGAGTCCGTCCGTGACGCCGACGAACCTGCTTTACAACGTGGTGGCGACCCCGGGAGCGTTGTACCGCTACTGGCGGCAAGGGCAGACCGGCGGGCGGCTGACCCGGCTCCTGGTCCTCGGGACCCTGCCGGGGGTGATCGTGGGCTCTGTGATCCGAGTCGAGCTGTTGCCTGGGCAGACCAGCTTCGACATCGTGATTGCCTGCGTCCTCATTCCACTCGGAGCGTGGCTCCTGATAGGTCAAAGTCCCCAAACGCAAAGACCTTGGGCACTCCCACCCTCCCTACTCATCGTCATCGCCGCGGTCGTTGGTTGCGTCGGCGGCATCTACGGGATCGGCGGTGGAGCGATCCTCGCTCCGATCCTGATCGGATCGGGGCGGCCACCCGCCGAGGTCGCACCGGCCACCCTGGCGTCCACGTTTGTTACCTCGGCTGCTGGTGTCGCCACCTTCTTGGTGCTCTCGATTCACCATCACGGCTCTATCGCCCCGGACTGGGGGGTCGGGATTGCGCTCGGAATCGGCGGCCTCCTCGGTGGATATACCGGCGCTCGACTCCAACCACACCTTCCCGAATCTGCGATCCGTCACTTACTCGGACTATTGGTTCTGGCGATCGGCATTCGGTATGCCTGGCTCGCCATTGGATGAACTCTCGGCAGCGGGGACCCGGCCTCAGCCACCGATGCGGGCGGCTGAGCCCCCTTCAGCCTTGAGGATGGCGTCGCTGTTGCCGGTTCGGCGCCGCGGGCGGCATAGGACCTCGGTTTATCTTTGGAAGCTTCAGCGTGACGCCGGGTGGCGGTGGCTTCAGATAGACCGTCAGGATTCGAGGGGGCTGGCCGTCGACAGACACTTTCACGTCGTAGGCGCCCAGTTCTGGAAGTTGAACCATTGTCAGCGGAATGGCCGCGGCGATGCTGGCGGCTTCGCCAGCCTCGAGCTGGGCCGGCAGACCCGACAGGGGCTGCATCGCCGCTACCACGGCAGCGGTCTCCATAGCTGTGGATTGTTGGACAACGCGAACGCGCACTTCGTGCACTTTGTCGATCTCGTCGGGGCCGACCTCTACTGCGAGTCCCAAGTGGAGTCCGAGAGGTCGCGGGAGCGGCCAATCGGGTTGGTGGTACACCCGAGTAACGCCGCCCGATGAGACGAAAAGAAGACCCTCCCGCACCTGAGCGAAGTCACACAGGATGGCGGTTGTGATCTCCATCCTTGCTAGGCGCCGATCTCTACCAGCACCTGCCGAGAGCCGACGAACAGACCGCTCGTGGACTCATCTCCGTCATCTCGTGCCATAGCGTGGGAGACCTCCTCAGCGTCTGCGAGGATCTCCGTCCCGATGCGAATCGGCTCACCGCCCTCTTCAGACAGATCGGCGAGCACATGATCGAGTTCCTCACGCATCTCCATCAAGGAGGGCGCCGCCACGGAGACGCCGGGAAGCTGATCCGACTCCGCCCACCAGACGATCTCCCGCTCAGCGGCCTCAACGTGTATCTGCAGTGTGATGTCCATGGTGAGCTTGCTTCCCCTACTTCTCAGAGTATCGCCAATGCTTCTTCGACCTTCAGCCCGATGTCCTTCACCAGAATCTTGCGAACCAAGCCGGGAGGCAGCTGTTGGTTGTCATGGAACGCGGTGTGAATCACTGGGTAGCCGGCTTCTGATGCCCATGTCGTATGCGAACCGCCGCCACGGCGAGCCACAGAGTAGGACAGAGGAGCCCTCTTGATCAGGCGGTTGAATTGCCGCCCCGTCATTGAGGGAAAGTCCGGCATCCCGGCAAGAGTACGCGACCGCCTACGGCCACGCTGACCTGCCAATTCAGGCTATCCGAGGCAGTTCACAACACGGTCACAATTGAAGCGGTCCTGTCACCGGCTCCCGGTCGTTCCTCGCACCGGGAGGGCCGGCACTCCCGAGGTCTACCGTCGACCCCGTGGACTTCACCCCAAAGCCTGGCGACCCCTGCGAAGGGTTCGTCGTCGAGCCGGGCCATTGCTGGCAGATGGTTCTGAGCAGGCAGCTGAAAGCCACGCATTGCCGTCAGGAGCCGACCTGGACCGGTCGGTGGCACTCGCCGAAGGGAGACCGGTGGTGGCGGGTGTGGGCCTGCCACGACCACCTCGAGGGCCTGACGGGGCTGCGACAGTTCGGGGCCGCGCTCCCCTCGCCGGTCGAGCTGACCCAGGACGGTCCGCCCTCACAGCAACGGCGGAGCCTCCCATTTCGGGGCGACCGGACCCATGGTCTCCGCTGTCCATTTGGTGAGCTCAATGCAAGAAGCGCCGATCTCGTTCGCGAGGATCCTCAAGGACTCTGCGCCACCCGGTACGACGTCCTCTCGGACTTTTACCCGGGCCGCTCTGCTCAAAAGATCGAGGGCCGCGTAGGGCGACTGGAGATCGTCCGAGGTCCCCCAAAACGAGTGCACTGCCTCATTTCGCCGGATCCTGAGTGCGTCCGCCCCCTTGCGCCAGCGCTTGAACCATTCACGCAGCTCCTCGGTGAAGGGCTCCATAGAGAGCCGCGCCGCAACCTGTTCCCACTGCGTCAGCAAGGGAACCCCGTTCGTAAGAAGGCGGCCTCGGCCAGTGCTCACGTCGCAGGCCACCCAGAGGGTCAGCGCCGTCGCGTGTTCAAGGTGGCCCCAATTCATCGCTACCCGGCCGACCTGGCGCGGCAACTCCACGTCAGGTGGGTAGGGTTCGCCCGAACTCACGCCTCCGTCCTCCCCCGCCGAATCTCCCGGCGCTGCACTGGTGTCATCCCAACCCACAGCCCCATGAGGTCCTGATCGGCCTGCGCCGTCTCGAGGGTCGGCAACCCCCCGCTGTCCGGCTGCATCGGGCAGAGAAGCTCGCCCTCCGTCATGTCAGCGATCGTACGGCCGGGCCGATCAAAAGTTGGTGACCTGCTCGGGTCCACCCTCGGCCCGTGACTTTCACCCCAAAGCCCGGTGCCCCCTGCGAGGGCTTCATAGTCGAGCCGGGCCAGTGTTGCCAGATGGTCCTGAGCAAACAACTGCAGGCCACGCATTGCCGGGAGATGCCGACGTGGACCGGGCGGTGGTTCCCACCGAAGGGTGATCGCTGGTAGCGGGTATGGGGCTGTCCGGCCCACCTTGAGCCTCACGGGGCTGCGGCAGTTCGGCGGAAACCCGAACTAAGGCGAGGGAGGGTCGTCCGCTTTTCCGAAGTTGTCCCTCATCGCTGGTCCCCACAGGACACCCATGACCTTGTCCTTCGGGGAGCGGGAGGCCTTCACGAGCATCGCCACGAGCTTGTCCGCCATTATCGCCAAAGCCAGCGTGAGCTTGTCGTGGTCAAGTTCCGAGGACCGCTGGAGGGCCGCAGCCCCAGGGGCGCCCATTTCGCCGACGGCGTTGATAAAAGCCAAGGCCTCTGTTCCGTACTCCTCGAAATCGCCCGGGTCGACCTTCTGGGGCTCAGAGGGCAGATGAGCGGCCAGTTCCTTCTGAAGGTCCGTCAACCCGGCGTGTCCCGATTCGAGACCCTCTAGGTAGCGCCCAATGTCTTCGGCGCTGTCCACGTCCAACTGCTCCTCGGTGTTGGCGGAGTAGATCACGAAGTGGTCCCGATCGAACGAAATGACGAGTCGCGACGCGCCTTCCTGTCCAAAGCACTACACGACACCCGCGTCGTTGTCATGCTCCATTCTCCAGTCCGGGCGGCCGCTTAGGAGTTCCCCGAGCTGACGCCAGGCGTCGGTGTAGTCGCTCATGTCAGTCCCCCTCGTTGAGGATACGGCCCGTCGCCTTCGCCCACTTCTCGATGGCCTGAGGTCAGGCAGATGGCCGCTGGGATCGTCTGCCCGAGTGGTTCTCCTTCGTCATCCGTGCAACGACCTCAGATTCGATCGGAACACCAATCCCGATCGGAAGTGGTGAGGTGCGAGCCGCACGCAGGCACTCGGGACACTGGATCTGCCACCGTCCATCACCCAACCTGAAGACCCTCGGGTGGTGGGGTCCTTCCGCAATTCGCCAAGCCTCCTCCGTAGCACCTGCCCCCTCCCGGCGGCCGGACTCTACCGAAGATTGGTTGGGCCTTCATTGGGCGCGTGACGTCTCTGTGACGTGCTCCGTCTACCGTGATGCCGATGGCCGATGTCGCACCCCGGTCGCCCGAACCCGGCGACCGCCACCCCGGGTTCGTGGAAGAGCCTGGGCGCTGCTGGGCGTTCGTCTACAGCAAGCAGATGCAGGCAACACACTGTGCCGAAACGCCGACGTGGACGGGACGCTGGTTCTCGCCGAAGGGCGACCGTTGGTGGCGTGTGTGGTCCTGCCCGGACCACCTCGAGGGCCTGACGAGGCTGCGACAGTTGGGGTCCAGCCGGCCTGGGCCGCCGCCGTGAGCGTGACGGTGATCCTCATCCTTCTGATCATCTCGGCAGCGGCCGAGCTGTTCGGTACGGTGACCGTCGCGATTACCTACGCCAAGGGTCACCGGCTCGCGCAAGAGCTCCTCATTGCGACCGGTCCTCCAGTTCGTCGGATCACCGGCGCCGAGATATTGGAACCGCCGCTCCCCGGCCTGCGGATGTTCGATCTCGAAGGAAATGTCGACAATCTCCGATATCGGGTCTCGAACCAGCTCAGAGGCCGCTGGTGGATTACGGCGGGACTGATCGCCTATGGATTGGGAGCCTTCGCTGGACTCGGCGCCGGGCTTCTCGCTTTGTATCACTGATGGTCCTCGCCGGCACTGACCGCCTGACCCACGACGCCCAGATGTTCTGGCGATCACACCTCCCGGCCGGTGTCTCGCCAGAGCTCCAGGAGTGGCTCGGGGATCGAGTCGTAGAGACCCAACTGCTCTGGCAGAACGTCGGATGGCTGGACCGGTCCCGCCGGATGCTCCGGGAGCTCACAGAGCAGCTCGAGGCCCGGGACCCGACCAACCCCTGGACCCGCCAGTACGAACGGATCTACTTCGAGTCGCAGCTGATGACGCTAACCAGGACAGTGAACGCCAGCCGGCGCCGGCAGCCGCGTCGTGCGTCGCTGACACTCCTCCTCCGGGAGTTCATTGAGCGCCCAGAGCTGCTGGGCGCCCTATCCGGGGTGTGGGCGCCAGAAGAGCTCCAGGAGCCGGCTGACCCCAGTGCCGACCTCGCCGAGCTCAGGCGCGTCATGAGACCCCTGGTGCCCTGGCGGGACAGGGCCGTGGCACACCTCGAGGTAGATCACCACCTGGAAGGCGGGCGGCGCCTCGCTGAGGTCGCCTGGACCGACCTCGACGATGCCATCGATACGGTGTTCGACGTCTTCCATCGCTACTCGCTGAGACTTACGGGGGTCGACTACCAAATCGACCATGAGGGTCCTCCCTGGACTGACTGGCAGAAGGTCTTCGCCCAGCCGCTCTTCACCGACCAGACGGTGATCCCTCCGGAATCAGGCGGGGGCGCGACGTAGGAACCCCCGCGTCCAGCGTCAGCTCTGGACTTCCGCCCCGTCGCCTTCGCCGTCGGGCATCAATCACGGCCCGGATCGACCCGCGGGGCGATCACGTAGCGGCTAGAAATCGGGACCGACGGGAGGTTCAGGTGATTCGAACTGCTGCCGTGGGCGCCCTGCTCGCTGTCTCGCTTGTGGTCGGAGTCGAAGCCTCCGGTGCATCTGCAACGCACGGTCGCCACGGTTCACCACCAGGCGTCGGCGCCACCCTGGCCGCCTGGAAGGCGGCATATGGTCTGTCCCGCGGCTGCGACGACAACGCGTGCTTCGGCCCAGCGTGGCACCATCCGGGAGCTGGCCTGCGTTATCAGTACGGCGAAGTTTCCTACAACAAGGGTCGCATCGGGTCATACGAGGAAGCCTTCCCGCCTCACACGCCCGTCGACGTCGCCGAGCGAGACATCCTCGCCACCCTTCCTGGGGCAGTCGGCGGTCCAATCACGGTCGTGCCGGGCTCGGCCTCAGATGACGGCTGTGGGCAGCTCAACGTCGCCAGCGCCACCGTTGGCAAGGAGCTCGGGACGTATGACCCGACAGGCCAGGTCGGCATCGAGTTCGAATACCTGCCCGCCAACGGCAACACGCTGTACAGCGCCAGCAACGTGCAGCTGGCATTGGTCCTGGCAACGTCAGATACTCCGGGCAGCTGTTAGTCGTCGCAACCGCCATGGGGAGGGGCCCCGGTCTCGGGTGAGACTCTCTCATCACGAGTCTTCGACGGCAATGACCGTCAGAGCTCGGATCTCACTAGCCACGAGATGGGCCAACTCACCGACCCTTGTGAGATCGAAGGTTGTGGTGGCCGCTGTCGTGACCTCCAGGCCCATCTGCCGGGACAGTTCGAGAAACCGAGGCCAGTGGATGGCTTGGCGCGCATCGACTGGGTCAGACACCCTCGAAGCAACGAAGTCCACAACGTCGATCAAGTGGTTGCCAAGCTGGCCAAGGAGTGAGATGTCGTCGAGGATCACCTCATTCTCGAACAGCCTCTGCGTTCCCGTCACGAGGTTGATCGCGAACTGCGCGTCGACGAGCCATGCTCTCGCCTCCGATATGGTCACCGCTGGTTCGCCCATGGCTTTGGCAGTTGACCCGGAACTTCCGGACCACTACTCCGCCCCGCCGCCCTCTCCCAGCTCACGACGACATCCCGTCTCCACACCTCCGCCGGCCGCCAGCTGACACCACATGACCACCGTAAGGCGATCGTCGCCTCCCGTCCACCTCGAGGTCGGTTGAAGGCGCCTGAGTGGCGCTAAGAACCAGCGCTCCCGGGTGTCCCTTTATGACCGCCAGTTTGGGCGCCACCTAGCCGCCGGGCGTGATCGCTCACGTGTCGCCACCCCGCGTCGCTTCGAGCTCAGCTCGCAGCTGCTCTCGGAGAGCCTGTGTGGCCTCGCCGAGCGACTCCAACGCTTTGAGACCAGCGAGAACGTTCGCTGGATTGACGACCTTCTCCCAGGCCCCGATTGCGTTGCTCAAGTTGGTCCGAGCGTCGAAGTAGTCCTTCAGCAGCCGCTCGCCAGCGCTGGAGAGGTACAGGTTGCTCAGCGCCGTCGTTGTCATGATCTCGGCCGGAGGTGGTGGTTGCGGCTCGGGCGTGTCCCTGTGGCCGTTTAGCGCGCCGATCTTCCACCTGGCCCAAAGGTCCATGCCTGCTGTAAAGGTCATGATTCTCAAAAAGGCGTCCGCCTTACGATCCTGCTCGCGCTGCTCGCGGGCCATGTCGCGCTCGTGATCGCGCTGTAGGGCCCCTTCGGTAGCCGCGGCACGTACCTGTCGGTCGGTCACACGGAAGGTGATGACCCCTCCGACCATCGCTCCGGCTACTGCGCCGCCGACGCCGATGAGCGCGGCCCATTCGACTGGACTGACGCTCATTCCTTCACGACGTCCCTTCGCATCGCCCGGGCCCACTCCTCGACGTCGCCCCTCCTCCACACGCGGCCTCGGGCAAGTTGCGCCGCCGGCTTCTGGAAGGTTGGTCCGGACTCGATCAGCCGCAGAATGCGCTGCCGACACAGGTCCACCAGCGCGGCGACCTCCGTGACTCCCAGGAGTTGGCTCTCCACGCTGCGAGGGTACTTGCCATGATGGCAATCCCTACTTGTCTCGCCACCATGGCAAGGGCAGAGATGGCAGGTGGTCCGATCAGAGTTGAGGACCTGTTCTTCGCCACAGACCTCGAGCCACCGGGCCCACGTTCGCTTACCTCTCGAGGGCACCCGGTCCCCAATGCTTGCCAAGCGCCAGCTTTGCCACCGACGTGATGCCAAGCCTTTCTGGCTGTAAAGAAAACCGGGCGGTCTGCTTGATTTTCTGGCCTCTGACCAGGGAGTTCTTACTTCATATGCCAACCACTTCCTGTCACTGTGCAGGTGCGAGGTGGTGGAAGGAACCTCCGGGCGTCAGCGGGCCGCTCAACCGCCGGCCATCCAGCTAGGAAGGAAGGGACCGCTGTGGCAGATGACTCGATGAGGGTGAAGGACCTGTTCCTTGCCGAGGACCTCGAGGCCTTGGGTTGCGGAGCGATCGCCGAGGCGATCCGTAGCGCCGGATCTCACGAAGGCGTCGATTGGATCACGCTCCAATGCCTCGAGCTCCTGACGGCGACGGCACAGGGCAAGGAAGTGCTCAACGAGCTCCTGTGGCTACTCGAGGCTCACCGCGACGCGGCGAATCGCGAAGAGGAGGTCCGTCGGGAGGCAGCCAAGCAAGCTGGTGCCCGGGCCCGGGCCGCCGGCCTCATCGCAGCTGACGACGTCGCTCTCCTGAACGCGCTGCGTGACCTCGAGAGCCCCTACGCGGAGTCCCTGGAGATGTGCACCAACCAGGCGGACGTCGACAAGGCCAAGGATCTGATCAGGTGGGTGGCCGCCCGCTCGTTCGGAGGCGAGGCATGACGAGCCGACCTCTCTTCGAGCTGAACTCGCCAGAGCACAGGGAAGTCCTCGCTCGCTACCGACTGCACCAGGTCCGCCGGGATCTGACCGAGACCTCCGTCACCTGTATCCAGGGCCACCTACGCGCGTACCTTCGATACCTCGAGGCCGAGGAGGTGCCCGTCTTCGAAGCCACGTGGGGCCAGGTCGAGACGTTTCTCGACCGCCGACGCACAGCAAAGGGTCAGGCGCTCAGTGGTCGGACCCGGTACTACTGGATCAGCAACGTGCACAGCTTCTACGCATGGGCCATCGGCGAGGGCCTGACGTCGGTGGACCCCACAGCAGCGATCATCCGGCCGAAGATGCGCCGAATCCTCCCCCGCCCTATCGACGGCGAGGCACTGAGCGACGCCATCCGAGGGGCCGAGCCGCAGATGCGGGCCATGCTCCTCCTCGCCGCCCTCGCCGCCCTCGCCGCCCTCGCCGGTCTCCGAGTCATGGAGATCGCCGGTCTGGAGCGTGACGACATCATCGAGGCGAAGGGCCGGATCAGGGTTCGCAACGGCAAGGGCAGGAAGGAGCGGATCGTCCCGTTACACCCTCAGGCGCTTGGGGCTCTGCGAACCCTTCCGATGCCGAGGAGCGGATACCTGTTCATGAAGCCGATGGGGGGCCGACACACCCCCGTGAGCGTGAGCGTGGCGATCTGCGTGTATCTACGGGATGAGTGCGGCATCGACGCCACCGCACACCAGCTGCGCCATTGGTTCGCGACCGAGATCTACGCGTCGTCGAAGGACATCCGAGTCACCCAGGAGATGCTCGGACACTCCAACCCGGCCACCACCGCTGCTTACGTGGCCTACTCGCACGTCGGAGCAGCCGAAGCGGTCTCGTCGCTGTCGATTCCCGGCACCGAATCGGAGGACCTCGACGACGGGGAACCCGACGACAGAGCGAAGAGGGGCGAGACATGAAGCGACGCGTGTCGGCATCGATCTCGCCCGAGCACTACGACGTGCTGGCTCGGTACCAGCTCAGCACCGAACGTAGGCGCCTGACGCCGAGATCGATCGAGAGTTTCCAAACGTCTCTCCGCTCCTACGTGAAGTGGCTCGAATCCAAGGACATGAACATCTTTGAGGCGTCGCGAGAGGACGTCGAGATCTTCCTCGATGGCCGTCGTACCCGTGAGCGTCGCCAGCTGAACGCAGCGACCCGCTATCACTGGATCTCGGCAATTTATGGCTTCTACGAATGGGCCATCAGCGAGGGCCTGGCGCCGGCGGACCCCACGGCCGCCATCGTGCGACCGAAGGTACGCCAGCTCCTCCCCCGCCCCATCGACGCCGACGCGCTCAGCGACGCCGTCCGAGGAGCCCGGCCGCAAATGCGAGCCATGCTCCTCCTCGCTGCCCTCCCCGGCCTCAGAGTCCAAGAGATCGCCGGCCTCGAGCGCGAGGACATCCTCGAAGCGAGAGGCCGGATCAGGGTTCGTGACGGCAAGGGGAACAAGGAGAGGATCGTGCCGCTACACCCCGACGTGCTCGAGGCTTTGCGGCTACTTCCCATGCCGACTGCCGGATGCCTTTTCACCCGTCCGATGGGGGGTCGACACAAGCCCAGCACTGTGAGCTTGGCAATCAACGCCTACCTGAGCGACGTTTGCGGCATCGACGCCACCGCCCACCAGCTGCGCCATGGTTCGCGACCGAGGTCTACGCCTCGTCCAAGGACCTCCGAGTCACCCAGGAGCTCCTCGGCCATTCGCACCCGGCCACCACGCCGGTTACGTGGCCTACTCACACGTCGGGGCAGCCGAGGCAGTCTTGTTTCTATCGGTTCCCGGCGCCGGCCTCTAGGACCGGGGTCCCCTGCCCGGCGCCGGCCTTACCCCTGGACGTCGTCGAGTGAAACGTCGAGATACTCGGCGAGGACCTCAGCGTGCTTCTTCGTCATGACTCGGCGGCCATGGCGGTATCTGCTGAGGGTGTTCGGGTGGATGTCACAGCGGATGGCGGTCACCCAGTCCGGGTCGTCGATGGCGTCGAGAAGGGCTGCGAGGCCCTTGGCCTGGACGGTTCGTCGGTCCTCGTCGCTCGTCGTCGGCATCCCGCCGCTGGGCATTCCTCCTGCCATGTCAGATCCCTCCCCCACCGAGCTCCGGGTCCACTTCCTCGAGCGAAATCCCGAGATATTCGGCGAGGACCTCAGCGTGCTTCCTTGTCACGGCCCGGATCCCGTGGCGATACCGGCTGATGGTCGATGGGTGGATGTGACACCAGAAACCCACCACCCAGTCGGGCTCCCCGCTCGCGTCTAGGAGAGTTGCGAGGAGTTCGGCCCGGACGTGGGGCCGTTCCTCGAGGCTCGCCGCCGACTCTCCACCGCCGGCCACGTCAGTTCGCTCCGCTGCTGGACGCCCCAGCATTCGCGTCCGACAACTGGACCTTGATTTCAGGAAGGCGCTCCAGGAATTCCGCATCGGGTGGCTTGTACAGCTCGTCACGGTCGATACCGAAAATCCTCGCGATCTTGTTGGCATCCACCAGTCGGAGCTGCTGGCCATGCACACCGCGTGACCAGACCGAAGGGTGTACGCCCGCAAGCGCAGCGAGGTAGTACGCCGGAAAGTCCTGCTCGGCTGTGATCAGCCCCAGACGAGTAACCATGCCCCAACGGTAGGCAAGGTCTGGCCCTCGAGCGTGTATTTCATGTTCGTGATCATGATGGTTTTTCGTTGATTTCAAGGTGCGCGCGTTTGAAAACTGCGCCATCTTCCGTGAGGATCACGGAAGAGCGGGGCCAACCGGATCCGGCCCCCGGCCGGGCCCGGCCCCCCGGGGGGAGCGCATGACCGGCCGTGTACGCACGCCCTTCATGGGCGCGGGGCGCGCCGCGCAATTCGGGATGGTCAAGCGCGCGAGTGATGTCGAAGGATGGTCTCAAGGCGGACCGGTCTCAAGGTGACCGGTGACCCTGGCGTGACGACGTCGTCGTATCCGCTGTAACGACAGCGTGACAAGATCAACCGACAACTTACCTGGTCAGAAGCTATTGACGTCTGTCCGTCCTTACCCCATAGTGTAACGTATGCGTGACACTAACGAGGTGCGCCGGCTCCTGTCAGACGTCGAAAGGTTGGCGCGTCCAGTGCCAGTGCGCCGGCGCGGTCGACTCTGCCGCGACCCGCGTGCGGAGTATGACTGGTTCTACCTGCTCGACGCCGGCCTGCAGGGCTGGATCCGTCGCAACGTGTTTGCCGACGTCGGCGCCGGCCTGCCGCCGGATGAACTGGCCGAGCTGGCCGGCTTCGACTACGTCGACGAATGGGGAGATGCGCTGGTCACCGCGTGCAAGGTGGCGCGTGACCGCGACGTCGCGGCGAGCTGGGAAGACACCTACGCCGCGGACGATGACGCCGAGCTCATGGGCCCGGACGAGCTCGCCGAGCTGCTCGACGTCTCGCGCTCCGCGATCCGCCAGTGGCGCCACCGCGGCTTGTTGCCGACACCGGATCTCTGTCCGGCCTGCCCATATGGACACTTCGCACCGTACGCGACTGGGCCGCGCTGACCGGCCGCACGCTCGACACCGCCGCCGCTTGATCTCACCCAAACACCCAACACCAACCCTGGAGGTACTCACCATGCAGGAGCCGTTATTCCAGATAAACGCCCATGGCGACATCTGGCAGGAGCCCCAGCTCGGCGACCCGCCGCTACCTGGAGACCCGACGCCCGCCGGCATCGATGCCGGCGCGGTGGCGCGAATCGCCGAGTCTCGGGCCCTGTCAGAGTCGGCGCCGGCACGCACCACCTACCGCCAGCGCCGCGATGCGAAGGCCGAGCGCTTGCGCAGCTGGGCTGAAAAGCGCCAGCGGACGGCCGCGGCCGTGTTCGAAGCAAACAAGCCGTTCACGACGGACCACGCGTTCAACACCCAGCCCGGCCACATTCCGCTACGGGCCCGCATCGTCGCCCAGGAGGACCGCCACCACGAAAGCCTACGCAAGGCGGCCGAGATGGCATCCAGGGCGGATGGGATCGAATCTGCGGCCGCTCACGCCATCTACAGCGACGACCCGGACGCGGTCGAGCGCTTGACTGAGCGAATTGCTCTTCTGGAGGCCGAGCGCGACCGCGTCAAGCGATTCAACGCCGCATGCCGCGAGGCCGGCCAGGTCACCGCCGCCGCGCTCGAGGTCCTCACGCCGGCCGAGCGTGAGCACTACGCCGGCACCGCCCACACGTGCTCGGCGTTCCTGGGCAAGGCCGGACAGATGCCCGCCTACGTGCTGCAGAACCTCGCCGGCAACATCACGCGCCAGCGCCAGCGCTTGGCCCAGCTCGAGCGGGAGATCGAGGCCCGAGCCGGCACAGTCGAGGCCGAGACCGAGCGCGACGACGGCGGCACGCACCGGGTCACGTCGACTCGCGAGGAGATCGAGTACCCGGGCAAGCCTTCCGCCGAGGTGCGTACCGCCATCAAGGCCCAGGGCTACCGCTGGGACCGTGTCGCCGGTTGCTGGTGGCGTCGGCGGCAGGCCGCCGGCCACGCCCCGGACATCGACATCGTCAACGGTTACTAGAGCCCGAGCGCCCCGACCAGGACGCCGCGGTACTGCCGCGGCGTCCGAGCCGGAGACATCCGGAGAACAGGAGACACGCCATGCTGACCGCAACATCATCCGAGGTGGTCGACTTCGTTGCCGCCTACCAGGAGAACCGCAACCTTGGCCACGCCAGCGGGCCGAGCGGTTACCGGATCGTGGTCGTCGAGCGCCGCAAGTACCTGGCGATCGACGAGGTCCGGACCTTCGAGGGTCAGGACTGCCCCGGGCAGTCTGGGCGGTTCCTGGTCGATCGTGCGACCGGCGCGGTCTACACCATCCGCGGGTACGGCCAGCGCGGCCACCGCGCCGGCATGCTGGTGATCCTGACCGAGCAATTCCGCCAGGGATCGCGGACGTTCACGCCCGAGGCCCGGGTC
>Ga0209420_1000595_pt1 | contig 18451 bp, 14 predicted proteins | sample BlaSpr_A8_OM1_O1_FD_187972 | JGI IMG/M metagenome (GOLD analysis project Ga0209420, IMG submission 187972) | Forest soil microbial communities from Thunder Bay, Ontario, Canada - Black Spruce, Ontario site 2_A8_OM1_O1 (SPAdes) (version 2) | ecosystem: Environmental > Terrestrial > Soil > Boreal... | reverse complement strand
AATCGATCCCGAGCTGCACGTTCTGGCTATTGATGGTGACTTTGATGGTGCCGTTGCCTCGGCCGTCGGCGCCGACAACGTAACTTCCGGTGGCGGGCAGACTATTCTGTACGCTGCTACTTGCGCCAGCGGCCGCTGCCAGGGCCGGGTCGTTGATGTCGATAACGCTGCCACTCGAGAAGCTGCCACTGCCGCTAGCAACAAGGGTGCCGGCGACAGCAAAGTTGCTTAGGTTCGCGTTAGTGATGTCGAGGCCGGAAAAAGAAAAGACGTAGGTGCCGCTCAGGCTGCTGGTGCTGAAGCCGCCGGTTGGGGGCGGCGCGGCGGAGTTGCCACTGCTGCCGCAGCCGACTAGAAGTGACAGCGTGGAGAGCGCAAGGAACAGGACGATGGCGTTGCGGACTGACATAAACTTCCTCCCTGGGAGCGAATCGATCGTGGAGCCGGTCACCCTATAGTTAGTTCGAGGTTAGCACAGGTGAATTCAGTTGCATCAAACCCGTACCACGAAAATAAGTAGCGCAGGTGGGAGAAAAAAATCGAGGGCTGCAAGATGTTACATATCTTTACATTCCTTGTGTGGGTGGTGGCTGCGGGGCTGAGGTTCCCGGCATCCAAAGTAGGCATGCTGGGAGCTTGAGTGCGGCGGAATTGTCGGGGTGCCCGCGGGAATTCCGGTAGCATGGTAGAGAGCCTTCCAGTGCAGTTGCGCTCCGCTATTCGCGGAGCACAGCTTCGCTCAGGAAGACAGGCCGTTCGATGACAGGCGGTTGCAAGATGGCAAGGTTTAGAGAGTGCACGTTCGTGTGGGCGCTGGTGACGGTGCTGGGGGCGGCGGCTCTGGGGCAGACGGCAGCAACTTCGCCGGGCAGCGGCTCTACGGGCAATGCTTCTGAGGGCAGTCCTTCTACGGGCAATCCTTCTACGGACCAGGGCGCGGCACTGTTGATCGAGCCGGAGAAGTTGCCGGATACCTATCCGCAGGACCCTTACGGGGTGAAGCTTTATGCTAATGGCGATTACGTGCCGGTACTGCAATGGCGCGTGGCGAGTGGAGCGTTGCCGCCGGGAATCACGCTGGACGAGAGTGGGGAGTTCCGGGGAGTGGCGCAGCGGGCAGGAGAATTTGAGTTTGTGGTGGCGGTGCGGGATGGCGGCAAACCGCAGCAGGCGGTTCAGAAAGTATTCGTGATTAAAGTGGTGGAGGCGCTAAAGGTGGAGTGGAAGGTTCCGGCGCACGTGACCGCGAATCGGATCGATGGCAGCGTGGCGGTGACGAACACGACAAAGGACGACATGGATTTGACGTTCGATGTGAAGGCAGTCGCGGAGAATGGGCGGGCGACGGAGATCGGGTATCAGCGCTTTCCGTTGAAGAGAGGAACGGCTGGGATGACGCTGCCGTTTGGCGAGACGCTGCCGCACGGGGCTTATGTGGTTTACGTTAACGTGGTCGGCGAAGTGGCGAAGCGGAATACGATTTACCGGCAGGGCATGCAGACATCGGGGCCGCTGCAGGTGGTGGTGGGACCTTAACAGTGGCCAGTGGCCAGTGGCCAGTGATCAGTGATCAGTGATCAGTGGTCAGATTTCGGTTTTCGGCGGGGGATTTTATGCTGGCGGTACTGTGGTCACGTTGACTTGGGTTTGAGGTTTCTGGAAAACTAGGGATACGAATTTGTGTCGAAATTAGAAATCAAGAACTGAGATGGAACTGCTGCTCAATCTGGCGTGGATGCTTCTGGCGCTGCCGGCCTACTGGCTTTGGCGGAGGGATGCGGGAATGCGGGGGGCACGCTGGGTGAGTTCACTGCAGTGTCTGCTGGCTCTGGGATGCGTGTTGGTTCTGCTGTTTCCGGTGATCTCGGCGTCGGACGATCTGCACGCGATGCGCGCGGAGATGGAAGACTCCTCCATCAGTAAGCGCGCTGTGCGGCAGGCCGGAAGCGACCGGAATTCGGCCTGGGTCAACCGGCTGCAAGGGACTCCGGCTGCGGTGGTGAGTGCGGTGCGGCTGGTTGCTCCGGAAGTCAGCCTGCTTGAAGTTTCGGTTACAAGCGTCTCGCCGCTGGCAAGGCCTTGCGTTTTCCATGGCGGCCGTGCGCCTCCTTTTCCCCTCCTTGGTTAGTTCGCCGAATCATTCTGGTTGAGTCGTTGCGCATCGCTGATAGGTTCGAGCAATAAATCCGCGGCGATTGTTCCTCGTGTTTAGGGAATCCTTACGAGGGAAACCAGATACTGGAAATTCTCATTTTGCCGCGACGATGGTGCCGGAAAGACGTGGAAAGATACGTCTCTAATGAAAAGTTTGGGGGAGAGTTCGGGGAGTTTGGATTGGAGTTATTGATGCGAAGGAAATTGTGGTGGAGTTGCGGAGTGCTGATTGTGCTGAGCAGTCTGGCCTCGGCGCAGGCTGAGCTGCCTCAGAGTACTCCGCCGCAGCCGCCGCCACCGGCCTTGGGTTCGCAGACTTCTCAGGTTTCGACTTCCCAGGCCTTGGCTTCCCAGTTTTGGACATGGGAGCAGGTGAAAGACAGGCTGGAGTTGAGTAATCCGACGCTGCTGGCGGGCAAGCTGAATATCAGCGAGTTGCAGGCGCAGGAGATTACAGCGCATTTGCGGCCGAATCCGCAGTTAACGCTGCTGGCGGACCAGATCGATCCGTTTCCGGGCGGGCCAGGGCATGGGCCGTTTGCCTATTTACTGCCTTCAGCCACGGTGACTTATCTGCATGAGCGAGCGCACAAGCGGGAACTGCGCACAGACGCCGCGAAGATGGCGACGGCGGTGGGCGTGTCGCAGCAACAGGATCTGGAAAGAAATCTTCTGTTCAATTTGCGGGGCGCGTTCGTTAGTACGCTGCAGGCCAAGGCGGTACTGCAGTTCGCGAAGGACAATCTGAAATATTACGACCACGTTCTGCAGATCAGCCGCGACCGGTTTCAGGCGGGAGACATTGCGCAGATCGATCTGGACCGACTGGAGTTGCAGCGGGTGCAGTATGAGTCGGATCTGCAGACGGCGGATGTGAATCTGCGGACGGCGAAGATTCAGTTGCTGACGCTACTGAATGATCGCACGCCGGTGGAGCAGTTTGATGTGGTGGGTGTGTTCGACTTCAGCGATCAGGTTGAGGCTTTGGATGCTTACCGGCAGATGGCGCTGGATACGCGTCCGGACTTGAAGGCGGCGGTGCAGTCGGTGGATTTGGCGCAGTCTAATTACAAGCTGGCGGAAGCAAACGGCGCGACGGATCCGACGTTCAGCTTCGATGTGGGGCGGAATCCGCCGATTGACGCCTACATTGGCTTCGACGTGAATTTTCCGCTGCGGATCTTCGACCGCAATCAAGGTGAAAAGTTGCGCACGAAGATCGACATCGCGCGCAGTGAAAAGCTGCGCGACGCGGCGAAGGCGCAGGTGTTCAGCGACGTGGATTCGGCTTACGCGACGCTCAACAGTAACGTGACTCTGCTGCGGCCTTACAAGGAGAAATATCTGGCGCAGGCGGTGCGGGTGCGGGATACGATTTTCTTTTCCTACCAGCATGGCGGGGCGTCGCTGCTGGATTTCATGAATACGGAGAGCGATTACCGCGCGGTGCAGTTGAATTACGTGAATCTGGTGGGATCGTATTTGATGGCTGCGGCGCAGTTGAACCTGTCTGTGGGCCGTGAGGTGATCCAATGAAGATGGAATGTGGTTGGAAGGGAGCGGCCCTGCGACTGATTCCACTGTTTACGCTGCTCGCCTTCGTGATGTGCGGGGTGGGTTGCTCGAAGGAGACCCCGGCGGCGGCCAGCAAGGCTCCGGTTACTGTGGATCCCGATGTTTTTTCCGTGGAGAATCCGCAATTGTTCAAGACGGCGAAGGCAGAAACGCGAGCTTTGCCGACGGAACTTACCGCAAACGGGACTGTGACTCCGGATGTGAATCGAACCATTCACGTGACCTCGCTGGGCGGAGGGCGAGTCGTTGATCTGAAGGTGAAGCTGGGCGATGCCGTGACGAAAGGGCAGACGCTGCTGGTGATTTCGAGTCCTGATCTGGCGGCGGCGATGTCGGACTACCAGAAGGCTGTAGCCGATGAAGTGCTTTCGCGTAAAGCGCTGGACCGCGCGCAGTTGCTCTACGACAAGGGGGCGATTGCGGCGAAGGATCTAGAGACGGCACAAGATTTGGAGGACAAAGCCAAGGTAGATGTATCGACGGCGGAGCAGCATGTTCGGGTACTGGGTGCGGACCCGGCGCATCCGGGCGCGCTGATCGACCTGCGCGCGCCGGTGGCGGGAACGATAGTGGAGCAGAACGTCGCGGGATTCGAGGGTGTGAAGAGCCTGGACAACACGCCGAATCTTTTTACCATCGCCGATTTGAGCCAGGTGTGGGTGGTGTGCGACGTATTTGAGAACGATTTGGGCGACGTGCACCTGGGCGACTCGGCGGAAATCAAACTGAACGCGTTTGGGGACCGCGTGTTTCGCGGCACGGTGGTCGACATTTCGCGGGTGCTCGATCCGAACACGCGATCGGCAAAAGTGCGCATTGTGCTGCCTAACGGCGACGGAGCGCTGCGCCCAGGAATGTTTGCGGTGGCGAAATTCCGGTCGCGCAAGATGACGCAGCGCGTGGTGATTCCGGCGACCGCGATCATGCGCTTGCACGATAAGGACTGGGTCTTCCGCAAGGAAGGCGGCGGCAACTTCCGCCGCATGGTGGTGCAGGCGGACGGGCTGGCTCCGGACGGCATGCAGGAGATTCGCGAGGGCGTGAAAGCAGGCGATGAAGTCGTGGCCAACGCGCTCGAGTTCTCGAGCGAAGTGGCGGAGAAGAAATAGATGATCCGCAAGTCGATCGACCTTGCCCTAAACAATCGGCTGCTGGTGCTAGGTGGAGCGCTGGTGTTGTTCGTGTGGGGCATCATCTCGTTTCACAATCTGCCGATCGAAGCTTACCCCGATGTAGCCGACACATACGCGCAGATCATCACACAATGGCCGGGGCATGCAGCAGAAGAAGTCGAACAGCAGATTACGGTTCCGCTCGAAGTTGAGTTGAACGGTGTGGCTCATCTGACGCACCTGCGGTCGGTTTCATTGTCAGGGCTGTCGATGATCACCATCATCTACGACGATGACATCACCACGTTCAACGCACGGCAGGAAGTGCTCGACCGGCTGCAGCAGGTGACGCTGCCGCCAGGGGTGAATCCCGGGATTGGGCCGGATTACAGTCCGACCGGGCAGATCATGTTCTACACGCTGACCAGCACGAATCCGAAGTACGACGTGATGGAATTGAAGACGCTGAATGACTGGTTTGTGGTGAACCAGTTGAAGTCGGTGCCGAATATTGTGGATGTGAATCCGTTTGGCGGGCCGACGCGGGAGTACCAGGTGCAGGTGGATGCGGGAAAGCTGGTGTCCTACGGGCTGTCTCTGGCGCAGGTGGAGAACGCGCTGGCCGCGAACAATATAAATGCGGGCGGCGGATTTATTGAGCGTGGCGAACAGGCGCTGAATGTGCGCGCGGTGGGATTGATGGAGACCACCGACGACATTGCGGCGACCGTGGTGAAGGTGCAGGGTGGAACTCCAGTGCGGGTGCGGGATTTGGGACAGGTGGTGCAGGCGCCGAAAGTGCGGCTGGGGCAGTTGGGCAAGACCATCCATAAAGAAGATGGGACGATCATCGACTCGGATGATGTGGTGGAAGGCATTGTGCTGCTGCGCAAAGGGGCGGTGGCGGAAACCACGCTGGCTGCCCTACATAAGAAGATTGATGAACTGAACGGAACGAATGGGCAGCACGGATTGCTGCCCGCAGGCGTTAAGTTTGTTCCGCATCTTGACCGCAGCGAGCTGATGAAGCACACGACGCATACGGTGCTGCGGAATCTAACGGACGGAGTGTTGCTGGTCACTCTGATTCTTTTCTTGTTCCTGGGGAATGTGCGTAGCGCGCTGATTGTGGCCATCACAATTCCTTTCTCGCTGCTGTTCGCGGCGATTCTGCTGGACTTGCGGCAGATTCCGGCGAACCTGCTGTCGCTGGGAGCGCTGGATTTCGGCATGGTCGTGGATGGGTCGGTCGTGATGGTGGAGAACATCCTGCGCCACACTGCGTTCGGCGACAAGAAGAAGTCGTTCATGGAGATCATTGCGGTGGCAGCGCACGAAGTGCAGAAGCCGGTATTCTTCGCGCGCATTATCATCATCGTTTCGTATCTGCCCATCTTCACCTTGCAGCGCGTAGAGGGGAGGCTGTTCAGTCCGATGGCCTGGACCGTCGCGTTTGCTTTGCTGGGGGCGCTGGTGTTCGCGTTGTTCATTGCTCCCGTGCTGTGTAGTTTCTTGTTCAGCAGCGAAATGAAAGAGTGGCGAAACCCGGTGCTGGAATGGCTGAACCGCAGCTACGGGCGGGCGCTGGACTGGTGCTTCGACCACATCAGATTCACTCTCTGCATGGGCCTGCTGGCTTTGGCGGCGATGCTGGCGTTGATTTTCAGCGGGATTATCGGGTCAGAGTTCTTGCCGCATTTGGATGAAGGCGCGATCTGGGTACGCGGGACGCTGGCGCCGAGCACCGGACCTACGGCCGGCATCGACCTGGCGAACAAGGCGCGACTGGTGCTGGCGGGGTTTCCGGAAGTCACGCAAGTGGTGAGCCAGGTTGGGCGTCCGGATGACGGTAGCGATGCCAGCGGCTTCTACAACACGGAGTTTTTCGTCGATTTGCTGTCACGGGAGAAATGGAGGAAGCAATATCACACTAAGGATGAACTGATCGCGGCAATGGATGAAGCACTGAGCAAGTTTCCCGGTGTGGATTGGAATTTTTCACAACCGATCTCTGACAACGTGGAAGAAGCGGTCAGCGGCGTGAAAGGCGAGTTGGCGGTGAAGCTTTTCGGGCGCGACCTGAAGACGCTAGAGCAAAAAGCGGAAGAAATGCAGGCCGTGATGGGCCAGATTCCGGGCGTCGCCGACCTGGGAACGTTTCAGGTGCGCGGCCAGCCGAATGTGAATCTGGTGGTGGACCGCGCGGCGGCGGATCGATTTGGCATCAACGTGAGCGACATTCAGGATGCGGTGGAAGGCGCAGTGGGCGGGAAAGCGGTGAGCCAGATTCTGGTCGGCGAACAACGCTACGACTTAACAGTGCGATACCAGCCGCAGTTTCGCCGCACGGTGGAGGACATCGGCAATATCCGGATCCTCGCGCCATCGGGCGAGCGCGTGGCGCTGAGCCAGGTCAGCCACATCTCGCTGGACGACGGCGCGTCGACAATTTATCGCGAAGGCAATTCGAGATATATCGCCATCAAGTACAGCGTGCGCGGCCGCGATTTGGGCAGCACAGTGCGGCAAGCGATTGAAGAAGTGGGGAAGAAGGTGCAGTTTCCCGAGGGCTATCACCTCGACTGGACGGGCGAATACGAGAGCCAGCAGCGCGCCAACCGGCGGCTGGCATTTATTGTTCCGATCACGCTGCTGTTGATGGCGTTCATTCTCTACTCGGCATTTGGGTCGTGGAAGTGGGTTTTCCTGATTCTGGCGGTAGTGGCGCTCTCGCCGCTGGGTGGATTTTTGAGCCTGCTGCTGACAGGGACGCATTTCAGCGTGTCGTCAGGGCTGGGATTTCTGGCGCTGATTGGAGTTTCGGTGGAGATTGGCGTCATCATGGTGGAGTACATCAATCAACTGCGCACGCGCGGGCTGCCGGTGCGGGAAGCGGCCAAAGAAGGTGCGGCGCTGAGGCTGCGTCCCATTATGATGACGATGATCGTGGCGACTCTGGGGCTGCTGCCGGCGGCGATGTCGCATGATATTGGGTCGGACTCGCAACGGCCTTTCGCGATTGTGATTGTGGGCGGGCTGATCGTGGAATTGTTTGTCAGCGTGATCCTGTGGCCGACGTTGTATGTGTTCTGGGCGCGGCCCGGGGACAGGCTGCCTCCGGCGGAGCAGAGCTTTATGGCGGAAGGCGAGCATGTGGACTAGCAGTGGCCAGCTGTCAGAAGATGCTTCCAAAAATTAAGAGTTCCGAGGTGGTGTTTGGTCCATTCGTCTCAGCCAGTAGCTCGCTTTTAGACCCTTGCTCGACCTGCTGTCGCTGCTTCCCTTGCGGGCCGCTGCTCGCGATCGATGCTCGGGCTCCGGGCTCACCGCCAACCGGACAAACCTACCCAACGCCTCGGAACTCTGTCTTGCCTTTAACTGGGTTTCCCGTTCTCCTCGACCAGCGCTTTGCTATAGACCCTTGCTTGCCTTCCCTCTACGTTTTGCAACGCTGAGGGTGACTGAGCTTGAGCCCCGGACGCCGCACCAACCGGAAAAACTTAAGAAACTGTCAAAGAACGATTTCCTTTGTACTCTTTCTAATTTTTGAGTCAATCAAAAGTGTGAGGCTTTATCTCATTTGATTTCAATCAGGTGCAGGCTGTCCACAGGCGGGTGACCGGATTTTGTGCATCTGGATGAGGCGGTCTCGTGCAAAGGCTAAGCCGGGCGCGGGTTTTCGCGATTCCGGACGGGAAGCAGGCGGGAATCGCGAGTTTTTCGGGGGTCTCACCGACTGTGAAAATCCGGCGAAAGCCCTTCTGGGCAGGCGATCTCGCAAGCATGGTATCCGGCGACGAGGGGCTCGCGCGGGGTGAAACTGGCCGAGTTCGCCTGAAACTTTGCCAGAATACTAGGGTATAGGGCTTAATTCCTTGACAACACGGGTAAGTCTGCTAAAGTTCGAGAAAAGCGGCTAATCCGCGATTAGCCCCCACAGGTGCCCTGTCTATGAAGAACGTTTACGAAGTTTTGCGGCAGAAGGAAATGGAGTTGACCCGGCTGGAAAAAGAAGTGGAAGCGTTGCGGCTGGTGGCTCCCTTGCTATCCGAAGGCATGGAAATGAACTCCGACGCGGCGAAGGCGGTACTGCCCACGGCCGTGAACGGACCGCAGCAGCCGATCCGCATCCCGGCGTCCCCGGTAGTGGCGGCGGCGCAGCCGGTGCGCGCAGCCGGTTGGGACGATACTGCCAAGCGCTGGCCGTAAGCCGCGCGGGTTGCATCGGGTCTGTTTTTGTCGGCGCCGGCTCTTGAGTTCGCGTTCCCTTCCAGCCTGGGACCACGTCCCGGGCTGTCGTGTTTCTGACCCGGTTCACGATCCGACGATCTGCCTTAGCGCTTCCAGAAGGCGATCCACTTCCACCCCGGTGTTGTAGTGGAGGAGACCGATGCGCAGAAAGCCGCCGGATTTTTCTACTTCGAGACGCTCGGTTAAATTCAGCGCGTAATAGTTTCCATCCCAGGTGAAGAAGCCACGGTCGCCTAATTTGGTGGCGAGGGCCAGCGGTGTTTGGCCGGCGGCATCATTTATGACGCGCACCGCGAGCGTGGGACAGCGCCAGGCGAAGCAGGAGGGATCAGTGATTCCGTAGATCTTTAACTGCGGAATTTCGGAGAGCCCGGCAATCAGGCGATGCATCAGTGCGTGCTCATGGCGATGAATCGATTCGAAAGCTGCGACTATGGCGGCGCGGCGCTCGGCGGTGTGAGGATAAGAGCGGCGTCCCAGGTCAGCAATGTAGTCGACGCAGGCGGTGATGCCCGCGATGCATTCGTGGTTGAGCGTGCCCCACTCCCAACGGTTAGGGATGGCGTCGGTGAGCGGACGAACTTTGTAAGGGTGCAGGCGCTGCAGGTGCTCGCGTTTGCCGAAAAGAACTCCCATGTGCGGGCCGAAGAATTTGTAGGTGGAACAGACCAGAAAATCGCAGCCGAGGGCGGATACATCGATGAGGCCGTGCGGGCCGTAGTGGACGGCGTCGACGTAGGCGAGTGCGCCGGCAGCATGAGCCAGGCGGACGATTTCTTTGACTGGATTGATCGTGCCGACCGCATTCGAAGCGTAGCCGATCGCGACAAGTTTGGTCTTGGAATTGAGCTTCGCCGCGAGATCTTCGACGTCGAGAGTGCAGTCTTCGCGGTGGATTTCCGCCCAACGAATAGTCACGCCTTTTTCTTCGAGCGCGAGCCAGGGCGAAACGTTGGCGTCGTGATCGAGGCGCGTGACCAGGATTTCGTCGCCGGGGCCGAGATCGCGGCCTATCGCTCGACTCATGGCATACGTCAGCGTGGTCATGTTGGGGCCGAAGACGATTTCATCGACGCCGCAGTTCAGGAAGCCGGCCATGGCGCCGCGCGCTTCGGCGAGCATGGCATCGGTGTTGCGGCTGGTGGCGTAGGCTCCGCCGGTGTTGGCGTTGTCAAGGCGCAGGTAGTTGGAGATGGCGTCGATCACGCGCTGCGGGACTTGCGTGCCGCCGGGGCCGTCGAGGAAGACGGCGGGATGTCCGTTGACGGTTTGGGCGAGGGACGGGAATTGAGCGCGGACGTAGACCAGGTCGAGGGCGGAGGTAGTGTCGGATTCAGTTGTCGGCATGGTGAGCGTTCATCATATTATGGAAAATGCTTAACTGTCCCCCGGGCAATTATGAAAGGACGTTTTGCGGTTGCGACACTTGCTCTGATCGTTGTCCTGTCATTGTGCCTCGTCTACTCAAGGATCGAAGCCCATCGAGCTCAGATTCAGCGAGAGGTGACGTACCGAGCCGGGCTAGAACATTTTCAGCGCGATCTCCGGCTGGGCATGCACCGATCCGAGGTCGAAAGCTACCTCGAAGCCCGCAAAATCACCTACAGCGAAATAAGCCCGAACCTTGACGTGCCGATCGGCCAAGAGCCGAGCAAGAGCATTTTTTGCGAGCGCTGGGACGTCTACATCGAAATGGCATTTACTCGGCTCACGGGCCAGACGGGCGCATCGTCCTTCGACAACTTGGATAGCATTTCTGTCCGGAAGATCGGAGCCTGTCTATGAACCGCAGCCTTGGCAAGTAGATTTATCCTACGGCCGCCCTAATTAAATCCGCCAGCATCCCATACGCCGTCGCATACAGGCCCGGATTTTCTTCGGTGATGGCGAGGCCGGGGAAGATCTCGGTTTCGAAATAGATGTAGGACGACGTGCCGGCGATTTGTGCATGGGATCGGTGACAGGGATTTGTTCGGGGCGGACGCTGGCCGTGACTCCTCTTGCCGTTTTCTTCGCGCGGCAGATTAGTTTGTACGGGCGGCCTTCTTTTCTGGCCGCGCGGACGGCTTCTCCACTCAGTTTGCGAATTCCTTCGCGAGCAATCTCCTCTAAACGAACTGGAACATCCATCAGCGCTGTGATGAGCGCAGCGGTTTTTACGGCGCCGTCCCAACCGTCGATGTCGTGGGTGGCATCGGTTTCGGCTATGCCGAGTGCCTGCGCCTTCTTCAACGATTCGTCAAAGCTGAGACCGTTTTCCATTTCGCTCAGGATCACGTTCGTCGTGGAATTGAGGATGCCGTGAAATCCCCGCAGATGAATCACGGGCAGCTCATGAAACAAAGAAAAGATGGGGACGCCGTCCATCACTGTGGATTCGAACAGGAAGCGCTTGCCTTGCGCGGCGGCCAGGTCGCGGAGTCCGCGGTAGGCGTGGACGATTGGTCCTTTGTTGGCGGTAATGGCGTGTGCTCCGTGCTCGAGCGCGGCGCGGATGTGATCGACTGCGGGCTCGCCGCTTTCGACGTTTAGCGCGGTGGCTTCGAAGAGGACGTCGGCTTGCGCTGCCGCTAGCCAATCTCGGACGTTGGTCGGATGATGATCAGATTCCCGGCTTTTAGCGGGCGAGGGCGCCCGCTCCACATTTCTCAAGTCCAGACCGTCCGGGTCGGCGATCCATCCCAGACGGCGGGTTGCGATTCCCGTGATGCGGAAAGAAATTCCGTGGTGCTGGCGCAGTTCCTGCTCGCGATCGAGGAGTAGACGGACTAGCGTCCGGTTGACGTTGCCGAAGCCGAGTAGGCAGAGGTTGCAGGTGTGAATTCGGGTCTCCTCGACCAGACGTTTGTGGCGCGACCGAGGGCGAGACGCCCTCGGGACGGCCGGCGGGACGCCAGCGCTACGAAAACCTTAGCCCATCACTGTGGTGTGTTCGGGTTTTACTTTGTATATGACGCGCACTTCGCCGGGCTGGCCGTAGGGATATTTGTCGACGCCCAGATATTTTTTGGCGAGCTTGTCGATGTTGGCGCTGGCGCCTTCCTCGGTAATCTCGACCACGCGGCCGCGAATCTCGAGATAGCGATAGGGATTCTCCGGGTCCATCAAAGTCAAAGCCACGCGCGGGTCGCGGCGGACGTTCTTGTCTTTCTGGCGCCCCTTGGCGGAGTTGAAAATAATGTGCTCGCCGTCGAAGTCGCACCACACGGGCGTGACTTGCGGGCGGCCGTCGGGCATCAGGGTGCCCAGGCTGGCGAATGCGCGCTTCTGGAACAGATCGCGGTATTTCTCAGGGATGGCTGGCGACATTAGGACCTCCTTGCGATGGTGCTTGCAATCGAAAGCACATTATAGACGGGAGTGGCCACCATTGCGCTTGATTTGCTGCTCGGCGCCAGCCCCGAGTATTCTTGCAGATCATAAATCGGAAATGAATCAGGAGATGGAACCGTATGATTGCCGCATCGCGCCGTGCGAAGAATCGTAAGAAGAATGATCTTAAGACCCAGACGTTAGCACTCGTCGTTGCCCTTTTGACGCTGATGATGGTTTCTTCCCCGCGGGCCGGCGCGCAGACGGCGAAATATCCGCAGACGATCGTATTCATGACCGACTTTGGCGTGGTCGACGATTCGGTCGCGCTCTGCCGGGGCGTGATGTATTCGATCATGCCGGACGTTCGCATCGTCGAACTCACGCACCAGGTGACGCCGTTTTCCATTCTCGATGGCGCGCGTTTTCTTTATGGGGCGAGTCCGTATTTTCCGGCAGGAACAGTTTTTGTGGTAGTCATCGATCCTACCGTGGGCAGCACGCGCAAAGCCATCATCGCCAAGTCGAAGCGCGGGCAGTATTTCGTGCTGCCCGATAACGGCCTGCTTACGCTGGTGGAGCAGCGTGACGGCATCGAGGGCGTGCACGAGATCAAGAATCCGGATTGGATGATTGGGAGCAAGCTGTCGTCGACGTTTCACGGGCGCGATATTTTTTCTCCCGCGGGAGCGCACGTGGCGCGCGGCGACGACTGGACCACGGCTGGTTCTGAGGTGCCGGTCAAAGATCTCGTGCGCCTGAATCTGCAGGCAGCGCGGCTCGACGACCAGGGGCTGACGGGGGAAGTAATTGCGACCGACGGTCCATTCGGCAATCTTGTAACCAACGTCGATGCCGAGGTTTTCTTCAAGCTCGGCTACCAGCGCGGCCAGGAGGTTCCGGTGAAGGTCGGTGGCAAAGAGATGAAGATCAAGTTCGTGCGCACCTTCAGCGATGTGGCGCTGGGGCAACCGCTCCTATATATCGATTCGCGCGGACATTTGGCCATGGCCGTGAATCAGGAAAGTTTTGCCGCGGTGTACGGAGTGAAGCCACCCGTGGAATTGTTTATTCCGCGGGCGGGGAAGTAAGTCCCTGGGGTCCCAGCTATTTGGCAATGTCTGGGTCGCTTTGAATGCGCGGCAGCACGGCGCGCAGCAGCGCTTCGAAGCTGGTCTTGACGCGGTCGCCAGTCTCCATGACTTCCTGGTGCGAGAGTGGCTGGTCGAGGATGCCGGCCGCCATGTTGGTGACGCACGAGATGGCCAGCACTTTGATACCCATGTGACGCGCGGCGATCACTTCGAAGACAGTCGACATGCCAACCAGGTCGGCGCCAATGGTTCGCAGATATTTAATCTCGGCGGGCGTTTCGTAGCTGGGGCCGAGCAGGGCCGAGTAGACGCCTTCGTGCAGCGTCATTCCCAGCTTGCCGGCTTCTTCTTGTGCCAGCCCGCGATATTCTCGTGCGTAGGCTTGCGTCATGTCTGGAAAACGCACGCCGAAGCGGTCGTCGTTCGGGCCAACCAGAGGGTTCGTTCCCTGCAAGTTGATATGGTCGCGGATGAGCGCCAGCGCGCCCTGCTGGTAATTCAGATTGATGCCGCCTGCGGCGTTAGTCAGGATGACTGCGCAAATCCCCATGCGGCCGAACACGCGCATGGGGAAGGCGACTTCCTGGGCCGAATACCCTTCATAAAGATGCACGCGGCCTTGCATCGCGGCTACGGCGACAGTGCCGGATTTGCCGATCACCAATTGTCCGGCGTGGCCGATGGCCGTCGATCGCGGGAAGGCAGGGATCTCAGCGTAAGGAATTTGCGTGGCGTCGCTGAGAGAATCGGCGAACCCGCCAAGACCAGAGCCCAACACCAGGCCGATCTGCGGACGCAGGGGAGTTCGTTGCAGGACGGACTTTGCAGCGGTTTCTGCGCGCGTGAATTGATCGTCCATAAGAACGCACTGTAGCACCGGCATCTTGCCGGCTGTCGCGATGGCATCTTGCCCGGCCGCCGGGATGGCGGCGCTACCTTCTAGTATTTCTTCTCGAACTTCGCGAACTCGCTCTCCAGCTTCCACTGCATGCGAGCGCGTTCGTTCGCCGCGAGCAACTGTTCGCATCCCGCCGAGGGCTTTTCCGCACCCGGCGCATCGCCCCGGCATGCTGGCGCCATGCGAAACACGACTTTCGTATCCGCCCACAGGCTCTGGCCGGGCAGGAAGCTGTGCTCCAGACTTTGCCGGGCCAAGCGCTTTAAGTCGGCGTAGGACAGGCGGTAGCTCTCGACGGCGCGCAAATATTCCTGCGTCATGTCGGAGCGCGACACGCCCTCATCGTCGGTCGCCAGCGCCACCGGAACTCCATACTTCATATAAATGCGCAGCGGATGGTCGTCCCCATTTACCCCCAGGATCACATCATTCGAAGTCAGGCAGATTTCAACCAGCACGTTGCGCTCTGCCATTTCATGCAGCAAGCCGATGGGATCCTTTTCGCTCATCACTGAGACCCCGTGGCCGATGCGCTCGGCGTGCCCGCGCTCGACCGAGGCACGAATGTGAAACGCGAGATCCTCCGGCGGCAGTAATCCCATGGCAAGTTCACCGGCGTGCAGCGTGATGTGCACCTTGGGATAGACGCCGTGAAGATAGTCAATCATGGCCATGTGTTCGTTGAAATCGTGGAGGGGCACGTACCAGTCCTCGGGCATCACCAGATTCAATCCGACGAATCGCGGGTCGGATGACGCCAGTTCGAAGCCCAGCAAAATCTGCGCGAACACAATCTGATGCGGCAACCCGCGCAGCACCTGATAAAGATAGCGGACGGTTACGCTGCATCCGGGCGCCGCGTCCGCGGTTCCGCACTTGAGAATCTCCTTCGCGTGGGCATCGTCGGCGGCAAGTCTCTTGCTGGTCTCGGCGGCCACGTCCTTCAAGCCGGCGTTTAGCAGGGCGTCGCGCATCTTGGCGTAATCCGGATACCAGTCGACTTTCGCCGCCAGTTGGGCCGCCGCGCCGCCATCGGCAGTGTGCATGAACTCGACATATTGCAGATGATCCAAGCCCGCGCGGTTCGTGGATGCAGCGATCATCTCAGCTACGTGCGTGTCCGCGGCCAGCCCGAATTTGTCGAACGCGGCGAAAAAATGATCGTGACCCGATTCGTCGCCCGGCTTCCAGTTGCGCATCGACCAGGCGTCGATCATCTGGTTGTAGAGCACGTGATCGCCGTAACTGCAGCGCACCGCGGGCTTGGCGGTGTAGTTTTCGCAAGAGTCGCAGGGCGGCGCCAGCAGTCGCGACGATGTCCGGTCCACGCAGAGGCCGCCATCGGCCGCGAAGTCCACCAGGTCTTCGGCATAAATCGCGCCCTCGAGATGATTGTGCAGATCTCCGCCCTTGGGCAGGTCGCGCAGAAAGGCCAACAGCAGCGGCGGCTGCTTGCGCACAGATTCCAGGTACCGCGACGAGCGCTGCTCAGAAGTCTGGGCGGCGGCTGCCGCGGTCAGCAGCAGAAGCAGCAAGCAGCGGTGCAGCAGCCCGCGCAGGGTCAGTGGCACGACCAAGCCTCCCAGATCAACTTTCTCACGTTGAACTTTCTCAAGTCGACCTTTCGAAGTCAGGAAAGGAATTGTAATCGGTCGCGGGAGAAGGATTCACAGAAAAGATTCTCAGAAGGAGAAGATGAGTTAGATTGCGGATCTCAACGCAGCCAAGCGATCGCGGCGACCGCGATAGCGACAATCAGCAGTGCTCCGAGGACGTACTTGTTAGCCGCGAACCAAGATCGGGACTCAGATCGGGACTCAACGGTCGAGCCTGAGAAGGGAGCGTAGTTGTGGGAGCCCGAAAGGTCGGCAGGAAGACCAGCATTACTAAGCGTCAGGATATCAGGAGACGAAGCCACGGAGGCGGTCGCGGCGCTGGCTGTCTTGAATGGAGTAGAGATCACTTTCTTAGGTGCGTTCTGATGTGCCGCGCTGCCGGCAGCGGGCTGCGACAAGCGCTGGCCGCGCCACTGCCTCTCTTCGCATTCCACGCAAAAGGCGCGTCCCTGCGATACGGGAAACCCGCAAGCCTGGCACTTTCGCAGATTCCTCAACATCGGAGGTACCGAGAGCTCCGGGGCAGCCTCAGCGGACCGGGCGGCGCTGGCTGGATTCTGCACGGCGGCCGACCAGAAAAGCGACTTCCTCGCAGCGGGCGCGGGCTTCAGTTCTGTTGTTTTCTCCGGCTCTGGGGGTGCCTGGAGTACATCCGGGAGCATCACGGCGACCGGCGACCTTACCGGCGCGGTCTCGACTGCGGCCGCTTCCGCCGACAGCCGACTTTCGGTGTAAGCCGGCTCCTCAACCGCAGGCAAAGTCTGGGTTGTCACAGCATGCTTCACGGCGGTTTCCACCATTTCGCTCAAGCGATGCAAGGCGGAAATGTCGCGCTCTTGAAAAGCTTTCGGCTTGCCGGAAAAAAGCTCGAAGACGCCGAGCACTTGCTGCTCAGTCACGATGGGCATTACCACTACCGAAGCAATGCCCAACTGACGGCAGCCTTCGCGGTTCACCCGCGGATCGCGTTCGGTATCATCGCAACGCAAAGCCTGGTGCGTGCGCACGCTTTCGCCCGAAAGCCCGTATTCCATGGAGAGCAGCGCGCCTAACTCGGGAGCATTGGAGCCGACGCTGGCCCGGCAGAGCATGTCATTGTGTTCGCCGCGGCGCAGGGCAATGGCGGCGCCATTAGCCCCGGTGATGTACTGGGCGCGCTCGGCCAGCAACTGCAGGGCGGCGTCGAGATCGCTATAAGCCATTTCGGCCAGTGAGCGCCCGCCGTCCTCTCCCGGAAATCGCGGCCCGGGATCCTGCAGCACGGGCAGAGGCGCGCTCTGGGCAGAGACGGCGATTGCAGATCGAGTTGCGCTGGTACCTGCCATGTCCCCCCCCACCACAGTCGATGCCGAACCGCGGTCGAGAATTGATTGATATATTGCTTACCGATCGTTGCCTGACGATCGGTTATTCAGCGACGCGTGGCGCGCGTGCCAGCTTCGTCGAGTCGAGGCGGCGGGGGCGCGTTCCGGCCTGCCCAGGACTCACTTCAATTTTTAAGGATGCTGTATTGCGAGTCTGCATCGGGGAGGGCATCGTGTCAAGATGCCTGCGGTTAGCATTTGGAAATTAGTAATGGGCCGAATACGAACTGCCTAACCAGCCCGCTCTCGCACTGCGGTGTTGGCCAGCCGGTTGGCCTCGGTGTTGTCCTCGCGCGGGACGTGCGAAATGGAGAAGCTGAGGGCGCGAGCCAGCTTGCGGCAAGTCCAATGCAGAGAATACAGACGCGAACTGCGGCAGATATATTCGCCGCGCATCTGGCGCACCACCACTTCGGAGTCAGAATAAACGTGCAGGGCCTTAGCCTTCAGAGAGACCGCGCACTGCAGGGCTTCCATCAGCGCGACGTATTCGGCAACGTTGTTGTCCTGGTGGCCAATCCATTTGGCGATGCGGATGGGACCGCTTTCGCAGCCATCGATCACCACCCCAATACCCGAGGGCCCGGGATTGCCCAGGGAACCACCGTCCACGTAGGCCACGAGTTCTGACATCAACACTTCTTTATGTACTATTAGCAAGATGCGCCGAGAATGTTTCTGCGTCAAGACGAATATTTGCTTCGCCTGAGGATTTTTCCTTACTTCGGGATGTTGTGAAATTTTTTGTGTAAAACCAGTCCCAAATCGGAAAGGCACTTCGATAAGCTTCCGCGCTTCAATAGGTTGCACTTCCCGTTATTCACAGGACGAGCCGGGTGCATTGCACCAATAGTTTGCGTTGACATTTATTAATGGTCTGTTAAGGTGAGTTCCGTCGACGGTTGAAAGGGACAGCGAAATAAACCTTGCTGACCCGAATAGACTGGGTGATCAGCCTAGCGGGGCAACCTGAGAGGCAGCCAAACCTGAAAAAACCGACGGCGCTGCGAGGTGCAGTTGGGGTTTGGGACTGTGAAAACAGTGATCGCATCAAGGGGCTGTGACGGTACATGCG
>Ga0209420_1000594_pt1 | contig 18452 bp, 11 predicted proteins | sample BlaSpr_A8_OM1_O1_FD_187972 | JGI IMG/M metagenome (GOLD analysis project Ga0209420, IMG submission 187972) | Forest soil microbial communities from Thunder Bay, Ontario, Canada - Black Spruce, Ontario site 2_A8_OM1_O1 (SPAdes) (version 2) | ecosystem: Environmental > Terrestrial > Soil > Boreal... | reverse complement strand
GAGAGGGCGCGGGCAATCATCACGCGCTGGCGCTCGCCCATCGACAGCGTCTCCGCACGATGGCCCAGGCGCTCGCCGAGCCCGAGACGCTGCAGCAGAGGCGTGATCTGGCGATGCGCGTCGCGCCAGCGGACGGTCTTGAGCAGCTTCAGCACCGCGTTGTCGATCGCGCTCACGCCAGGCAACAAGTCGAAGTTCTGGCGGATGAAGCCGAGCTGCGACAGGCGAAACCGGGAAGCCTCCGCCTCCGACAGCGACGACACGTCGCGCCCGGCGATCGACACCGTGCCACTGGTCGGCTCCAGCAACGTGGCGACCATCAGCAGCAGCGTCGTCTTCCCCGAGCCGCTCGGGCCATACAGCGCGACCATCTCCCCCGCCCCGACCGACAGCGACACGCCGTCGACCGCGCGGACGGGCTCACCGCCGACGGCGGGATATTGCTTTACGAGCTCGCGCAGCTCGAGCATCGGCGCAGGCGAGCGCAACGAGGCTACCTGTACCCGCCATGCACAACCCGCGCGACGGCACGACGCGCTTTGAACAGCGCCAGCGCGGGCGCCACGAGCGGGCCGAGCGCGGCTGCGACGCCGGCGGCGATGGTTCGCGCATACGGAGTGGCGACCTCGGGGCCGGACAGGTAGTAGGTCGCCATCGCGGTCAGGATCACCTCGTGGCGCACACCGTCGGGCAAGCCGCGAGCCGCGTCGACGGCCCGCCGGGCGAGGATCTTCATCGCCAATGCGGCCTGCTCGGGCGAACCGTGGTAGCTGACCAGGTTGCGCTGGCCGGCCCGCTCGTCCTCGGCCACGTCGGCGAGGCTGTCCAGCAGGGAGTGCAGGGCGCCGATCGAGGGGAAGTAGGCGGCTCCGATCGCCTCGACCTCGCGCTGGCGCACGTCGGGCTGGGCGGCGAGGGCGACGAGGGCGTGCACAGCCAGCGAGGAGCCGCCCGCGGCCGCGGTCTCCCACCAGCGAACGCCCGAGTGTCGGGGCATCTGGCGACGAGCCCACCGCTCGAGCCCTTCGTGGCCGCCCTGGGCTTCGGTCAGGTTGAGACTCTGGAACGCCACGATCCGCGCGGCCGCCGCCCACGCGGTGTCCGCCACCGCGGCGTGCGAGGGCAGCGTCGCAAGCGCCGTGCGACACGTCTCCACGAGCTCCGTGAGGAAGGCGCCGTCCTCACGCTGGGGATTCAGGGCGTAGTAGTCGGCGTGACCGGCCGCCGGTTCCAGGGCAGCGAGCAGCGCCTGGTGCAGCCGGCGGCCGTTGGCGACGGGGTCGGCGCTCGGCTGCTCTGCCAGTGCGTCGAGGTAGTTGTAGGCCGTCTGGAAGGCCACGAGCGCGCGCACCGTCTGCGCGCGGCGCCCCCGCGGGGCGAGGATCGCGAACAGGGCAGCGCCCTCCATGTTGCCGCGCTTTGCCAGGGCGTCCAGCGCCAGCCGGCGAAGAACGGGGTCCGGGATCGCCGACGCTCGCCTGCGCCAGTGCCCGAGCTCGCGCGTGGCGCGCGGCAGCACGCTCGCCAGATAACTCCCAACAGTCGAGCGGAACGCCGGGCCCGTCGCGGAAACCGCGTGCCCCTGCGTCCTGTCGCGCGTGCCACGCGCCGCGGGCGCCTGATCGGACCGGACGATCGCACCCACAGCGTTCAACGGTGGCGAGCCGGCGGGCACGGAACCGTGGTCTGGGCGCTCGTGCGGCTGGCGTCCTGGAAGGCGAATTCGGCCGCGAACGGGAAGCCGCCACGGGGGCAGCTTTCCGGGACCGACACGCCGCGGGGCTGGAACGCGACCACGCGGCCGTGCACGTGCTTGTAGTAGGTCAGGTGGCTGGGGCCGATCGTGCTCGTGACGCTCACGATCGACACGTCGGGGCCGCCGGGGACGCTCGTCACCAGCGGGACGGAGGTCTGAAGCTGCGAGCCGAAGCGGCCCGTCGCGGGGAGCACTTCGCCCGAGAAGGCCAGCTGCGCGGAGATCGGGTACAGCCCGTTGGCGTAGAACAGGACCACCAGGTTGCCCTTCGGGGACGGCCCGGCCACCGCCTGGACTTCGGGGATCTCCTGGCCGGAGCCGGTGCCGAACGGGACTTCGACATTCGCGCTGCCGTAACCCAGGCGCGAGTTGGGCGGGCAGCCGGCGACGCCGCCCGCGATGAGCGCGGCGGGCTGGCAGATGGCGAGCCCCAACGTGGTCGTCGTGTAGTTCATGCCCGCCGGCATCCGCAGGTCAAGGCCGGTGAGCGGCGGCGGCGCGGTGCCTTCGGCCGTGGCCAGGTGAAAGCCGAACGCGATCGTAGTTGGCGCACCCAGCCTGTCGGGGCTGAAGGACGCGTTCAGCGTGGCGCGCTCGGACACCCCCAGCGCCGCCGGCGCCAGCGCGCAGAGCAGGACGCAGGCCGCCGCGCTTGGGAGTCCCAGCTTGGGCACCGCTACAGCAGCCGGGTCGCCGTCAAGTGGACATCCGGCCGCTGACGTGGACGGTGACCGCATCGTTGGTGCGTTGGACCGTGCCGGTGAACGCCAGGCCGCTGCCGTGGGCGCCGCTGTAGCGGCCGGTTCCCCTCACAACGGACATCGTGCCGTCGAACGTCGCCACGGCACCTGCGGGGCGGTAGCTGGCATTCGCGTACCCCGTGATCGAGCCGCCACTCGGGTAGATGTCGACTGCCGCGGTGACCCTGTTCGTGGAGACGATCGTCAGGTGGATGTAGATCGTTCCCGAGATCGTCCCCGAGGCGATGCCCTGCTCGTCGAGCGTGAAGGAGTGGTGGCTGGTGAGGTGCAGACGCCCGCTGTCGCTGAAGGTGAGCGTGCTCGCCGCGCGCGCCGTGACAGGATGAGAAGCGGCCGCGTAAACGGGCACGGCGCCAGCGAGCGCTGCAGGCACGATGGCGGCGGCCAAGCGCGACATGCGTAGGCGAAGGCTGACCATCCTGCGCCTACCTTTTCTTCGTCTTGATGGGCCCAGATTTTTTGCGCGCCTGGGCTTGGCAGGACGCGCGCTTGCCCTTGGGCTTCTTCTTGCACGCTTCCAGCGCCGCAGCGAGCTTCTGCGCGCGCGTGGGCGCCGCTTTGGCGCAGCCGGTCACGGTTATGGGGGTGTCCTCGTGGATTTCCAGGCCGTTCTGGGCTTTGAAGAGGGTCGGCATTTTCAGGTTCTGGCCGCAGAAGCTGCCCTTCGCGCTGGCGGGAAGGTTCGCTCCGAACTCCGAGAACGGGCCCGCGGGGATCGTGACTTCGATCGATTCGAACGGCGTGTCGGGGGTGTTGCGGAACGTGGCGCTGGTGACTCCGGTCTTGCCGGCGATGAACGTTTCGCCGTGCAGGTCGACGGTGACGCCGTCGCCCTGAAGAACGAGGACGGCTTCGGGGAACTTCGCACCGCCGTAGCTCACGAAGTAGACGGGGCCTTCGAGGGGGGCGGGCAGCACCTCTGTGTGCACCACCGCGTGGCCGATCAGCGAGTGCGCCGGACACGCCGCCGGGTTCGCTTCGAAGGTCGCCGCCAAGCAGGCCTTCTGAATGGTGGTCAGCCGGGCGGGGAGCTGCTTCGGCAGGTCGAACTTCGCCTCACTGAACCAAGACTGCGAGCCCTGTGCGCCGTGGGGGTAGGAGATCTTGAAGAACAGGCTCGCACCGTCCACTTTGGAGCTCTGCCTGGCAGCGGATACGGCTAGTTTGGGGGTGAACTTCAGGGTCGCGCAGTTGGTCACCTGGAACGGGGTTGACTGGTTGGACACTTCTCCTTCGGTGCTCGTGACGGCACCGCTGACGGCCAGCTTTGAGCAGTTGGTGGGGTTGAATGTGAAGCTGGGGCGGTCGATATCTACGTCAACGCGGCGCAGCTTGATTGGGACACCGTTGGTCTGCCCGTTTGAGCCGACGGGGTCGAGGATCGTCGGGAACGGGTTTGAGACGTCGGTCACGGCCGCCGTGATCGGGTTGATGCGCAGGGACTGCCGGACGACCACGTCGCCGAAGCTGAACGGGCCTGCGATCGCGGGGACGACGACGGAGAGGCCGTACGGGCCGCCGTTATACGGGCCGGTCAGGTAGGCGGTGCCGGCGACGGACAGGGGGTTCGGGCCGGGGCCCGCGAGGGCCTGCACGGTCCCAACCTGGGTTGACTGCGGGCAGGTACCAGCGTTCGCGTCGGCTTCATCGCAGAGCGGGACGCTCGCGATATCCGCCAGCAAGCCCGGCGGGAGGTTGACGGTCAGGCCCGCGAGTTCCTGGTCTGTGTCCTGACGGGAGAAGGACGCCACGAAGCTGGCGTAGGCGCCCGCCTGAAGGTTGGTGGAGCCTGCAGTGAACGACGGGGCGAAACCCGCGACGCAGCCTTCGTCGATGAGGAAGCTGCCGAAGGGCGCGCCGTTGGGGCCGGAGCCCGGGGCAGACCACGGTTCCAGGTCGCTGGTGGTTGCGAACGTGCCGCAACTGTCGGGGGTCGCGAGTGCCGCGCGGGGGCCGCCAAAGAAGTGCAGCTTCAGATCCGAGAAGGGCAGCTGCGGATTTTGCGGAAAAAAAGCGGTAAGGCGGCCCGTGCTCGGGTCGGCTTTCAGTTCGCCGGCGATCTTCAACACCACCCCCGTGACCGGGTCGTTGACGACGACATACGTCGCGAAGGTCGAGCCGAATGGATTTTCGTTCTGGTCGGCCAGATATACTTCGCCATGCAGCACCCCGGGGATCAGCGGTGTTTCCAGTTCCAGGGAGCCGATCTTGGAGGATTCCGGGCACGCTGGCGGAGATGGGTCGAAGTTGAACGGGGTTTTCCCTTCCCAGCCGATCTGCGCGAGCGAGCACGCCCCCAGACCGTCGCCCGAGGAGGGGTCGACGGTCAGCCCGTCCGGGAAGCTCACCGTCGCGTCCTTCAGCGCGGGGGTTGCATGCACCCCCTGCGCCTCGGTCTGCGGGAGCTTCATTTCGAGTTCCAGGCCCGACGGGGTGTCGGCCTGGTATGTCGTCGGCTGAGTATCGAGTTCGGGGGTGAACTGCAGTTCATCGCAGCCCGTCACGGGCGGCGATTCGGAGATCATCTTGACCCAGTTCGGGTCGCCTTCCAGATCGGGTGTACCATCCGCGTTGTAGCTCCCCGGATCCTGCCAAGAATCCAGCCAGACCGTCGCCTTCAAGTTTGCGCCAGAGCAGTCCGTCGGGTCGGTGAAGAACGGGATGCCATTGCCGGTACCGTCCTTTTCGGTGGGATTCCCATAGAACGTTACGACGATGTGAGACAGAGCCACCTGCGGGATATCAGGGTTGGTGACCTGCAGCACATAACCAGCGGACGTCGGCACCACACGCACGTAAAAGATATGAGAACCTTCATGCAGGTCTGTATATCCGAACTCGGCCGGATAGCCGCGCTCCGGCACGAGGTTCCAGATCGGGCTGTTGATTTCCTCTGTGGTCTGCGGTTCGGTTCGGATGTGCCCCACGACCGTGTTCGACGGGCACAAATCAGTCCGTGACGTAAGCTGCCAAAGCGCGCACTCAGGCGCAGCAAGCGTGCTACCGGCGAACCCGAGCGGAAGATCCACCACCACGTCCTTGAGATCCTCGACGCTCGTGGGCACAGTTTCTCCCACTTTGTCTTCGTTGAGCACGTTGTTCAGATCGATCGTGGTCGTGAGCTCATAGGGATGATCCCCGGCCTGCGTATCACGCGAGCCGTCGACGCCGTCGATAAAGAAGTTGAAGCCCGCCGCCCCGAACGGCGGCGGCGTCGAAGAGATCGGATTCGTGCTCGACGTCGACACTTCGTGCCCCCCGCCGCCGGAGACCGTGACCCTGTTCGTTACCGGACCAGATGCATTGGGGTTGTTCACGCTCACGCTGATCAAAACGTGCAACACCTGGTCGGGAGCGACCGCGCCGGGGTATTCACACCGTGCGACCTGGGCGGTCGTCGTGCATGCCAGTCCACTGGCCCCGGCGACCGTCAGTTCGGCGGGCACCGTGTCGGTGATCACAACCGGCGTCGGTTTCCCGGAGACCGGGTTCGTTTCCTCGCTCGCCACGCTGCCCGCGTTGGTGACTTCCACTTCATATGTCCCACCTTCACTGGCCGAGAAGTCGGTTGGAACGGCCATCGAATCGATCGTCCAACCGGGGCCTGCGCTAGCGGCGCTCGCCGAACCGGCGCAGAGCGCGAGTATGACCAGAAACATGCACGACAACAAGGAGAGTCTCTTTGCGATGCTCACGGTCACTTGCTCCTCTTGTTGTGGGTGGTTCGCCTGGCGTTCGAGGGGCCGTATCGTTGTCGGGCCTGCTTTTCGCATTTCGCGCGCTTGCCCTTGCTCTTGTGCTTCCTGCACGCCTTGAGCGCCGCGGCAAGCCTTTGCGCCCTCGTCAACGACTTCGGCTTCACAGGGGGCGTCGACGCGGGGGCGAGGTTGCCGGCGCCGCTGAACGACGCGCTGCCGGGTGTCAGGAGCGGTGGGGTCGCGGGTGGGACACCGTGGCAGGCTTCACCCAGGCACGGCGGGGCGGATCTCGGCGGCGGCTGGATGCAGGGATTCCCGTTTTCCGGTTCGCAGATCCGCGCGTCGTAGATGTCAACTTGGGTATCGGTGTCCTGCGGCACGAGCTGATCGGCAGTGGTGAAGAACACGTTTGAGCCGCTCGCGTCAGAGCCGACCAGGCATACCGAAGAGAAGTCGAGTCGGTAGTTCTCTTCATATTTGTTGCAGAGTTCGTCTTGGGCGGCTGTTGAATCGTGCCCGTCGGAGATCAGGTAGACACACGCGCCACCAAGCGCACCTTCAGGACAAGACCCGCCGGGCGTGCCTGCCAGCTCCCACTCATACACATTCTGGGCGTACTCAGGCTCGCCATGTTCAGTGGTGACAGTCTGGACGCTGTTCAACGCCCCAGGCATGAGCCCCACCGAGCTCATGAAGAAGACGCGGGAGCCATCATTCGACATCGTCGGATCAGTCCGGTCTACACCCGCATGCTGAGTGAGGTCGTCAGCGGCCTGGACTATGCTCGCGTCGCCGGCGCCCCCGTTACCGTCATCGTTGAAGCCATCCTCACCGATCGAGACGCGCACCAGTTGTTCGGTCTGAGCATCGTAGCGAAAGACCTGCGTGGCGCCGTCGGTGCGGGTGACATCGGGGGTCAGCGCGCCGCGGCTGATGAACACGAGGAAACGCCCATCGGGCGTGACATTCGCCGTCGGTAGTTCAGTTCTCCACTGAAGTTCTTCGGGAACTGGATTTTGGCCTGAACCTGGCTTTCCGGGGAGTGTGGCGATGAACGTCACGTGGCCGTTCGGGTGGCTTGCGTCACGCTCGTAGACATACAGGTTGTCCTGTCCCTCCTGCGCGCCCTGGCCTTGGAGGTTCTCCGTAAGGGTCAGGACGCCCCTCGCTACGAAGTAGACATGCGATCCATCGCTCGAGGTCGCCATTACGCCCTGCACGCGCGGGCCGCCGCCGCTCGTGTCCCCTGCGGAGACGTCGATCAGGTTGTGTCCGGCCGGCATGTCAAAGTCATAGAGGTAAAGGTTGCAGTCTGCACCTTCGCGACAGCCATCTTCTTCCGCGCTGCCCGCGCCCTGAGTCGCCCCGTCGGTGAGCTGCTGAGTATCGAGGAAGAATGCCTGCGACCCGTCCGCGGAGGCGCCCGCGAATTCACCCGCGCTCCAGCTCGGGTTTACGGCTGGCGGCGCGAACGCTTCGGTGTTTTCGATGCATGACACTTCGGTACAATTGCCGTCAGGAGGACTTTCGGCGGCAGTCTGTGCCGCGTTTGGCTGTGAGATCGCGACCGTATGAGCATCGGGGAGTTCACCGTCGATGCGCGCGTAGAGCTCGCGGGCAGGCACACCCGAACACGGCTTGGCGGCGAAATAGACGGTGCGGCCATCGGCAGACAGTCCGCCAGGCTGACCAGGGAAGCTGGTCGAGCTGCAGCTGCTGATCAGTTCGGTGCTGCCGAGCCCTCCACTGACGCCAACCAGCGTGGGCGCCGTGTTGCCGGTCCCCACGTACTCCAGTAGTGTGCCGGATGGTTCGCCGCTCGTGTGCGGCCAGTAGGGATCGACGTTGAAGACGACGTGGGAAAAGTCGCCAGTCGCCTCATCCATATAGAAATTTCTCAGAGTACTGAGGGTCAGTCCGTCTTCGGGCGGGTCGAGAGGACCGATGTCGACGAAGGATCCGCCGGGCTCGCGCAGGTAGAAGTCTTCCTCGTCAAATGGCGGGGTAGGCGCGCTGAACAGCGACGTATCTTCAGTGGCGTCGTAGGTATGAAAAACATCGGTTTCAAACTGTGTCGCCGGGGGCGCAAGCGGAGTTGTCACCCAACTCCCTGCAGTGCGTTCGAAGGCGTACAGGGACCCAATGCTCCCATGCTCGACCTCGCACGCGCCGGCGCCGGCGAAACACTGGAGGCTGCCGAGAATCACCCGTGAGCCATTTTCGGAAATAGCAGGATGAGGGGAAAACGGGAAGCTACCAATCAGCGCCCCGTTCTTTTGCACTGGCGTGATCATCTCATATGCACGATTGTCCGGCAGGCCAGGACCGGTCTCGGGGTAGATGAAGGTATGGTCGACGCCGGTGGTCGTGCCACTTTCATTGTTCGCCACGACACGCCAGTGATAGGTCACATTCGGAGACAGGCCTTCGATGTGCCCGGTGACCGCTACGTCGCTCGTTCCTGAGCCCAACTGCGGCACGCACGCGACCGTCTTCCCGTAGCTGGTGCTGGTGCCGTATTCGAACTGACAGGTCGCTTCTCGGCCTCCCGGATTCACCTGCGCCTCCAGATCCACTGAAGTGGCCGACAGGTTCGCCGTGGTGGCGGCGTCTATCGACGGAGGGGGCGGCGCGGTGAAGGTCGCATCTGCTCCGAAGCTGGGAACTGCGTTCGCGTTTTCGGCCTGCAAGCTAAGATCGTAGGTCGTACCTTCGTGCAAGCCAGTCACCCTGGCTGTGACGGGCACTTCGCCCGTGCCGGAGCCCACGGTCTGTTCGCAGGCAGCTTCCTCAGCCGCAGTGACGTCTTCGAAGCCGCTGGCTTCGAACTGCGGCTGCGGGACGTAATCGAAGTGGCAGTCGGTTACTGCCACCCCGTCGGGGTCGACCGCTCCGTTCAACACCGCGGAGGTCTTTTTGACCTCGGTGGCTTCATGGGTGGTGACATTCGGGCCCGGGATGAAGACGTCGATGTGGCCGGCCGTGGCGTCGGCGACATAGACATCTCCGCTGGAGGAGTTTAGGCCTATGCCGCTGCCACCGGTCAGGCTGCCGCCGCTCGGTTCGCCCGAGCCGAAGGAGTCGGTCGCCGGGCAGGGCGAGCCGGGGGCGACGGTGCAGGGCGAGCCGCCGCGCTCGCTCACGACGCCCGGTTCGGTGACCGGTTCGGTGAAGGCGTAGTTTTTGACAGCGTCACGTTCGGCGATGTAGAGATCGGTTCCGTCAACCGCGACACCGACCGCTTCCACGCCTGTTTCTTTGTTGGGCGACACCTGACCGACATCGTCGCCTGAGCCGGTGAGCTTCTCGACGCTGTTATCGTCGTTGACCTTGAAGAGATCGCCCAGAGGGTCGACGGCCAGACCGTCTGGTTCGGTACCGCGTTCGCTGGCCAGGACTTCGGGCGGGCTGAAGGTGGCGTTCTGTTCGAACTCGAACACCTGGTTGCTCGTGTCGCATACATAGAGCGTGCCGGTGGTGCCGACCGCCACGCCCGCGAGCGAACCGAACGAGCCCGCGACAGTAGTCGAGCCGTCGAGCTGGCCCTCGACGCCCCAGCTTTCGACGAGGCTGCCTTCGGAGGAGAACTTGGTGACGAGGTTATCGCCTGCGTCGCCGACATAGACATCGCCTTCGCCGCCAACGGAGTTATCGACTGCGACGAATACGGGGTGCTCGAACTGGCCGGGGCCAGAACCCGAGACGCCGGCCTGGCATTCGGCGCCCATCGCGACTTCCACCTCGGTACACACGTTCTGTTCAGCTTCCGTGGCCACTCCCCCCTGCACCTTTGTCTTGTTCACCTCTCTGCCGAACATGAGCGCGAATTCGCCTTTGGAGTTGAAGTCGTCGACACGGGAGTTGGCAGAGTCGGCGACGTAGATGGCGCCGGTTGCGCTATCGACGGCCACACCGGCGGGAGCCGACACCTCGCCAGCCTCCGCGCCCGAGCCTGCGAAACTGAAGGAGAACTTGTGGCCAACCACGGCCGAGGCGGGAGCCGTGGCAACCGCCAGCGCGCCGAGGATCGCAGAGACCGTAGCAAGGGCCACGCGGCGGGCCGGAACGCTGGATGAATGCACACGGGTCCCGTTGGAGTCGAGGAGAGCGCTGAGCATCGCAGAGCAGCCAGTATTGGGACACAGCCTCTGGGCGCTTCGCTCTGTCGGCTTCACCTTGTCTCCTTGGTCGTGGCTGTGCGATTCTGTGGTGTGCGGTGCATGCACGATCGCTGGGTTGGCGGGTCCGGTGCACGCTTTGGTGCACGTCCGTACGTCCGCGACCTCTCACGCCCGCTTGGCGGGGGAGCACACCGAGTCGCCCCGGCAGGGCGGCCTGCCTGTCCACACGCTGGAAGGCACGGGCGAGCCGTGCGAACCTCAGGCACATCAGCGCCTGGTGCCGCTGCATTCATCTGCCTACCCCCTCCTCCACTGTCTTCGCCATGAGAGTCGCTGGCGCCCGTAATAAACGTTGTCAGTAACGCTAGCCTATTCCGCCCACGGACGCAAGTGAGAACCGCCGTGAGCGCCACGAGCCACCAGGAGGGCGGCAAGGAGCGCTCCATTTTGGCGGGCGAAGACAGGCGGCACGAGCGGGCGGCTAGAAGGTCGTCGCACCAGTGGACCGCCTCACCTCCGGTACGGCCGGGTATCAACGGCAGTCTATAAACGCCGGTCAGGTGGATGCGGAAGACGGCCGCGCGCGCAGTCGGGGGGTTCAGCGCACGGGCGCAGCCGTAATCCTCCCTCAACACAGCAGCAATGCTCGCGGCTCGCGCCTTCGCTGATAAGTCAAGGCATAGAAGGACCGGGGGCCGTCCATGCCAGTCCTACAGCCCGAGAAAGAGTCGCTGGGCGGCAGCATCCTGCGCTGAAGCTGGCGGGCGCGAGCACAAAGACGCCACGCCCGCGCCCCCGTCCGCCTTCCCGTTCGGCTCGTGCGCCGCAGGGTTTCGCGCGTTCAAGCGCCTGAACACCCTGCCCGCCACCCCGGCGGCCTTGCCCGAAAAGCACGAACCGCTCACCTTGATAACGAATCGAGGGTTGAGAGCGGGCGAGCCGGGTTTGGTCGTGGTGCTCGCCACGACATGGGCGGTGGGTGAGACCACGCGAGTCCCACCCACCGCACGATGCCAGGAAGCTACGCTTCTATCTGCTCTTCCACGGATGCTCCGTTCACTTTCAGGCTGTTCAGCGTAGTTTTGGCGGCCCAGCCGAATCTTTCTGAATATCCTCCGAACCAGGCAGCTTCTGGGAAGGAGGATTCCATTCCTGTCAGTTCTTCGTTGAAGTTCGATCGCGGTGTTTGGATACGGTTTTCAGTGTTGAACTTCACCGTGAATTCTTTCGTGAGCGTGTTGAGTGGCGTGATGGGCGCGAGGATCGCGTGACGCACCACTGCTTCCTCACTCTGGCATGTGAAGGATGTGTACGTCCCCCCTTTGTAGTTGAACGCGACGGCGACTTCCTTGCTTGGTTCTTTAGCGGTGTAAACCAGGGTGATGGGCAGCTTTTCGGTCACAATAACGCCTGCTTCCTGTCCGGACCCACATGAATATATGTTGAGCCCAGCAGGCAGTTTGCATTCTTTGAAGGTCAGTTTAGCCGAACCTGTTTTCGCTCCAACGAACGAGCCCGTGCCGGTGCCGCTGGCACAGTCGATCTGGGTATTGCTCGTCATTTCAATGGTCGAAGGTCCGGCAGTGAACGTGAACTTGAGCGGTTGTGCCGGAGTCGGAGCGGGGTGGAGCTTGGGGAGCGCGTTCGCGCCCGTCTTGAACATCTGATCGGCGCCGGCGCTCGTCCCATTGCTGTTCGTGGCCACGATACGGAAGTGATAGGTGGTGCTTGCGAGCAGACCTGTGATTTCTTTGCTCTCTTCCACGTTTTTAGTACCGGAACCCGCACTCGCTTCAGCTGTTTTCGTCCCGTAGGAGACAGTCGTCCCGTATTCAAAATAGTATTTCGTTTCAGCGCCATTCGGGTTCACGATGCCGTTCAACGTGGAATTGGTTTCGCCAATCCAAGTCGCCGGCCTGGTTTCCACGGTCGGCGAACTCGACGCCAGCGCCGGGGCGGCGGACAGCGCGGTCAGGGCAAAGACCGCGAACAGGGTCACGGACAGGTGTTTCAGGCGATGCATTAGATGGGTCTCCTCTGGTTGCGCGAGCTGGCGGGCACCGGGACCAGACAGGACGGGGAGGCGTCTAGCGGATGCCGTGGCAGCTCTTTGTGTTGGTACTGGTTGATGGGCGCTGCCAAACGGAGTCCCCGCCCGCGACGCCCATGTGGGCGAGTCGAGCAGGAACGCTCGAACAGGGCTGAACAGAGGTGGTGCTGCCGGAAGGCTGAGATCGCCTGCAGCCGGGAATGCACGGCGGGCTCAACACGAAGGAGCTCAACCGGCCCACAGACGCTGGGCGGCGCGGGCACGACGCGGTCCTCGCGCCAGGAGACCAGGGGCGGAGACGGTGGCGAGACGACGTACACCGTGTGCAGGACAGTGCAGATGCGGGTCCCCGTGGTTGGACGATGCGGAGCGACGCGAGGCGCTGTGCGGGGCGATACTCGGAAGACGCTTGTCGGTCGGTGAGGAGGCATGGCTGAACGATCAGGGGATGCATCCCGCCAACTGGGCTGCTTGCGGCGCTCAGGTGGCCGCCGGCGCGTCGGAGTGTCTTGCCGAGAGCTTGCCCATCACGAACTCGCCGGCCTTGTCCAAGCCGATGAACGGCGCCAGCGCGATGTAGACGGCGAGTGGCTGCAGGCGTCGCAGGGACAGGCTCGGGCCGCGACGAGTGCCTTGAAAGGCGAGCTCGAAGATCGCCGTGGCGGTCAGCGTCAAGGACGCGCGAGAGAGAGATTGGGCCTGTGCTCGCTGGTAGCCCTCCTCCAGGAAAAGCGTGAACGCGAGCTGGGTGTCCTGCACTCGCAGCGCGAAACTGGGGCCGATCGCATAGCACTCGACCAAGCCGAGGTAGGAGAGCAACGGCTCGCGCGTGAGGAAGCCGGTGAACGCCTGCGCGCCATGCCATATGCGATCCGGCCAGGGCGCGGAGATGAAGAACGCAGGTGCGCAGGCGGCGAGACCCTGCTGAAAGGCGTGCTCGTAGGTCGCTATGAAGGCGTCGGCCTTGCTCGGAAACTGGTTGTAGAAGCTCCTGCGCGAGACGCCCGCGGCTGCGACGATGTCCGCGACGGTGGCGTCGCGGTAGCCCTTCGCGTGGATCGCCGCCGCGGTGGCGCGCAGGATTCGCTGACGCGGCGCATCACCCGGTCGCCCCAGGCTTGGCCGCGCGGGCGATCGCGACGCTTGGCGTGCGAGCGCCGGCGCAAGCTTCGTGCTCCAGGCCGGCTGCGAGGATCGCCTTGCGAAGGCGCCCGCCCACTCGCGCACCTGCTCGCGTACGCCGTCGAGGGCGCCACCGTCGGAGAGGCGCATCGAAAGGAACCCGAACGTGGCTCCGATCAGGATCGCCGGAGGAAGGTCGATCGTGGATTGGTGGGCAACGGAGCCCGTCATCGCGCACTCGATCCTCGAGATCAGGGCGTCGCGCTCAGAGCGGCCCGTCGCACCGGCGGCGAGGCCTTCGCGCATCAGCAGGCGCGCCGCCTGCGGGCGGGAGATGGCTGTCGCAACCAGGGTGTCGAGAACCTCGAGCTCGCGATGGAGGCTCCCCGCGGCGGCGACGACGACGGCGACCAGCTGCTCGGCGTGCTGACGGTAGGCGCTCCAGAAGCAGTCGTCGACGTTGCAGAAGTACTGGTAGAAGGTGGCGCGGCTGACTGCCGCCGCGGCGAGGATCTTCTCGACGGTCAGGCTGGCGTAACCGTCGCGGGCAGCCAAGTGCGTGGCAGCATCCAGTAGGCGATCGTGCGCACTACCCTGGCTCGACGACGTTGTCTCGGGACCTCGAGTGCTGTCGAGCGCATGCCGCTGACGGCCCATGTAATGAAACGTAAACGGTGACGGGCACGCTATCTATTGCTAGAGCAAGAAAGTAAACAGCTGTGCCTCTGCGAGCGTGGAACGCTTAATAAATAGAATCGATGAAGCTATCGGAGACGGCCTGGCGCCCAGCCGCTGCCAGCGGGTGGGTCGTGGTCGAGCTCGCGGCGGGCCGGTCCCCACGGCGCGCCCGCGCTACCAGCCCCTCCGCCTACATGCCAGCACCCTGCTGTCAAGCGGTTGCGCTACTGTTGATGTTTATGGGGACAGGGAGCGCGCGTGAGCAAGCGCAGGCGCCAATGCATTCGCCGGTCAACTGGGCGCTGCTCGGGCTCGTGATCGAACGTCCCAGCTACGCCTACGAGCTGGCGATGCGCTTCGAGCGCACCTACGAGGGGGCGCTGACGCTGTCGAGCGTCTCGCACGTCTACACCGCGCTGGCCGCGCTGCGCGAGCGGGGGCTCGTGGAGGAGGTGCTGGGCACGCGCGGGGCGCTGCGCTCCAAGCGCCGCTACCAGGCCACCGCAAGCGGCCTGTGCGAGCACGCTGACTGGCTGGTGGGGCAGGTGTCCGAGGAGCGCCGGCGCCAGCGGCTGCTCGTGGCCCAGCTCGGCGCGCTCGCGCGCACGCCCGACCGGGCTCTGGAGGTGCTCGACGCCTACGAGGCCGCGTGCCTGGCCGAGGCTGCCGCCGCGCCTGCCGCGGGAGGCGAGGAGGGGCCCGGCACCACGCGGCTGGTGGCCAGGCTGACCGGCGAGGAGACACGGCTGGCGATCGCCGCCAAGCTGGAGTGGGCCCAGTACGCTCGCGCGCAGCTGCGCGCGCTTGCCGCGTCTGGGACCGCGATCGCGAGAGAGCGTCCCTCGTGAGCCTGCTGGCGCTCGAGCACGTGGTCAAGCGCTACCGCGAGGGACAGCGCGAGCGCGTGGTGCTCGACGACGTGTCGCTGGAGGTTGCGCCGGGCGAGCTGGTGGTCGTGTGGGGCAAGCGGCGCTCGGGGCGAACGACGCTTCTGCGGATCGCCGCCGGCATCGCGATGCCCGACAGCGGCGTGGTGCGCTTCGCCGGGCGCGACCTCGCGCAGACGTCCGAGCGGGCGCTGGGCGAGGGCATCGGCTACGTGCGCAAGGAGCTGCGTGGGGCCGAGGAGGAGGGGGTGCTCGAGCAGGTCGCAGCGCCGCTGCTCGCGCGGGGCGTCTCGGTGGAGTTGGCAAGGGTCCGTGCCAGGGCCGCCCTTTCGCGCACGGGCGCGCAGGGGTGCGCCGCGCTGCGTGTCAGCGAGCTCGGCGCCGGCGAGGGCGTGCGCGTGGTGCTCGCGCGCACGTTGGCCCTCTCCCCCGCCCTGCTCGTGATCGACGAGCCCGTCAGCGCGGTCGAGCTTTCCGAACGCGACGAGATTCTCGCGCTGCTGCGCTCGCTCGCCGGCGAAGGCGTCGCCGTGCTGGCCAGCGCCGGCGACGCGGGCGAGCTGGCGGGGGCGCACCGTCCGCTGTCGCTCGGCGAAGGGCAGCTGCGCGGACCCGCCGTCTCGGGGCTCGCGCCGGTGGTTGCGCTGCGACGCCGCAGCGGGTAGAAACGCTCGGCAATGCTCGAGCTGGAGCGGGTGGTCAAGCACTACCGCAGCGGCACGGAGGACGTTGCCGCAGTCGACGGCATCAGCCTGACAGTGGACGCGGGCGAGATGCTCGCGCTGCGGGGACCGAGCGGCTCGGGCAAGACGACGCTGCTGCTGCTGGCCGCGTGCGCGCTGCGCGCTGACGGCGGCAGCGTGCGCTACCGGGGCCGTGACCTGGCCGGCTTCACCGAGCGCGACGCCGCGCAGTACCTGCTCAGCGAGGTGGGGCTGATCGCGCAGAGCACACACCACCACCTGATGGCACACGTGCCCGCGGTCGAGAACGCGGCCACGAAGCTGCTGCTCGGCGGAGTGCCCTTGCCGGAGGCGCACGAGCGAGCGCTGAGATCGCTCGAGCAGGTTGGGCTGGGCGAGCGCCCGCGGCACACGCCACAGGAGCTCTCCGGTGGCGAGCGCCAGCGCGTCGTGATCGCGCGAGCGCTTGCCGCAGAGCCCAAGCTGATCCTCGCCGACGAGCCGACCGCCAACCTCGACAGCCAGCGCTCGCGGGAGATCGTGGCGCTGCTCGCAGAGCTCGCGCATGAGCGCGGCGCCGGCGTGCTGCTGGTCACCCACGACGCGGAGGCCGCCGCAGCCGCCGACCGTGTGCTGACGCTGCGCGACGGGCGCATCGAGGCCGCGACGCAGGGGGCCGTCGTCGCGTGAGCAGCACGTCGCAGACCGATCTCGTCACGCGGCGGCTGCTGGGAGGCCGGGCGCTCGTGTACTTCTATCGTCGGCGGCTGCGCGCGCACGGCGTGCAGGAGCTGCTCGCCGGGGTCGGCATCGCGGCGGCGGTCGCGCTCGTACTGTCGGCGAGCGTCACGCAGGGCAGCATCGCCGGATCGACCCGCCAGGTTCTGCGCGCCGTGATCGGACCCGCGAATCTGCAGCTGCGCGCCCGCGGACCGGAGGGGTTTGGGGAAGCGATGCTCGCCCGCGTCGAACGCATCCCCGGAGTCGAACGGGCGGCGCCGCTGCTGGAACGATCGATCCGCGTGATCGGCCCGCATGGACGGAGCGCGAACGTGTACGTGGCCGGCACGGACACGAGTCTTGCCGTGCTGGACGGGCTCGGCCGCACACTGCCGTTGAACGCCCTGTCGGCGGGCGCGATCGGGCTGAGCGCCACAAGCGCCGCGGCGCTCGGGCTGGCTGGCACCCAGGGCGAGGGGCGCACCTACGTGACGCTGCTGGTAGGAGGGATCAGGAGGATCATGCGCGTCAGCGCCGTGCTCGGCGCCGAAACAGCCGGCGCGCTTTCGCGGGCACTCGTAGGCGTGATGCCGCTGGCGAGCATGCAGGGCCTGATCGGCCAACCCGGGCGGGTGACCCGCATACTCGTGCAGGCCGCACCCGGACAGCGGGCGAGGGTACGCGCCGGCCTGCTGGCGCTTGGGGACCGGCGGCTGATCGTCAGCGACGCCGAACAGGACATCGAAGAGCTCCAGCAGGCGCTGCGCCCGAGCGGCCAGGCCAGCGACCTGTTCGCTGTGATAGGAGCGCTGCTCGGCTTCCTGTTCGCGTTCAACGCGATCCTGCTGACCGTGCCCGAGCGCCGCCAGGCGATCGCGGACCTGCGGCTGTCGGGGACGCGTCGCAGCGCGATCGTTCAGCTCGCGCTGTTTCAGGCGCTGTGCCTGGGTCTCGCCGCGTCGGGTGTCGGCCTGGCGGTGGGCTATGCGCTGTCGCGCTGGGTCTTTCACGAGTCCACCGGCTACCTGGCCGAGGCGTTCACGCTGAGCGGCGGCACGGTCGTGGCGGCAGGCAGCGTGGCGCTCGCGGGCGTCGGCGGCGTGCTCGTGACGTGCCTGGCCTCCGCGCTGCCGCTGGTTGACCTCCGCCGCGGGCAGCCGCGCGATGCGATCTACCAGCAGGCCGGGGTGCCCGGCAACGCCCTCGCGTCGCGCACGCGCACGTGGCTGCTCGCCGCCGCGCTCGCGCTGCTGGCGTTGGCGAGCGTGCTGTACGCGGCGGCGCCGTCGCGCGCGCTGCTGGCCAGCGTGGCGCTGGCCCTGGCAACGGTGCTTGCTGTGCCGGCCGCGTTCGCTGCCGTCTTGGCTGGAGCTCGCGCGCTGAGCGCACGCGCGCCGCGTATGGCCACGCTGGCGCTCGCGCTGGGCGGCTGTGCGCGCATGACGCCGCGTCCGGAACCACCGCCGCAGCGCAACGAAAACGTCGAAGAGGATCGCGACGCCGCCGCCGCGGTACTGATGGGCAACACGTTTCAGACCATGCAGCGTCTGTCGCAGGCGCCGGCTGCCGAGCAGGCGGAACTGCTGGCAGCGGCCCGCTCGGGCTATGAGCGCTCGCCGCAGGGCGGTGCGCAACTGCGCTATGCTCTGCTGCTGGCAACTCCCGGACATCCGGGGCGCGATGCGCCGCAGGCGCAGACGCTGCTGCGCCAGCTGGTCGCGCAGCCGGAAACGCTGGTGCCGATCGAGCGCGCCGTGGCGCTGGTGGAACTCGCGCAGATCGATCGAGAGCTTGGCCTCAAGGCCGACAACGATCGCATGCAGGCCGACGCCCAGCGTGGCGATCACGAGCGCGCGATGGCCGCCGCCCAGCATCGCCTGCAGGCCGAACTGGATGAAAACGCGAAACTGCGCAAGCAGCTCGAGGATGCCCAGGCCAAACTCGACGCGGTCGCTGATACGGCCGCGCTCGCCGCG
>Ga0209420_1000593_pt1 | contig 18458 bp, 18 predicted proteins | sample BlaSpr_A8_OM1_O1_FD_187972 | JGI IMG/M metagenome (GOLD analysis project Ga0209420, IMG submission 187972) | Forest soil microbial communities from Thunder Bay, Ontario, Canada - Black Spruce, Ontario site 2_A8_OM1_O1 (SPAdes) (version 2) | ecosystem: Environmental > Terrestrial > Soil > Boreal... | reverse complement strand
GGCCCACGTGGGGACAGCCGCCCTCGGCTGTCCTCGGGCTTTGGGCCCGATCAGGCGTCCGCGTGACTGCTAGCAGAAAGCTGGTCGCGCTTCGCACCCGATGCGGCTGTCCCCACTTGGCGACGACGGCTCGCAGCGGCGGGATGGTAGTATGGGAAGATTCCGTGGGAACAACTGTCGGTGCGGTCCCGGGGTGAAACGTCTGCGGTAAAATGGGGCGTCGAGTCCCGCATCGTGCGTTTGATTTTCGAGGGGATGGCACTGGAACTTCCGGCGGCGGAGCCGGGCAGCCTTTGTGCTGTCCTATGAATCGAAGCTACTTGAACCTGCTCATGTTGAGATCCGAATCCTCGCAATCCAAGTCCTTGCAAAGCAAGTTGAAAATCCGGATCAGGCACGCCACCAACTTGGCTTTGTGGCTATTGGCGACTTTTCTGAGCATGCCGTCGTCAGCGTCAGCTCAGGCCGACTTCACTCTGCAGGCAGCTCCCTTCTCGCCGGATGCGGTTGCCCCAGGCGGAACGTCGTCTTCCAATATCACCGTCGGAGCCATCAACGGCTTCAGCGGGGCGGTTAATCTGACCTGCCAGGTCTCGTCGACTCAGGCCACGACCTCGACTCCCGGCTGTGCGGTGAGTCCGACGACCGTGACTGTTCCTGCCGGCGCCACGGCCACAATCACCACCACCGTCGAAACCACAACCGTCGGTTACAGTATTACGATCACGGGCACTGGATCCTCCGGCACGCACACTACGCTGCCCCAGAACCTGACCGTGCTCGCGGTTACGCCTCAGTTCACCCTCTCCGTGCAAAGTCCGGTGATTCCAGCCAGCGTCCCTGCCGGCAGCGGGAGCGAGGGAGTGATCATCCTGAATCCGATCAACGGATATAGCAGCCCGACCCGGCAGGTCGGAGGCCAAACGATTTCAGGCATCACCTTGTCGTGCACCACGATCACTCCCCTGGTCACTTTCCCGCCCGTGTGTTCGTTCAATCCTCCCAACCCGCCTTTGATCGGGACGTCCATCACTTCGACTCTCACGATCAGCACGCAGGGCCCTACCATCACCGGGGCGGTTGCTCATCCTCGCAGCTTCTACGCACTATGGATGCCTGTGCCGATGCTGGCGCTGGTGGGCCTGGGCGCCGCCCTCGGTGGAAAGCGGTCGCGGAAAACTTGGGGCTGGCTAGGTCTTTTTGTGATCGGCGGCGCACTGTTCCTGATGCCCGCATGCGGCAATACCACCCCCACGACCAGCGCGCTCAACGGAGTGACCCCCAACAACACCTATACCTTCACTGTGGTGGGTGTCGACGCTGATGGTGCGATCTCGAGCAACACCGCTTCCGCGGTCACCCTCACGGTAACCTCGCCCGTCATCTGAGCCATGCGCCGGTTCTGGCATCGCGCGCCGCTTCGGTTGGTCTCGGTTCTGGCCCTGGCAATCGCTTTCCTGCGATTCGCGGACCCGGGAAACGCAGCCCGCCATGACCGGTCAAAAATGCCTGCCGTGCGCTGGGACGAGCAGCGTCCCGGCTGCACGTTTTCGCGAAGCGACGACGGACACTACTCCTACGGGATGTGGTCCGGCGATCTCGGAATCACCATGACCGTCGATTCCCAGGAACTTGAAAAAGTTCATCGGCGGCACCAGCCCTTCTTCGCGGTGCTGCTCGACGTACGCTACAAAGGTCAAGAGGTGCTCGACCTCGGCGTCGAAAATATTTCCCTGGAGTTCGTCAAGCACTTCCAGGTGGTGCAAACCTCGCTCGATCCGGATGGGTTCTCCCAGAAAGTGCAGAACGATGCCGACGAACTGAATCGCGAAACCGCACGCGTGATCATCAAGCATCCAGAACAGAAAGAGGCAAAAGAAGCGTACATGCGAGCGTTCCTGAAAGATTCGGCCGAACTTCAGGAATTTGTTGGCAAAAATAGTTTGCGGCCGGCACAGCTCGGTCCCAGCAATCCCGGAATCAGCGGATGGGTGCTATTCAGCACCGACAGCAAGTGGATTAACGGGTGGAAAAAGCAGGAACAATTGATTCTTCGCGTGCCGCTCAAGGGAGAGATATTCGAATTTCCCTTCAAGCTTCCGCCCCAACCCGGAGAGCTGACGCTGCGCCGACGGGAGTGAATCGGATTCCGGAACCCCGAAGCCGCCGTTACGACGCTGCTTTGCGCGCCTGCCCCTCGATGTCCGCCGCCTGGTGCATGAGGATATCGCGCAGCGAGACCAGTCCCTTCAAATCCTTGCCGTCAACGATGGGGAGATGGCGAAATCCAAACTCCCGCATAATGAACAGACATTCCTCCACGGTCTCGTCGGCAGAAACGGCACGCGGGTTCGCACTCATGACCTCGGACACCGCGGTGGTTCCAGGAGTTCGACCCACGGCCACGACGCGGTTCATGACGTCGCGCTCCGACAGGATGCCCGCCAGTTGTCCATTGCGCAACACGGGCAGGGCGCCAATGTTATGTTCCATCATGAAACGCGCAGCATCCAGCACAGTGCGCGTGGCCTCGATGGAATAGAGCCTGCGGTCTTTCACGAGATCGCGAAGAGTGGTCATGGGCTACTCCTTACGGAACGTCAAAACCTGAGTGACGGCCAGCCCATCGAGGCCAGCCCCTTGCGGTGGGCAATACTTTATCACAGGCAAGCGCTGCTCGACCGCCCATCAGGCAAGGGTTTTCAGATGACGCGCAGGGTTGGACGAACTGCCGCGCGCGCGTGCCGCCGGGTATCAATCTAGGAAGAATCCTGTAGCAGGCCGGTGGAAATAACTGAGGACTACGCCGGCAAAAGCGGCGCGGAGCAAGGCTCCGCGCCGTTTCGTTTCTGACGTCGTTATTGCAGGTGATTCAGCCGCGCAGGCGTGGCATCGGCGGAACTGCTCTCGCTGCGCGGAGTCATCGAGACTACGATGTACTCGCGCTCTTTGCCCTCCAGATCCTCCACGCGCAATAACATTTTGTCTTTCTGCAAGCGGAACTGCGCCCGCTCGCCTACCGGCAGAAGCACCGGATGTTTCTCCGCGCGCGGACGGATTCGATAAATCACGCTCTCCGCCTGCAATACGTATTCCTGACAAAGCAGTTCCTGTGTCTTCTTGTTGGTGGAATCCAGGCCCAGCATCTCGCCGGCAAGACTTTGCGCATCTTTCTCCGCCACGCCACACTTCACGGAATCCATCTGCAGAAGCTTTCCGGTCTGATAAGGCTTGAGGTCTTTGGCATACGCCGCCGAGGCCAGTCCCAGAATGATGCACAGTATCGCCTTAGAACGCATACGCTCGCCCCCGGAAAAATAGTGAACTCATGAAAGTCAGCCGAGCAGTACAGTGGCCTCGGACACTCAGTATTTTTCTACGCTCGGGAAAGACAAGACAGGTCACCGGAGTAACAGCCCTGAAGTTACTTGTAGGTAAGCCGGTTCACAACAGGATTGGGTTTTCTTTTCGCACGGCGGCACTCTGAGCAGAGCCATTCTTCAGGCAAAGAGAAGGAGCTCGCGGACCGATGCGCTTATGGCAAGTGTTCCCGCGCGATTCGCGGAGGAAGTTATGGCTCGGTCACTTCTTCCAGCGTCTGAAAAAAAGCGGGGTAAGAAATCGCCGCCGACTCTGCTCCGCGAATCAGAGTCTCCCCGCGGGCGCGCAACGCGGCGACCGCGAAGGCCATGGCAATGCGGTGATCGCCGAAGGAGTCGAGTTCAGCACCGTGAAGCGTCTGTCCTCCTGGAATCCCGAGCCCATCTTCGCGCTCTTCCAGCTGACCGCCCATCAGACGCAGATTCGTCGCCACGGCCGCGATCCGATCCGATTCCTTCACGCGCAGTTCCCTGGCGTCGCGAATCTCAATTCCCTGTTCTGTGTACGGAGCGATCGCCGCCAACACTGGAATCTCGTCAATCAGAGCCGCCGAATCCGCTCCGGCAATCGTGCAGCCCTTAAGCCCGCGGCCTTCGACTTCGAGCGTTCCCGCGATTTCGCCGTGAACCTCATGGAGTTCGGCCACCGCGATGCGCAGTCCCATTTCCGTCAAGATATCGAGCAGTCGCGCCCGCGTCGGATTCATCGACAGATTCGAGATGGTCAACTGCGACCCCGGAAACAAGGCTGCCGCGCACAGAAAAAAGGCCGCGCTCGACAAGTCACCCGGTATGCGGGCTTCGATGCCCCGCAAGCGCTGACCTCCGCGAATCCTTACTTCACTTCCCTGCCCCACACTTCTGCGATGCAGTTGCACTCCAAACGCTCCCAGCGCCACTTCGCCATGATCGCGGGTGCGCATCGGTTCTTCGATGCGAGTCTCGCCCTCCGCGAATAATCCCGCAAACAGCAAACACGATTTCACCTGGGCACTCGCCACCGGCATTTTGTACTCGATCGCCTTCAGCGCCGCGCCCGTGATGCGCAATGGCGGCCTTCCCTGGTGCGACGCGATTTCTGCGCCCATGGCGGAAAGCGGCTTGATGACACGCTCCATCGGCCGCCGCGACAGCGACGCGTCGCCGATCATTTCACTGGTAAATTTCTGCCCCGCCACAATGCCGCTCAACATGCGCATCGTAGAACCGGAGTTGCCGCAATCGAGCGCGCCGGCGGGCGCCGCCAGCGCCAAGCCGCGGCCTTTCACTTCAATCACGTTGTCTCGGCCATCCTTGCGCTCCCACTCCACCCCCAACGAACGCATGCAACCGAGAGTGCTGGCGCAGTCCGCCCCCGTGGAATAATTCTCCAGTCGCGACGCTTCATGGGCGATTCCCGCCAGCATGGCATAGCGGTGCGAAATCGATTTGTCTCCCGGCAGTCGCACATTGCCGCGCACGTTGCGCGCCGGCCGCACCGTTACCTGCGATTCGCTTTTCATTTTGCGATCAATCGTCTGAAATCAATATAGGATTGAACTTCGCGGAACGGAGGCAATCGGGGGAGGACTAACTGCTGATGGCTGATGGAAAACCGGCGTCCACCAAACGATCCTCAATCAAACATCAGAAATCATCAATCATCCTGCAACCATTCTCACGCCGTCCGGGCCTCGGCCGTCGCTTCTTTCAGAATCTCGGCCGGCACTTCCTTCAACGTCACCCCAAACTGGAACCTCGGCGTCTCGGTCCCGCGGCCCCAGCGTGCCATTTCCCAATGCGCGCGCACGAACTTCACCTCCGGACGCGCGGTCAGATCGAGCAGCAGCGGCCACTCTCCGCAATAAAATTCCTGGGGAAACGCAGCCATCGACTTCGCGCCCCAAGCCGCGCCATCCGCCGAGCCGTAGATGCTGAGGTCGAGCGACTGCTGCTCGATGATTTCTGTGATCGTCAGCGTCACTAGGAAGACCCGATTCGAGGCGCCGCTTATATCCACGCTGGCTCCATCGCCCTTGGCGCTGGCAACCGTGTTCGCAGGAACCAAAACCGTATCCGTAGTCGTCATGGCGAGAGGATTGTAGCAAATCGCGGATGGCCGACGAGCGAATCGCAACCTCATCTGCGATCCAGGAGAAAGGTCGATCAAATCGATTCGTTCACAAATGTCGGGGGTCGTCCAGCACTGGCCGCGGCCGGCGAGTTTCTTCCGCCTCGACCGCCATCCGCTTCGATTTGCGATAGACGTTCGCTACCGCCATCGTCCAGAAAGGGACCATATCGACTCCCGGCACGAGTTTGGCAAAAAACGACGGCAGAAACTCCCAGTGCCAGCCCAACAGGTGAACCATCAGAGCGCCCACTCCAAAGTCGAGTACGTCTTCAGCCGGCGACAGCGCCCCTTCGACGAATAAAGGAAACACGGCAATCTGCAGTGCATCGGCAATGATGGCCAGGATCATGGCCGCTCGAAAGCGCGGTCCCGCCGAAATCGCGATCTTGTCGTCAGTAATGTTGGCTGTCGTGTTGTCAGTAATGTCGTAAGTCATGGCGTCGCTCATTCCGTCTTAACCTATTTTAAATGATTGTCAGGCGCCTGCCGGGGGAAAAGAGCAGAGTGCCGGTGGACGGCACTCTGCGTGACTTCGAAAATCATCTACTTTGGATTGATGTCTCCGTAAACCACTCCCCGGCCATTCACCCCAAGGTAGATGCGTCCGTAAACTCGGGGATCCCCGCTCACAAGCGTGATATTCCCGTACTGATGCTGCGGGTCAGCAAGGGCTGTCCAGGTGTTTCCTCCGTCATCGGAGCGGAACACGCTGGTCGGATAACCCGGCCCGCTCCAGGTGAGCCGGCCCAGCAAATAGAGCGCCGGATAGCTGTTGCCGGAAGCGGGCATCCCGAAGCCCAAGGAGTCGGGCCACACTACGGACCCCACTGAGGCGAAACTAGCTCCCGAGTTGGTGGAGTGCCACAGGCCGTTCCATTGCAGCGATAGCCAGACATCGCCTTCGACTCCCGGAGCGACGCTGATTTGCTTGAAGCTGTAGGTGCCCAATCCAGTGGCAGCAACCGCAAAAGTTTGGCCGCCGTCGCTGCTCACGTAAAACGTTCCTACGCTCTGGTCGAACATGTAAAACTTGTTCGGGTTTACGCGATCCGAGACCACCACCCCGTTGTAGGAGGGCGCGCCCACGGACGGCGTCCAGGTTTGTCCGCCGTCATTCGAATAAACGGTGACGCCGGCGCTGGGCGCCCAGACGAAATGCGAGCCATCCGCCGAGATTGCAATGTTGCCCGGGCCGCTGGCGCAGCCGGAAGCGTTGGTGAAGGTGGTCCAGGTGTTGCCCTGATCCTTCGAGTAGCCTCCGCACAGTGTTTGGCCATAGCTCGGATATCCTACGAGCGCAACCAACATGGGATTGTTCTGTGCGAAATCGATGCTGGTAACGGTCGTCAGTTGCGGAGTGTGGAATTGGCCCTGCGGCGGCGACACGTTGAAATTATCGTGCCGGAAGGCGCCGATGTCGCCGAGAGCGCTAAGCAGGTGAGCTCCAGAGGGTGGACTGATGAGATCCTGTACGGCGGTCTCTTCGATTCCGAGAGCGCCGACTTTCCACGGAATCACACCGCCCCGGTCGACGTTGCCAAGCTGGCTTGTGGTGTATAGCGTTGCGCCCGTTCCATATTGCAGATGGCTCGGATCCCAGGGGTCAAGCGCCATCGCTCCAATCCAGTTGCCCATGATGTCGCCGGGCACGGTGGCGCCGAATAATAACCAGGGTGATAGAGAAACGTTGAAAGTAGAGTGCGCGGCCGCGCCCGGCTCATTGCCCAACGCCTCCCAGGTTAAGCCGGCATCTCGACTGCGAAAGATTTCATCGCCGGGGTAGTAACGATCGAGCGTCGATGCCATCACCGTATTTGGATTCCACGGGTCCACCACTACTTTGGCATAGCCGTAGTTCACGGGCGAGCTGATAGAGTCCGGCGGCGTGATGTTAGTCCAGATTGCGGTCTTGACGTTATATTTCCATACCTGCCCGTTGCCCGCGCTATTGGGTCCAGCCTGGTCGGAGTAGGTTACATAAAGATTGCCATTTGCGCTCAGCGCTGCATTGGTGGGAACGTCGCCCGTAGGCTGGCCAGAAATCAGTTGCCAACTGTTGCCGTTGTCGGTGCTCTGATAGAGTCCGGCATTCGGGTCGGAGACCCCGACGTAGATGGTTCCGTATTTGAGCTTGGGCAACAGCGGACCGAACATCACAAAAATCACGCCAGCCTTATCGTTATTGGTCGGTCCGGTAACTGGGAAGCTTGAGACTTGAGACCAGGTATTGGCGGAGTCGACGCTTTGCCACAGTCCATTTACGTTGGTGCCGAGATAGAGCACTTTGGGCGACCAGGGCACAACGGCCAGACGCTCACCCGAAAATCTGCCGTTTTCGTTCGAGCCTAGCTGAAACGGCAGCGTGATCGTGGTGAAGCTCGCACCCATATTGGACGACTTGAAAATCGCCGAAGTCGAAGGAGCCCAGGTCTCGACATATTCGCCTTGCGCCAAATAAAGGTTTAGAGGGTTGGTGGGGTCGAGGGCAATACTAATGGTGCCCTGAAGATCCGAGTTGTCTGGCGTGACCCAGTCTGTGATTGGGGTCCAGGTTTGCGTGAATGGATCCCAGCGGTAGCTGCCGCCGATGTCGGTCCGGACATAGAACAGCTCCGGCATCCAGGGATGAGCCTCGAGGCCCGTGATGAATCCACCAGCGACGATTCTGACATTTTTCCAAACATAAGGAGGGGGCGGAGTCGTGGTGGAAACGGACTGGCCGACTGCGGAGATGGAGAAGAGCGCGGAAGCCAGCAGAAGAGCCGAAACAGAGTGGGTGCGGATCGTTTGCGTCATGGCAAATTTTTACCTCTTGGCAGCTATCTTAGCTCTAGGGCGTAAACGTTTACAATGAAGACCTCTGAGGTGGTCTGTGGTGGTGCACGATGAGAGTTTTCGCGACTTTTTCCCCGCCGGGGCCGTCCGGACCGGAGCGGGTTTTTCAGGCGCCGGGTGGGTATTGGGTGGAGAGCGGCACTGCGTTCCGGGAGTTCCGACACTGGATCCCCCGGCTGAACAGCCCGGGCATCTTCAAGAAAAGAGCGTCAAGAATCCAAAGCGCCCCGCGACTTCCTATCTCCGCAGCGGATAAGTTTCGGAGTGTGGCGATTCCTCAACCAATAAAGGTCACCGGACATGCTGATCACCACGGCCGCCATCTTGCTCCTGGCAATCCTGCTGGTTCCCGTCCTTCTGATCCGGTTCCGCAAAAGGTGGGTCGCAGCCTTCAACTTGGCGGTTACGAACCGAATCACCAGCCGGTTCGCCGCCCGCTTGCCCGGTTTCGGTATTCTGACTCACGCGGGTCGAAAGTCTGGCAAACTCTACCGAACACCGGTGAATGTTTTTCGCAAGCCCGAGGGATTTCTCATTGCGCTCACCTCCGGACGGGAAAGCGAATGGGTCAAGAATGTGCTCGCCGCTGGCGGATGCAAGCTTGAGACTCGCCGCGTGCTTTATCAACTCTCGGCGCCAACCATCGTGCATGACCCCACCCGGCAGAGATTCCCGCTTATCGTGCGGATAGTCCTGGGGCTCATCGGTGCAAACGATTGCATGCAGCTTTCGAGGTCTCGCGCCCAGGGCGTTTCATCCTGATCAATTCTGGCTGGCTGGTGGTTCACTTGGCATACGATGGGAAGGAAAACGGCCCTGTTTGGACAAGGGGAATCGCGGGCTGACCCAGAGAGTTGCGCTGCGGTGCTAGGCTATTGTCATGCAAAGTCCCGTCAAAGAACGCATCGCGAAATTACGTGAGGAAATTGCGCAGATTAGCGAAGCGAATCGCATGTTTCTGCAGGCAGGCAAAAAGAAACCGGGCGCCGCGGGCGATCATGCACGCCGCCTTCAGAGATTGCAGGACATTGTGGACGAATTGCTGTCGCTAACCGACTGGAAAAAACTATGAACAAGGCATCGGCGCAAAGTTGCAGTGGCTGGCGAAACCGCGGGTGATTCCGTGCCCGCCCCTACAGCAGTCCGCCAGTCCCGACCGCCAGATCATTCAGTGCCATCTCCAGCTTTGTGATGGCGGCCCCAATTTCTGGATGCTCTCCCATCTTCTCTTGTAGTGTCTTTAGAATCTGGTGAGCACTTTTAATATGCGCTTCTGCCTGGGTCGCCTTTTCTTCGGGATTGTGTTCGTTCGATGTTCCCATAACCACTCGCCCCCTCGCGTCACTCAATTTTTAGAGCCCCTTCCGTTATTCTACGCATTCCACCGGGCTGGGGAAGTCTGGTCGACCTGAGCAGGCTTCAGTCGGATGCGAGATTCTTCCCGTTATCTATCTTATTGGCTCGGGTCCACGACAAATCAGTTCTGTACTTTACAATGGCCCAATACCTGAGGGGACAGCAATGGCAAATTTAAAGTGCGCTTCAGCAGCTACGAGAAGAACGCAAGCGGGCGCAGACTCACGTAGAGAAGTTAGACCGGGCGATTTCAGTGATCGAGTCGTTAAACGGTTCAGGAGAATCCCGAGCAACAAAGCCGCCAACCCGAATCATATCGGCAAGTTCGCGTCGGAAAATGGCACTGGCACAAAAGGCGAGATGGATGAAAGTTCGGAACCGATCGCAGCCGGCAACGGCGGCGGCGAAAACAACGGGTTCGGCACGCGTGAAGCGCACCTTGTCGGCATCAGCCCGCAGGAAAATCGCCGCAGCGCAACGAACGCGCTGGGCGAAGTGGAAGAAAGCGAATCGAAAATAGACGGTTCCCCCACTTTAGGGAGCCTGCTTCTGTCCGGCACTGAAATGCAAGTGCAGGAAATGGCTCCTCGGGTGGGACGTTCTCTCCGAGCACCTTAATTTTCTCAGCGTCGACTCTGGTCGCTCAAGGGACGGGGAAGCGGTTCGCCTAAGAGAATTTTCGACGCACTCCATGGTTTCCCTGTAGCAACTGCTTGTCAGAGCTGTGGCAACTAAGTGTAGTGACGAAGAGTGACGCAAAGCGGCGATTCCAAGAGCTATGCGATCTGATTGCTATCGAGCACGACGGGGAGAATTTTCTGCGCTCGTGGCGGAGCTGAATCAACTCGATCCTGCCCGTCGCCTACCGGTTATTTCAAAACAGGCACCACCAAGTTACACTCTGCAAAATTGACCGATGCGATTTTGCGTTTTTCAAGAACACGTTTTCCCTACCACGTGTAGTTCCCTTCCTGCGTTCATATCGCATAGCGTCACCATTGCCGCGCTTTCGGTAAGCGCTGTCCGCTTACCAGGCCGGGAACCACAGAACCACTCGCCAGGATTGGGCGACTGGCGAAACTGCAAGGGGCATAGTCTTGCTCGTGACTTGCGCTTCTCGTCCACGGGATATCCATCGCAGGTGCTTCGACCGTTTGAGTCGACTCCGGCGGTTGGGCATATTGCTAAAGTGGTCGCTTCTGACCATACACGGATAGGGATACCGCGTAACGTGAGGGTACGCGCTACCCGGCAGCTCGCATCTTCAATACGAGTTACCGCAAATTGGAGGAAGAGGAAAAATGGCTACTCAACTATGCCAGAAATGCAAAGGATTCCATCCCGGTCGCGTCTGCGATCACGACGAAAAAGGTGAATGCGCCGAGACCATTCGCATCAGTGAGGTTACCGCGCCATCTAACGAGCCCTCAAAAGACAACGAGGATTGAGATGGTCTTCGCGTTCCAGCCGGAGACTTACAGCTTAAAGAGTGATCGCAAAGAATCGTCATCAATATGGCTCTCGGCCGACAGCCAATGAATAAAATCTCTGGCGCTGATGTGCGTCGGCTTTTGAACCACTTTCTTCTCGAGGCCAGACTCGAGGTCTGCTTGTTTGCCCGTGTTGGCGATCACCTTCCATGACTTCGTCTTCATCGTCTTTGCCTCGCTTGGCGCCAGCTTCGCAGGACATAGATGTTGTAATCATCGCCTGTTTCGCCTGCGAATCCACTTCATCCGCGGTGGTCACGACCTCGGGCAGCCTGAGATTACCGACGCGGGTCATCTCAAGCATTCGCGAGTCGTGGCGGGAGTGCAGCCTTGAAGTAGTGAAATAGTCGCATTTGCCCTGCATGGGATTCTGTAGTAGAGCATGAAGAGTATGGCTCAGTTTCAGTTTCGAGACTGTATCAAACTGACCAGTTCTTTGGATTAAGAAATCCCGCGGAACCTACTGACAGCGCATTGAGCATGGCATGAAACCCTCCAAAGCCAGCTTCCCGTGAGGCACAGAGCGAGAAGCCAGAGCTTCCTCGTCGCGGAAGCTCGGGTCCAAGGCATACCTTTGGAAAAAGTGACGGAGCGTCTTTTGCAATTGTGGAAGGGCAAAACACAATGACGATCCGGGTCGAACTCAACGCGGAAATAGAAGCGCAACTCAAGATTAACTGCATTCTGAATCGAATAATAGTTTTTCCCAGTTCGGGGGTCTTCCGGCTTCAATGCAGATGTCCATCTTGCAGCCCTCTTCCTCTATGCTGATGAGAAGAATGGGAAGACAGAAATCCCGGTTATTTGCGGGTAAGCGCCCGAGCGGCTTCCTAATCCCGCCAGCAACACGTTGCTGCGCAACTTATGGTAATCTTCCGCAAAGTGGGGTAAATCGATGTCTCACTTCAGCAGACGTGAATTTCTAAGAACCGGACTCGCCGCCGGGGCGCTTGCCGTTGCCGGTAGCCTCCCGCTGTCGGCGGAGCGACAGAAAGCGACAGATTGGGTAAGACTAGGAAAATCCGGAGTGAAGGTGACTCGGCTCGCATTTGGCAGCGGGAGTTTCAGCGGCCAAGTACAGCGAGACCTAGGTCAGGATGGGTTTACGAGACTGGTGCGCTATGCCTATGATCGTGGCATTCGCTTCTTTGAGACTGCCGAGTCATACACCGAAATGCACAGGATGCTGGGAGTCGCCCTGAAAGGAATTCCCCGCGATAGCTATCGGATTATGTCGAAAGTGACCACGCGTGAAGGAGCAAATCCGCTTGAGAAGATCGATGAGTTGCGAAAACTTGCCAATACTGAGTATTTCGACGTGATGCTGCTGCATTGGCAACATACCGCGACATGGCCAACAGACACCAGCAGATGGCAGGATGGAATTCTGGAAGCCCAGGCGAAGAAAGCAGTTATTAGTCACGGGGCTTCGGTGCACGGACTGCCGGCGTTACGCAAAGTCCCGGGAAACAGGTGGCTCGATATCGCAATGATCCGCGTGAATCATAAGGGCGTCAGAATGGACGCGGAGGATTACAACACGAACGGCCTCGGAGATGTGAGCGAAGTTGTTACCCATGTCCGGCAGGTTCGCAAAGAAGGAATGGGCGTAATCAGCATGAAGTTGGTGGGAGAGGGTACGTTCAACCGTGAGGATCGCAAGGCGGCGATGAGATTCGCGTTTAAAAATGCAGGTGTCGATTGCGTTACAGTGGGCTACAAGAACACCGCCGAGATCGACGAGGCTATTGATAATCTAAATTTAGCTCTCGCATAGCCCCAGCAGCGGCCTGCGATCTATACACGGCCGAGTCAGTTGTCTAAACTGGAGGGCAGAGAACATCTATGTCTTCTACCTCCACCAGAAAACACGCGGGCACTGGTACGACGAGTGCTCAACCCGCGGTCGCCGAGCCTTCGTTCTCTGAACGTGCACGAACGTTGGTATATCTGGCGCGCGTAGGAAGCCTCTCGACTCTTTCCCGCAAGCAGCCGGGATTTCCATTCGGATCGGTGATGCCGTATGGGTTGGATGAACAAGGGTTCCCGATTTTTCTCATCAGCACGATGGCGATGCATACGCAGAATTTGAAGGCGGACGCACGTGCCAGCTTGCTCGTCACCCAAAATGACATCGACCGTGATCCGCTCGGCTCATCCAGAGTCACCCTGGTCGGCAACGCTCTGCCGGTGTCGGAGGCGGAAGTAGCTGCGGCTCGCAAGGTCTACTTGAGGCGCCATGCCAACAGCAAATATTGGGTAGACTTTGAAGACTTTTCTTTTTATCGCCTAGATGTGGTGGACGTTTATTACGTGGGGGGTTTCGGAGTCATGGGTTGGGTGCCTGCCTCCGAATATGTAAGCAGCCAGCCGGACCCTCTTGCTGACTCGATGGGCGAAATTATTCAGCACATGAATGCCGACCACAAACCGGCTTTGGTATTGCTGGCCAAGCAATTTGCTCAGATCGACTCCCAGGAAGCAACCATGACGGCCGTCGATCGCCTGGGGTTTCATGTGAGCTTAAACACTACCGATGGGGTGCGGGGTGCCCGCATCGCATTCCCACGAGAAGCCCGAAACTTAGCAACGACTCGCACCATTCTGGTCGAAATGGTTCGACAAGCGCGCTCACAGTCCGAGTGAACGACGCGAGGAGTCGGTTGAACCACCTCCCACTCCTCGACCCAGGCTGTAATCCTCGGCACCTGGAGACCGAGGAAGATTCTTGCGCAAATCGAGCTTGATGAGTAAGCGTCAGAGAAAACACATGGTTGACAGATTGAATCCCCCCAGCATGACTTCCCTACTTGATCAGCAAATTCTCAGGCGGCCAGTCTTGGTCCCCTCGTCCAAGGCCGATGACTGCCGGTTTGCCTAATCCGCCGCCCATAGCCCGGAGGCGGGCTCCCGGCCAAGCATCTGTCCTCATCGATTTTTTGTGGGTCTGCTGAATCGTTCTCGTTGGACGCGCTACTCGTAGCGCAAAGCCACCATGGGCTCGACCAGGGAAGCCCTTCGGGCCGGCAAGTAGCCCGCGATCGCCGCGACGATCAGCAATATAACGGTTGCGCTGACGAGTGTAACCGGGTCGGTCGGCCTAAGGCCGAACAGCATGTTGGAGACCAGGCGATCACCGGCCAACGTGACGGGCACGCCGATGGCAACACCGATCGAGATCAATATGAGCATCTCGCGCAGCACCATCCAGCGCATATTGGAGCGCCCGGCCCCGAGCGCCATGCGGATGCCGATTTCATTCGTCCGTCTGGTAACGACATAGGACATTACGCCATAGATGCCGATGCAGGAGAGAAACACTGCGAGCAGTCCGAAAAAGGCGGAGAGTTGGGCGACGAGACGCTGGTTCGTGATTGAGCGTGCCACCTGCTCGTCGAGCGTTGTTACGCGGGTGATGGGCAGGTTGCGGTCAATCGAGTGGATGGTCTGTTGGACGGCAGCGGCAACGGAAGCGAAGTCGCCAGTGTAGCGGACTTCGAAGTCGCCGAAGTCCCATGGATGCTGAGTGTACGGGATGTAATCGAGATTTACAGGTTCTTCGGCAAGATCATCGAACTTGACGTCCTTCGCTACGCCGATCACGGTGACTTCGTCTTCTGGTTTGTTATCGCCCAGGTAATAGTGACGTCCGATTGGGTCGAGGAGAGGAAAAAGCACCTTAGCTGTGTGCTCGCTGATGATTGCGACAGTTTGTGAAGTGCTCGCGTCAGAGGGTGAGAAGTTACGGCCCGCGAGCAGGGGGATTTGCATGGTCGCGAAATAGCCAGCGCCAACGACGTTGTGCTTGACGTTGATGTCTTCGTCGATATTTATCCCGGGCACGACGACCTTCGAGTTCCAGCTGCCTTCGTGGAAGGTGAATGCCGAGAAGCTCGCGGCCTTCACGTTTGGCAGTGTACTGACACGCTCTTCAATCTGCTGATCGAGTGCGACTTCTCGCGGCTCGCCAGGCGTGTAGCCTGCGGAGCTTGAGTCGATTTCGAGACGCAAGACGTTCTCCTTGTTGAAGCCCGTGTCGACATTGTTCAGGTTGACGAGACTGCGAAGAAAGAGTCCGGCTCCTACCATGAGGACGAGCGAGAGCGCGACCTGTGAAATCACGAGGGCTTTGGCGAGCGGATTCTTCCCGCTTGCGCTGTGTGCACCGCGGCCGGCCTTCAATGTGTCTGTGAGTACGAGCCGCGTAGCGCGAAAGGCAGGGACGGTGCCAAAGATCAACGCGGTAGCGATCGTCACTGCCAGCGTGAACAGCAGTAGCCGGGGATCAATGGAGACATCGAGAGGTATCGGGTCGAGTCCGCCCGAGACCATGCGTAAGAGAAGGCGATTGGCGACGGACGCCAGTGCGACGCCGAGCGTGCCGCCGGCGAGAGCCAGCAGCAGGCTTTCGGTGATGAGCTGACGGATGATGCGCGTACGCCGGGCACCGAGCGCCTGGCGAACCGCCAGTTCCCGAGCGCGCGCCGTCGATCGGGCAAGGAGCAGATTGGCGACGTTGGCGCAGGCGATGAGCAGGACAAGAGCTACGACGGCCATCAGAATCTGGAGTGGTTCTGAAAATTGGCGGCGAAGCGAGGAAAGGCCCGTCGCCATTGGCGTCAACGGGACCGTGGTCCTATCTAGTTTTTGCAGATTCTCCTGACTGAGCTTGGCGTCGGGAAATCCGAGCAGGATTTGCCGGAAGAGCAGATTCACATTGGATGTGGCCGCACTGATTGAGATTCCGGGCTTGAGACGGGCCATGATCAAGAGGGATTCGGAGAAGTTGTCCTTGTATCCGCCGAAGTTTGGAGGCACCTCTTTCACCATGGAGAGCGGAACCCACATATCCGGGGATTCGCCGACCTTGGTGCCGAAGAATTCGCGCGGGGCAACGCCGACGATGTTGTAGGTCCTGGCCCCGAGTTTGAGCGTGCGATTCAGGATGTTGGGGTCCCGTGCAAGGCTCCGATTCCACCAGTCGTAGCTGATAACGGCTACCGGGTGATCGCCTTCCGAGTCATCGTCTCGGTCATTCAAGGTGCGACCCACCATTGCTCTTACGCCGAGAGTGCTGAAGTACGTGCCGGAAACGAGCTGGACGTTCATCGGTTCTGATTCGGTTCTTCCCTCGACGAAGCCGTGGACTTCATTCGTCATGCTGAAGATGGCGGCGCTGTCGGAAAAGACTTGGTTTTCTCCCCTCATTTGTCGGTAGAAGGGGTAGGAGTAGAGTTGGGTCCTGGCGAAGTCGTCGGTGATGCCGGAAGTGTTTCCTTTCCCCAGCAGAACGAGCTGAGCGGGATCTTTCACAGGTAAGAAGCGCAGCATGACGGCGTCGAGGAGGCTGAAGATGGCGGTATTAGCGCCGATGCCCAAAGCGAGCGAGAGCAGGGCGACAATGGTGAGTGCCGGGCTGCGCAACATGGCGCGGCTGCCGTAAGCGATGTCCTGGAAAAAACTTTCCAACCACTCCCATCCCCACGCCATATAACTTTCCTCCTTCAACAGAGTCGTATTCCCAAATCGACGTAGCGCTGCATCACGGGCGTCCGCTGGCGTTAGCCCTGCCCGCGTCTGTTCCTGCTCTCTGAGTTCCAGGTGCAGGCGCATTTCTTCTTCGAGGTCCGCGTCAAATTGCTGGCGGCGCATCAGCATCCAAAGCCGCCTTAAGAGTTCGCTCAGCCAATTCATAGGGATCGCCCTTTCAAGCTGTCCGAATCACACGAGTGATGGCTCCAATCACTCGCTCAAACTGGGACAATTCCGTTTCTAGTTGTTTCCGGCCTGCCGCCGTAAGCTGGTAGTAGCGCGCCCTGCGATTCCCAGCCGTAGTTCCCCACTTGGCCTTGACCCATCCTTTGATCAGCATCCGCTGAAGAGCCGGGTACAGCGACCCTTCCTCCACTTGAAGAACGTCATCGGATATCCTCTGGATAGAGTCTGCGATTTCATAGCCGTGCATCTCACCGACACGGGCAAGCGTCTTCAAAATCAGAAGATAAAGAGTTCCGGGCGGAATCTCGTCTCGATGCAAGGCATGCCCCCTATTCGACAGCTTGCTGCCATAGTTAGACTATGGCAGAATCCACCGGTTAACACTTAATGTCAAGACAAATAAGGAAACTCTCAGAATGGCAAGGTACGGAAAAAACCCTGTGCGATTAGCTAAGCTAGCGAAGCGGCAGAACCAAATGCTTACGAACCGCAGAGTGGTTACTCTTTTTCAGGCACGCTACAATACCGTCGAAGCTGCTCACGAATCGCTAATAACGAGGGAGGGCAATGCCCGACTCCATTGACTGGCCGCCGACCCACTCGCGGACGCAACTGCCGCGGCGCCCGCGCCGCTTCCTTCTCATTCTCGCTATCTTGGCGGGCATCTTCTTCGGCGGTCGAACCGCGTTGTCGTATTCCGTGGACGTGCTCTGGTTCAGGTCGCTCGGCTACGGGGAAGTATTCTGGAAAACACTGGGTCTTCAGTGGGGAGTCTTCGCGACTTTTGCAGCGGCCACATTTCTCATTCTGTACGGTTCCTTCCTAGCTCTGAAGCGGGCACATCTCTCCGATTTGCCAAGCGGTCATACGATTCTCATCGGCGGACGACCGGTGAAGCTGCCGGTTGAGCCTGTCCTGCGTCTCATTGCCCTCGGCGTTTCCCTCGCCGTTGCCGCCGCAAGCGGCGCCGGCATGATGGCGGAGTGGCCGACGCTCGCGCTCTTTTGGTACGCGCCCCGTGCAACTGGCGGCGTCGTAGATCCGATTTTCGGCAAGCCGCTGAACTTCTTTCTGTTTGCCTTGCCCGCCTGGCAGTTCATCGTCGGCTGGCTGCTTACGCTCGCCGTGATCGGCTGTCTATTAGCCGTCTTCTTCGTCCTTATCACGGGCGGAAGCCGTGTGCTCACCGGACGTCTCAGCCGATCTGTCACATTACCCTGGCGCGGACTCTCGATCACGTTTGTGTTTGTATTGCTGATCCTCGCGCTGCGTGTCTACCTCGGGCGGTTCGAGCGATTGTTCGACGATCACACAATCTTTGGGGGTGTGACTTACACGGACGCGCACGTCTCGATCACCGGGATGCTCGTCGTCTGCATAGCGCTGGTTCTGGGGGCGATAATCGCAGCCGCGAACGCTATGCGGGAGCCGCGGGGGCGCTGGCTGATCGCGGCGCTGCTTCCGGCCGCAGTCTGTTATATCGTCGTTCAAGCAGTCGCCTGGTACGTCAGCAGCTTTATCGTCAAGCCGAACGAACTGGTTCGCGAGAAACCCTACATCGTCTAC
>Ga0209420_1000592_pt1 | contig 18481 bp, 12 predicted proteins | sample BlaSpr_A8_OM1_O1_FD_187972 | JGI IMG/M metagenome (GOLD analysis project Ga0209420, IMG submission 187972) | Forest soil microbial communities from Thunder Bay, Ontario, Canada - Black Spruce, Ontario site 2_A8_OM1_O1 (SPAdes) (version 2) | ecosystem: Environmental > Terrestrial > Soil > Boreal... | reverse complement strand
CCGTTGTTCGCAAAGAACAATTTACGCAAAGGTCCTTTAAATAAAGGAAGATCCGTAGAGAACTGCAAGGAAAACTGCAAGGAGAACTGCAAGGAGAAGACCGATGCTTTCACTGCGTTTGATTTCAAAGGCACAGAGGGTACGGGTGTGGCAGGGCTTACCGTGCCTCGCTTCCGCCATAATTTTGGGAATGGGAATAAGTCTGACTTCACTCTGGGCCCAGGAGCCTCCGCCCGCGCCCGCCCCGGTTGCGCCACAGTCCGCGACTCCGACCGTTCAATTGAAGGATTATTCGATTCCGCGCTCGGCATTTCCTCGCCTGTTGCAACCCTACAGGGTGCAGCAAGTGGCGCAGCCCAACCTGGGCAATTCGTCGCGCATCGACGCGATGATGCGGGACGGCAAAATTTATCTTTCCATCAATGACGCCGTTGCGCTCGCGCTCGAGAACAACCTCGATCTCGATATCGCCCGCTATAACCTGAACATTGCCGATGCCGATCTGCTGCGTGCGAAATCCGGCGCCGCCATTCTCGGCGTCAACACCGGCATCGTGCAGAACACGCCCGGCGGCGGGGTCGGCGGTCTCGGTGGCACCGTCGGCTCCGGTACCGGGGGCACAACCGTCGCGGCTGGCGGCGCCGGCACCGGGACGAACGGTCTGGTGAGTTCCACACTTGGCATCGGCGCGACCATCACCAGCTTTGATCCTCAGCTCACCGGCACACTCCAACTCGACAAGAACGACACGGAATCGGTCAGCGTCTTCAGCCCCGTCCCGGTAGTTGCCCAGAACACTTACACCTCGAACTTCGGCTACACCCAGGGATTCGAGTGGGGCGGCGCGCTCACCGGCTCTTTCAACAATACCCACCTCACCACCAACAATCCCACCAGCCTGCTCACACCGCAATTAGGCTCCAGCTTTCAGTTCCGCTTCACGCAGAATCTCTTGCAGGGTTGGGGATTTCTACCCAACACGCGCTTCATTCGCATTGCCAGGAACAACCGTGAAATTTCCGATGTGGCTTTCCGCCTGCAGATCATCACCACCGTCGACCAGATCGAAAACATGTATTGGGACCTGGTTTACGCCTACGAGAATGTTCGCGTGCAGGAAGAATCTCTGACCTACGCCCAGAAAGCTCTCGAAGACTCCAAGGGCCAGGCGCGGGTCGGCACCGCGCCCCCCATTCAGGTCGTGAGCTCGCAGAGCACGGTCGCCACCGACCAGCAGAACCTGATCGTGGCGCAGAACAATCTGCAATTGCAGCAACTGCTCATGAAGAACGCGCTCAGCCGCAGCATCGAGGACCCGGTCCTGGCCGAGGCAGACGTGATTCCCACCTCGGCCATGGAGTTGCCGCAACAAGAGCCGGTCACTCCCATCCAGGATCTAATCACCGACGCTCTGCGCCACCGCGCCGAGTTGGTCGAGTCGCGGATTGATTTGCAGTCGCGCGATATCAACAGCAAGGCTGTACGCAATGCCCTGTTGCCCACGCTGCAGGCGTTTGCCTATTACGGGGGATCCGGCGTAGGCGGGGATGTGAATGCGCTGGTGCCCAATTGCTCCACCACCACGAGCAGCCTGTGTTTCAACCCCACCAACGCCCCACCACCGTTTCAAAAAACCACGAGTGTCGGTTACGGAGGCACGCTGAACCAGCTGGTGAATTCAACCTCGCCCGATAAAGGTCTGGGCCTTTCCCTGACGATTCCCCTTCGCAACCGCCTGGCGCAATCGAATCAGGTCCGCGCCGAACTTGAATATCGGCAAGCCCAGGTGCGTGAGTTGCAGCTGGAAAATCAGGTGCGGGTCGAGGTTCGCAACGCGCAATTTGACGTCCGACAGAACCGCGTTTCGGTCCAGGCTGCCCAATCCGCCGTTGATCTGGCGCGCCAGACGCTGGATGCCGATCAGCAGAAACTGAAAGTCGGCCTCACTACTCAGACCGCGATCCTGCAGGATGCCGCAACCTTGACCACCGGCGAGTCGAATCTGGTATCGGCGAAAGCGGCCTATGAGAAGTCAGTCATCGAGCTCGATCGCGCCACCGGATTGCTGCTCGATCACGCCGGCATTGACGTCGCCGAGGCCACCCGCGGCCAAGTGACGCACCAGCCCAGCGTTCCCTACGTCGCTCCGCGTCAGGACGCTGCGCCTGCAGCCCCGCCGTCGTCCGCACCGCAAGCGACGGCTCCCCCAGGATAAATGTAACGGCCCTGGTCTCGGCGGCAGTGGTGGCGGCGTCCCGCCCCACTGCGCGGGCGAGAGACGCCCTCGCGCCAGTCGACAAGATGCCGGCAGCTACGAGGATCTGCATGGCCTCGCGAGCGCGACATCCCTGATAAACTACACCCCCAATGGCGACCTCTTCCCGCCCGGCATTGCCCAGGTTCTTGCTCTGGCTCTTACCTCTGTCGTTTGTGCTGCAGCTGGCATCGATCGCAGCCTTCCATCAATATCGCACCCGCCCCGGCGGCGACCACTTCGAATTCGGCTGGGAGATGGGCCGCGTCGGCCGCTCCATCGCTTTAGGCCAAGGGTTCAGCAGTCCTTACGAAGGCAACACCGGCCCCACCGCCTGGGAACCACCGCTCTATCCGTATCTAATCGGCGGAGTATTCAAGATTTTCGGTATCTACACCCGCGCGTCGGCCTGGGTATTGCTCAGCGTCAATAGTCTTTTCGCCACGCTCACTTGCATCCCGATTTTTTTCATCGCTCACAGAACTTTCGGAGACCGCATCGCCCTGTGGTCCGCGGCGTCGTGGGCGCTGTGTCCCTACGTTTGGTATTGGTCGGTCCACTGGATCTGGGATACCACCTTCACGCCGCTGGTACTGGCCTGTCTATTTCTCATCGCCCTCCAATTACAAGACTGGCCGGGCTGGCGAGGCTGGACAATGTTTGGCGCATTGTATGGTCTCGGGGCGCTGGCAAATCCCACCATGCTGGCCTTCCTGCCCTTCTGCGGCCTGTGGATCTGGCGCCAAAGATACCAGCGCGGGCTGCCTTCTCTGGCCGGCATCGGGCTTGCATCGTTCCTGTTTTTTCTGGTTCTCACCCCGTGGGTGCTGCGCAACTATGAAGTCTTCGGACGTTTTGTATTTCTCCGCGATGACTTCGGACTGCAAATCCGCCTGGGCAACGGCCCCTCCGCCGATGGCATGCTGATGGCCTACCTGCAGCCCAATCTCAATCCACTGGAACTCGAAAAGTTTCAGCAAATGGGAGAACTCGCGTATGCCGATGCCTGCAAACGAATGACCTTTGACTGGATCCGCGGGCACCCGGAGCGCTTTGCGGTAATCAGCCTGAAGCGCTTTTTCTACTATTGGAATGGCGTCCCCCGGCCCACCAGCAGCGTCGCCCCCGTGGACTTCCGCACCTCGGCATTTCTGGCCACCTCGCTGGTGGCCCTTTGGGGGCTCGGGCGCTCCCTGCGCCAGAAGCGGCCCGGAGCCTGGCTTTTCGCGGGGCTGGTGCTGACCTATCCCACCGTGTACTACTTCGTTTTTCCCCACGCCCGCTACCGCCATCCCATTGAACCGGAGTTGCTGATCCTGATCGTCTTCCTGATCGCGGAAGCGACCAAGCGCACCCCCGTCCCGCCGGTCGAACCTGCGTCTCTTCAACAAAATCCAATGTGAGACAATTCCGAGTCGCCAACGAATCCGGGGACCGGAAATCCGGCCTTCAATCTATGAACCTTTCCGTCGTCATTATTACTTTTAACGAAGAAGCCAACCTGGCGCGCACGCTTGAAAGCGTGAAGCCTCTTCTCGCCGAGGGGAAAGCGGAGATCATCATCGTCGATTCAGGCTCGACCGACCGCACGGTGGAGATCGCGAAATCGTTCGGCGCGAAAGTCTTCGCCGAAGAATGGAAAGGCTACGCCGCGCAGAAGAATTCAGCCATCGACAAAGCAACCGGCGACTGGATTCTGAGTTTGGACGCGGACGAGGCGGTCGATTCCGACTTGGTCGATGCGCTCACCGGGCAGGCGAATGACAGTCTCCCTCGAGGAAGCCATCCCCGCGAATGGTGCCTGACGGTGGGACAGACAGGGCAGACCGAGGAGTTCCTCAAGGGGAGGCCCGCTGGATTTCTCGTCCGCCGAAAAAATTACTTTATGGGTCGATGGATCAGGCACGGTGGCTTCTGGCCCGATCCCAAGCTGCGCCTCGTTCGTCGCGGACGAGGCAGGTTCGAGAATCGTGTGGTGCATGAGAACATTCGCGTCAACGGCCCGACGAAAACGATTTCATACGGCGCCATCCTCCACCACGCCTACCCCTCACTTGCTGACTACATCGACCACATGAACCGCTATTCGTCGCTAGGCGCGGAAATGGTGGTTGCAAAACAGAATGGCAAAGTCCGATTCAGCGTGATCAACATCGTCCTGCGCCCGCTGGCGACGTTCGTCTATAACTATTTCTTCCGCCTCGGATTCCTCGACGGCCGCGAAGGCCTGTTGCTGCACCTGTACCACGCGGTCTACGTTTCCTGGAAATATGCCAAGGCGTGGGAATTGGCCCGCAAGCACGAATGATCAGATCCGAAGCGCGCGAACACTGGCGACCCCCTCCAGTTGAGGCTGGCACAGAATCGTACCAATAATGTGCCAGCCTACTTTTTAACTCGCGAAATCGAAACGCGCGAAAATGGCGGATATCATGGTTCGCAACGATGAGGCTGATCGGGTCGCGGACATAGGGCCGAGTCGCTCGTCTCTAAGAAACGCCCATGTTGTGAAATATTTCATCCCTAAGGAGAGGCATGATGGTCTCGCGTTTGGTTCAATCATGTTTGCCGGTGGCGTGGACGATCTCAGGGCTCCGATGGTTCGAGCATACAGGCCAGAGTTTTCGATATGCGTTCCGCCGACTGAGGAAATCGCGAGCCTTTGCTTTAACGGTTATCGTAACTCTCGCCCTCGGCATCGGAGCCAATACCGCAATATTCAGCATTGTAGATGCAGTGCTGTTAAGGCCGTTGCCGTACAGAAACTCCGATCGCCTCGTAGTTGTTTGGCAGACAGATGCAGCGCGGCGAGGGACCGGAGCGTGGTTTGACACGTACCGAGAATTTCAACTGTGGCAAGAAAACAACCGTAGTTTCGAACACCTAGCTGCGCTCAGTTGGGCTACTGCGGGCAAAACACTGGTCTGGAATGGCAGACCATGGGCCCTCTTCGCCCTCCCGACAAGCACCGATTTCTTCGCCATGCTCGGCGCTCAGGCGCAACTCGGAAGAACTTTCAATAGGAACGATCTGGATAGCCCCTGCACTCTTGTTCTCTCGTATGCGTACTGGCAGGAACGGCTCGGCGCCCCTAAAGATATTGCTGGCCAGAACATAACCGTGGATCACTCCCCTTGTATCGTCGTAGGCGTCATGCCAAGGGATTTCTCCTTCTATCCCAAGGAGGCGAACGCGTGGTCCTTGATTGGCCCGACGACCAAATTTGCGCGTGAGCCTTGGACGTCGATGACAGGAGTATTCGGCCTCTTGAAGCCAGGGGTGACGCGGGCACAGGCCGAAGCGGAGTTGAATGCGATGGAGAAGAGGATCTTACCTGTTGCCCCTGTGTCCTTGGGCCTGCTCTCCTCCTCTGAGCCCGCTGTCCTGAATTTGCAAGATAATTTTACGTGGTTGGCGGGAAGAAACTTGCGCGCGGGTCTTTGGGCTGTGACGGGTGCGGTGGCACTCGTTCTGCTGATGGCGTGTCTCAACGTCGCGAACCTCCTGCTTGGCAGCGCAATGGAGCGATCACGCGAGTTCGCAGTACGTGCCGCTTTAGGCGCGGGCCGTGTGCGCCTTGTCTTGCAGATGTTGACAGAATCTCTTGTGCTGGCGCTGGGCGGAACGGCGGCAGGCTTGGTACTGGCAGCCTTTATGCTGCGCTGGTTCCGCGCTGCTAACCCTGTCCACTTGCCACCAGGTAACCCGGTTTCCATCGACTTTCGAGTTCTCATCTTTGCCTCGACGTTGGGAGCCGCGAGCGCGGTTGTGTTTGGCCTGTTTCCTGCGATGCGCACATCGAGAGTAGATCTCAACTCCACTCTAAAGTGCGGAGAGCGCGGCGTCGGCGCGAATCGATCTGCGCGTCGAGCATCCCAAGGGTTCGTCACTATGCAAATTGCAACGTCGCTGATCCTGTGTGTGGGTGCGGGTCTGCTCGCAGTCAGTTTGTGGCGGATGTCATCAACTCGCTTGGGATACCGCACCGATGGTGTACTGACGGCTACGATCAATCTTCCCGCTGAGAAGTATCCGGATGCGGATGCGAAATTGCGGTTGGCCGATACTTTCGAACAGAAGATCTCTGCGATGCCGATTGTCAAATCGATGACCGTAGCGTCGACCTTAACTCCGATGGGTGAGGATCCAATATCAATTCCAGGAGATGTCGCACAGTTCTCGCCCGGGGGAACCGCTTCACAAAGCGTTGGGCCGGACTTCTTTCCAGTTATGAACATTCCTCTCGCTCAAGGCCGGCCTTTTGATACGAGAGACCGAAAAGATACTCAACCCGTGGCCATCATCAATATTGCCCTTGTAACCAAGTACTTTCCCCATACAAACCCGATCGGTCGCCCCATTAAGCTTAGTCGAGCCGACGATATCTCAAAGCCTTGGCTCACCATCATAGGTGTCGCCGCAGACGTGAAGACAACGTCAGTCTTTAAGGAGATGGGGTATGTGGAACAACCCACCGTCTATCGACCATTTTCTCAAGATCCAACGCCCTCAATCGCCCTGATGGTTATTGCAAATGGTCGCCCGTTGGAGCTAGTCAGCGGAATCGAGGAAAGCCTGGGCTCTCTTGATCATGATTTGATTTTGGGCGATGTATCCACAATGAACGAGAAGCAGTCAGCGATTCTCTCTCAGCCTCGTTTCCGCACGGTATTGTTCAGCAGTTTTGCGGTGCTTGCTCTTGTGCTGGCTGTCGTCGGTCTCTATGGAGTACTCGCGCAAATGGTCCTGCAGCGCACGCGCCAAATTGCAATCTGCATGGCGCTCGGTGCTACCCGAGAGCGAATCTTGGGCAGCGTATTCAAAGAAGCACTTACGTTGGCGGGCGCTGGGATTCTGCTGGGATTACTCGGGTCAGTCATCGCAGTTCGCGCGTTGACGACCATGCTCTACGATATACGACCCGAAAACGCGGGCATGTTTGGCGTGTGTTCGGTCGTATTGCTGATTACGTCTGTCCTTGCAACGTGCAAGCCTGCGTGGCGCGCATCACGAATTAATCCCATGCAGGCGATTCGTGACGAGTAACACACTCCAGTTCGAATTCTACGTGCTTGCTACGAAAATGGCAGGACTCATTGGCGGCGACATTCTGCGGCAGTTCACTCTCACCTTCGACCCTGTACAGCACGTTGTCTACTTCCCAAGGTCCAAATCATTTGGGAGGAGAACTGGATTTGACCGCCCAGGCATGTGGGTCATTTCAAAGCGCCCGCTTTCACCGTGATTGAAATCGTCGCTGGAGGAGCCGCAGAGGGAGCCGGTCTTCAGGTGAACGACAGCATCCGTAGTGTCAACGGCCGTTCCGTTTCTGAGATACGTTTGGCCGATTTGCGCGAAAAGTGGGTGAAAGGGCAGGATGGAACACGGATTACGCTTGGGATCAAGCGAGGCGAAGTCGTCCAAGAGAAGATATTGCAATTGAAGTCGCTAGTGTGACCGGAGGATCAATATGCATCGATGCTTGGTTTCTTTTATTCTGCTTTTCGATGCAGGCGATTTACCGGGGTGAGTAAAACGGGATCAGTTCCGGCTGCGTTGCGTCATTGCCTAAAGGAGTTCGCTCCTCCCTGGCATGCCTTCGTTGAAGACAACAAACAGATAAACAGGACAGTCTATGACTTGTAAAGCGAGCACACTGACAGCTCTCATACTCTTTTTACTCATCGGCTCGGGAACAGCGCTCTCCCAGTTTCCTAGGTTCCAATTTCTGCAAAAGCCCGGGCCTTATCCCGTGGGCCTGAAGGTGGTGAATCAATACGATCCCTCACGAAAGTTTCCGGCTACACCCGATCGTCCCGAAGCGCATGGACGACAAGGAAGCCGTCCTCTGCAGACGCTCATCTGGTATCCAGCGCTGCAAAGCAGTAGTAAGCCGATGACAGTTGAAGATTATGTGGAGTTGGCGGATCGAGAGATTCACTTTGACACGCCTGACCAGGAGCACAACAAATGGCGCAGACGATTGAAGAGTTCCTTCCATATTTCTCTGTGGGCAGTGCGCGACGCGAAGCCGCTTGAAGTACGCTACCCGGTTGTCATTTACGCTCCCAGCCAATCATCCATTGCCTGGGAGAACGCTGATCTGTGCGAGTACCTTGCCAGCCATGGCTATGTCGTTCTTGCCACTCCTTCATTGGGACCGTCAACGCGCGGTGTGAGTGACGACCTGGCGGGGATTGATGCGCAAGCTCTCGACATCTCATTTCTTATTTCTTATGCAGCTACTCTGCCTGATACGGATTCATCGAAGGTCGCTGTGGCGAGCTTTAGTTGGGGAGGAATCTCCAGTTTGTTCGCTGCTGCGCGTGACCCCCGCCTTCAGGTCCTGGCTGAGATGGACGGCAGCATGCGCTATTATCCAGGACTTGTGGCAAGCGCTCGAGATGTTCATCCAGAGCAGTTGAAGGTGCCGCTTCTATTTTTTACCGCAAACAGGATGAATTACATTGAAGATTTTGATGCGGACCACGGCCCGCTGAATGAAGGGCGCAGCGTTCTTAACGCATGGACACACGGAGATGTCACAACTGTCAACATGGTGGGCCTGTCCCATCCTCAATTCTCTTCCATGTTTCAGCGCATGAAGAACGCCGACACATTCGCGGAAGACCAGGTCGCAGATTACGGACAGGAAGACACAAATACAAGTTATTCGTGGGTTGCACTTTACATGCTTCAGTTTCTAAATGCCCACGTCAAGCATGACGCTGCGGCGAAGGAGTTTTTGGGGAGAACTACCGCTGAAAACGGCGTCCCCAAGCACATCATGGGAATCAAATTCAGGCCGGGATCGTTTGCCGAGAGCATGCGATCCGCAGTTCGGACGGGAGAAGAGAGCGTGTGGAAGGCATTCCAAAGCTTCGCTGCCGATCCCATGCACCGTTACGTGACCGGCGAAGAGGGGACAATAAATAGGCTTGGCTATGCCTTCCTTCAGGAAAAGGACCCGTCGTCAGCCGTCGTGCTGTTCAAATTGAACACAAAGGCTTATCCCGATTCCGCGAATGCATGGGACAGCCTGGGAGATGGTTACGAGGCGACGAACGATATCCAAGATGCGCGTATGGCATATGCGCGGTCTGTCGAGCTGAATCCTGACAATGAGCACGCGAAGGGTGAGCTGGTTAAATTGCGCAAATAGCGTCTACGAGATAGGAGCAAACTGGCGTTTATTCAGACCAACCAGACCTCGGGAGAAGGAAATATGTCGAGCCCTGAGTGGATCGGAGTTTTTAGGCAAGATTTGCGATACGCCATCCGACAACTGCGCAACTGACCGACCGGTCGTATGGATGGCCCGCACTCACCTTGCCCCGGCGCCCGCCGTTGCCTATCATCGAAGCAGACCACCGGGGATCGCATGCCAAAGAAGCCGTCGAAACCACGCGTAGCCGAGAGCCCGATCGCCGACATTTTTGAGAACCGCCATCCTTCCGAGGCCGAAAAAAACTGGGCGGAGAAGACTCTCGCGCCCACCCTGGAAAAATCTCCCGAGTGGCCCATCGGCGCGCCTACCGACACAAATCTCGACGAGCATGGCCACGCCCGCTTCACCACGATTTCCGGTGTGCCGATTCGCCGTCTCTACACCCAAGCCGATCTTCCCCAAGACTGGAGCGAAGAAAATCACCTCGGCTATCCCGGCCAACCGCCCTACACGCGCGGCATTCATGCCACCGGATATCGCGGCAAACTTTACACCATGCGGCAATTCTCGGGCTTCGCCTCGCCCGAGGAAACCAACCAGCGTTACAAATATTTGCTCGAGCACGGCGGCAGCGGACTTTCTGTTGCCTTCGACCTGCCCACGCTCATGGGCTACGACTCCGATCATCCCGCCAGCGAAGGCGAAGTCGGCAAATGCGGCGTGGCCATCGACTCGCTCGAAGACATGGAGATTCTTTTTGGCGGCATCGATCTGGAGAAGACCACAGTCTCGATGACCATCAACTCGCCCGCTTCGGTGCTGTGGGCTATGTACTTGGTCGTCGCTGAAAAACAAGGGGCGGACTGGAAAAGAATTTCCGGCACAATTCAAAACGACATTCTCAAGGAATACATCGCGCAGAAGGAATATATTTACCCCCCCTCGCAGTCGATGCGGCTGGTGATTGACACCTTCGAGTTCGGCTCACGATTCACCCCGCGCTTCAACACCATTTCCATCAGTGGATATCACATTCGCGAGGCGGGCTCGACCGCGCTGCAAGAACTGGCGTTCACGCTCTATGACGGCGTCGAGTACGTGGAATGGGCGCGGCACCGCGGACTTGATGTGGATGAGTTCGGCCCGCGCCTGAGCTTCTTCTTCAACGCGCACAACGACTTCTTCGAGGAGATCGCCAAGTATCGCGCCGCGCGCAAGATCTGGTATCGCGTCATGAAAGACCGCTTCGGCTCCAAGAACCCGCGCACCTGGCTGATGCGCTTCCACACCCAGACCGCGGGAGTATCTTTGCCCGCGCAACAGCCCAGGAACAATATTGCCCGGGTTGCCATACAGGCGCTGGCCGCTGTGCTTGGAGGAACGCAATCCCTGCACACCGATTCCTACGACGAAGCTCTGGCGCTGCCCACCGAAGAAGCAGCTCGGATCGCGCTGCGCACCCAGCAGATCATTGCCTATGAGTCTGGGGTGACGCAAACTGTCGACCCGCTGGGCGGGTCTTATTTTCTGGAGAACTTAACGCTGCAGATGGAACGCGGCGCCTTCGATTATTTCGGCAAGCTCGACGCCATGGGCGGCATGGTCAAAGCCATTGAGCGCGGCTATCCGCAAAAGGAAATTGCCGAGGCGTCTTATCAATATCAGCGTGCGGTGGAGGCCCGCGAGAAAGTGATTGTGGGGGCCAACGAATTCGTGATCGAAGAGGAATCGCCGCACATTCTCTACATCGATGAATCGGTAGCCCGCCAGCAGTCGGCCAAGCTGAAAACTTTGCGTGCACGGCGCTCGAATGAGGAGGTGCAACGAAGGCTGGAGGCGCTGAAAAGAGCTGCGGCCGAAGAGCCTCGGGCCGGAACCAACGGAAATATCTCCTCCGCCAACACCATGCCGTACATCGTCGATGCCGTCCGCGCCTATGCCACCGTGGGCGAGATCTGCGCAGCGCTGCGCGAGGTCTACGGCACCTATACAGAGGTGAGCATCACCTAGGTCGAGGGCGCTCGGCGGGTCCATGGAACCAGTGCAGTAGAGCCATGAGACGGTCAAGTTGAACCTCGCTTCGGAGCCTGAATGAAACAAATCGCTCGATTTTCAAGCCTTGTCCTGGCGTGTTTAGGAATATGCGCTATCGCCTGCGCGCAGAATGCGCCCGCGCCAGAGATGCACGGCATCGCCGTCGCCAACCTGGATCCCTCGGTCAAGCCCGGGGACGATTTTTATCAATATGCCAACGGCGCTTGGATCAAGCACACGGAAATTCCACCGGATCGTGCCGAGGTGGATGTCTTTACCACGCTGGATGACCTGAGCAACAAGCGCACCGCCGACTTGATTGAAGAGATTGCCAAGTCCAACCCGCCCGCAGGCGCCGGCACGCGCAAGGTCGCAGATCTCTACAATTCCTACATGGACGAGGCCGCCATCGAGGCGAAAGGCCTCGCGCCTCTTCGCCCGCACCTGGATGCGATCGCTGCGATCCATGACCGGCGGGAACTGGCGCGTGCCCTGGGTGAGAGTTTGCGCGCCGACGTAGACGCGCTCAACAACACGAACTTTCACACCGCGAATCTGTTTGGGCTGTGGGTCGCGCCCGGATTTAACGATTCGGAGCACTATACGGCCTATCTGCTGCAGGGTGGACTGCAACTTCCGGATCGTGAATATTATTTGGCCGATAATGAGCACGCTCGCCAGCTTCGCGCCCGGTATCAGACCCACATCGCAGCCCTACTCAAGCTGGCTGGATTCACCGACACCGACGCTCGCGCGATCCGCATCCTTGCACTCGAGCACGCCGTGGCCGAGAGCCATAGGAGTCTGGCCGATAACGAAAACATCCACAACGCCAACAACACCTGGACTCAGGCTGACTTTTCGGTCAAAGCTCCCGGCTTGGACTGGGCCGAATATTTTCGCGCTGCCGGCATCCACCAGCAGAGCAGTTTCATGGTCTGGCAGCCCGAAGCCTTCAAGGGTGAGTCCGCCTTGGTCGAATCGATTCCTCTCAACACCTGGAAGGATTGGCTCGCTTTCCATCTGATCGAAGCCTATGCCGGAGTATTGCCAAAAGCGTTGGCGGAAGAACACTTTGCTTTCTTCGGCAGGGAACTGTCTGGCACGACCGAGGAGCGTCCCCGCTGGCAACGCGGAGTAGCCGTGGTGAACGGATTTTTGGGCGACGCCGTGGGCCAAGTTTACGCGCAGCGCTATTTCTCGCCGGAGGCCAAGGCGCAGGCCCAGGCCATGGTCGCGAATCTGATTGCCGCTTTTCGGCAGCGCATTGAAGTTCTCTCCTGGATGAATCCGGCAACCAAGTCCGAAGCGCAAGCCAAGCTCTCCACACTGTACGTGGGCATCGGCTATCCGGAAACCTGGCATGACTACTCCAGCTTTGACGTAAAGGGGGACGATATTTTTGGCAACATCTGGCGAGGCCGCCTGTCCGATTATCGCCGCCAGATCGCGCGCCTCGGCCAGCCCGTGGACCGGAAAGAATGGTCGATGACGCCGCAGACGGTGAATGCGGTGAATCTTCCGCTGCAAAACGCGCTCAATTTTCCAGCCGCGATTTTACAGCCTCCGTTCTTTGATCCTGCTGCCCCGGCCGCAGCCAACTATGGCGCCATCGGTACCGTCATCGGGCACGAAATCAGCCACACCTTTGATACCGAAGGCAGCACATTCGACTCCCAAGGCCGCCTGCGTAACTGGTGGACTCCCGCCGATCTTACGCATTTCGAGGCGGCCACTGCACAACTCGCCGCCCAGTATGACACCTACCGACCGTTTCCTGATCTCTCGGTAAATGGCAAGCAGACGTTGGCGGAAAACATCGCTGACGTGGCCGGCATTTCCGCGGCGTATGACGGATACAAAGCTTCTCTCGCGGGCAAAACCGTGCCCGCGCAAGATGGTTTCTCCGGCGATCAGCAGTTTTTCATCGCTTTCGGACAAAATTGGGGATCGAAGACGCGGGAAGCTGCACTTCGCGAGGACGTGATGACGGATCCGCATGCCCCGTCGGAATACCGGGCGCTCGAGGTGCGCAATATCGATGCCTGGTACGACGCGTTCAACGTGAAACCGGGAGAGAAACTTTACCTCGCTCCCGGCGACCGCGTGCGCATCTGGTAAGGGAGCACTAGGCGGTGAATTGAGGAAATTTGAACTCAGCTCAAAAACGCCAGCTGTTGCGGTTCGTTGAGCCGCTTTTCGAATTTCATTTTCGCGGGGAAATCGCTAGAGATTTCCCCAGCGCCTACGAATCGTGCCGGAGCTGTTCCCCATCGGAAAAACCTGCACTCTGACCGGGACACGGTGCCCCTGCTGGTGGCGGAGATAGAACTCTCGACCGCCGATTCCCTGCGACCTGGCCGTGCCGTCTCTGGGAGCCCGAGACCGGCGGCAGCCGAGGAGATGGTTTTTGCGAAGGAAATTCAGGAATACAACTTGATGGGTGCGACCACTCGCGTGATCGTTCCGCCAGGACTCGGCTGATCCGGCTTGAGCCCGCATTGCATCGACGCGAACAGTCCGACCAACTGCCCCAGCATCACATCCAGCACCGGCCGATAGTGGTCGGGGAAATTCGCGGCACTATTCAGAGACAAACAGTAGTCAACCAGCGGCGCCACGTCGTCAACTCCGCCCGCTGTAACCACCGCTCGCACCCGCCCCAGACGTTTGCGATCAATCTCCCGCAGCAGATCAAGCTCATACCCACGCCGCCGAGCCTCGCTCGACAAGAAAGCCACAAACAGCGTCTGTTCATCGACGCTCGACAGCGGGCCGTGACGCAATCCCAGCGGCGTTTCCGCCAGCGTGGTCACTTTCCCAGCGCTGAGTTCCATCACTTTCAGCCCGGATTCATCCGCCACGGCCCGTAACACTCCCGTTCCCACAAAACACGTGCGCGTCGATCCGCGCGAAGTAATTGCCGCCGCAGTTTCGGCCGCGGCAGGAAGAAACCGCCGGCCAATCTCGCTCATTTCTGCGACCACATCCCCGAACTGCGAGAAATCCTCCAGATGTCCCACGCACTGTCCCGCCAGCACCATGTTGCTGAACGAACTGGTCATGGCCAGTCCGCGGTCGTTCACGGCATCGTCCAGCACCAGCGCCAGAGCCCGATCCGCATGACGCAAACAAAGTTGTGCCATGGGTCCTTGTGGGTTGCAGGTGATCAGCAGATGCCGAATCGCTTTCTGCTGATGCAATGCCCGCTCCAGCAGCGCCACCCCCTCCGGACTCTCCCCGGAACGCGAAAACGAAACCCAGAGATATTCCTTGCCCGGGCGATGGAACTCTTCAAATTCCGTCAACAGGGTGGTACTGGGAATTGCCCACACCTCGCAGCTCCATCGCCGCCGCAGCAATGGTGCCAGCGCTCTTCCCGTGTAATCCGACGTGCCCGCGCCTACCAGGTATACGGTAGGTGAGGAAGTATTTCCCCGGCCGATTCCCGCACGCCGGAGAACATCGTTCAACTCGGGGCGCCGCTCCTGGCAGAGTTGGTAGGTCTTGCTCCAAGTGTTGGGCTGCTGCCAGATTTCGCGGGGCGTGTGCTCCAGCCCGCGCTCGGCTTTTTCCTTTTCCGGCAAATCCAGCAGCGTACGCAACGGGTCGGCCAATGTTCAATCTCCTGCTACAAAGACACTGTAGTCTATTACAATCGCTGCGATTGAAAAGCATTCGAACGAGAAACAAGTATTATCCGAAGATGAAACGGTACCCTCGCACTTTTCTGAAACCAGTCAACATCTTTCAGCAACTAATGGATCTGACAAGTGTTTCTTTTTCTAAGGAGAAAAACATGAGCCGTGGTTCGCATCCCCTGAGTTCACTGCTGCTGGCGGCGGCGCTGACTTCATCGTTGGCCGGAATCGCCTGCGAGCATCACCCTTATCGCGTGTACGATCCCTACTACACCGATTACCATGTGTGGAACGGCGAAGAAGTTGGTTACTACAATCGCTGGGCCACTGAAACCCACCGCGACCCGCACCGCGACTTTCGCAGGATTCCTCCCGGAGAACAGAAAGAATACTGGACCTGGCGTCACAACCACGGGGACCATCACTAGCGTGCGGCCAGGCTCTCAGCGGCCAAGCGCCCTGAGAGCCTGCTCCGCGGTTGTTAGCCGGGCTCCCAGGCTTTTCAGTTCCCCAATCGCTTTTTCCCCGTCCTCCCGCTTCAGGGTTTCAATCGCATCTTCGACCACGGCTACGCGCCGTCCCCGTTCCAGCAAGCCCTTGACGGCGAAGCTCACGCAATATTCTGTCACGACTCCAAACACCACACACTCAGCCCGAGGTCCCAGGCGCTCGACCAGGGCGTCCGCATGCCGGCTTTCAAAAATATTCAACGTCTGCTTCTCCAACAAAATTTGCTGATACTTCGACAAGTCTTCCGGTAACTTCGCCTTCGCCTCATTCGGCACTCGCGCAATTTTGTCCGTCAGCGCTTCCGGAACCAGTTCCGCCCCCGCCGTTCCCTTCACGCAATGCGGCGGAAAGATCTTGAACTCCGGATCCTTGGGGGTATGAAAACAGCCATGCGACACCAAGAATACCCGTTCCTGCCTCGCCGCATCCGTAAGCCGCCGGATATTCGGCAGCAACTTCTCCGCACCCGGCACATACAGCTTCCCCCCCGGCAACATAAAATCAACCTGCGCATCCACTTCCCAAAATATAAAATGCTGCGAAATCATGATTTTCCTCGCCCAGCGCCAGGGCACTCCCTCTCAGCTTACATGTCGACGAGCCAATGACGCCCTTCACTCTGGAAACAGACGCCGCATCGCCTGCGCCCGAAAATCAAAAAGCTCCTCCATGTCGCGCTTCACCAGCATCCAGTGAGCCACACTGCCGGCCCAACCCAAAGGCAGCGCGTACGTGAGCCGATCGCGCATCGTCGTCCCTTCGCCCCGCACCGCAAACCAGTGCTCGTGATTCCACAGCGCGTATGGACCCGACACGGAGCGGTCCACAAATCGGTGCGGAGGATTCCACTCACTGATCTCGGTCGTCCATCGAATCGGCACTCCGTGCCAGCGCAGCCGGTAACGGATTAACGAATTCACAGTCAGAGCAACGGGTGCTTCCACCATGCGAAAGTCCAACCACGACGGGGTGATCGCCGGCAAGTTTTCCGGCCGGGAAAAAAAGGAAAACACCTCATCCACCGCTTTGGGCAGCCACTGTTCGCGCTCGAGAGTATAAGTCCGCATTTCTTCCGTGCTCTCTCGGAGAATCCCTGGCTTCTGTGTTCTAATCTCCGCGTCGTAATTCTCGCACGTAATCCGTCCGGAGAGATGCATGCTAATTACTGGCCTAAGACGATTCGCGGTCATCTTCATTGCTCTAATCCCTATTGCTCTGATCCCGGTGGCGTTTGTGAGGGCACAGTCCCCGCCCCCCGATCTCGACACTTACGTCGCCGCTTCCATGAAGACCTTTGACGTTCCCGGCATGGCCGTCGCCATCGTAAAAGACGGTAAGATTCTCGTCGCCAAAGGCTACGGAGTCCGCAAACTGGGGGATGCCACGCCCGTCGATGAATTCACTCTGTTCGGCATCGGCTCCAACACCAAAGCCTTCACCACCGCCGCCCTCGCCACCCTGGTCGACGAAGACAAGCTTTCCTGGGACGATCCCGTCTATCAGCGCCTCCCCGGTTTCGTCATGTACGATCCCTATGTCTCGCACGAAATGACCATCCGCGACCTGCTCACGCATCGCAGCGGCATGGGGCTCGGCGAAGGCGATCTGCTCTTCTGGCCCCACACGACCTACAATCGCGAAGAGATTATCTACAAGCTGCGTTTCATGAAACCCGCGTCCAGTTTCCGCAGCCATTACGCCTACGACAATCTGCTCTACATGACCGCCGGGCAAATCATCCCAGCGGTGACCGGCACTTCGTGGGATGACTACATTCGCCAGCACATCTTCATTCCGCTCGGTATGACCCACTCCACTGTCAGCAACGCCAACATTAAGCCCACGGATAATGTGGCCTTCCCGCATTCCCGCATGGAGAACAAACTGCAAGTCATCCCTTTTGAAGTGCTCGACAATGCCGGCCCCGCCGGCGCCATCAATTCCTGTGCGGCCGACATGGCCAAGTGGGTACAGCTGCAGTTGAACCAAGGCAAGTTCCCGGACCGCGACGGCCGCCTGTTCAGCGAGCAACGTTCCCGAGAAATGTGGTCGCCGCAGACCATCCTGCCCATCGGGAATCCTGCGCCCGTTCTCGCCGGACTAAAAGCAAAGTTCGCCGACTACGCCCTGGGCTGGGCATTGCGCGATTATCACGGCCGCAAGCTCGTCGGCCACACCGGCGGGGTCGGAGGATTCGTCTCTCGCGTCATGCTCGTGCCCGAAGAAAATCTCGGCGTCGTCATTCTCACCAACGCCGAAGAGGGCGGCGCCTTCGACGCCATCCTCTATCACGTGCTGGATTCTTACTTTCACCTGCCGCCCACCGACTGGATCGCAGCCTACAAGTCGGTAAAAGATACCGACGAAAGAGAAGCTGCAGAAACCATGAAGAAGGCCGAAGCCGCCCGCGCCGCCGACTCCAGGCCTTCCCTGCCTTTGGAAAAATATGCCGGCGTCTACAACGACGCCTGGTACGGCCCCATCACCATCCGCGCAGAAAATGGAAACGCCTCCCTGGTCATCACCTTCGACCATACCCCGGCTATGATTGGCGACCTCCAACCCTGGCAGCACGACACCTTCAAAGCACACTGGCGAGACCGCACCATCGAAGACGCCTTCCTCACCTTCGCCCTGAACCCTGACGGCAGCATCGAGAATGCAAAAATGGCCGCAGTGTCGCCGCTGGCGGATTTCAGCTTCGACTATCAAGACCTGCTCCTGAAGCCGTCCGCAAAGAAATGAAGCGCTCTCGGAAACAGTAGTGAATTTGAACGCGGCCGGGCTGCGCCCGGGCCGAACCATCCCGGGCCGGACCATCCCAGGCCGATCATCCCAGGCCCGACCATCGAGGTGGCGGTCGAGGCGTGCGGG
>Ga0209420_1000591_pt1 | contig 18499 bp, 14 predicted proteins | sample BlaSpr_A8_OM1_O1_FD_187972 | JGI IMG/M metagenome (GOLD analysis project Ga0209420, IMG submission 187972) | Forest soil microbial communities from Thunder Bay, Ontario, Canada - Black Spruce, Ontario site 2_A8_OM1_O1 (SPAdes) (version 2) | ecosystem: Environmental > Terrestrial > Soil > Boreal... | reverse complement strand
GGTTTAGCCAACTCCCCTATCGCTTTGGCCAGCCGTGCCTGTTCCTCCTCATCCCCTGCCAGTCGTTGCACTTCCCCGGTCAGAATGCCGGCCGTCAGCTTTGAACCATCAAGTATGCGCACTGCTCCGCGCCTCGCCAGCACCCGAGCGTTCATCACTTGATGGCCGGCCATTTCGTAGTTCGGTATTAGTACGGTTGGCTTCCGGAGCGCAGCCATCTCGGAAATCGTGGTCGCGCCCGCCCGCGCCACCACAATATCAGCCGCGGCCAGCGCCATGCCCATCTCGCCAAGCAAAAATCCGTACAGATGATACCGCTCCGGCCGCTTCAACTTGCCCAAACGGTGCAAATCGAATTTCACCCGCTCATAATCCCGGTCGCCCGCTATGTGCACCACCTGGCAGAATTCCAGCAGCGCCGGCAGCGCCGCCACCACTACCTCGTTAATTTGCCGCGCCCCGCCCGAACCGCCGGTTACCAACACCGTTGGCAGCTTCTCCTCCAGCTTAAACTTGGCCAGACCCTCCAGCCGGTGCGCGCGCAAAAGCTCCGGCCGCACCGGGTTGCCGGTAAACACCAGGCGACTGCGATCAAAATCGTGGTAGCTCGCAACCGGAAAACCCACGGCAATCTTGTTTGCCCACCGGCCCAGCACCCGGCTGCCCAGTCCCGGCGTTACATCCGACTCATGAATCACCAGCGGAATGTGGAGGTAATGTGCTGCCAGCCCCACGGGAAACGCCACAAAGCCGCCTTTCGCCAGCACCACGTCGGGCCGATAGCGGTGCAAAATTCGCATCGCCCCGGCCAGTCCCTGCACGGTCCGCCCCACGTCCCGCACATTCGGGCCCAGCGTGGAAGGATTGAGCAATTTGGAAATGAGGCCGGCCGATTGATTGCGCCGGAATTTCCCGGCCTTAATCGGCGCAAACTCGATGCCGGCCGCGGCCACAATCCGGGCCTCCATGCCACCAGCCTGGCCTACGTACAGAATATCGGCGCCGCTATCGAGCGATTTTAACGCGTCGCAGGTTGCCAGCACCGGCGAGATATGCCCGGCTGTCCCCCCTCCGCTGACGACTATTCGCATCGTAACCCTCGCTTACTGTGTATTTTGAAATATTCAGCAAAATACCCATACCAAATAATGATACAACCAGGCTCGTGCCGCCGTACGAAATAAACGGCAGCGGAATGCCGGTGAGCGGAATCAGTGCAATCATAGCCGCAATATTCACGAGCGCCTGCACCAGCATCCAGATACTGATACCCACAGCCACCAGCCGGCTGAATGTGTCCGGCGCCGCCCGCGCCACCTGCAAGCCCCGCCACACCAGCAGGCCGAACAGCCCGATTATCACCAGCGAGCCAAACAGGCCAAACTCTTCCGCGATAATGGCAAAGATTGAGTCGTTGGCCGCCTCCGGCAAATAGCCATACACCTGGATGCTGTGTCCGAGTCCCAAGCCAAATACTCCGCCCGACCCGGCCGCGATCAACGCCTGGCAGGTGTGATAATCCGGGCTGGTCGCCAACTGCTCCAGATTGCTGCAGGAAAGGTGCAAAAACGTGTTAACACGCTGCATCCGGTGCGGAAACGGCAGCACCGTCAGCACGGCCGCCAGTGCCCCCACCGCCGCCACACCGGCCAAATGCTGCCATTTGAGCCCGGCTGTGAAATACATTGCCACTACCGCGCCCGCTATTACCACCGCGGTGCCAAAGTCTTTTTGCAACACCACCACCGCAAACAGCGCCACTCCCGTCATAATGAGAAACGGCACCACCCCGGCCGAAAAACTCCCCACTTCGCGCCCCCGCCGCTCAAACCATGCTGCCAGATACAAAATCAGCGCCACCTTCAGAATCTCAGCCGGCTGCACCGTTAGCGGTCCCACCTGCAGCCAGCGCGTTGCTCCATTGGAGCTGTGCGCAATCCCCGGCACCACCAGCGCCAGCACCAGCACCGCCGACACCCCCAGGAACTTCGGCGCCCACGCCCGCCAGCGCACATACGGCACCGCCGTTGCGCCAATCCAGAACAGCACGCCCAGTATCACGTACCGCATCTGGTTGACAAAATAATAGCTCGAGGGTGTATTAGCCGAGAGTTTATGGCTTAAAATCGGGCTGATCGAGTACATTATAACCAGCCCGATGGCCAACAAAATCGCCACAATTACCGCCAACCCGTAATCCGGATGATGGGGCCGCTGCAACGTAGCCTGAGCGCGCGGGTTCATGTTCTCACCTCGTGCGCCACCTACTTGTTCCCGATCAGTGCCAGCACCAGGCCCACAGCCCCCGCCACCTGGCCAATCACCCACAGCCGCATCGTCACCTTGGGTTCCGGCCAGCCAATTGCCTCCAGATGATGGTGCAGCGGCGCACTCAAGAAAATCTTGCGCTTAAAGATCCGTTTCGACAGAATCTGCAGTGCGCTCGAACCCGCCTCCACCACAAACACACCACCAATAATCGGCAGCACAAATGCCGTGTTCGTGAGCATTGCGATTACGCCGAGCGTTGTCCCAAACGCAAACGCGCCCGTATCACCCATGAAAAACCGGATTGGATAAATACTAAACCAGGTGTACGTGAGCATCGACCCCACAATTACCCCGCAAAACGCTGCGATCCCGAAGTTGTGCTGGAAATACGCGATCACCGCATATACCGCAAAAGCGGTCGTGAGCAAGCCACCGGCCAGACCGTCCATGCCGTCGGTAATGTTCACCGCATTGGCCGTTGACACCACCACCAGCACAAACAACGGCACATACAGCCACCCAAGCGAGAAATCACCCACCGCCGGCACGTGGATCAGGTTGTAACCCAGCTTGTAGTAAAAATAGAGCGCACCGAGTATCGCGATCCCCAGGATCAAGCTGAATTTGAGTTTCGCCCGCATTCCGGCGATACCGAGACCATGCGAATTGATATTCAGGTAATCATCAAACAGCCCCACCGCCCCGGCCGCCAGCAGTACCGCCAGCGGCAAATAGGTCTGGTTGCGCGACCAGTTAAACAGAAGCGTGAGCGTCGCCACCGTCACAATCATCACCACGCCGCCCATCGTCGGGATGTTGCGCTTGTGCTTGGCCGCGTGCAATTTATAGTAAATCGGCGCCTTCTCGCCCGTCATCGCCGTCTCGCGCGCCTGTTTCCACCATTTGTGCTTAAACGCGTAGTTGGTATATACCGGCACAAGCGCCATCGAGAGCACGAAACTGCCAAACGCCAGTGTCCCGATCCGCGACAGCGACGTAATTTCCTTGGCGTGAATAAAGTGGATGGTTGGTAAGAATGCCATAAGTGCTTTTGTCGATTATTGTATCATATCTGGACGCCGCCTCGCCCTTCAGCGTGGAAGCAAGCTTTACGCAATCCGAAAGCATTGGAGCCTCTGCTGAGCATTCGGCGCTGAACTGAAGGCAGGCGATCAGGACGAAGATGCTTGAGTTGTTGCATAAAGCTTGCTTCCTCCATCATGACGTCGGCGGTATCCCATAATACTTAAACAGCCATTTGCACATATCGCCAAACACCGGCACAGTCGTGTACTCGGCATAACCGCATTCGGCCGTATCGCAATCAACGCTCGGCTCATTAATCCGCACCATCATGGCAAACTTCGGGTCAGTGGCCGGCGCGAACCCCAAAAACGAACCAATGTTCACACCCGTCAGATACCCGGGCCCATTCGGATTTGCCACCTGTGCCGTCCCCGTCTTGCCGGCGATCGCATAACCCGGATTTTCGTCGGCCGCCAGATAGCCCGAGCCGTGTTGCACCACCACCTGCAGCATCTGATTAAGCTGCGAAATCGCCGAAGCGCTCATAATGTGATTCTTCAGCACCTTCGGCTCGACATTTTGCGTGCTGCCGTCCGGATTAAGCTGTTGAGCAATCAGCTGCGGCTGATACAACGTTCCACCGTTGGCAATTGCCCCCATCGCATCCACCATCTGCAGCATCGTCACCGTCATGCCCTGGCCGAAGGTCATGTTGGCATAAGTGGCGTCATTACCGGACACATTCGTGGCTTTCGGCACAAACCCGGCCGATTCGTCCGGCTGCGCCACTCCGGTGGCCGTACCAAAGCCAAAATGTTTGGTGAAATAGCTGTACAGCAACTGCTTGCCGGCAAGCGTGAAACTGTTGGGATTGCCGGAAAGCATCCGCAGCACAAACATGGCGCCGGTGTTAAGCGAGTCTCGCAGCACCACGGTCATGGTTTTATCGGGTCCGGGTTTGTCACCGGCCGCGTCACAAATCTTGCGGCTGTCAATGGTGTAACAACCCGGATCGTCGTAGGTGGTATCCGGCGTCACCTTGCCCTGATCCAGCCCGGCCGCCATCGTAAACACCTTCATTCCCGAACCCGGCTCAAACGCCTCGGTCGAGGGCTGGTTCAAAAACACGTTGTAATCCGACACCTGGCCGTAATTATTGGGATCAAAGGTTGGGTAGGTCGCCATCGCCAGCACGTTACCGTTCGAGGGGTCGGTAATCACAATACTGCCCGATTTGGCGTGCACTTTCTGCACCTGAGCTGCAATCTCCTTTTCGGCCTCAGCCTGAATATTGCGGTCAATGGTGAGCACATAACTGGTCCCGTTCACCGCCGGCTGCTCCACGTTATCGGCCGTGGCAATTGGAATTCCGCGGGTGTCAGTCTTGGCCGCCAGCCGCCCCGGCGTACCAGACAGCTGTTTGTTCAGATATTGCTCCAGCCCGTATTGGCCAATCCCTTCGGTGTTCACGAACCCGAGCACTTGAGCCGCCAGCTGCCCCTCCGGATACACCCGGTAATCCTGCTGCGTCAGGCCGATCCCGGACAGGCCCAGCCGCTCAATTTGCGTACCGGTCAGCAGCGGCACCCGGGTCGCCAGCACCACGTAATCAATGCCGTTATCGATGTCCGTCATATAGTTACTCGCCGAGCCGCCGGTGAGAGCCGCCACTTTTTGCGCCGTCTCGGCCTTGTTGGTGACATAACGCGGATCGGCGTACACGATATCCAGGGTCTGATCAAGCGCAATCGGCGACGTTGTGCCGTCGCCGTCCTGTACATATAATTGCCCCCGGCGAGCCGGGATCTCAAATTTGCGCGTCTGCTCGCTGGTCGCCTCTGCCAAATAGCGGGCGTGCTCCCCGATCTGCAAATACACCAGCCGCACCAGAAGCAACGCTCCTGACGCAAGCAGCACTCCCGCCAGAAAACGTAAACGCCGGCGTTGTTCTAATGTGTCGCTGGGTGAAATCACAAACTGTCCTGGTTAGCATCCGGACCCGGCGCTACTTGGCGTACGAAACCTGAGTCGTCGGCACCATCCCGGCCACCGTTTTCGAGTCCTGGATGGTTTGAATTGATTCGAGCCGCGCGGCTTCCACATTCAACGTTTGTTCATCACTTACCAGCTGGTCGCGCTGGGCAGTCAAATCTGTCACCTGGTAGCCGATCGCGCCGGTCTTGGTGATCTGGTTCAAATACAACAAAGCCAGCACACTAATGAGGGCAATCACCACAAAAGTGGCGGAATTTGAACCCATCGTGAGCGTGGTTGGCTGACGATACAGGTTTTGGTTGCGGCGCGCCGTCAGGGTCGCTGTCGTCATGGCGCAAAGGTCTCCTTGTTTGTTTTAGATTTTTGGTTTTTTGATACTTTTTGCGAACGTTTTGAGTAACTTTTTGGTGGGCCGGCCCGCGTCCCGAATCCCCGGACCGGCCCCGGACCGGGCTATTTCTTGACGTGAACCCGTCGTACGCGTTTGCGACGCGGCGACTCGTTCTTGATGGCGACTGTCATCAGTCCCTCCTTTTGTTTTTGTTTATCTTTTCGGCGGCGCGGAGCTTTGCGCTCCTGGCACGCGGATTGAAAGCAATTTCATCAGCCGATGCGATAATCGGCTTCACTGTTAGTTTACGCATACTTGCCACATGACCGCAAGTGCAAACCGGTTGTTTCGGTGGGCAAACACAATCCCGGGCTTCATAATCAAAAAACTGTTTCACCGTCCGATCCTCCAGAGAGTGAAAACTGATTACGGCCAGCCTTCCGCCCGGCGCCAACAGTTTTGCCAGCATTGGCAGCGCCGCCTGCAGCAATTCCAGCTCAGCGTTTACCTCGATCCGCAAGGCCTGAAACGTCCGCGTGGCAGTGTCGATGCCGGACGTGGCCGCCGCTGCCTGCCGCACCACTGCTGCCAGATCAGCCGTTGTGGCAAACGGCCGCGACCGCACAATTGCCCGCGTCACCGCCCGGGCTCGCGGCTCTTCCCCGTAATCACGGATAATCCGCTCCAACTCATACGCCGGCCAGCGGTTTACCACTTCGGCCGCCGTCAGCTGCTGGGATTGATCCATGCGCATATCCAGCGGCCCGCCACCGGCAAAGCTGAATCCCCGCTCGCGGTTGTCAAACTGTGGCGATGAGACTCCCAGATCCAGCAGAATCATGTCCACCAGCGTTCCCTCGTCCAGCAGCCGCTCGGCCGCCGTCAAATAATCAGCGTGGATGATCTCCGCCGCATCGCCAAATTGCTCCGCCAGCGACTGCGTGGCAGCTGCATCACGGTCCACCAATACTGTCCGGCCACTCGCACCGATCCGCTCCATCAGAACCGCCGCGTGGCCGCCATAACCCGCGGTTGCATCCAGATACGATTCCCCGGTATGGGGATCAAGGACGCGTACGACCTGGTCTACTAATACTGGGATGTGGGAAGTTTTCATTTTCAAGTCACCTATTCAGCAGCCAGCTTTTTATTTTGAACGTTTTTGTGTTTGTCCGCCAGAGGTGGCGGACCGAGTGGAGTGTTGTGTGGTAAGGAATCATCGCTCATAAGAACGAATAATTCCTTAAAAGAGTGTGTTGTGAGGTGGAGTTTACGAGATTTAGGTTCGAGGCTCAAGTTAAACGGAGAGCCTATGAGCCGTTTGCTGACTGCCAAATAGCTGCCTTTAAAATGTTTGTTTTGGTTTTTAAGGTTCTTTCGAAAAGAAAACTAAGTTATTCGCTTGCGGTCAGGCGCCAATACTTGCCGGCCCGCACCGCTGCCACCTCCTTTTTGATGTTCGCGTAATCCAGGAGATGCTGCTCAAAAGTAATTCGGCCCTGCTTGGCGTCCATGCCTGAAGCCGACTTACCCATTCGAAACTGAACGTTGAGATCTGCGGTCCGCTCGTCGAGAATATCGCCTTTGAGCGCCGGTTCCATGTCTTCGTTCCAGACTTTTTCAGTGTACAGATGCAGGTACTTGCCAAATCCCCGCGTAATGATTACCTTTCCCCCTTCGAATTCGTGACGGAGTTCGGCCGGAATTGTCAGCCGGTTCTTGTCGTCAAGTTTTCGTTCGAAGAAGTCCATGTGTTGTGTAATCTCTTGCGTTGGTGATGTGCTACCCACTGCAACCCACTGAAGCCAGTATAGTACCCACGCTTACCCACTGTCTACCACAAAGTTATCCACAAGCATATAACCTGAAACAAGCTAATGGGCGGCCATCCACATTCACGCGAACAGCCGCCCATAGTATCGTCACCTCTATTGCTCACTTGACCCGTCGAATGCGGCCACGATCCCCAGCTGGCAATGCAGCCTGTGGAAACATCCGCGAAAAGAGCTCAATCGCGGTCTGAAGATCCGACACGTCGTCCGGCCACACCACGGCCAACTGAAGCAACTCTCTATCAGGTGTCCCGACGCGACAAGCCGTCTTCATGACCAGGTCAAGATTCGCCAGACGCTGTTGCATTGATTCACAAGCCTCAACAGCATCTTTTATTGTGTCTTGTGAAAGCTCACCGGGGTTAATCGCGAATTCCCGCTTAAGGGTACGAAGGGCATCACGAGTCACCGCGAGATACAACCCGAGCCTCGCAGTCCCCGACGCCCAATCACCTGAAGTCCACGTTGAGCCCGGATGCACTCCTTCCGCCTCATCGCCTACGCGTCTCAGGGTACTTACTGACTCCAAGAACAGTGTGGCCGGTTTACCGGAAAGCACCTGACTATCTGTCATTCCTGAACCTGCCTTCATTCGGAAATCGTTGCGCCACATAAAATAACATATTTTCGCCTCAAAAGCAAACAACCCCTGGTTAAGGAGCTGTTTGTCATCGAGTCTGGCGACTCAGCGCCAATTACACGTTCCGGGGCGCGGGCCCCGCGTATGGCTGTTTAGCGTTTGCTGCGCAGTGAAGCGAGCAGCGACTTGCGCGAGCGCAGGTACGCCCGGCCTGCAACACCGATACCGGTGAGGCCGGCGGCGCCGCCAAGAGCGCTTTCCGGACCGGTCGAGGGCAGCGATGTCGGAGCCGGAGCAGGCGTGGAGCTCGGCGTGGTCACCACGCTTGTAAGCTGAGCAGGCACTGATTCAGTTGCCATGCAGTCGTTGGTATTGTTCGACGTGCCGACAGTCGATACCACCTGACCTTCCACGGTCAGCGTCGTTCCCGGCGCCACGGTTTCGGTCAGTTGAGTCGAGGTCTGTTCCGGCAGCTGAGCCTGTTGCTCACCGTTTACAAAGGTCGTAAACTGGTATCCCTCAATCACCGCGTTACCGGTCGGAGTCGTCGGCACAATATTGAAATCGTACTCGTTGTTGCCTTCGTTGGTGGCATCGAGCTCCTGGCAGGTCACGAAACCCTGAGGTGTCACCGGAGGCTGAGGCTGCACCGGCGTCGGAGGCAGCGTACAACCACAAGGAGTGGTCGGGACCGGCGCAGGCTTGGGCGCGGCGGGCGGTGTTACCGGCGTACCGGTACCGGCGTTACCACATTCACTCAGGATAAACGCTTTAAATTCGCCACCCGACATCAGCGCCCAACCGCCGATCGAGTTCGAGATGAACGACACGCTCGTGGAGCGCTCGTACACGCCGATACTCGAAATAAGGTGCGATGAGCTGCCGTCAATGTCCTGGCGGCCCACACTCTGAGCGTTGGTGGCAATCGTGGCACCGCTCTTGAACGTACCATAAGCCTGGTTCAGGTTCACGTTACCGTTCTTGTATACCGTTACCGGCACCATCGACGTAATATTGGACGAGGTAATACCAAAGTAATTGTAGATTTTGGTAATATCCTCACCGTTGTGGCCGTTGCCGTCACCGTTTGACATCGCGCTCTTGCACGCACTTAACGTGCTGCAGCCGTTGTACAAAACGTTGTTTTGCGGGTCTGAGCCGGCCGCCGAAACCGTGAGCGTCGGCACCACAATGGCAAGCGCCACCAACACAAAAGCGGCGAGCTTGAGCTGGCTGTTAGTAAACCGCTGGATGCGATTCATGATCTTCATATACTTGAGTTCTCCTCCTCGTTGCATAATGCTTATGCAAAATGACATTCACCCACCATCTTATGTGGCAGTATGAGATTATGGTTTAAGCCATGCAAGCACAGCCGTATTGCCAAGTCTTGCCTGAACCAATCAAGGTTCCACCGGCGACACATGGGCGGCATATGTCAACCGGCGGAACCCTGACTGGTTCATTCGCCACTTGTAAGCTAAGATATTACCACAAATAAATTGGTATGTCAACTATTTGTTCTGTATTGGTGCCAAAATCGCCGCGTACTCCCCTGCCAGCTTGTCATCCACCGGCCCCACGAAGCTGATCCCCGACCGGCCCGAAGCTGCCGCTTTTTGCGCCACGGCTTGAATTTCCCCGGCACGCACACTTCGGACTGCCGAAAGTGTTTGCTCAAAGTCCAAGATCTCGCCATTCTCTTCGTAGAGGGGCAAATACCAATCCAAATAATCCCCTGCTGTTTGCATAGTGCGGCGAATACTGCCGACCAACAAATCTTTAGCCGCCTCAAGCTCTGACTGCGAAACCGGGTGCTCACGTACCGCCGCCAACTCCTGAGCTATCAGACCAAACAATGACCCCGCGTTCCCCGGCGTCACAAACCCCTGGACTCCAAACAGGCTCTTACCAGGCTCGCTTTGCGTATAACCACCGACATGATACGCCCAACCCTTAGCTCGCGCCGGCCCCAAAATCCGCGAACCAAAACCACCGGTTTCAATCATCCGCCATAGCCACAACGCTCGCCGCTCAGCCATATCCAGTTCACCAAAATACATCTGGACTTGATAATAAATCTGGGCGATATCGCGCTGCGTAACGATCGGCTCAGGAATATTCAAGCCTATTGCGCGACGAGGCGTTAGGCGCTCGCCTTTCGGCAATCGGGCAGCAATTCTATCAAGCCGTTTGGCTATGGCCGTGCCTCCATCATCGAAATCCCCGGCCACAAAAAACCGCGCATTCCCTGCTGTGTGTGTCTGCACATAATGGTCACGTGCTTTCGCCACCGTTATTTCAGGCAACTGACTAATGCGCTTTTCATAGTTCATTATCAACTCTGGAAAGGCCGCTTCACCAATCTGAATCGCGCACACCGAAGCATGCTGAGTAATATTGCGCGACAATTCCTCCCGCACATTGCCGATATCGGCCGTCAGTTGCTGCTGCTCAATCAGTGGATCAGCCAGCTGCTCCTCGACCAAATCCATGATACGGTCAAGCTCAAAAGCCGCGAATTCGGTCACATAGGCATTAGCCACAGACGAAGTGCTGGCGTTAGCATAGGCGCCATTCTTCATCAGTTCGATATGCAGCTCATTCACCTTGGAATATTTTTTACTACTATTAGCCAGCAAGTGCTCCATCACGTGCGGCACCTCATAAACCTCGTGCGGCGCGAATTGAAACCCCGAATTAAACCGCGCCACGAGATTCACCACGCCGCTGCCACACAAGCTCACCACTAGTCCCTTGGCCCCGCCTGCCAAGCCAAATTCTTGCACAATATGATTCATACCACCTCCCATGTGGCCGTCGTTATCTCCGCTTTTTACGCTTCCTGGGTGACTTATTCCCACCCGAAGCTGTAACTGCGTGCACCCGTGCCCGGCGCTCGGCTCGCGAACCGCTGCCGCTGTCCTCACCGCCCCCGGCCGCCGGCGGCGCACCCGCCTCAATCGCCGCCGCATTGGTGTGCGCCCCGGCCGCCGCGCGCGTTAACGCCGTCTCCACACTCGCACCCCCGGCCGGAGCCTGCTGAGCCACCTGCAGCTTGAAAATAGTTGTCGCGACTTCAGCATCGAGCAAACCCAGCAATTGCTTGAACATCCGGAAGCCTTCCCGCTTGTACTCCACCAGGGGGTCGCGCTGGCCAATCGCCCGCAGCCCAATGCCGCCGCGCAGCGCATCCATGGCCTCAAGGTGCTCGATCCACAACCGGTCGAGTGCGCTCACATAAGCAAACCGCTCCACCAGCCGCATTAATTCGGGTGTATACGCCTCATCACGGGCCGCATACAGCGCTTCCGCTTCCTCAGAAATCAACCCGGCCAGCTCGCTCGGATGGGCGTTCGAAAATTTCTCCTCGAGCTCCGGTGTCACCGGCAATATGCTGGCCACCGCTTCCTTAAGCGCCGCAAAATCAACTTCGCCGGTGCGCGTATTGGTATGCGCCGTCACCATGGCTTCAGCCTGTTTGCGAATCATGGCCAGGATCTCATCCTTCAGCCGCTCGGCCTCCAACGCCCGGCGCCGGCGCGCATAAATCGCCTCGCGATGCTTGTTCATCACGTCATCGTATTCAACGAGCTGCTTGCGAGTGTCAAAATTATGGCCTTCCACCTTTTTCTGCGCGCTTTCAAGGCTGCGCGACACCAGCTTGTTCTCGATCGGGGTTTCGTCATCCAATCCGAGCGTGCTCATCATGGCCTGAATCCGCTCGCCGCCAAAAATCCGCATCAAATCGTCTTCCAGACTCACGTAAAACTGGCTCGAACCCGGGTCGCCCTGCCGCCCGGAACGGCCCCGCAGCTGATTATCAATCCGCCGGCTCTCATGCCGCTCCGTACCCAGCACGTGCAAGCCGCCCAACCCGCTCACGCCGTCGGCCAGCATAATGTCCGTCCCCCGCCCGGCAATGTTGGTGGCAAGCGTTACCGCCCCCCGCTGTCCGGCCGCCGCAATTGTGGCCGCCTCCGACTCATTGTTCTTGGCATTCAGCACCTGGTGTGGCACTTTGAGTTCGGTCAGAAATTGGCTCAAGAGCTCATTCCTGGCAATACTCACCGTGCCGATCAGCACCGGCTGACCCTTCTCGTGCATAGCTGCCACTTCCTTGGCCACCGCCCGGAACTTTCCGGCCTCAGTCTTGTAAATCCGGTCCGGCAAATCCTCGCGGACCATCGGCCGGTGCGTCGGGATCGTTACCACGTCAAGCTGATAAATCTTGTAAAATTCCTCTTTTTCGGTCTCGGCCGTACCTGTCATGCCCGCCAATTTCTCAAACAGCCGGAAATAATTCTGGAACGTAATCGTGGCCAGCGTCAGCGATTCCTGCTGAATCTGCACGCCCTCTTTAGCCTCCACCGCCTGATGCAAGCCCTCGCTCCAACGCCGCCCCGGCATCAGCCGCCCAGTAAATTCGTCCACAATAATGATCTCGCCGTCGCGCACCACATAATCCCGGTCACGCAAGTATAGCCCCTGCGCCCGCACCGCCTGCTCAATATGGTGGACCTCATCGATCCGGCCGGCCTCGTACACGTTATCCACGCCCAGTGCCCGCTCCACGCGCTCCACGCCTTCGTCCGTCAGGCTAACCGCCTTGAGCTTCTCATCAAGCGTGTAATCGCGCTCCGGCTGCAAGGTCGCGGCCAGTCTCGCAAACTCATAATATTTATCCGTGGCCTCATTGGCCGGCGCTGAAATAATCAAAGGCGTCCGGGCCTCGTCAATCAAAATCGAGTCCACCTCATCCACAATCGCGTAATGCAGCGGCCGCTGCACCATTTTCGCCAGATCGTCCACCATGTTGTCACGCAAATAATCAAACCCGAATTCGTTATTCGTACCGTACGTAATATCGGCCTGATACGCCTCCTGCCGGCTCACCGGCCGCAAATGATTCAGCCGGTCATCCGGATGCTCCTGCGAATCAAACTCCGCGTCGTACACAAACGCCGCATCGTGCACGATCACACCTGTGCTCATGCCCAGCGCGTGATAAATCTTGCCCATCCAGCCGCCATGCAAACTCGCCAGATAATCGTTCACGGTCACCACGTGCACGCCTTTGCCCGTCAGCGCGTTCAAATAACTTGGCGCCGTGGCCACGAGCGTCTTGCCCTCACCCGTCCGCATTTCAGCGATCTTGCCTTCATGAAGCACAATTCCGCCAATCAGCTGCACATCAAAATGCCGCTGCCCAATCACCCGCTGCGCCGCCTCACGCACCGTGGCAAATGCCTCCGGCAAAACATCATCGAGCGACTCATGCCTGGTCAGTCGCTCTTTAAGTTTAGTGGTTTGCCCGCGTAGATCCTCATCCGAAAGCGCTTTCACCTTATCCTCGAGCGCATTCACCTTCATCACCAGCGCCCGTGCCCGCTTCACTTCACGCACGTTCGGATCACCGATAATCTTATTCATCCAAGCATGTTGTGCCATAGTAAAAGAAAGGCCTCCTTCTGGCCCTACCCCGTTAGTTTAGCATAAATTGACCTGAAAATAGCTGAGGCTCGGCCAAGTTGAACGACAACCCGGCCGAGCCCTGCTCTGATCTACTCAGCTTGTTGGCGGCAGTATGAGTGCGAAACCCCTGCTCTTATTATTCAGGATAGCGATCCGGAATGGTCTAAGCTTCACACGGAGACCGGCTATCCGATTATCCAAGGTGTTGCCCAAGTCCTCTGAGGCATGCCAGGCAGACTCGAATAGCTCCAGTCTCGATACATAGTTACCCTGCGCGCGCACCAGAGCCAGCAAGACGCCGTACTCCAGGTTTGGAAGCGGCAAAGGCTTCCCGCCGACCTCGCATCGAATCCCGCTGGTGCCAATAAGAATCGACCCATACCGAACCATTCCGGAAAGGTCAACGCGGATAGCCTCCAGACCCAAGTCCAGTGCTCTTGCGAACACGACAGACTCGGTTGAACCCGCTCCAGCGGCTAGCTTCGCAAGCTCCGGACGTCGCCGATCCAACTCGGTAAGCAGAAGCCGATCAAGATCGGCTGGTTGAGTTTTATCGCTCACCCGTAGACACTCCTCCCTCATCTGGCGAACTGAGTGTCCCAAATAATATCAGATATCACAGCCCTGTACAGATCAGGCGGCTTCTTCGCCGGGCTCACCGGTTTCAAGGCCCGTTTCAGCCTCGCTGCGCCGCCCCAGCAGTCGCGAGAGCATGCGCGCGCGCCGCGGTCCAAAGCTGTGTTTTTCCTTGTATTTCACCAATTGGGCCTTAATTTTGGCCTCCACAATATCAATCGCGGCGTACATGTTAAGTGTGCCCTCACGGCTCACCAGCCGGTCGCCGCGCACCATTAAAATAGCCTCGCACACGTAACGGTTATCTTCGCGCCCGCCGGGATCGTCCTCGAGCACCACCTCGCCCCGCACCGAAGGCCGCACTCCTCGCGGCACGTAACGCTCCAGTCCGCCGAGTTTGTCATCAATATAATCACGCAGCTTTTCATCAACTTCAAAATTACGGCCGGTTATGTCAAACCTGATCATAACGTTTCGCCTCCATAATAGTTAACGAGCGCCTTCGGCACGCGCACCGTGCCGTCAGCCTGTTGGTAATTCTCCAGGATCGCGATCGGCGTGCGGCTCATCGCAAACGCGGTCGCGTCGTTGGTGTGAGCGAGCACCACTTCCCCGTTCGCCCGCCGCACCCGCACACCCAGCCGCCGGGTCTGGTAATCGGTCATGTAATCGGCCGTGTGGGTTTCGCGGTACTTGTTCTGGCCCGGCAGCCACGCCTCAATGTCCACCCCCCTGGCGTCAGGTTTACCAATATCAGCCGTGCATTTCATTAGCACATGATACGGAATTTCCAACGTCTGCATCAGATACTCTTGGATGGCAATGAAAAACAGATGCTCGTTAAACGAAGCTTCAGGCGTGGTAAAGCTCTCCATCTCCAGTTTGTCAAACTGGTGCATGCGAAACATGCCTTCCATGTCTTTGCCGTAGGTGCCGGCCTCGCGCCGGAAGCTCGTGGCGTAACCCAAATACCGCAGCGGCAGCTCGGCCTCGTCAAAAATTTCGCCCGCGTGCATCGAGCCCAACACATGCTCAGCGCTTCCCTGCAGCCACAAATCTTCGTCCTCGATCTTGTAACGGTCGTCGCGCGGCTCCAGCCGGTCCATGGCGTCGTACAGCTCGGTCCGAATCATGAGCGGCGGCAACACCGGCACAAACGGCTTCGCACTCACCTCAAGCTTGTTCTCGACCGCAATCTTCTTGAGCGTCTCCACATTCGTGAGCGTATCGAGCACAAACTGCATCAGCGCAAATTGCAGCCGCACCAAACTCCCCTTTAAATACACGAACCGCGCGCCGGCCACTTTGGCCGCCCGCTCTTTGTCCATCCAGCCGTGCGCTTCGGCCAACTCCCAGTGGTTTTTGGGCTCGAAATCAAACTTCGGCGGCTCACCCACGGTTTTCGTTACCACATTCTCGTCTTCCGACTTTCCTACCGGCACATCCGGTGTCGGAATATTCGGCACCAGCTTTAAGATCCGCAAATATTCAGCATCAACCTTGCGAAAATCTTCCTCAAGCTTCGCCAAATCCGACCGCAGCTTTTTACCACGCTCTATCTGCTCATGTGTAGGTCTGGCTTTCTTCAAGCTATCGGCCAGGGTATTGCGCTCGCGCCGCACATCCTCAATTTCACCGGTCAGCTCCCGCCGTTGCGCGTCCAGCTCCAAAAGCTTATCGATCTCTTCGTCGCCGACCTCAGCGTTCTTGTTGCGAGCCGCAGCTTTCACCTCCTCTGGATGCTCCCGCACAAACCGAATATCAATCATAATTGGTCCTTCTCATATCTGGTATTTCAAACGAATCTGGTAAAAAAGTAACTATATCACGCCCGCCGGGGACACCGGCAAAACTCCGGCCGTGCCAACATTGTGCCTCAAGTATACCTCAAAAACTGTGGTCCGGGCCGCACGCACAACGCGCACAGCCCAGACCCGCTCCTCAGCCGCCGACTATCGCGAAAGCCCGGGCAGAACAATACCGAATCGTTGCTCCACCCGGCTTCGCCAGTCGGGACATTGCAGCTCCTTCGAGACGCTCCGGCTCCACTGCTCAATGCATACTTCGCAGATCGGCACCGCCACGAAAATAAGACCGGTCTTCTGGAGCAACACCCGGGCTTGGGTGTCAATCTTACAACCCTGGCGCCGATCCTCGCCGGCCGCACAGGCGACGGTCGCCCCCGGATCCGGGACAACAACCTCGACTCCCGGCCAACAAAGCCCGCGTGCAAGCCTGATATCAGCCAGGATGTGACCGTACGTTCCGACGCGTTTATTAACCCAGATTGCGCCAATATAGTCGGCTACCTGGCCGGGAGCGTCGAGGATGTAATACAGCGGGGGTTGATCCAGACGGCGGTTAAAAGCCTCGGCTCGGCCAAGTCCAGGCCTTCGGGCATGTCAGGGAAACCATCCACGCCTCTCTTCCTTTCTCTCGATCACAACTGGAGTGCACAAGAAATTGTAGCAGATTTCGCCAAACCCAAACGATTAGCGCAAAGAAGCGGCCTTCAATCTTGTGACCAGCCAATCGTGGTCCAGCTCAGCCAGAAACCAACCCGCTTTCGGACCCGCATCCTGCCCCAGAATAACCCGATACAAAGCCACAAATGCCGCCGCCGGCGCGCATTTGGCCGCCTGCGCCGACGCATAAATCGCATCGTGCATGGCCTGGCCGTTAAGTCTGTGTTCATGTGCAAGCGTGTCTGCCAGCTTACCCAAAAATTCCCGCTGCTCATCTGAGAGCGCAACCTCCGGCAGTTCCTCCTGTACGCTGAATTTCACACTCTCCGGCGCATACTGCTCGAGCCAATTAGCCACAAACCGTAGCTCCCGCTCAATCACCGGCCGCTCCTGCGCCACTGCCGCTTCGTAACCGGTGCGCATGAGGATGGCGAGCGTTTGCGCGCTGTCGCGCCCCGCCGCCTGATAGCACTGCACCAGATGCCCAAACGGCACGCTCGAAATCGTCTCGTCCCGGGTAACCGCCCGCGCGTACGCCACTCCGGCGGCCGCGCTGTCACGCTCCGCACTGAATTCATCAATCAGTCGCACCAGCCCCGGGCCCGAATCAAACACCAGCGTGCGCCCGGGCCGGTTCTTCACCACGAAATAGCGCAACAATTCCGCTGGCATCACCCCAAGCGCGTCCTGTGGCGTCAACACATTGCCGGCCGATTTACTCATCTTCACCGTTGCGCCCAACAGATTAATAAACTCATACGGCACCGGCACCGGCGGGCGTGCACCAAAAATCTGCCGCACCAGCGCTTTACCAGTATCATACGATCCGCCTTTGGTGGCATGGTCGCGCCCAAACGGCTCAATACTCACCTCGTATTTCGCCCACCGCGCCGGCCAATCCAGCCGCCAATCCAATTTCACGCGTCCATCCGCGATCCCGACCTCCCCGGTACTGCCGTCTTTGCCGGTCCAGGTAATCGTCCGCGCTTCACTATTCCAAGCCTTGAAGTGCCACTCGCGAAAGCTCATGTTCTCACTCAAAATCTGCACCGGCGACCACTGCGCATCCAATTGCCGGCCGCCCACTTCAGTAAGAATCCGGCGCACCTCCGCCAGCTTGTCCAGCGTGGCCACGATTTGCTCCACGTAAGCGCCCTCCCGATAGGCATCGTAACCGCTCACCGATTCATCCGGCATGGCGCCAATCGCTTCCAGCCCTTCGTGCAACTGCGCGAGATAGTGCTCGCCGTACGACGGATGGCAATCAAACGGATCCGGCACCACCCGCAGCGGCTGCCCCAAATATTGTGACCAGCTCTCCGGCACACCGATGCTCGTGGGCACTTTGCGAAACCCGTCAAAATCGTCCACAAAATCCACTTGTCGCGCGTCGCGCCCGGCTCGCCGCAACGCCCACGCGATGGCATTGGCGGTCACAATCTCCCGCAGCGTACCGATATGGTACGTTCCCGACGGCGAGTGGCCGCTCGCCACAATCAGCGCCCCCTGCGGCTGCTCAGACTGAATCTGATCCACCAGGGCATCAAGCCAATCGGTTGTGGGCGTTGTCGTCATGCCGCCCATTCTACCTGAAATCCTCTCTCGAGGCTAACTCACAGAGCCGCAAACCCCGCGCGCGGGCTGCGGCCAAACGAGCCGCCGGAGGTTCCAGGCAGCACAGCCGCCAATTGCGAGTAGCAAATCCAAACCAGGATTATGTGCTCACAAGCCTTCTCGGCATTGGCGCGAGCTGGATGGAACCGCAGGCGCGTCAGGCGACGTGCTTAATCTTGTACGTCATGGTCCCCGACGGCACTTCCACAATCACCTCATCGCCCGGCTTCTTGCCCAAAAGCGCCTTGCCAATCGGCGACTGATCGGAAATGAAACCCCGGTCCGGATTAGCCTCCGTCGGCCCCACAATCACGTATTCCTGTTCGCCGTCTTC
>Ga0209420_1000590_pt1 | contig 18519 bp, 14 predicted proteins | sample BlaSpr_A8_OM1_O1_FD_187972 | JGI IMG/M metagenome (GOLD analysis project Ga0209420, IMG submission 187972) | Forest soil microbial communities from Thunder Bay, Ontario, Canada - Black Spruce, Ontario site 2_A8_OM1_O1 (SPAdes) (version 2) | ecosystem: Environmental > Terrestrial > Soil > Boreal... | reverse complement strand
AGCTGGTGGCCGAGCGCACGGGCTACCTGGCCGAGCTGGTGGCCGAGCACACCCACGAGGCGGACGGGCGCATTGAGAACCTGGCCGAGCTGGCCAGCCAGGCCTCCGACTTTGACGACGTGCTCGGCTTCCTCGAGACGGTGGCGCTGGTGGCCGACTCCGACGAGCTCGACAGCGACGGCACCCGCGTCTCGCTGATGACGTTGCACACGGCCAAGGGCCTGGAGTACCCCGCTGTCTTCGTGGTCGGGCTGGAGGAGGGGATCTTCCCGCATTTCCGCTCCCTGGCCGAGCCGAGCGAGCTGGAAGAGGAGCGCCGACTCTTCTACGTGGGCATCACCCGGGCCCGCCAGCATCTCGCCATTTCGCACGCCTGGTCGCGCACGACCTGGGGCCGCACCCAGCCGGCCATGCCGAGCCGCTTCGTGACCGAGGTGCCGAGCCATCTGGTCGAGGACGTGGGCCTGGGCTCGCCACGCCGCGGCACCGGCTACGACGCCGATGAGCACCTGCCCGGCGCCACCTTCGCGCCCGCCGTGCCCCTGGCCGCCCGCTCGGCCGCTGCCAAGTCCGGCCAGCGGGGGAGCACCGGCGCCGAGGACCTGGAGCTCCAGCCCGGCGACGAGGTGGTGCACGACCACTGGGGCAGCGGCGTGGTGATCAGCGCCAAGGGCGAGGGGTCACGGGCCCAGGCCACGGTCGACTTCGACTCGGTGGGCAAGAAGAACCTGCTGTTGTCGGCCACGCCTCTGCACCGGGCCTGATTCCGGTGGACGGAGCTGGTCTCGCCGGAACGAGACCCCGTACACTCTCCGCTGGCGCGGCGGCTGGCGCACGAGAAAGGCGGGTTGACCATGGGTGACCGAAGCATCGAAGCGGGGGCCTGGGTGCTCGAGCACACGCATCGCGCCCTGCTTGCGCTGACGGGTGGCCGCTTCCCCAAGAAGGTGGCCGGCATGCAGCCGGTCGAGCTGCACACCATCGGGCGCAAGACCGGCCTGCGCCGTTCCACGCTGCTCACGTCGCCGCTCTACGCGGAGGACCGCGTCGTGCTGGTGGCCTCGAAGGGCGGTTACTCGGACGACCCCATCTGGTACAAGAATCTCGTCGCGCATCCAGACGTCGAGATCACCGTCGGCGACCGCACCACCCCCATGACCGCCCGCACCGCCTCACCCGACGAGAAGGCGGCGCTGTGGCCGCAGCTGGTGCAGGTCTACAAGGGCTACGAGGGCTACCAGCGCAACACGGCCAGGGACATCCCCGTGGTCATCTGTGAACCGGCGCCCGCATCCGCCGGCTGAGCCCCGTCCTGTCTGCCACGGGCGTTCGCCCGAGGGCGGGTGGCTCAGTCCCCCGTCGAGGGGTCGATGACGGCAGAGGGGCGCCGGCGGTACAGCACGACGCCGGCGAGCGCCAACAGGGCGAGGCCGCCCATGGCGATCGGCAGACCCTCGCCGAGGGCCGCGGGCAGCGGGTCGTAGCAGGTGGGCATGGTGCCGCCGAACGGGTCGTCGTTCGTCTGCTCGCCGCCGGAGATGGAGGCGGCGAAGATGCTGCCGTCGAACTGGCCGTCGCTGTCGAGCGTCACCGATTGATCGGGAGCCACGATGGTGCCCTGCCACCCCTCGACGGTGAGAGTGTCACTGGCCGGGAAGGAGTTCGGCGGAAGGTTCCAGACCGTGTTGTCACGCTCGACGTCGATGGTCGTGGTGTTCTCGTTGGCCGACGGCTGGCTCCCGCAGTTACCACTGTTCCACAGCGAGTTGCCGGCACCGGGCGCCGTAGTGGGGCAGCCGTAGTAGATGTTCCCGCTGATGGCCGCGAGATTGAGCGAACCGCTGAAGTCGGTCGACGGTGTGAGCTCAACCAGCGTGGTCGAGTGCGCGGGCACGCTGAAGTCGATCTTCTGCACACCGGCCAGCTGATCGGTGGTGAGGTCGAAGACGTTGGTCTGACCCGTGCCGTAGAAGCCGAGGGTCGAGAAGCCCGGGTTGAGCTGGGTGACCGTTCCCAACGTGGTGGTGCCATTGGGCCCGTAGTTGTTCGAGCAGCCGGCCAATGCGGTCCCGATGGACGAGAAGCTGAAGGGAATTGTCCCGGCGCCACCGCCCACGGTCTTGGTCGTCCCGGTACCGCCGTTGAGGTTGATCGGACCGCTGGCCGTGCCGGCCACCACCACGCTGCCCTTCTGGATGTTGAACTGTCCCGACTCGTTGCCGCCGACGAGCGCCGTCAGCGAGGTCGTCGCCAAGGGGCTCAGGTTCTGCGCCACCGTGAAGTTGTTGGCGGCCAGGTTCCCGCCGTAGGCGACGGCTCCGCCCGCGTCGATGTTGGGGCCCCGGGTGGCGTTGCCCGTGGTGAACTCGCTGAACTGGTACGTGTTGCCGTCGGTCCCGAGGATCTCCAGCGTCCCGCAATTGAGCGACGCCGGGTTGCTCGCCCCGGCCCCGGTCGCGGGCACGATGGCGGCACCGAAGGACGTGAGGGCGAGGGAGCCGATGAAGCCGGCCCCGGCCAGCGACAGGGCCCGACCCAGCCGACAAGACCGAGAGAATTGGGAGGAAATGGGACAGGGCACGGAAGCCCCGTCGATTGGCTCCCGCTCCATAGGGAAAAGTGTGCCCGACCCTCTGTGACGCCTCGGTGAAGCGAGGAAGATCTTTTGGTGAAAGGTGCAGGCAGTGGGCCGCACGACCCCCCACGTAGGGGCCTCGGCCGGCGTGGCAGGGTCGACGGGGAGACGGTGGTCCGCGGAGCACCCGCGCCTCGCCTCCGACCGGGGGCAACGCCGAACCGCCGCGCCGTCGGGGGGTGGAGATGGGCGGCGGGCCGGACGGGAGGCCTCGGACTTGCGGTCTGGCGTCGGGACCAGGGCATCCGTATCCTTGAGCAGTCATGAAACGTCCCTACAGGGTGGTCGTGGCCAAGCCCGGGCTCGATGGCCACGACCGAGGGGCCAAGGTGATCGCCCGAGCGCTGCGCGACAGCGGCTTCGAGGTGGTCTACACCGGCCTGCACCAGACCCCTGAGCAGGTCGTCCAGGCCGTTGTGCAGGAAGACGCCGACGCCGTCGGGCTGTCCCTGCTCTCGGGGGCCCACCTGACGTTGGTGCCCAAGGTGGTGAAGCTCCTGGCCGACGCGGGGCGCGAGGACGTGCTCGTCATCGTCGGCGGCATCATCCCGGAGGCCGACATCCCGGTCCTCAAGGACCAGGGTGTGGCCGCGGTCTTCACTCCCGGCGCTCCGCTGGAGTCCATCGGGCACTGGCTGGCCGAGACCCTCGATGCACGCGAGGAGGCCGTCGAGGCCTGATCCCGCCGACGGCACCGCCCGCCGCTCACGCCGGCCCGAGCATCACAAAGCCACCTGCACCGACCCAGACCCGCGACACCGAACCACCGACAAAGGAGAAAGCACCCAAAGTGGACCTCTACGAGTACCAGGGCAAGCAGTACTTCGCCCGCTTCGGCATCCCGACCTCGCCGGGTGGGGTGGCCGACACGGTGGACGAGGCCGTCGAGCAGGCCGAGGCGGCAGGCTACCCGGTGGTGGTCAAGGCCCAGGTGAAGGTGGGCGGCCGCGGCAAGGCGGGTGGCGTGAAGCTGGCCGCCGACGCCGACGAGGTGCGCCTCCACGCCGGCAACATCCTGGGCCTCGACATCAAGGGTCACGTGGTCAGGCGGCTCTGGATAGAGCACGCGTCGGACATCGCCCAGGAGTACTACGCCAGCTTCACGCTGGACCGCCCGGCCAAGCTGCACCTGGGCATGCTGTCGGCCGAAGGCGGCGTGGAGATCGAGGAGGTGGCGGAGACCAACCCCGACGCCATCGCCCGCATCCACATCGACCCGGTCAAGGGCCTCTCGGAGGCGGAGGCCCAGGAGTGGGTCGACCGGGCCGAGCTCGACCCCGAGGCGCGCGCGCAGGCGGCCACGCTGCTGGTGCGCCTCTACGCCTGCTACGTCGAAGGCGACTGCGACCTGGCCGAAATCAACCCGCTCATCCTCACCCCGGAGGGCAAGGTGCACGCGCTCGACGCCAAGGTCACGCTCGACGAGAACGCGACCTTCCGCCACCCCGAGTGGGAGGAGTACGAGGACGACTCCGACATCGACCCCCGCGAGAAGATGGCCAAGGAAAGGGGTCTCAACTACATCGGCCTGTCGGGCACGGTCGGCATCATCGCCAATGGTGCCGGCTTGGCCATGTCGACGCTCGACGTGGTCAACCAGGTCGGCGGCGAACCGGCCAATTTCCTCGACATCGGCGGCGGAGCCAATGCCGACGTGATGGCGGCCGCTCTCGAGACCATCAACGCCGACCCGAACGTGAAGTCGATCTTCGTCAACATCTTCGGTGGCATCACCCGGGTCGACGAGGTGGCCAAGGGCATCATCGAGGCCATGAGCCGGGTTGCGCTGAGCTCGCCCGTGGTCATGCGCCTCGACGGCACCAACGCCGACCAAGGCCGGGCGCTGCTGGCCGACCACCTGTCGGACACTCTCATAGCCGAGCCGACCATGCTCGACGCCGCCCGCCGCGCCGTGGCGCTGGCCCACGCCTAGCCCCGACCACCCACCCGGACCGAGAGGACACAGAGAAACGTGAGCATCTTCGTCGACGAGACGACCAAGGTCGTGATCCAGGGCATCAGCCCGACGAGCCAGGGGCTCTACCACGGCCTGCGCAACAAGGCCTATGGGACCCAGATCGTGGGCGGCACCAACCCGAAGCGGGGCGGAGAGGAGATCGAGGGCATCGCGGTCTACGCCTCGGTCGCCGAGGCGGTGAAGGAGACCGGCGCCACCGCCTCCTTCATCAGCGTGCCGCCGCGGGGCGCGGCCGACGCCATCATTGAGGCGGCCGAGGCCGGCATCGCCTTCATCGTCTGCATCACCGAGGGCATCCCGGCCCAGGACGAGGCGGTGGCGTACAACCGCCTGGTCGAGGAATTCCCGGACGCACGACTGCTGGGGCCGAACTGCCCGGGGATCATCAGCCCCGGCAAGTGCAACATCGGGATCACTTCGGGCGACATCGCATTACCGGGAGGACCGGTGGGCATCGTCTCGCGCTCGGGCACACTGACTTACCAGGCACTGCACGAGCTGTCGCAGCAGGGCATCGGCCAGACCACCTGCGTGGGCATCGGCGGCGACCCCGTCCCGGGCACCAACTTCATCGATTGCCTGCGCGCCTTCGAGGAGGACCCCGAGACCAAGGCCGTCATGATGATCGGCGAGATCGGCGGTTCCGAGGAGGAGCGGGCGGCCGAGTTCATCAAGGAGCACGTGACCAAGCCCGTGGCGGCCTACGTCGCCGGCGTCACCGCGCCCCCCGGCCGCAAGATGGGCCACGCCGGCGCCATCATCTCGGGTTCGTCGGGCACGGCCCAGGCCAAGATGGAGGCCCTGTCCGCCGCCGGCGTGCAAGTGGCCCAGAACCCGACCGAGTGCGGCGAGAAGATGGTGGCCATCGTGCGGGAGTTCGGTTGATCGGCTGAATCACCGCGACAGCTGCGGCGTTGCGGCCCCGTGGGGCGATCACTCGGCGAACAGTGTGTGATCTCCGGGGGATTCGTGTTGGTTACGGGATTCCCCGGAACTCATGTAGCCGCGAACCTGATCACCTGCACCCTGACGTTCCGGTCTCGCGGGAGTCGCTCCGGCGCAATCGTCTTGATCGTTCAAAGTGCTGTCACATTCGACGCGTGGAGATTACGAGATTCGAAGAGGGCTGTTGACGGCCGTGACCACTGCGCCCATACTCAGCCGGTCCGGTGCAGGAGTGGCGCTTCTCCGGTCCCTTCGATGGATGCACGGAGAGTGCAATCGATCCAAGAGGTGGCGTGACTGGAGTCGCAATGACCCTCAGCTGTTCCAGCAGAAAGCAACCTGGTGGTCAGAGTCGGAGTGCCCTGGCGGCACGCGGCCGTCGGTCGATGTCGCGGAGACTGCTCGAGCGGGGGATGATCGGCGCGGGCATCGTGTTGCTTCCCTTCGGTGCCGCCATCACGACTGCCGCGCCGGCACACGCCGCGTTCACCGGCAGAAACGGCGACAGCGCGTTCGTTTCGACCCGACTGAACGAGGGATCGTTCGGCGGCATCTTCCAGGTCAACAGTCAGGCGTCGGGGCTCGGGAACGCGTCCGGTGACCAGGCAGCGACGACGGGGCTGACCGACGGTGGCGGCGGTGCCGGCATCGATTCCGAGCCCTTCTACGCGCCGGGTGGCGGGACGGTGTTCTTCTCGAGCAACCGCGACTCGAACGGCGTCTGGGTGATCTATGACATATCGACGGCTTCGCCCGAACCGCCGGGGTCACCGACGGAACTCTCGCAGGTTTCGGGCAGCGAGTCGAACGACGACTACGCACCCTCGGTCAAATCGGACGGGCGCACGGTGGTGTTCAACCGCAACGACGTCAGCATCGACAGCCTCGACACCCTGGCGTCAAGCCCGGCGAGCACAGTGTGCACCCTGTACACCCCGCCGTCGGCCTGTCGGCGGTCAACACCGACGGTGGCGCCAGTAGGGTCCTCTTCAACCCGGTCAACTCCACCGAGCTCCTCTACGTGGGAAACGACAACCATCTGCATCTGGTGACCGGGCTCCCTGCCCCCTCGTCGACGTCGCCCACCAATACCTGCGGGGCCGTGGCAGGGCAGAACGGGGTCACCGACACCGACTTGTCGGCGAAGGCCATCGACTCGCTCACCAGCACGACGGACGCCACCGGCACGTACCAGGACGAGAACCCCGACTGGAGCCCCGACGGCACGAAGATCGTCTTCGACTCGACCCGGGGTGGCACCAACCACACCCTGTGGCAGATGACGAACATCACCTCGGGGACCACGACCGTCACGCCGCTGTGGCCGAGCCAGGTCGGCACCGGCGGATCGCGCAAGTCGTCGACGGAGCCCGTGTACTCACCGGACGGTAACTACGTGGCTTTCGTGCAGCCAGGGCAGGGCACGAACACGTGGACCGGAATGATCGACGGGATGGGTCAGTCGCTCTCGAGCGCGCAGGACGTCAGTCTGTCGACCGAGGGCAACGGGATCATCAACGACCAGCCCGACTGGGGACCGGCGCAGCCCTCCACGGGAGCCCCGGAGGTGTCCAAGGCCATTTTGCTGCCTGGTGCGGCGCTCATGGTGTTCGGCCTCACCCTCGTCTACCAACGCCGCCGCGCTGCTCGTTGAGATACCGATCCGATATTGCAGAACCCGAACGGCTCGGAACTTCGTCAGGTGGGTCAAGGGTGACGGCGTGGCGTCAGCAGGCGCCGCGGTGACCCGCAAACCACCGATGAGATGTCACTCAGGCGGCGTTTGAGGTCGCGAGCGTTTACGGGAACGACGTGTTCTTGGGTAGGCCCAGTTCCTGGCGGACGACGTTGTCGGTGGACTGGACTTGGCCAGCTCGAGAATTCAGTTGGGCGAGCCACGCGCCCATCTGCTCGGGGCTGACGACCGAAACGTCCTTCAAGTAGCCAGCCATGAGAGCCAGTTCCGATTGGTCGGCCTTGACTTCGGCCTGCATGGTGGTGGGCCATTTGATGAATGCGAGCTCGATGTTGTAGTTGTTCAGCGCCGTGACGTAAGCAGAGGTCACGGGCTCGAGCTCCGCCACCGTGGGGGCGCTGCCCACTCCGGCCAGTCCATGCGTCACCACCGTGTTCGCGTTGTCCAGGCTGCCTGCATACTGCTTGTACTGGACCAGTTGCGCGCTGGTAAGCGGAAACGGGTGGATGGCGTGGACGGTCGGCCCGGTCGCGACCGTCGGAGTCGTGGTTCCTGAGCCTGAGTTCTGGCTGTTGCTGGAGAAGTGCTGGATACCGCCGATGATGAGGAGCACCACGACCAGCGCCGCCACACAGAGCAAAAGGATCCTTACGCGCGACCGGCGCTTGGACTTGAGGCGGGCGGCACGGGGCTCGGCGGCCGGGAACGGGAATACCTCCGTTGATTGGCCTTCGAGAGCATTGGGTGACACTGGGAGCGTCTGGGTCGCTATGTTCCCTGGACCCTCTAATGGCGACGTGACGAGCCCCGCCGCCAGCAGGTCTGCCTGAGACGGCGGGACCGGATCAGGCAGGGTGGCTCGGGGCTGGGGTGGTTGTGGGACAGGCGCTTCCCGGGGTGCGACGTCCGGCTGTGCGAGCCGGAGGTCTTCGGTGGCGACCGTTTCGCCGTTCCCCCCGAACGAGGCGATCGTGCCGACGCCTGGTGCCGGCAGGTCTGCCTTTGGCGGCGAGTCTGGATCGGGACGGGTCTGGGGTTCGGGTGAGAGCGGGTTTGGCGTCGGCGGGGGTGCGCCGAACGGCTGCCCGGGCGGGAACGGCTCGGCCTTGGCGTGTCGGGGTGGTGCCGACGTGAGCACGACTGCGTCGAGGTCGTCAGCGGTCGGGCGGACTGAGGGCCGAGGACCTGCCGCGGGTCCCAGGTCCTCGGGCCCGGAGGGCTGCGCAGCTGCGGTATGCGGCGCCGCGGTCTCAGCCTTTGGCTCGTCGACGGAATCTGCATGCGCTGCGAGGCCGGCGGACCGCCAATCCCAGTCCCGAATGGTCCGTTTGAGCGCATCGAGCCGCTCCTCCACTGACTTGCCGTTGAGGGGCTGGGAGGTCTGATCGACACCCGGTGATGAATCAGGGTTGACCGGCTGTTTCCCGTTCGTGGTCGTCCCGGAGGATGCCAGCTGATCGCTCACCGAAGGTCCTCGACTGGTCCCGGACGGCCCCCAAGGAGCCTGAGGTCCTCTACAAGCGGACGAGGGATCGGTCGCGCTCGATGGGTACCAGCCACGCACGTCAATCGTAGTGGCGGGGAGCGAGGTTCAGTTTTCGGGTCACCTGAAGTTTGACCGGTGGTTACTTCGCGGTCATCCACTCCGAGAGAGTCAGGCACACGGGGGTGCCCAATTCGGCGTTGTGACGGAATTGGGACATGCAACTGCGACCGAGCCCGCAGTCGGTCCGGGACGCCTCATGGACTAAAATCGACAGCTTATGAAGCCGGTCCCGATGGACGATGTCGAGACCGAGCTGCGTCTCGAGGCCAGTACCTCTGGCCTCGCCGATCGGGTCCCCTTGGTATCGGCGCGGAGTCTTCTCTCCCGGGGGCAGCTCCGGGTGTCGATCGGGATGCTCGTCGTCCTCCTCATAGGGCTGGTGCTGGACGTCCAGCTGACGGTGGTTCTCGTCGTCGCAGTCGCCACCTTGGCCTACCTGATCGCGGTTCTCTACCGAGCCTTTCTGTTCTTGCGCTCGATGAGGAACGATTCGGTCGAAGTCGTGACCGACGAGGAAGCCCTCGGTGTTCCAGACTCGGCGTTACCCTTCTACACCGTCCTCATTCCGGCGTACAAGGAACCGGCGGTCATCCTCAAGCTGATCGACAACCTGACTGAGATGGACTATCCCGAGGATCGCCTCGAGGTGCTGCTCCTCGTCGAGGAGGACGACCACGAGACCTTGGAGGTGTTGCAGTCCGCCGATCCCCCCTCGTGTTTCCGAATGGTCGTCGTCCCACCGGCGGAGCCTCGGACCAAGCCGAAGGCGTTGAACTTCGGTCTCACGTTGGCCAAGGGCGAACTCATCGCCGTCTTCGACGTCGAAGACACGCCTGACATCCTTCAACTGCGACGAGCGGCCGTTGCGATGGCACGATACGGCCCCGAAGTCGCTTGCTTTCAAGCGAAGCTGTCGTACCGCAACGCCACGCAGAACATCATCACCAAGTGGTTTACCGTCGAGTACGCCATGTGGTTCTCGTTGTTCCTGCCGGGACTCGTGTCGGTGGACGCACCGATTCCGCTGGGTGGGACCTCGAACCACTTCCGCCGCGACAGCCTCCGAGCCCATGGTGCGTGGGATCCCTACAACGTCACCGAGGACTGTGACCTCGGGATACGTCTGTTCCGTGAGCACTACCTGATCAAGGTCCTCGAATCGACGACGATGGAGGAAGCCAACAGCGATTTTGTCAACTGGGTCAAGCAGCGGTCCAGGTGGTACAAGGGCTATCTCCAGACGTTCCTGATCCACGCACGCGCCCCTCGTCAACTCAAGAAGGAGATTGGGCTCAAGGGCATCGGTCACGTGTGGTGCTTCGTGGGCGCCACACCGATTTTGGCCGTGTTGAACCCGCTCTTCTGGGCCCTCACCATCGTGTGGTTCGTCGCCCACCCCCAGTTCGTGTTGGAGATTTTCCCTGCTCCCGTGTACTACGTGGGCCTGTTCCTATGGGTCTTTGGGAACTTCCTGTTGTGGTATCTGACGGTCCTCACGGCGCGCCACGCAAAGTCAGAAGGTCTGGTGTTCGCAGCCGTGCTCGTGCCGATCTATTGGGTGATGATGTCCGTCGCGGCTCTAAAGGCGATGTGGCAACTGGTGGTGACCCCATCCTTTTGGGAAAAGACAGTCCACGGATTGGACGAACCAACGGCCGATGGACCCCCTCTCGACGGCGAGATGTCCGATGAACTCGTCGGCCTGGCTTCGTAGTTTCCTGGTCGGCGTTTCCTGGGCTGAAAGAAGTCCGCCCGGGCCTGACGCCAATGTCGTCCGGCCCACGCGAGTCAACCTGTCCCTTTCGAGGGCGGGGCAGCCTAACCTTGGGCCCCGACCCCGGCCGAAGTACGGCCGGCTGTCGTGCGGCCCGTTTGGGCAGGCACCGTGATTCGGCAGGTCGAGTCGAGAACCGGTCGGACCGGTTGCTTGGGATCGCCAGCAGGCAACCGGAGACGTACGACCTGTCGGAGGAACTGATTTCCCTCGCGCCATCCGGCCTTGGATCCTCCGCTCCACCGCGCCGCAAAGTCATAAGGAATTTCTCGGACCTCGTCCCAATGTCCGCATATGAGCACCTCCAGGAGGATCTTGAAGCCCTCGGGAGCCAGGGCCGTGTCGACGATGACGTCCCGATCGAGTGCAAAGAACCCGCTCAGTGGGTCGCGCACTCGCCATATCGCTGGGAATACGCACCGCACGACCAGGCGCGAGAGCTGTGAAACCGTCCGTCGGTAGGGCCCGGAAAGGCCAGCTGAGCGGCCAGTCCCCGCGTACCGGGAGCCGACAGCGATGGAGCAGGCGCCAGTGAGCACGGAATTTGCGAGGACCGGCACAACCTCTGGAGGGTGCTGCAAGTCACCGTCCATCACTACGATTGTGGATCCTTTGGCGGCAGAAAGTCCTTCGACGACTGCGCCGGCCAGACCGCCTCGACGGTCTCCGGGGATGCGATGGACGAGTCTTACAAAGGAGAATTCACGACTCAGGTCCTCGATGCGATCCGGCGTGTCGTCGTCCGAGTCGTCGACGAACATCAGTTCCCACTCCGAGTTATTCCCAGACATGCTCTTGAACAGCCTTGCAGTCAGCTCGCGTACATTCTCCGCTTCGTGACGGGTCGGCACGATCACCGAGATTGAGCGGCGTCTGTTCCCGCGCTGTTGAGCCGCCAAACAACTGTGCCACGACGCCACGTGAACTTACCTCCCGACCCGATCGGACCGCCCGAAGTAGCGGGATTACCGCTTCGCGCAGCCGAACAATCCTCCAATTTTGAGTCACCTTCAAGCGACATCACAACGTACCGTTTGATCCATGGCGCAACGTAATCGAAACGCGATCAGAAAATGAATTCTGTGCGCTCGGCGGGACCGGGTAGTTGAATTGATGTCTCCCCAACAGTGACGGCGGTCACCCGGCGGTGTTACATCTTCCGTCGACATCCGACAGGGCACCGTCGAATCGGCGAGCCGTTTCCCGCTATGCAACTTCGCCGATCTTCGTGTCATCCAGAACGGCCGCACCGACTGCTTGGGGAAGACGCTGCAGCACCTGCGTTCCCCACGAGGACAACAGGACTGCTACGTGGCCTGATTTGTGGAGTGTCCAAGAACGTGGAAGAGACGGAACTCGACGCACGTCCCACCAGCAGGAACCCGTGCAGTGGTGGCCGAATTGTCGACATGCTGAATTGGGGACGATGGAGCCACTGGTCGGTGGGGTGACGTCGAAGTACATCGAGCCGTTTGCGCGATTGTGGTTCTCACCGTCGTGTCCGTCGCGGTGAACGCCAACGTTTCGGCGGCCACGCTCCTCTCTCCCCACGTGGGAACAGGGGAGCGAGGATGAGGTTACGTGACCCCGGCGGGATTCGAGTGGCCGAGAACATGAAATAGGCGCATTTCCACGCAGGACCCGCCGGCTGGGAACGTATGCACCAATTTGCTAAATCCGGAGCCCCTGCTCCACAGGCTGGGGTATTCGGCGCTTGTTGCTTGATAACCCCCAAAGGAGGGGTCAAGCTCCAAAATGTAGCGGACGTGAAAGGTGATCGGGTCGGCCAGAATTCGTTGGAAATCACGGTCATTCGGGATTACGAAGAGCTTGGGTTGGTTGATCGTTGTAATCACTGCAGGGACGCATGGTGTGCCGTTGTCGACAACGACATCGCCGTCCGGGAGATGTAGAGCAGATAGGTAGTGGTCGATCGACAGGATGTGCGGGTAGAAGTTCTTGGTCTGTAATTCATAAGAACTTGGATGCGCTCGAAATATAAATCCGATCTGTGCGTCCTCATTCCCACCGATGGTCGGGTTTAGCATCCCTGATGCAGTGGTTAGAAAGGCTGGGATCATCACTACGAGGGCAAGGCCGGCGCCAAGCATTGCCCGCACAATTGAACCACCTCGGCGTGTCATGGGCGCTGGGGTTCGAACCTTGCCAGACGCTTGCAGAGCGGCAACGAGGCTACCTACTAAGAGAACCTCGAGAGGTATGGCCGGAATGTAGAACCGAAGCCAGGGAAATACCTTGTTGTCGAGATAAGACAACATGTCAAAACCCATGGCGCCGCCGACCACAGCCAGGACGGCAAACACTCGGGGATCGCGTTTCCGAATGGCGACGGCGACCGAGATCAGCAGGACGACAAGCAACAAGGGCGCGAGCACTTCGATGGCGCGCATTTCGAAAATTGCCCGGGCCTCAAGGGTCCTGTGGTAGAAGGACGAAGAGGCCTCGCTCTCTAATTCCGCTGAATTTCCATACTGAGACGTAAATTGGCTGAAAGCCTGTCCCGTAACCACATAGCCGGCCACGGCCCAGCCCGCCGCAGCCACAAACCCTGGGACGGCGAAGATGAACGAATCCCCTATGGCCGCGTTCAATCGCGCCCTCCGTTGTCCCTCGGCACGCCAGTAGCTGACGGCTGCCACTGTGACCGCTCCTGCCACGATGGCAGCAGCCGCCTCGTTGCGGGCCAAGTAGCAGAGGGCGAGCATGACCGCTGCGTAGGCGAGCGACCTAAGATCGCCCCGGTGTATCCATCGCATCAAGTAGCGGGCAGAGGCTACCAACGTGAACAGATAAAGCGCCTCGCTCATCCCATTTCCGCCGTACAGGATGATCATGGGATCCACGACGAAACATGCCGTCAGGACAAGACGGGGAACCCGCGTGACTCCCCACTCACGTAGCGCCGCAAGAATCTGGTAGGCGGCACCAGCCATGGCGAGTGCGCTGACCAGGCTGCCCGCCATGTCGTTGTGTGAAAGAGCCGGCCAGAGGTGGTTCCCAAGGAGGAACACGAGATCGGCGAATGATTGCAGCGGATTCCAGACGAATCCGACAGCGGCAAGGTGGGGATCGCGGGAATAGATGACGTAGAAGCCGTTAGCCATCCGGGAGATGGCGTCTTGGTTGAATGCTTTGTACTTGATATCGAGCAGCCAGGCGACCGCGAAGTAGAGCGCCAAAGCAAAAAGAAAGACGACACCACCTTCACTGAAGATGCGGCGGACCGGAGAGCGCTTACCGGAGCTCGTCGGGTGGAGGTCAGGAGCTGGAGATATGTCCCTCAGATCGGGGAGAGGATCAACTCGGAATTCCTCTTGTTCTCGAGACAGGGTCGAAGTGGCGGTGTGTTCCATTAGGCAGCCCAACCATCAGTCATGGCCGAGGCCCCTAGGAGGTCGCCGTCGCTGTAAACGTGAAGACCGCATTGGTGCAATCGCCGGGCTCCGTGGCCACGACCAGATAGTCATTCGTGTCGCCGGATACCGGCTCGACGCTCAGGCTCGGCTCGCTCATCAGGCATGACGTGGCCGGATCGTTGGTGGAAAAACCAGTCAGTTGGCCAGCCGTGATCTCGGCATCGGGAGGCGTGCTGCTCGACCAGGGCGTCAGGACGACGATCTGACCGTTCCAGTCCCCTGAGTACTGATACGCGAGGGGCGACGTGGTGGTGGTGGTCGTGGTGGTGGTGGTCGATGTGGGTGCGGTGCTCGTGGGAACCGTCTCCGAGGGGGTCGTTGCTGAGGTGCTCGTCGTGGTCGAACTTGTGCTCGTCGGCGATGACGTCGAGGTCGTCGTGGTGCTTGTCGAAGCGGCCTGGGTCGTTGTCGATGGACCGACCGCAGTGTCCTTGACCGCCGGCGAGAACCCAAGGAGCGCCGACAACATGTTGGGATCGTTTCCATCCATGCCGAGCGCCCAAATCCCCACCCCTGCAAGGTCGCTCGAAGACGCGATCTGCGCTGCGTCATACAGGGAGGTCGGAACTTCGAAGAACGTCTCGTGCCATTGGGTCCCCACCTGGTACGACGTCCACGCCGTGCTGGTGGTCGGGTCCCAATAGACGGGATGTCCGCTGGACACGATCTGGGCGTAGGAGAGCGTGGTGGCGGGTCCGGACGCCTGCGCGGTCAGGGTCCCATCGGTCGTGGGCCAATCAATGCCGAAATAGGGCAAACCAAGTATGACCTTCGACGCCGGAACGGCAGACGTGTATTGGTCAATTGTTGTTTGATCGCTGAACATCGAGCTCGTGAGTGGCGAGTTAGCCGAACTGGGCGAGTTGAGGTTCAGTTGGTACTCCATGACGAAGAAGGCGTCGATAGCGGGGGCCATGGCGGGAATGTCGTAGAAGCCGTTGGGATCACCCGCGGAGCTGGCATAGGTGTCCATGGTTACCTGGTAGTGAGGGTTGACGCCGTGGATGGCCGCTGAGACCTGGGTCACCAGCTTGGTGAGTCCAGCCTGATCCGAACTCCCGTTGCCTTCGAAATCGAGATTGACCCCGTCGAGGTTCTTGGCCTCAATCGCTGAGATCAGCCCCGAAGCCAAAGCCGAGGGGGCGCTCGCAGAGGAGGTGAGGCTGTCGAGGGCACTCTGATCGAAACAGGTCACTGTCAGTACGACACGATCACCGACTTGGTGAGCCCGGGTGACCAGATTCGACAGATCTTGACTCTGGTAGCCGTTCCAGCCCGGTCCCGACTCGTCCAGCGTTCCGTCCGGGTTCACGTCGACGCTGAAATATGCGATCGTCGACAGCTGATTTACGTCGAACCCTGAACTCTGGTCGAGCGTCCAGTACGGCGCGAATCCAAAGACCTCGTGAGAGCGGAGGGGCGGAGCGTCAGCAAGTGAGGGCGGGGCCGGTGCGGGAGGGCTCGTGCTCGCCGGGAGTGAGAGGGTGGCGACCGGCGACGGTGCGGTCCTCGAGAGCGTGACGGCTGCGAGCTGCGCATTGCCGCTCAACATCCGATTCAGCTGTGCCTTGTAGGTCGCTGATGCGGATGGTCCACGCGGTATGACCTGGAAAATAGTCACGGCAAGCACCACGACGAGCAACAAGACAGCTGCCGAAGCCATCTTTCGTTTTGACAACATGCCGCCAATTCTTCGAGCCACCCTTGTCGGGTACCGGCCCTCATCTCCGAAATCTGCCACGGCGTCAGCCAAGCTGAAGGCGAAGAACTGATCCTCGGACCTCGCGAGTGAGGACGCGACAGCGTCTGGTCGAAGGCTGCGACTTTGCTGGTCCGCCAGAACGATCGCTCGTCCGATGGCCTGTTCAAAGGACGTCGAGTCGGCAACCAAGGCCTCCAAGGTTTCCCAATCGACGGCACCCTTAGGCGGACCCCCGCTCTGAGGCTGCTGTGCTGCTCTCTTGGCGAGCATTTCTTCGACGAACTGGCGTACGAGATCGAAGGACTCGATGTCGTACGCCCGGGCGTTACCGGTCCGCCGGGGGGTCGATTCGGGTCCGCCCGACCGCGGCAACTTCTCGGAGGCAGCTACGTCCATTGACATGGTCGCTCCGGTACGCAAGGTGTGCTTCTCACCGTCTTCGCTGCTCGCGGAGCGATCCGCCCCGTAAGCATTCGAGTGTTCTCCTCAGCCCTGTTCTGGATGGCCCGGCAGGGGCTCGATCTTGGCTCTGGGCTGCTCGGTCGCCGGCGCCAACATTGAGTAGAGGGCGCCGAGCTCCTTGACGAGCTCACCGTTCACCTTGGTGAAGCCGGTGATCGCGACCTGAAGCTCCTGAGCCGTGCCGGCGGAGGCAAATGCAGCTTCCTGAGCCCGCCTGCGGATCTCGAGGGCCTCTTCGGTCGCCTCGGTGAGAATCTGGGTTGCTTTAGCCTCAGCCTCACACAAAATATCGTTGATTTGCGCTTCGAGTTTCGAGAGTGATTCTTCCGAGAAACGTTGTGCCTCAATGAAGAGGCGACCCAGTTCGAACTCGGTCGTTTCTACGTGACCGGCAGCCTCCAGTCGGGAGTTCGCCTCCTCGAGCCGACCCTGCAGGTCTTGGATCGTGCTGGCGATCGAGAGGAGCTCGTCGTTGGCCCAACGCGTCTCCGCTTGAGGGTCGGCCTCGGGCGCGTGGAGGTGGCGACGGTCGGCGATGTCCGAAATGGGCGCGTCGGGGAGGGATCCCCCCGGGCGCTCAGGAACGTCGAACACAGAATCGCTGGATCTGGCGCTCATGGGTGCTGCCTTCCTAGTTCCGCCTTTGTGCACGTAACAAGTCGGATTTCGAAGGTTTCGCCTCCCGTTCACACTCTCGTAAGACGGGAAACTCCTGCGTAACCCGGCCGGTGACCAGGGCCTATGGGGTCGACCATCGTAACACCGCCTCGACGGGACGGTCGACGTGGTGGCTCTGATCTCTCCGGTCCGCAACGCGGCCTAAATTTCAGTGTCGCCGCGCCGTGCGCTGTCCGTGCGATCCCATGCCGAACTCACCTCTCATGCCACCAGGTCCCTCTCGTATCTGCCTGCGGGCGGACCGAAGTGAACCGAGCGGTCGGCACGACCATGAGTGAGCTCACCGGGTGGCAACCCGATCCCTACGGCAGCCACGAATTTCGGTTTTTCTCCGCCGACGGCAAAGCGACGCTTCTGGTCATGGACGGTGGGAACGCGTCCTACGACAAACCTCCGATGAATGGGCGGCCACCGTCGGAACGCTCTTCAGCCAAGCCGTCTCCTGCTGCGGCCGATCAGGAAGCACACCCGTTGGCTCCGACGTCCCCTCCGCCCGCCTTTGATGGGCTGCCTAGGGCCGATCCAGGGCGGGGGCCGGAACCTGTCGCAGGGATTCCAGAGACACTCCTTCCGTATCAGGATCGTGCCACCGCGGGACTTGAGCAGTGGTCGGTCATTCCACAGCCCGCCGGCCACAAAGGGCGATCTGGAGGAGAGCAACGGAGTCCGCAGCGATTGAGCAGACCACGCAAAATCGCTCTTCGTATCGTGATTGCTGTCCTGGCCGTCAGCTTGCTGGCCCTTGGGTACGTGCATCGCCCTCGCTCAAGTCCTGGGCGCCCGGCTCTCGCCGCAGCCGCAAAGTCCACGACCACAGCCGTAGCACCACACCTGACGAGCACCACCACACAGGCGCTACCAACCGCGTTACAGCCCAGCGCCGACGCCGCCGCTAATGCGCTCGTGTCGAACTGGGCGGCTGGAAATCGGGCTGGGGCGCTCACGGTGGCAACGGAACCGGCCGTTGTCGCCCTGTTTGCCGCGCCATTCGCCAGCGGGCTCGCCATCGATCGTGGATGCAGCAGCACGTTCCAGCCGATCATCTGCACGTTTGGACCTCCCGGCGGTGCTTCACCCACGGATCCCATCTACGAGATCTCAGTCACGCAAGCAGCCGGCGGCTGGTACGTGAGCTCCCTAAAGATCGAGAACTAAGGACTTTTTCGCCGGTTTTGTGTGGGTGTTGTGTAGTTCGCCTGGTGTTCGCGAACCGGCAATCCCAGTTCACGTGACGGACATGGTTTACGCGGCCAGGGAGGCTCGTGGGACTCCGGCTGTCTTGACGGTGGTGGAAATTCCAGCCACCGTTGTGTCATGTCCACTACATACCAACCGATCTCGGATGCGGCTCCATCTGGGCCCGGTCCAGGTGGTGGCGATTCCCCGTCCCCACCGGCGCCTGGAGAGCTCCAGATCAAGGAGAAACGGACTTGGAAGACGTGGCAGCTTCTCGTGGCGGCTGCGATTGCGTTCCTGGTGGGGTTGTGGTTCAACTACAAGCCAGTCGGGGGGACGGCCTCCTCGAACGCGCCCGCGTATACCCTTCCCCAAGCCTCAGGGTCGGCGACGGCTACCACGTCCCAGACGGCAGGGGCGACCAGCGCGACGACCACGACCACAGCTGCAGCGGGCCACACCACGGCAACGACTGGAACCGGCGGATCGA
>Ga0209420_1000589_pt1 | contig 18553 bp, 13 predicted proteins | sample BlaSpr_A8_OM1_O1_FD_187972 | JGI IMG/M metagenome (GOLD analysis project Ga0209420, IMG submission 187972) | Forest soil microbial communities from Thunder Bay, Ontario, Canada - Black Spruce, Ontario site 2_A8_OM1_O1 (SPAdes) (version 2) | ecosystem: Environmental > Terrestrial > Soil > Boreal... | reverse complement strand
GCCAGCCCCTGGTAGCGGCGGATCGTGGCAAGTTGGTCGCGACGGCCGGTCAGGACCTTGTGCGGATATGCCTGATGGCCGACGTCCCAGAGGATCTTGTCGGTGGGGCTGTGGAGCACCGAGTGCAGCGCCACCGCGAGCTCGCAGGTGCCGAGGTTGGCGCCGAAGTGCCCGCCGATCTCCCCGACGGCGCCGAGGTGCTCCGCGAGGGCGTCGAGCACGGCCGGCGGATCGAGCGGGCCACCTCGTTGTTCTGCCAGGACCGGGGCGTCCGCTCAGAGCGGGAGTTCCGGGAACGCGGCCGGGCCCAGGGCCAGTTCATGACCAGCATCAACATCGGGCTGAACACGTGGGCAGACACCCGGGAGGCACTCGGCTGCATCATCGACGACGCCAGGTCCCGCGGCGTCGCCCCGCCGGATCAGTTCACCCTGCTGGCCGAGCGGAGGATGGGCCTGCCTGAGGCAATGCGGGCGGCCGCACCCCAGGAGACCGGTCCGTGCCTGTGGACCGACCAGGACTGGTGGGAGCTGACGCACAGCTTCCCCATCCAGCCGGGGGCAGAGGACAACATGATCGGCGGCCCCGGGTCCGTCGAGAACGTCACCCGGGCTCTGCAAGTGGGAGTCACGACTGTGGGTGTCTTCTCGCAGTACTTCTGGCGCTGGCCCTACTGGGACGACGACGCGGCGCAGACGGTCGCCGTCGTCAAGGCAGCCGGCGCCCTGGCCGCCTGGGCACACGAAGGCACGTGCTTCAACTCCTACATCGATGACGGGTACCCCGGCGTCTTCCACGACTACGCGAATCTGGTCGGCTGGACGATGGTAGAGCGCTACGTAAGCGAAGAGCTGCTGGGAGTGCCCTATTCCGCAAGCTGGGGCGGACTGACCAGCGACCCGGTGCTGAAGAGCGCCGTGACGCTGGCCCTGCACGAGACCAACCCGCATAAGGTGCCGCCGGCCTTCACCCACGGCGACACGATCGGCAACAACGCCGACACCGAGGCGAATTACGGCACCGTGTCTGCCGACGTGCTGTTCATGAAAGCCACCGATCACCGGTACAAGATCGGCGGCGCGGTGAAGGCGGTGCCCGTGACAGAAGCGATCAGGGTGCCGTCCTGGCAGGAGATATCCGCCGTCCATGCCCTTAACCGCCGGCTCGAGGCCTACGTGCCTGCCATCGAGAAGAGCATGGACTGGTCATCGCTCGAAACCCAGCGCGACGTGCTGGTCGAGGGAGGCCGGCGATTCTTCCGGGCGCTGATGACCGGCATGGCAGCCGGGGGCGTCAGCACCGCAGACCCAGTCGAGTTCATGCTGGTGCTGAAGAAGCTCGGCGCCGTTAAGGCCGAGGAATTCTTCGGCGCCGGAGAGCTGGACTCGTCATTCCCGCGCAGCCGCCGCCCGGTCTTCCAGACTGACCTGCTGCGCCGCACCCTCGGCGAACGAGACGCAGCAGTCACCCAGCTCGTCCAGAGCGGGTACACCGAGGCGCTCAAGGGCGTACGGATCGTGGTGGCCTCCACCGACGTCCACGAGCTCGCCGTCCTGCTGCTGTGCAGCGCCCTGGGCGCCGCAGGCGCCGAGGTCATCGACTTCGGCATCAGCCGGGACCCGGAGGACATCGCCAAGGCGGTCACCGAGACCGCGGCCCACGCCGCGGCAGTCACCACGCACAACGGCGTGGCCCGCACCTTTGCCGCCAGCCTCCTCGCGGAGCTGCAGCGGCGCGGCATGTCCAGCACCGTGGTGTGCATGGGGGGCGTCCTGAACGAGGACGTCGAGGGATCCGATATCCCCGTCGACGTCCGTGACGAGGTGCAGCAGATGGGAGTGCTCGCCCCCGCAGGCATCGCGGAGCTCATCGAGCGGCTGGGTGACCTCGCCAGCAGACCGGGCCAAGGCGGCCAGTGATGCGCGCCGCGGTACTTGCCGACTTCGGCAGCACGATCTGCAAGGTAACGGTAGTCGATCTGGACCAGGGCACCGTGGCCGGGCACGGCGAGGCGCCCACGTTCCTGGGACCAGACGTGATGGAGGGACACGACGCCGCCTACCAGGCAGCCATCGCCCACCTGCCGAGACGGCCTGACGTTGCGGTACGCCGCTCCTGCTCCAGCGCCGGGGGCGGGCTGCGCATGGCCGCGATAGGGCTCGTGGAAGACATGACGACCGCAGCGGCCAGACGTGCCGCGCTGAACGCGGGCGGGCGTCTTGAACTCGTACTGTACGGCCAGATCGACGACGGCGACCTGGCCGCGCTCGACGCGTCCGATCCGGAGATCGTGCTGTTCAGCGGCGGCACTGACGGAGGCCAGCGAGAGCTGGTGCTCGCCAACGCCCGTGCCCTGTCCGGCGGGTCGTGGTCGGGCCAGGTAGTGGTGGCCTGCAACCAGGAGGCGGCGGCCGAGGTGGCCGCGACGTTCCGGGCGAGCGGCAGGACCGTGTACGTGGTCGACAACGTCATGCCGGAGATAGGAACCGTGCGGCCCGAAGCGGCGCGGTCGGCGATCCTCGGCGTCTTCCTCCGGCACGTCATCCGCGGCAAGAACCTCAGCAACCGTCGCGAGTTCCTGGAGTCAGTGACAACCGCCACGCCCGAAGCCGTCCTGGCCGCGACCCGGCTGCTCGCCTACGGCACGCAGCGCGTGCCGGGCGTCGGCCACGTCCTGGTAGTTGACGTGGGGGGCGCCACCACTGACGTCCACTCGGTGCGCACCGAGCCGTCCGCCACTCAGGGATACCAGCTCCCGCTGCTCCCGCCGGGCCAGGAGTCCCGCACGGTGAGCGGTGACCTCGGCATGAGGTCCGGAGCGCCCGGTGCCGTCGAAGCGGACGGCATCTGGCTTGCCCGGCGGGCAGGCACCACCGCGGCTGCCTGGGCTAAGGACGGCGGGCGCCGTGCCGCCGATCCGTCCTGGATAGCGGCCAGCCCCGATGAGCTGCACCGTGAGGAGCTGCTTGCTACAAGCTGCGTCACCCACGCGCTGACCAGGCACTGCGGCCGTCAGCGATGGATCCACCGGCAGGGCGAGACGACTCCCACTCTCACCATGAGCGGACCGGACCTGCGCGACGTCGCGGTCATGGTCGGGACCGGTGGCGTCATCGCCCACCACTCACAACCGGACCGCATCCTGAAGCCGGCCCTCGCACGCGCGGCTGAGGTCTGCATGAGCCCGGCATCGCCTGGGACGGTAACCGACCACGACTACGTTCTCGCCGCGGCAGGCCTGCTGCTCTCGCTCGACGCCGACCTCGCCGCACGCGCACTCAGCCGCGCGCTCGGCCTCTCCTCCCTGCCCGCTCGTCCGCTGACGATGGCCTCGCCCGCACCGTCTAAGGGAAACGCATGAGAAAAAAGCTGCCGCTGCACCTGCACAACTTCATCGGCGGTTCACCCCAGGAGGCCGCCTCGGGAAGGCGGTCCGTTGTCACGAGCCCTGGCGATGGCAGGGAGATCGCCACGGTGCCCGACTCGGGGGCCGAGGAGGTCGACCAGGCGGTGGCCGCTGCCCAGCGGGCCTTCAAGACCTGGTCGCAGACCACACCACGGCAGCGGCAGGCCGCGCTGCTGGCCCTCGCCGACGTTCTCCAGGCGCACGACGATGAGCTCGCTGAACTCGAAGCGCTGGACGCCGGCAAGCCCATCAGCGTCGTCCGTCCCGAGGAGCTCGAGCACGGCATCGACAACCTGCGGTTCTTCGCCGGTGCCGCCCGCCTGCTTGAGGGCAGGGCGGCCGGTGAGTACATGCCCGGACGGACATCGTGGATCCGGCGGGAGCCGGTCGGCGTGGTAGGCGGTATCGCACCGTGGAACTACCCGATCCTGATGGCCCTGTGGAAGCTCGGCCCGGCGATCGCGGCGGGCAACACCGTCGTGCTCAAGCCGGCCCCATCAACCCCGGTGACCACCCTGCGCATGGCGGAGCTCGCCGCGGACATCTTTCCGCCCGGGGTGCTGAACGTGATCACCGGCGGGGACGAGGCGGGACAGGCGATCGTCAAGGACCCGCGCATCGCGATGGTCTCGCTGACCGGCTCGGTGGAAACAGGCAAGTGGATCGCGCGGACCGCAGCCGACACGCTCAAGCGAGTGCACCTGGAGCTGGGCGGGAACGCGCCGGTGATCGTCTTCGACGATGTGGACCTCCACGACGTGCTGCCGAAGATCGCAGCTGTCGGCTACTACAATGCCGGCCAGGACTGCACCGCCGCGACCAGGGTAATCGCCTCGGCTAAACGCTACGACGACATCGTCGCTGGCCTGGCCGAGCAGGCCAAGGGCCTGGTTCTCGGCGATGTGCTGTCGCCGCGCACAACCATGGGCCCGGTGAACTCCGCCGGGCAGCTCCAGCGCATCACCGGTTTCCTCGACCGCCTGGACGCCGGGAGCGAGGTGGTGACCGGCGGCGGGCGGCTGCCCGTTGATGGCTTCTACCTAGAGCCCACCGTGGTGAGCGCCGGCGACCCCGCGGCGGAGATAGTGCAGAAGGAGATCTTCGGGCCGGTCATGACGGTCCAGCGGTTCGCCGACGAAGAGCAGGCGTTGCAGTGGGCGAACTCCACCTCTTACGGCCTGTCCGCCTCGGTATGGACCAACGACGTCAAGCGTGCCCTGCGGGTCTCCCGGGCCCTGCAGTTCGGGGTGGTGTGGATCAACGATCACATGAGCCAGGTGTCGGAGATGCCGCACGGCGGCATCAAGGACTCCGGGTACGGCAAGGACCTCAGCATGTACGCCGTCGAGGAGTACACAACGGTCAAGCACGTCATGGCCGCATGGGAGGACTGAGCGCTATGAGCATCAAGTTCGAGGGCCGCCAGCCGTTCCTGATCGCCGGCCAGCCCGTCTACAGCGGCAACGCGGACGTGGTGACGGCCCCCTTCGACGGCGCCGTCCTCGGTGAGGTGTCGCTGGCCGGCCGCTCCGACGTCGACCGGGCGATCACGCTGGCCATCGAGGCCCTGCGGCGCGGCCTGGCGCCCTACCAGCGAGCCGAAGTGCTCGACGAAGCCGCCCGGCTGCTGACGGAACGGCGGGACATCCTGGCCGAGGTGCTGTCGGCGGAGGTCGGGAAGCCGATCACTCTGGCCCGCGGTGAGGTGGACCGGGCGGTGAGCACGGTGCGCTTCTCGGCCGCAGTAGCGCGGACCTTCGCAGGCCAGGGCGTCACCATCGACGCGGCGCCGGCCGGTGCGGGCAAGCTGGCCTACACGATGGCGGTGCCGGTTGGCGTCGTCGCCGCGATCACGCCCTTCAACTTCCCGCTGAACCTCGTGGCCCACAAGCTGGCCCCCGCCATCGCCGCCGGCTGCCCGGTCGTGCTCAAGCCCGCACCGCAGGCACCGCTCACCGCACTGGCTTTCGCGCAGGTGCTCCTCGACGCCGGCCTGCCCGGGGACTTCCTCAGCGTCGTCCCCGGGAGCCCGGAGGAGATCGGAGCAGCGCTCACGGCGGACGACCGGGTAGCCGCGATCACCTTCACCGGCTCCACCAGGGTGGGCTGGCTGCTGCGCCAGCAGGCGCCCCGGAAGAAGGTGCTGCTCGAACTCGGCAATAGCGCCCCGGCCATCGTGCATTCGGACGCCGACCTGGAGATGGCCGCGGCTAAGCTCACCGCCGGCGCCTTCGCGTTCGCTGGGCAGAGCTGCGTGTCCGTGCAGCGCGTTTACGCCCACCGCGATATCGTCGACGAGCTCAGCAACCTGATGGTGGGTCGCACGCTCGCCATTGGCGTCGGCGATCCTGCCGACGAGAAGGTGACCGTCGGGCCCGTCATCGACGATCCCGCCCGGCGGCGGATCACCTCGTGGATCGACGAGGCGGTTGATGCCGGTGCGGGCATCCTGGCCGGCGGCACCGCAGCGGACCGCGTCATCGCGCCCACCGTGCTCGCCGAGGTCCCGGCTGATTCCCCGCTCGAACGCGAGGAAGCCTTCGGCCCCGTCTTCGGCATCAGCGCATACGACACCGTCGAGACCGCCTTCAGCAGGGCCAACGACACCAGGTTCGCGCTGCAGGCTTCGATCTTCACGTCCGACCTGCGACTGGCGCTCGACGCGACCAAGGCGCTGGCGTTCGGAGGAGTGCTCGTCAACGAGGCGCCCACCTTCCGTACCGACGCCATGCCGTACGGCGGGAACCAAGACTCCGGAAACACCCGCGAAGGCCCCGCCTCGGCGGTCCGGGAGCTTACCGAGGAACGCCTGGTGATCTTCGATCAATTCGCCACGCCACGTTCGGCTGCCTAGCCAGAACCCGGCGCCCCGAAAGGAGCGGCAACGCCGTGAAAGCAGTCGTCTTCCAAGATCCCGGTCACGTCGAGCTGCAAGAGCGTCCTGAGCCGAAGGCTCGCGGCGAGCGGGAAAGCCTGATCAAGATCCTGGCGTGCGGGCTATGCGGATCGGACATGCGGACCATGACCGACCCCCCGCAGATGCCATGTAATCCGGACACGGTCCTCGGGCACGAGATCGTCGGCGTGGTCGACACCCCCGGCTCCGGCTCCGGGTTCGCCCCCGGCGACGTCGTGGTGGTCGTTCCCAACTACCCGTGCCGTCAATGCGCCAGCTGCAAGAGCGGGCTGATCAACCTGTGCGACAACTTCGAGCACATCGGATCCCACAGCGACGGCGGCCTGGGGGAGTGGCTGTGGGTTCCCGATGAGTTCCTGCACGCTGTCCCGGCCGGGCTGGACCCTTACGTGGCCGCCCTGGCCGAGCCCCTCGGCTGCGTCCTGAACGGCACGACGCGTGCCAGCTGGGGCCCGGCCGAGCCGGTCGTCATCCTCGGAGCGGGACCTATCGGGCTCCTCTTCCTGGCCGTGGCCAAGCTATCCGGAGCCGGTCCTGTCATCGTCAGCGAGCCCAACCCGGCCCGCGCGGCGCTAGCCCGGGACGTGGGCGCCGACTACGTTGTTGACCCTACCGACCCGGAAACGCCAGGGCGCATCGCCGAACTGCTGGGCGGTCAAGGGGCCGCGACGGTCATCGACGCCCTCGGCACCCTGCTAAATACGGCCCTGAGGCTAGTGGCCAAGGGCGGGGAGATCTTTGTCTTCGGGGTCAACCACGCAGCTGAGATCACGATCAGGCCTGCCATCATCGTGGACAAGGAAGTCAGCATCCACGGCATCTACATCGCCAAAGGCACGTTCCCTCTCGCGCTCCGGCTGCTCAGCGCCCACCAGGAGCTGTTTGGCAAGATCGTGTCGCACCGCATCCCGATCGAGGACTGGGACCGCGCCAGGGACCTGCTGATGTCCGGCCAGGCCTCCGGCAAGATCCTCGTCACGATGGCCGGCTCATGACCGCGGTATCACAGGACGCACGCGCGGTCCTCCTCCCGATCAGCCGCTCGCTCACGGTCGAGCCCTGGCTCCAAGACTTCCTGCGCGCAGGAGGACGGTCTGTTCTGATGGCCTCCAGCCCGGAGGAATACGCGGCGCGGCGGATCAGCGACGCGCGGAGGGCGGCCGAGTCCGCCGAGACCATACGCAGCTTCACCACCGCCGTCACCGCCGCTTCGCCAGAGCCAGTTCTCGTGGCGGTGGACGCGGAACCTACGGGAGTGCAGCGGCTGGAGCACCTGCTGCCCTCGCTGCCCGACCGGAACAGCATCGGCCAGATGCCGGAAGAGGCACTCGAACGGGCGTTCTTCGACTACGCACGAGCCGCGCGGGACCTTGGCGTGACGTTGTTCCTCGGCCCGGTAGCCGACCACATCACCGGGACGAACCTCTGGCTGAACGGCCGCACCCTGGCCGACGACCTGGAGTCGATCGCCCGTATCGCCGTCCTGTACAGCAAGACGGTGCAAGCTGCCGGGATCGCCGTCACCGCGAAACACTTCCCGGGTCACTCGGACCTCGTTGCCAATCCCGTGCACGAGGATGTCACGTTGCAGCTGGGACGCGATCACGTCGAGCGCAACCTGATGCCGTTCCAGCGCTTGGTCGACGCCGGAGTGAGCGCCGTCATGGTCGGCCCGGTTACGGTCGAAGCCATCGACCCGGGAAACCCGGCCGCCTCGTCGCGCGTGCTGGTGGACCTGCTCCGGCAGGGACTGCGCTTCGACGGTCTGATCATCAGCGACGACCTTGATGCGGTCAGCACCATGAAGGGCCGCTCCCTCGGCGAGGTGGCCGTCTCCGCCGTCGCCGCGGGCGTCGAGCTGCTGCTCATCCCGGGCGGCGCCGCGGTACGCGAAACTGCCGAGGCCTTGACCGCCGCCGTCGAGGACGGACAGCTAACCGCGGCCGCCCTCGCCGCGGCCGCCGCCAAGGTCCGCGCACTAGCCGACGCAGCAGCGCGCAAGGTCCTGCGCTCCGCCATGTCCGGTCCGCATTCCGGCCGCTAGCAGCAGAAGAAATGAGGAATCCGTGAGTGGAAGATCCGCCAACCCTGGCCGCATGCAGGACGCTGACGGCCTGTACTCGATGGTGGCAGTCGACCAGCGCGATTCGCTGCGGACGATGCTCGCGCAGTCCGGCTCCGTCCCGGTCACCGATGACCAGATGCGCGAGTTCAAGGTCAAAGTGGCCCGGGCGTTGTCACCGGTCGCCTCGGCGCTGCTCGTGGATACCGATCTGGCGCTGCAGCCGATCCTCGACGCCGACGCCCTAGCGGAGGGCTGCGACCTGATCGTCGCCGTGGACGCCATCAGCTACACTCCGCAAGGCGTCGCCCAGGCCACCGCGCTGCGAAAGGACCTGCTCGACGCGGCCTGGGACGAACGCGTCGCCGGGCTGAAGTTCCTGCTGCTGTGGACTCCAGGGCAATGGCTGGGGTGTGATCAGGCCGAGGTTCAGCAGTTCATCGACGAGGCGGCCAGGGCCGGCGTGGACAGCGTCCTGGAGGTCATCGTCCGGGAAGCGGACGGGTCGCCACCCTCTTCCGGGCGGCAGGCGCAGTTGCTAGTAGAAGCAGCGAAACAGACCGCACCGCTTGGCGCCACGCTCTACAAGACCGAGGTCCCCTACCGGAACCAGGCCTCGTCCGAGGACGTGACGCAAGCCAGTGCCCTGATCACCGACAGCGTCACGTGCCCGTGGGTAGTGCTGTCCAGTGGCGTACCGGGAGGCCAGTTCCCGCAGGCCGTCCAGCGGACAGCGCGAGGTGGCGCCCAGGGCTTCCTGGCCGGCCGCGCAGTCTGGCGTAACGCCACGGCTATCCCTGAACAGGCAGCCGCGCGCTACCTGAGCAACGAGTCGGTCGCCACCATGGCCGCCCTGCGCGAGGCGCTACGGGCTGGGCGCGCCGGTCACGTCGATGCCTGAGCAGCCGCGCCGGCATGTCATCGACGTGATCGCGGGAGACGGCATCGGCCAGGAGGTCGTGCCCGCGGCCATTCGCTGTCTCGACGCCGTGAGCGTGCGCCACGGGTTTGACATGACCTGGCGCCACCACGACTGGGGCTCTGACCGGTACCGATCTGACGGGACGATGATGCCTGCCGACGGGCTTGACCAGCTCGCGGACGGCGACGCCATCTTCCTCGGAGCCGTCGGCGCACCGGGGATCCCCGACCACGTGACCCTCTGGGGCCTGCTGATCCCGATCCGGCGCGCCTTCCTTCAGTACGTGAACCTTCGCCCGGTCAGGATCCTGCCCGGCGTCCACTCGCCGCTCACCGATCCCGGCGGCCTGGACGTCATCATCGTCCGCGAGAACGTGGAGGGCGAGTATTCCGAGGTCGGAGGGCGCGTCTACCGCGGCCGACCTGAGGAAGGCGCCTTCCAGGAGGCGATCTTCACCCGGGCCGGCATCGAGCGCGTGGCCCGTTTCGCGGCCGAGGTGGCCGCCCAGCGATCGGGGCTGGTGGTCTCGGCCACGAAGTCCAACGGCCTCATCCACACCATGTGCCTGTGGGACGAAGTGGTGTCAGAGGTCATTGCCGGGTACGGAGACCTGCGCCTCGAACACGTCCTGATCGACGCACTGGCGGCACGGGCCGTGCTCAAGCCCGGCTCGCTGGACGTGATCGTCGCCTCCAACCTCTTCGGCGACATCCTGTCTGACCTGATCGCCGCGCTGGCCGGGTCCATCGGCGTGGCGCCCAGCGCCAACCTCAACCCCACCCGCGACTTCCCGTCCATGTTCGAGCCGGTTCACGGGTCTGCCCCGGACATCGCAGGCCAGGGCGCGGCGAATCCCATCGGCCAGATATGGGCCGGCGCGATGATGCTGGACCACCTCGGCGAGGCCGCCGCCGCCGCGGACCTCATCGCAGCGTTCGAAGGCGTCCTGCGTGACGGTACCCGAACCCGCGACCTGGGTGGCTCAGCGAATACCGCCGGGTTCACCGATGCGGTACTCGACCGGCTAGGCAGCCGGAAGGAGGCCGTGAGCTGACCATGCAGCACGCACGAAACCAGCAAAGGCTACTGGAGTCCTACGGAAATTACCCCAGAGAGTCCCGTGGCGCACCGCGCCGCACGCGAGGAGAACAACATGTCTAGCATTTCTCTGCAAAACGTCTGGAAACTCTACGGCGACCTGCCAGTCGTCAAGGATCTCTCCCTCGAAGCCCGCGACGGAGAGTTCCTGGTGCTGGTCGGCGCCTCAGGATGCGGCAAGAGCACAACGTTGCGCATGCTCGCCGGCCTGGAGACGCCCACCTACGGGAGCATCAAGATCGACGATGACGATGTCACGCTCGTCGCGCCCGGCAACCGCGACGTGGCCATGGTCTTCCAGAGCTACGCGCTGTACCCGCACATGTCCGTCTACAAGAACCTGTCGTTCGGGCCGCTCGCCCGGCGCGAGCCGAAGGCCGACGTCCACAAGCGGGTCGTAGACGTGTCACGGACGCTCGGCCTGGAGCAATACCTCCACCGTCACCCCAGCGAGCTGTCCGGCGGCCAGCGGCAACGCGTCGCCCTCGGCCGGGTGATGATCCGCCATCCACGCCTGTCGCTGCTGGACGAGCCGCTCTCGAACCTCGATGCTGCCCTCCGCGTCCAGATGCGCATGGAACTCGTCCGGCTGCAGAAGGAACTCCAGGTCACGACCGTCTACGTGACTCACGACCAGATCGAGGCGATGACGATGGGTGATCGCATCGCCGTCCTCGACCACGGGGTCCTGGCTCAGCTGGATACCCCCGAAGTGCTGTACGACGAACCTGCTACCGAGTTTGTCGCCACCTTCATCGGCTCGCCGAAGATGAACATCATCCCCGGAGTAGTCGAATCAAGTGACGGTTCCGAGACGCTATCCATCCTCGGCATCAGCGTTCCCATCGACCGGAGCAAGTGCGAGCTGCACATAGCTCAGGCACCCGCGCAGGTCCACGCGGGCCTGCGTCCGCACGACCTGTTCCTGGCCGACGAGTCGCCTGCGCGCTGCACCGAAAGCTTCAGCGTTGTCGTGGACCTCGTCGAGGTGACGGGAGCCGAAGGGTTCGCGATAGTGAAGCCGGCCGGCACCGAAACCACCGTCGAGATACGCGTACCGCGCTCGCTCCGGGTGAGCCCCGGAATGCGGATCAGGGTGGCGTTCGACCCGCGGGACATTCACCTGTTCCACCCGGACACCGGTGAGCGCATCATCAACTGGCGCGGGCCGCGCCACCGTTCTGCGGCCGAGGAAACAGAGACTTTCCTCGGCGAACAGGTCAGCTGAGTCCCAGCGCCTGCGGCCTCGGCAGGCGACCCGGCGAAACGCACAGACCAGAGGGGTTACTACCATGCTCAGAAAATCCAGAAGACTCAGGATCAACATCGCATGCGCCGCTACGGTCGCCGTAGTGACCGCACTCGCCGTCTCCGGCTGCGGCAACTCCGGCACCGGCCCGGGCAAGAATGTGATCACGGTCGCATTCGGCTCGAACTACGTGATGGCGACCGCGGCGCTAGCGCCAGCACTTTACGAAGGGCTCGCAAAGCAGTTTGAGGCGGCTCACCCCGGCGTCACTGTCAGGCTGATTCCGATTCCGGGAAGCCCCAACGACATCATAACGAAGCTGAGCCTCCTCTACCGCTCGCCATCGACCGCGCCGACGATCGCCGAAATCGACAGCGTCGACGTCGCCACCTTCGCACAGGCCGGCTACCTCCTTCCGCTCAATAAGGACCTCAGCGGGGCATCATGGTGGCAAGGCTTCCCTCAGACCATCAAGAACGAGGCCGCTCTCAACGGGACGGTCTACGCGGTCAACCAGGGCGAGAACGTCCAGGCACTGGCGTACAACAAGGTCGATTTCCGCAAGGCCGGGCTTCCGGTCCCGTGGCACCCGAAGACCTGGCAGGACATCATCAACGCTGCGCTCGCCATCAAGAAAAATGTGCCGAACGTCACTCCGGTCTGGTTCGAGGGCGGGACCAGTGATGGCACCGAAGGCGTCGCCCTCGGGGTAGGCAACCTCTTGGCCGCGTCCAGCGATCCCACCGTTTACGACAAGTCCACCGGCAAATGGGTTACCGACAGCATCGGGCTGCGGCAGACCTTCTCGTTCATCCACGCGCTTACCGTGAACAACCTGAACGCGCCGGTAGCGGACCTGTTCAACCCGAATGCAACCGGCAACGCCACCGCTTACATGATGAACCCGGGCGCCGCAATAGCGCTGGCCTCAAACTACTGGGGCTCGTCCTGGCTCAAGAACGACGCTCCCGCGTGGCCGCAGGCCACGCAGGATATCGGTATCACGCCGCTGCCGACCGTGAATGGCCAGGGCGCCGACATCGCAACCTTGCTTACCGGCTGGGACCAAGGGATCTATAGCCGAGCTCAGAACCCGGGGCTCGCCTGGCAGTTCCTTAACCTCATGATGCAAAAGCAGAACCTTCTCACCGCGGACAATGACGGTGAGTGGATTCCCCCGGATACTGCTTATACGAGTGACTCGCTGTACGTTAACTTCGGTGCCCCGTTCCAGACTGAATTCGCGAAGCTGGAACCCTATGCCACAGAGTGGCCAGGTACGGCTGATTTCCCGATCTGGTCGGAGGCGTTCCAGCAGGCAACCGGCGCGCTTGAGCAAAGTGCAGGAACTACAGTCTCCTCGGCCATTCAGACGATGAATACCTTCGTCGGCGAAGGACTCGGACCCTCGAATGCTGAGACACGACCATGAGGCGGGCGTCGCGTCCACCACGTCCGCCATGCCGGAATCAGCGAGAAGGTGAGGAAAGAAATGAGCTCTGATACGCTAACCGCCTCCCCGCCTCAAGGGAGACGACTCGACAAGCGCCGTTTTGAGTGGGGCAGTTCGGTACTCCTGCTACCAGCGGGGATCCTTATCGCCGCGGTATTCGTCTATGCCGTCATCTACTCGTTTTACATCGGGCTGACGAATCTGTCGCTGCTGGGCCCGAAGGCCGTGGCCTACAACTTCACAGGTGCAGCCAACCTGAGCAGGCTGGTGAATGACCCATTCTTCTTGCATTCACTCTGGCTCACATTCATATTCGTGTTCGGGTCAGGTGTCGTCGGCGCGACAGTGATCGGCATGGCGCTTGCCGTGCTCATGCAAAAAGCGCTGGTACCGGTGCGACTATTCACGGGCGCCGTGGCACTGATCGCATTCATGCTGCCGCCGGTGACGATCGCGATCGTCTGGTATGCCGCATCAGTACCCCAGGGTACACTGGCCAGGATCTTCGGGAATCCGAACTCCGATCCCCTGTTCAGCGCACCACTGCTGTTTGTAAGCCTCGCGAATACATGGTCGCTAGCAGGCCTCGCCATGCTGATGTTCGTCGCGGCGCTGCGTAATATCCCGAAGGATATTACCGAAGCCGCGACGATCGAAAGGGTAGGAGCAGTACGGCGCTTCCGGACGATCACCCTACCGCTCCTGAAGCCGACGGTAGTCACCTGCGGCCTTCTCATGACGCTGCTCTCGCTCGGTAACTTCACCATCGTCTGGCTTATGACAGGCGGCGGCCCGGGCACGGCGACTACAATCCTGCCTGTTTACTCGTACCAGCAGGGATTCGAGTTCAATAATCTCGGGTACGGAGCTCTGCTCGGCAACGTCATGCTGATTATTACCGCGGTCTTCGGCGTCGGATACGTGCTAGTAGCCAGAGGTCCTCGGCGCAAGAAGGGACGATCGTCATGACGAGCGCAACTGAGGTCGTCCGGCCGGCGGCCGATTTCCACGGACTCAAACGCGTCGCCGTGCGCCGTGTGACGGCGCCGGGCATCCTGAACAATCTCATCCTCGGGGCTATCGCGGTGCTGTTCGCGATTCCGCTACTCTGGCTCGTGCTCGCCTCGATTGACAAGCACGCGAGCTGGTCGATTGCCCTGCCGCACTTCACGCTGTCGAACTTCAGCTCATCACTGTCAGCTGGCCGGGGGCAATCGCTGGTTGTGAGCCTCGAGCTCGCATCGATCGCCACCGTGGTGGCGACGGTGACAGGCACGCTGGCAGCATACGTATTCTCCCGACGGCACATCCCGTGGAAGGGTGCTGCGCTCCTCTTCGTCCTGTTCCTATCGGGTGTCCCGATCAACGTCATCATCATCCCGATGTATCAGATATTCAGCCAGGCCGGATGGCTCTCAGTGGTCCCGACGGCAGTGTTTATCGGGATTACCGGCCTGCCCTTCGAGATCTGGATGATCAAGAACTTCATCGACGCTGTCCCTGCTGAGCTGGAGGAGGCGGCACGGATCGAGAACGTCAGCACGCTGAAGATCATATGGCGAGTCGTCGTACCGCTGGCGGCACCGGGAATCGGTGCGGCCGCGATCTACGGATTCGTTAACGCATGGGGATCGTTCCTCATCCCGCTGGTGCTTATCTCGAATAGCGCACAGCAGCCCGGAGCAGTCACCGTGTACTCGTTCATCAGCGCGGCCGGGGTGAACTACGGAGACATCGCTGCCTTCTCAATCCTCTATTCAATCCCGGTGGTCGTTCTGTATCTCGCGATGGGACGCTTCTTCCGCGGCGGCTTCGTCCTCGGCGGCGCCCTGAAATAACAGCACGCTGCTTCTCCCACATCACAGGCCACGGCCTGGCCGTGCCCCCGCCGGCTAGGCCGTGCGGGATCTTCTCCGGTCAAACATATCCGCCAGCCAACCGCATCCGGCAAGTGAGCCTGACCATGCAAGACGCCAACCCGCGCAGAACCGGCCGGGATCATATGGCCGGCCGCGGCCGTGCCAGGGAATCTTCCAGACCAATTGCAAGGAGCGAACAGGTAATAGCCGATGATCGCAATCGCTTGCGGGCTCGCCGCGGCGGTCTCGTTTGCCATATCCACGCTATGCGCCACGCGTGCGAGCCGGCTAATCGGGCCCGCGCCGGTCCTTGCCTGGGTGGCTCTCATCGGATTGGTCCTGACGGCCGGGATCGCCGCCGCGCAACGGCCGGTGCCAACCGCTCCGCAAGCGGGATGGCTTGCGATCGCAGGACTCGGCAACGCCGCCGGGCTGGTACTGGAATACATGGCCGTCAGGTCGCAGAAGGTGGGCGTCGTGGCGCCGATCATCTCGACCGAAGGAGGAATCGCAGCCGCGATAGCGGTACTCGCGGGGGAGCGCTTGCCCGGGACGGTGCTCGCGGCGCTGTCCGCGGTGGCCGCCGGCGCTGTCCTGGTGGCATGGCCCACAGCCGACGACCGCGGCGACCTGAAGGGGAACGTCAGGGGCAGCGCGCTGGCATCCTGCGCAGCGATCGTGTTCGGGCTGAGCATCTACGCGACCGGCCACGTCGCTGCGCTGCCGGTGGGCTGGGTAGTGGTGCCGCCGAGGATCGCCGGAGTGGCGTTCGTCGCGGTTCCGCTGGCGATCGGCCGCCGCCTGAAACTCACGCGCTCCGCGGCCGCGCTGGTGGCGACCGCTGCTGTCTGCGAAGTAACGGGCTTTGCCGCCTACACCTTCGGCGCCCGCCAGAACATAGCCGTCACCGCCGTCATGGCATCGTTGTTTGCCTCCCTGGCGGCGATCGGGGCATACGTGTTGTTCTCGGAAAGACTCGGACGTGCGGCCCGCATCGGGATCGTCATCATAGCGGCCGGGGTGGGAGTCGTGGCCGCGATACACCCGTGAACTGCGCCGGAAGCACTATGCAAGTCACCGGACACGTCAGCCTCCCAGCGGCCGACCGCCATCCGGATCGACGGATTGGACTAACGCAGCCATGCTGAACCACAGGACCCGCACGTGAGGCCGGAGAAACAGTCCGTCGAGACGGACGTCGCCATCATCGGGAGCGGTCCCGGCGGCGGGACCCTTGCCTATAGCCTGCGCAACAGCGGGGCCAGGATCCTGCTGATCGAGAAGGGCGACTTCCTTCCTTCAGAACCCGAGAACTGGAGCCCGCTCGAGAACTTCCAGAATCTCCGCTACAAGGCGGACACGCGGTGGATAGATGGGTCAACCAGAAAGGAATTCAGGCCGAACCTGTACCAGTACGTCGGCGGATGCAGCAAGGTCTGGGGTACCGTGCTGGTTCGCATGAGGCCGGAAGACTTCGGGGAACTGCAGCATCAGGGTGGGGTCTCGCCGGCCTGGCCGATTACCTATGACGACCTTTCCCGTTACTACGACGCGGCGGAGAAACTCTACGGAGCGCACGGCAGGCTGGGCGACGACCCGACCGCGCCGCCGGGCCAGCCGGAGCCGCCTTACCCGTTCGTTGGCCACGCGCCGACCGTAGCGCGGATAGTCCAGAGCATGGCCGCGCAGGGAACGCATCCCGTGGAGCTTCCCGTCGGGGTGGACTACGGGAACGGCGGCAAGTGCGTCCTCTGCTCCACCTGTGACGGTTTTCCGTGCCGTCTTCGCGCCAAGAACGACGCCGAAATGCGAGCGGTCCGGCCCGCGCTTAAGTCCCCAGACGTCAAGCTGTCCGTGCGGACCGCGATCGACCGCCTGGTCACGAGTCCTGACGGGCGCCGAGTGGTCGCCGCAGTCGGCGAGCAAGACGGCGTGCCTGTCGAAGTCCGCGCGGATCGCTTCGTCGTATCTGCCGGCGCCGCGAACAGCGCTGCCTTGCTGCTGAAATCGGCCACACCGGAACATCCGCAAGGGCTGGCCAACTCGTCAGGCCAGCTCGGCCGGAACTACATGCAGCACGTCTTCAGCGCGATCCTTGCCGTCGACCCCAGGCGGAAGACGAAGATCACCTTCCAGAAAACTGCCGCCATAAATGACTTTTACCTGTCCGGACGCCACGGTTACCCTCTCGGGAATATCCAAGGTCTAGGAAAACTGCACGAAGACATGCTGAAGGCAGCCAGACCCTGGGCTCCGCTCCGGCTGCTGAAGTTCATGTCCGAGCACGGAACGGACTGGTGGGCGACCACGGAAGATCTTCCGGACCCCGAGAACCGGGTCACCGTGACCTCGAGCGGCCAGATTACGCTCACATACAGGAAGAACAATCTCCTCGCTCACCGGGAACTCGTAAAAGAAGCGAAAAAGCTCCTTCACGGTGCAGGCTTCCCTTTCGTGTTTACAGACCTGCTGCCGATCGATGCGACAGCAGCGCAATGCGGCACGGCGCGTTTCGGCGAGGACCGGAAGACATCCGTCCTCGATCCCCTGTGCCGGACACACGATGTGGAGAACCTATGGGTGGTCGACGGATCGTTCATGCCGTCGGCATCTGCGCAGAATCCCGGGCTGACCATCGCCGCTCAGGCTCTTCGCGCAGGCCACCTTGCGGGTATCACGGCCTGAGCCTGTGAACGACCCTGACAGTTCCCGCCAGCGACCACAGCCATGATCGGACCGGCAAAAATGGCAGATAGCTCTCTCCAGGATTCCTACGACATCATCATCGTCGGGAGCGGGATGGGCGGCGGAACGCTAGCCTACGCGCTCCGCGACTCGGGGGCCCGGATCCTGCTGGTCGAACGCGGCGACTTCATTCCCTCAGAACCCGAGAACTGGAGTCCCGAGGCGGTCTTCGCCGACGGCCGCTACCAGGCTGACGATCGATGGCAGGACGCGAACGGGCGCTGGTACCGGCCTGGCATGACATATGCGGTCGGTGGCAACACCAAGGTCTTCGGCGCTTCGCTGCCACGCTTCAGGCCAGATGACTTCAAAGAGGTGGCGCATGCGGACGGCGTCTCGCCGGCGTGGCCGTTCGGCTACGGCGATCTGGCCCCCTACTACGCCGCGGCCGAGGTGATCTTCGGCGTGCACGGTCAGCCGGAAGAGGGGGTAACCAGCGTCCGATCCTCCGCCTTCCCGTACCCGCCGGTGCCCCATGAGCAGCCGATCCAGGACCTAGCCGATCGGCTCACCAAAGCGGGCTACACGCCGTCGTATCTCCCGCTTGGCATCGATCTGCGGCCGGATGGCAGGTGCATACGGTGCGCAACTTGCGACGGATTCGTCTGCCAGGTCAACGCCAAGGCAGACGCGGAAATCCGGTGCGTCCGGCCCGCGCTGCAACAAAAGAATGTTGAGATCATAACGGCCGCCTATGCGCGCCGCATCTTGACAGACGGTTCCGGTCAGCGCGTAAGCGGGGTCGAACTAGTGCGCGACGGCCGTGTTTCGGTCGTCCGGGCAGGCCTCATCGTTGTCAGCTGCGGAGCCGTAAACTCAGCTGCCCTGCTGCTCCGATCAGG
>Ga0209420_1000588_pt1 | contig 18587 bp, 18 predicted proteins | sample BlaSpr_A8_OM1_O1_FD_187972 | JGI IMG/M metagenome (GOLD analysis project Ga0209420, IMG submission 187972) | Forest soil microbial communities from Thunder Bay, Ontario, Canada - Black Spruce, Ontario site 2_A8_OM1_O1 (SPAdes) (version 2) | ecosystem: Environmental > Terrestrial > Soil > Boreal... | reverse complement strand
GATCCCGGCTTCGCGCGAGCGGTTTTCCAGGAGATATTCCGTCTTGGACTGCATCTGGATGGCTGGCTCAGCACCCAGATGGTCCTCAACACGGTGTCGCATGTGGGAACCGATGAGCAGAAGCGGGACATGCTGTCGGCCGGAGCCCGCGGCGAGATGGTGATCGCGCTGGGTTATACCGAGCCGAGCTGCGGCTCGGACGTGGCCGCGGCGAAGACGCGGGCCGTCAGGGACGGCGGCGAATGGGTGATCAACGGCAGCAAGATGTTTACCAGCACCGCGCAGGAGGCCTCTCACGTCTTCCTGCTCACGCGTACCAATGCCGACGTGCCCAAGCACCGCGGGCTCACCATGTTCATGGTCCCGCTTGACTTGCCCGGGGTGGAGATCCGCCCCGTGCACACGCTCGGCGGGCAGCGAACGAACGCGACCTTCTACAGCGACGTGCGGATCCCTGACCGGCTGAGGATCGGCCCGGTCGACGGAGGGTGGGGCGTCATGCGCGTCGCCTTGATCTACGAGCGCGGCCTGGGCTCGCCGCCCGCTGGCCCGACGTGGGCAGACCGCGGCGCCGAGTGGGCGCGCTCGGCCAGGAAAGATGACGGCTCGCCGGTCATCGAGGATCCTGTGGTACGTGAACGGCTGGCGAAGATCGCGATCGACAGCGAAATGGCCCGCCTGCTGACCGTGCGGGTAGCCTGGGCGGTGGAAACGGGCGCCATGCCCGCTCTCGAGGGGGCCGTGCACAAGCTCTTCTCGACGGAGTCAGTTCAGCAGCACCTGGCTGGCCTGCTCGACCTGATCGGCGAAGACGCCGTGATACAGGACCCGACGTCGGATTCCTTCCCCCAGGCGGTCGAGAACTCGTTCCGCAAGGCTGTCTTCAGCACTATCGCGGGCGGCTCGAGCGAGGTAATGCGCGAGATCATCGCGCAGCGCGCCCTTGGCCTGCCGAGGAACCGCCCGGCGCGTTAGGTCCGTTCAGCTAGGTGTACCGGACCCGGCCGCGAGGCCGGGCGCCGCTGACCCTGCGGGGGACTACTGAGCGCCACGCGGAGTGGACTCGGAAGCGGTGCGCATGGCCCTGAGCACCTTCGCCGGCGACGGCGGCGGCGGCAATGGCGAAGCCCGGTCCGCCCGGAGGGCTTCGAGAACGAGTCCCACGAAACGCCGGGAACCTTCGAGCGCGTCCCGGCCCATCGCCTGCACCACGCCAGCGTTAGCCATGAGGATCAGGGCAATGTCCTGATTTGCGAAGTCCTGGCGAAGCAGGCCAGCCGAGATGGCGCGCTCGACGAGCTGGCCAGAAAGCCGCGTCGCCCGTGACCGTTCCGACTCCAGCGCCCGAGCGCCAGGAAACGTACGGGTCAGTACGTCCCCGAGCCCCCGGTCGGCTGCCTGCAAGGCGCACATTTTCTGGACGTGAGCGCAGAAACCCGCCCAGGGATCCTCGTGGGCCAGCGCCGCTTGCGCGGAGTTCGCGTACTCCGTCATCCGACCCGCGAAGCAGGCCGCGATGAGATCGGAGCGGGCCGGAAATCGCCGGTACACGGTAGCGATGCCGACGCCGGCCCGGTCGGCGATGTCCGTCAGAGCCACGCCGAGGCCGTGCTCGGCGAAGGCCACCCGGGCGGCCGCGAGGATGCGGCTTCGGTTGCGTTCGGCGTCCGCACGCAGTGGGCGCTCGCCGCCTCGCGTGTCGGCCATGGAGGAAAGCCTAACCGTAGGTACCTGCCTCACTTACTCCTGCGCTCGCTGGTGAGGCGCCTAGGGCGCCCCGGCGTGGATCATCAAGGCGAGACTGGCGTAGCTGCTAACCTGCACCTTCAGGAGGGTGGTTTATGGCATTCCGCCGGGTAGTGACAGCCAAGGACGCCGAGGGCAAGTCGGTCTTCCTGAGCGATGAGGACATCGAGCCGGTATCGATCTCGTTCCTTCCGGGCGTTAACTTCTACTCGCTCGCAGGCGGCGACGGAGCCCCGTCAGTGGAACCCGGCGCCGGGCTGTCCTCGTCAAGCTCGTTCTTCCCGGACGAAGGCGGCTACCACTTCGTCGTGTCCACCATTCCGGCGGGCACAGTTCGTGCCCCTGCGCAGATGGACACCAAGGCGCTGATAGCAGAGATGAAAGAGAAACTGCCCGGGCTGCTCTCAGCGTCAGAGCGTGAACCAGGCATGCACACCAGTCACACCCTGGACTTGGTTATCATCCTCGCCGGCGAAGTCAATCTCGAGCTCGACGACGGGGCAAGCGTCGACCTCAACACCAACGACATCGTCGTGCAGATCGGGGCTCGACACCGCTGGACCAATCGGGGGAAAGATCAAGCGGTGATCCTCTCGGCCATTATCGGCGCCCAGCAATGATCCAGCATCCTCGCCGGAGGTGGCCCGATGAAGTTCGTCATTGAGTACCCGATCGTGAGTGATCAGGACGGGTCCTGGCTGCGCCCGGACAATATCGTCACGTTCGCTCAGGAGGCTGAATCGGCAGGCGTCGGCGCGCTTGCCCTGACGGATCACCCGGCGCCGTCCAGGAAATGGCTTGAGCACGGCGGCCACGAAACGCTGGACCCTTTCGCCGGCCTTGCTTTTCTGGCCGCGGCCACCAGGCAGCTGCGGGTGATGACGCTGCTGACCGTGGTGCCGTACCGGAACCCTTTGCTCCTCTGCAAGTCGATGACCACCGTCGACGTGCTGTCCGGCGGGCGAGCCACCTTCGTGCTGGGGACCGGCTATCTGCGCTCCGAGTTCGCTGCTCTTGGTGTCGAGTTCGCCGAGCGCAACGAACTCTTCGACGAGGCCGTCGAGGTTCTGTTGCGCGTCTGGTCCGGCGAAGTCGCCAGCTTCGACGGGCGGCACTTCGCGGCTGTAGAGCAGATCATGACGCCGCGCCCGGTACAGCAGCCGCATCCGCCGTTGTGGCTCGGCGGCAACGCGGAGGTGGTCAGGGACAGAGTGGCCAGGTGGGGACAGGGCTGGGCGCCCCTGCTGGGGGATCCGGCCCTGGTCCGTACCTCGCGGACCAGGCCGATATCCACCGAGCGCGAGCTGGCTTCGATGATTCGTGACCTTGGCGACAGGCTGGCCGCTAACGGAAGATCCCGGACTGAGGTCGACATCCTGACCGGCGGAACCGGCCCTCGGCTCGATCCTTCGGCGGGTGCGCAGCAGCAGGTTGACGCGTTCGCGCGGCTGGCCGAAATCGGGGTCACCTGGACGCACCTGCCGCTGGACCGATCCAGTTTCGGAGCCGCCATCGATAGCCTCCGGCGGTTCCGCGCCGAGATCCTGCCGGAATTGCCGGCCCCTGCTACTCCAGGCAGCGGTCACCCGCCTGACTAACGCCTTCTGCCGTCCGGTCGACCGCAGCGGCCGGGCCACCTTCGGCCCGGCCATACAGCATGATCCTGCACTCGCGGCCAAGGGACGGCTGCCCGTCAGTACCCAAGCTCCGGGTTGACGAGGTTGACGAGCTCGCGGCCGTCGGCATAGCGGGCGAGATTGTCGCCGAACAGGCGCAGCAGCCGCTCGTCGTATCCGTCACCTGATGTCGAGGAATGCGGCGAGATGTAAGACCCGGGCAGGTCCCAGAGTATGTTGCCCGGCGGGAGAGGTTCCGGCTCGGTCACGTCTAGCACCGCGCCGGCCAGCCGCCCGGTGCGCAGCGCCTCCGCGACCGCGTCCTGGTCGACCAGCGATCCGCGCGCGACGTTCACCAGGACGGCGCCGGGCCGCATCGCGCGGACCTCGCAGGCACCGATGATGGGCCCACCGTGCGCAGTCTCGCCGGTTTCCGCTGCGCAGACGACGACGATATCCGCGTCGGGCAGGACCGCGCCGAGCCGATCCGGTCCGACGACGGTGAGTTCCACCGAGGGCGGCGGTGGCATCCAGGGCCGTCGCCGGACGGCCGTCAGCCGGATGCCGAGGGCCTGGGCCAGCCGGGCGACCTCGCTGCCGATCTGGCCGAGCCCCACGAGCAGCATGGTCTGCCCGCGCAGGCTGTCGCCCCGCAGCGAGGACCACTCATGCCGCCGCTGCTGCTCGTCCAGCTCCCTCAGTCGCTTGGCGACCTGCAGCACCCGCGCGATAACGAACTCGGCGATGGCGCCCGCGCTGACCCCGGCCGCGGTCGTGACCCGGATGGGGCCGCCGCCCAGGACCCGGATGAGCTGGCCGACGCCCGCTCCGTAGCCCTGCACCCACCGCAGCCGCGGAGCCAGCGCCAGCACGTCCAGCGGCAGGTCCAGGGCCAGCACCACCTCGGCCGCCGCGAGCGCGGCCCCAGTGTCCGCGGCGGCCTGCGCCTCGATATCCCGGACGACGTCGCCGGGAACGCCGGCTGCCTTCGCGTTCCTGGCCGCCGCGCTGTCGCAGTAGAACCCGTGCCGGACCGCCACGCGCCGCCCGCGGACGCTGGCGGGCAGCGCGCGCAGATCGGGGCGGCGCGGATATAGCACGGCCACGACCAGCTCGTGGTCTGGCTCACCCACGGTGAATCCCCTCAGAACTTTTATATATAGCTAAATATCGTATTATCTTGTCATGGAATATCGACGCATCGGGTCGCTCTCAGTGCCGGTTGTCGGGTTGGGCTGTAACCAGTTCGCGACTGCGGCGTGCGACGAAGCCACCAGCATCGCGATCATTCACGAAGCGATAGACGCCGGCATCACCTACTTCGACGTCGCGGACGAGTATGGCCAGAATTACGCCGATCCGACCGAGCGCGGCGGCTGGGGCGCCTCCGAGCAGGTCCTCGGCCGGGCGCTGCGAGGCCGCCGACGTGACCAGGTGCTGATAGCGACCAAATTCGGGGCCCATCCCCACGGCGAAGTCCGGCGTGGTGGCAATAGCGCCCGCTGGGCCCGGACCGCGCTGGAAGACAGCCTGCGGCGCCTGGGCACCGGCTATATCGACCTGTACCAGGTCCATTTTCCCGATCCCGGCACCCCGATCGCGGAGACGCTCGCGGTGCTGGACGAATTCGTGCGGGCGGGCCGGGTGCGAGAGATCGGCTGCTGCAACTTCAGCGCGGCAATGCTGGCCGAGGCCAAGCACGCGGCGGACAGCACTGGGGGCCGGCGATTCGTCAGCGTGCAGAATCAGCTCAACCTGTTCCAGCGGACCGCGCTGGATGAGGTGCTGCCCGCGTGCGTGGAACTAGGTTTGTCCTTTATTCCCTACTACCCTCTGGCCAGCGGCATGCTCACGGGGAAGTATCGCCGGGGCGCCGCGCTGCCGTCCGGCACCAGGCTGACGGACGGGCTGATGGTCGGCCCGCAAGCCAGGGACCGGCTCTTCTCGGACAAGACATTCGCCCGGCTCGAGGCGCTGGAGCGATTCGCCAGCGATCACGGGCATTCGCTTCTCGAACTGGCCTTTGCTTGGCTGCTGGCCCAGCCGGCGGTGGCCTCGGTGATCGCCGGGGCGGCGAAGCCGGGCCAGGTCTCCGTCAACGCGGCGGCCGCGGGCTGGCGGCTCACTCCTGAGGAGGCCGGGCGAGCGACGCGGGCCGTTCTGGCCGCCGCCTGAGCCCCTAACGCCAGGCGAAAACCGGCTGCTCGTAGTGGGCCACCCGGATGGTCTGGCCGTGCCGGGCCAGCTGGCAGAACTGGTAGATGATGGCGGCGGTGGGCGCGTGCACGTAGCCGCCCAGCAGCCGCAGCTGAATGACCGGCGCCGTTGACTCCGGGATGGTAAGCAGCCGCGGCGGGTGGTCGAAGTCGGCCAGCGGGATCACGTACATCTTCGCCACCTCGGCGGCCTGCCGCCGCATGGTGCCCGCCGGGCCGCCCCACACCACCACGGGCGTGATCAGGAAACCTGACCGCGTGACGTAGTCGTCCAGGACCCCGAGGGCATCGTCAGGGGAGGCCACCACGCCGGTTTCCTCTCGCAACTCCCGCAGCGCGGCTTCCTCGACGGACTCGCCGGGATCACGGCTGCCGCCGGGCAGCGCCCACTGCCCGGCGTGGTTGCGCAGGCCCGCGGCTCTCCTGGTGATCAGCAGGCAGGGCACGTCGTCCTGGATCAGCACGCACACCGCCACCGACGCGGCCCGCAGCCCGGGCCGGGCTAGCGCGACGCGCTGGAACCCGGCCAGGTTAGCCGCGAGGGCGGCCCGGTCCGGACCCTCCACCATAAGAGCCTGCTCACCCCAGCCTGACCGGCACCCCCGCGGGCTACCGGCTGGCCCTGGCCCGGATGGCGTCCTTGAATCCGTCGGTCATGTTCCACTTGAAGTTCAGGCCGCTGTTGGTGAAGGCGTTGAGCTTCTCGGGCCGGTTGACCCTGATGTAGGCGATGCCGTCGACTAGTTCATAATCAATCATGTCGTGTCAGCTTCTCTTAGGCCCGAATTTATCGATGGTTGCACAAGCATAGATGAACAAACCAGGCCACCTCACCTGCGCCCGCCGCCAAGAAGCATTGACACATATTGATGTGTCGCACTAACCTGCCAATGTCTGCCCACCCAGAAGCGCCGCGGTGAGCACGCTCGGCTCAGGAGCGGGGCCGCCCTCAGGAGAGCCCATGACGCGACCGCTCACCGACAGCACCGGCTCGGACGAGATATCCGAGGAAACAAGAACGGTCGAACGGCTGCATGAGCTCCGTGAGCACGTCACCAGCCACATGGGCGGCCCGGAAGCGGTAGCCGCTATCCACGCCGCAGGGCGCCGCACGGCCCGCGAGCACATCGCCGAGTTCACCGACCCCGGCTCGTTCCTCGAAATAGGCGTCTTCGCCACCTTCGTCGAGAAGGTGACCGCGCCCGAGCCCGGGCCCTACGGCGGCGGCATCATCGGCGGCCATGCCACCCTCGACGGCCGGCCGGTCACGGTGGCGGTGGACGACGACAGCGTCACGGCCCCGGCCGGGCGCAGCACCGGCAAGGCCGCCCGGCTGTACCAGATGGCGCTGCAGCAGCGCCATCCGTACATCGAGATCGCCCAGGGCCACACCGTGCCCGACCTGGCCGCCCGGCCCGGCAAGACCGGCACCGAGAACGCCAGGACGTTCGGTGCCGAGCCCGCGTTCCCGTACCTGCTCGAGCGCCAGCGGGCCATTCCCGTGGTGTCCATGGTGCTGGGCGACACGTCAGGCGCCTCAGCGTTCTCGGCCGGCCTGTGCGACTTCCTGGTCCAGCTCGACGGCACCCGCCTGTCCCTGACCCGCCCCGGACCCAGCGGACCAAGCGAAACCGGCCAACAAGGCGCCAACGGCGGCGGCCCGGCCGCGCTGCCGCCGCCCACCGTGGCCAGCGGCGAGGTCGACGCGGTCGCCGCCACGCCCGACGAGGCCTACGCGCTGACCCGCCGGTTCCTGTCCTACCTCCCGTCCTACGCCGGCGGCCCGCTGCCGGTGACCGACACCGGCGTCCCGCTCGATTACGACGACCAGATCGCCAACCTCGTCCCGGCCCGCCGTCAGCGCGCCTACGACATGAAAGCCGTCATCAGAAGGCTCTGCGACCCGGGCAGCTTCTTCGAGCTGAAGCCGTCCTACGCGCGCAACATCGTCACCGCCTTCGGCCGCCTGGGCGGCATCCCGGTGGGCATAGTGGCCAACGCGCCGATGCGGATGGCCGGCGGCCTGACCCCGGAGTGCTGCCTCAAGGCGATCAGCTTCGTGTGCCTGTGCGACTCGTTCGGCATCCCGCTGCTGGTGCTGCAGGACACGCCGGGCTTCCTGGTCAGCGCCCAGGCCGAGAAGGACCGGGCCGTCACCCGCGTCATGACCCTGCTCCAGGCCCTGTCGCTGATCAGCGTGCCCTCGGTCAGCGTGGTCATCCGCAAGGCGTTCGGGCTGGCCTTCGTGATCCTGGACGGCAACCGGGGCGTGGACCTGAGCCTGGCCTGGCCCGGCGCCGAGATCGGGTTCATGGACCCGCCGGTGGCGGCCAACGTACTGTACGAGCCCCAGATCAGGGAGCTTCCCGAGGACGAACGCGCCGCCTTCCTCGCCGCCAAGGCCGCCGAGCTCGGCGTGATATTCGAGCCCTACGGCGTCGCCACCAACCTGACCGTCGACGACATCGTCGAGCCGGGCGCCACCCGCGGCGTGGTGGCCAGGTACCTGCGCATGTCGCTGGCCTCCCGGCCGCCCCGGACCGCCCCCAGCCCGCTGGCCAGCTGGCCCCGCTGGTACTGACACCGAATCGGGATCACATGACCCACACCGCAGCCAAGCCCGCCCGCCCGACGTTCGCCCAGCACGTCGAGCGGCTGGTCGACCCGGGCTCCTACGCCCCGGCCCAGCAGATCAGCGAGAACGCGGAAATGGCCGGTGGGATGGACGGCGGGGAGGCGCTGATCGGCGGGCGGCCGGTCACCGTCGGCTTTGCCGGGCACGTCTTCCTCCGGGCCCGCAACCGGCGCCATCCCTACGTGGCCATCTCCTCAGGCACCGGCGGCCTGGCCCGCGGCGGACGGCGCAACCTCGGCACTCTCGACCCCATCTGGGGCATGAGCGGCGGCCCCATGAACGCCGAGATGGCCGCCAGGAACCGGGACATCCCGGTGATCTCGGCCCTGGTCCACCACTCGTTCGGCGACTCCAGCTTCTTCACCGGCCTGTCCGACTACGTGGTGCAGCTCAAGGGCGCGTGCATGGCCCTGACCGGCCCGCGCGTGCTGGCCGTCGGCACCAGCGAGCAGGTCACGATGGAGGAACTGGGCGGGGTCGACGTGCACCGGCACAACGGCCAGGCCGACACGATCGCCGAGACCCTGGACGACGTGTACGCGGCGGTCCGCGGGTTCCTGTCGTTCCTGCCCACCTGCGCCGGGGCGCCCCTGCCGGTCGGCGAATCGGTACCGCCCGGCGACAGTGAATTCAGCTACGGAACGAGCCAGGCTCCTGCCGCCCGTCCCCTCATCGACGCCCTGTGCGACCGCGGCTCGTTCTTCGAGCTGCGCCCAGACTTCGCGCCCAGCCTGGTCACCGGCCTGGCCCGGCTGGACGGCATCCCGGTCGGCGTGCTGGCCAGCGACCCGGCCACTGGCGACGGCGCCTACACCGCCGATGCCTGCCTGAAGGCCACCCGGCTGATCTGCACCTGCGACGCGTTCGGCCTGCCGCTGGTATTCCTGGTCAACTCGCCGGGACCGCGGCCCGAGCCCGGCTCGGTCATCTCCCGGGCCATGATGCTGGCCCAGGCGGTCCAGCTGGCCGAGGTGCCCAAGTGCTGGGTGATCACCGGGCGGGCTTCCGGTGCCGGCCTGCTCATCACCGGCCCCGCCCGGATCGCCACCGACCTGGTGATCGCCTGGCCCGGCGCCCGGGCCGGCTTCTACGACGGCGAGTCAGCCGGCCCCGACGACCACCACTGGGCCGCCGACGGCGTCGTCGACCCGGCCGGCACCCGCGCCGCCCTGGCCGCGCACCTGCACGCCGTCCTGGGCCCGTCCCCGGTCAGCCGCCCCGGCCGCACCCTGCGCACCTGGCCGGTCAGCTTCTGAACCAGGTGACCTGGTCCGATTCCGGCCAGACCTCGTCGGGCCGCGACCGGATAGTTGGAGGCATGGAAACCTACGAGCCGACTGACATCCCGGTGGCGCGGGCCGGCGGCAGCGCGCCCGGGGTTACCGCCGCGCCGTTCATCCGCTCCGGCCCCGCCGCCGTACTGGATCTGGCCCGGCGCGCCGACCGCCTCGGGTACGGGTCGCTGTGGGTCGCCGAGGTGACCGGTATCGAGGCGTTCAGCGTGCTGGGCGCGGCGGCGTGTGCCGCGCCTGGGCTGGGACTGGGTACGGGCGTGGTTCCCATGCAGGTCAGGACCGCGCCGTTGCTGGCCATGGCGGCCGCCAGCGTGCAGGCCCTGGCTCCCGGCCGGGAGATCCTGCTCGGCGTGGGCGTGTCCTCGCCGGCGGTGGCCGGCGACTGGCACGGCGCCGGTTATCCGGCCCAGCCGCTGGCGCGGATGCGCGAGTTCATCGTCCTGCTGCGCGAGTGCCTGTCCGGCGGCACGGTCACTTTCGCCGGCGACTTCTATCAGGTACGGAAGTTCCGCCTCGGCGTCGAGCTCGGCGAGCGCCGGCCCAAGATCATCCTGGGCGCGCTGGGCGAGGAGATGCTCCGCTTGGCGGGCGCCGAGGCCGACGGCGTCCTGCTGAACTACCTGCCGGCCAGCCACGTGCCGTGGTGCGTGGCCCAGGTCCGGCGCGGCGGGAACGCGGCGATCTACGCCAACATTCACGTTGGCGTCGGCGACCGGGCGGCGGCCAGGCCGCAGGCCCGCTATGACCTGTTCTCCTACGCCGTCGTCGATGCCTACGCCCGCAGCTTCGCCAGGGCCGGGTTCGGTGCTGCCGTGCAGGCCATCCGGGCCGCTCACCGGGCCGGAGACCGGCCCGGTGCCCTGGCCGCGGTAACCGACGAGATGGTCGACGCGATCAACGTGGTCGGCGAGGCGGCCCTGGTCGCCGACACGATCAGCGCCTACCGGCAGGCCGGCGTTGACGTCCCGGTGGTCTTCCCCCTCACCTGGGGCGCGGCAGGCCAGGACGCCCTGGAACCAACGCTGCGGGCGGCGATAGCCCCGCGGGCCGCGGATATTGCGCCCGCCGGCGCATGAGCGGCTACCCGAAGGTGGTTGCGGTAGCCGGTCAGCGGGCTGGCCGGGGCATGCCGAGGATGCGCTGGGACACGATGTTGCGCTGGATCTGCTCCGTGCCGCCGTACACGCTGGCCGGGCGCGACCTGAAGTAGCTGGACCACCAGCCCGGGCGACGACCGGTCACGGCGTCAGGGCCCACCACGTCCAGGACGACGTGCTCGATCTCCTGGACGGTGGACGACCACAGCAGCTTGGTGACCGATCCCTCCTGGCCCGGCGGGCGGTCGGCCACGCGCAGGGACAGCTGCTTGATCGTGTCCTTCTCCAGCACCTCGCCGACGACGTAGGCCCAGGCCAGCCGCTCACGGATGACCGGGTCGCCGATCAGGCCGCGCTCGGCGGCGACGTCCTCCAGCATGAGCAGCTCGGAACGGTAGCCGGGCAGGACCCCGACGTCACCGGGTCCGCGTTCGTAGGCGAGCGCCCCCATGGCCAGCTGCCAGCCCGCTCCCGGATCGCCGATCCGGTTTCCGACCGGGACGATGACGTCGTCGAAGGCGACCTCGGCGGTGTGCGTCCCGGCGTCGGTGGTCTTGACCCCGCCGGGGCGCACCCCGGGAGTCTTCATGTCGACGAGCAGGATGGTGATGCCGCGGTGCTTGGGCGCGTCGGGTTCGGTGCGCGCGAGCAGGAAGCACCAGTCGGCGTGGGTCGCTCCGCTGGTCCACAGCTTGGCTCCGTTGACGACGTAGTGATCGCCGTCGAGCACGGCCCGGGTCTTGAGCGCGGCCAGGTCAGAACCGCCGCTGGGCTCGCTGAAACCCTGGCACCACTGCAGATCACCGCGCATGGTGGGCATGACGAACTTCTCCCGCTGCTCGGGCGTGCCGGCCATCATCACGACCCGCTCGAGATGGGCCACGCCCAGGCCGGGAGCGCCGACCGCCGCGGCTTCCTGATTGAAGATCGCGTCGTAGATGGGCGGGAGGCCGCGGCCGCCCCACTCCTTCGGCCAGGACTGCAGGGTGTATCCCGCGTCGAACAGCAGCCGGCGCCAGTCTCGCTGCCGCTGCCGGGTCTGCGGGGACTCGTCGATCTCCTCCAGGGGCCCGCCGGTCAGCAGGCCGGTGCGCGGGAACGGCACCGGGCAGTGCTCCTGCAGCCACGCACGCGTCTTGGCCCGGTACTCCGCCTCTTCTAGGGTGTCGCGGAAATCCATCGTCTCTCCCTGATCCTGGCCTTGACGGGCTATGAAGCGGCTGGTGACAGGCGTTCCAGCCGCCGGTCGGCGATGGCGGCCAGCTGGAGCTGCACGTCCCCGAGCAGGTACCGGTTCAGCAGCACGCGGCGGGCGTAGAAGTGCGCGATGTGCTCCCACGTGTTGCCGATTCCGCCGTACATCTGCATCACGGTCTCGGCCGCGCTCACCATCTGACGGCCCGCGTACGCCTTGACCACCCGCGCGGCCAGCAGCGCGTCGGCTGGCTCTTCCTCGTCGACCGCCCACGACGCGTGGTTGTTCGTGCTGCGCAGCCCCTCGCAGGCCACATAGGCGTCGGCCGCCATGTGCTGCAGTGCCTGGAAGGTCCCGATCGGGACGCCGAACGCCTCGCGGGCCTTGCTGTACTCGATGGCTCCGCGCAGGCCCGCCTCGGCGGCGCCGGTCATCTCGGCCGACAGCGCGCTCAGCCCCAGGGCCAGCCACCGGTCCATGGCCTCGGCCGACGGCGCGCTGCCCACGCTGGCCGGAGTGAGTCCCTGCGTGTCACGCCAGCGGTACAGCGGCAGGGACAGCTCGGCCCCGTCCAGTCGCTCGAGATCGTCATCGTCGGCCGCGACGCTGACGATCTCACCCGACCCGGCGGCCCGGGCCAGGACCGTCCGGTAACCGGGCGTGCCGACCAGGATCGCATCGGAAAGCTCATCGGTATCCGCCAGGTCGGTCAGGTCGACGCGCATGGCCAGGCCGATGATCGTGCGTCCCTCGGCCACGTCTTCCTGGAGCGAGGCCGGAGCGCCCGCGGCCGCCAGCAGTTCGGGGACCAGGACGCCGGAGACCGCGTACGCGACCGGCACGAGCGCCGCGCCCAGCGCCTCGCTCACCACCGCGACCTCGACTCCGCTGGCCGCCGGCCGTCCGGACCCATCCCGCAGCCGGAAGCCGAGCAGGCCGGCCCGGGCCAGCTCCTGCCAGCAGGCGACCGGGTCGGCGCCTTCGAGATCGGAGGGGTTGGCCAGCCCCAGCTTGCGGCCCAGGTCCCTGGCCATGTCCTGGAGCATGACTTGTTCGTCTGTCAGTAGCGCGAGCACGCCGTGTGCCTCCTGCCCGGGGCCGAATAGAGCGCCCTCATGCTATCAAGAAAGTAAAATCTTCGAAATATGCGGGGCCGGCTTTCGCCAGCCACGACGCCCGCTCGCCCCGGCGCTCTCGCCAGCCACGACGCCCGCTCGGCCCGGCGCTTTCGCCCGCCACGACGCTCACTCCCCGCCGGCCGCCGCGATCGCGGCCAGCACCTGCGGCGGCCCGAGCGGCGTGCCGGTGATGCGGGCGCCCAGCGGCGCCAGCGCGTCGGCCACCGCGTTGATGACCGCGGGCGGCGAGCCGATGGCCCCGCCCTCGCCCATGCCCTTGAAGCCGCCCGCCGTGTCGCCCGGCGTCACCACGTGGCCGTACTCGATGTCCGGGACCTCGCAGGCGGTCGGCAGCAGGTAGTCCATGAACGTCGTGGTCAGCGGGTTGCCTTCGGCGTCGTAGACCATGTGCTCGAGCAGTACGCCGCCGACGCCCTGGGCCACGCCGCCGGCGATCTGGCCCTCCACGACCATGGGATTGATCATCCGCCCGCAGTCCTCGCTGACCACGTAGCGCAAGATGGTGACCTCGCCGGTGTGCACGTCGACCTCCACGGTGCAGGCGTGGCAGGCGTTCGACAGGGTCGACGGCGGGGCCACCGACCGGGCGCTGACCAGCAGCCCCGGCTCGATGTCGGCCGGCAGCGCGGCCGGATTCAGGTAGGCCGCCTCGGCCAGCTTCGCGAACGACGCGCCCGCCTCCGGGTCGCCCTTGACGTGCACCCGGCCGCCGGACAGCTGCAGGTCGCTGGCGGAGACCTCCAGCACGTGCTCGGCCACCCGCATCAGCTTGTCCCGCATCTTGCCGGCCGCCAGGTGCGCCGCGCCGGCCGCGATGACCGCGGTCTTGCTGCCGCCGGTGCCCGGCCCCCAGGGCGTGACCGCGGTGTCGCCCTGCAGGAAGACGATGGACTCGGGGTCGCAGCCCAGCTCGTCCGCCACGATCTGGGCCATGGTCGTCTCCACGCTCTGCCCGTGGCTGGCCGTGCCCATGATCAGCATGATCTCGCCGGTGGGCTCGATCCGCAGGATGGCGCCCTCGCTGCCCAGCACGCCGCGGGTCTGGATCGGCTCGACGTACAGGCTCAGCCCGAGGCCTAGGTAGCGGCCGGCCGCACGGGCCGCGGCCTGCTCGCGGCGGAAGCCGTCGTAGTCGATGAGCTCGGCGGCCTGCTCCAGCGTCTTGGCCGGGCTGATGCGCTCGTACCGCACGCCGGTGGCGCTGGTGTAGGGCAGGTCGTCGTCGGTGAGCACGTTGACCCGGCGCAGTTCCAGCGGGTCCATCCCGGTGGCCCGGGCCACGACGTCCATCATCTGCTCCCGGGCCACGGTCTCGAACAGCCACGGTCCCCGGTAGGCGCACCGGCCGCAGGTGTTCGTGTAGACCGCCTGGTTGGTGAACGACATCACGGGCAGGCGGTAGGGCCCGGGGAAGAAGGCCGCCACCCCCCCGCCCACGCTGCCCGTGCCCGGGGTGCTGTAGGAGCCGACGTTCTCGGTGTGGTGCACCCGCGCGGCCAGCAGACGGCCATCGGCGTCGGCGGCCATCGAGACGGTGGCCTGCTCCTGCCGGGCGTGCCCGCCGGCCAGCAGGTTCTCGGCCCGGTCCTCGATCCACCGGACCGGCCTGGCCAGCAGGTAGCTGGCCAGGACCACCGCCATCTCCTCGCGGGTGACGAACATCTTCTGGCCGAACCCGCCGCCGACGTCACCCATCACCACCCGGACCCGGTGCTCGGGCAGGCCGAGCATCCGGGCGCAGTAGGACCGCATCTCGTGCGGGGCCTGCGTGGCGGCCCAGATGGTCAGCTCGCCGCGGCCCGGCTCCCAGCTCGCCACCAGGCCGCGGCCCTCCATCGGCACCGCGACGTACCGGTGCTGCACCACCGTCTCGGTGACCACGTACGCGGCATCGGCGAAGATCTTCTCGTCCTCGGCCGGGGCGTCGATGTGCGCGGCCAGGTTGGTTCCGATCTCCGGATGGACCACGATGGCTGACCGCAGGCCGGTCTCGATGTCCAGCACCGGCGGCTGCGCGTCCAGGTCAACGTCCACTACCTCGGCGCCGTCCTCGGCCAGGTAGCGCGATTCCGCGACCACGATCGCGATCGGGTCGCCCGCGAACCGGACGTCGCCGTCGGCCAGCGGCTTCAGCGGCAAGGCGTTGGGGTCCCGGCCGGTGATGGTGGACCAGGTCGGCTGGCAGATGTCGCGGAAGTCGTCCATGGTGAAGACCGCGGCCACGCCGGGCATCTCCCGGGCCTCGCTGACGTCGAGCGCGGTCACCGTGCCGCGCGCCACCGGGCTGCGCACGAAGGCGGCGTGCAGCATCCCGGGTACCACGTGATCGTCGATGTAGTGCCCGCGCCCGGTCAGCATCCGCGGATCTTCCAGCCGCTGCACCCGCGCCCCGACGTACCGGGCGGCCGTCTCCCCGCTCACGACCCCGCCACCCCCGCCGCCCGCGCGGCTCCCGCCTCCGCCTCCTGTGTGGTTCCCGCCGCCTGCGCGGCGCCCGCCTCTGCCTGCTGCCCGGAGCTGGCGGCCTGGCGCGAGCGGATCACCGACTGGACCGCGCGCACGATCCCCTGGTACCCGGTGCACCGGCACAGGTTCCCCGACAGCCCCTCCCTGACCTCCGCCGCGGTCAGGTCCGGCCGCTCGGCCAGCAGCGCCGTGGCCGACACCACGAACCCCGGCGTGCAGAACCCGCACTGCAGCCCGTGCTCGGCCCGGAACGCGGCCTGTACGTCGGTCAGCTCGCCGCTGTCCGGCGTCAGGCCCTCGACCGTGGTGATCGAACAGCCCTGCATCTGGATGGCAAAGGCCAGGCAGGACCGGATCGCCGCCCCGTCCACGAGCACGGTGCAGGCGCCGCACACGCCGTGTTCGCAGCCCAGGTGGGTCCCGGTCAGCCGGAGCTTCTCGCGCAGGAAGTCGGCCAGCGTCAGCCGCGGCTCGACCATGGCCGTCACCTCCCGGCCGTTCACCGTGGCCTCCAGCCGGTGCTCAGCCATGACGGGCCTCCTGTAGCGCTCGGGCCACCACCTGGCCGGCCAGGTGACCGGCCACGCGCTGCCGGTAGCCCGCGTCGGCGTGGACGTCGGACACACAGGACAGTCCAGCCACGGCGGCCTGCCCGACCGCGACCGGATCGAGGTCGCCCGCGGCCACGCCGGACGCCGCCCGCTCGGCAGCCCGGGCCCGGACCGGGGCCGACCCCACGCCGAACAGCCCGAGCCGCAGGGTGCGGACCCGCTCCGCCGCGTCGAGCTCGACCGCGCACGCCGCGCCGGCCAGCGCGAAGTCACCGTGCCTGCGGGCCATCTCGGCGATCGCGCTGCCCTGGACGTGGTTGCCGAAGCGGATCTCGGTCAGGATCTCGTCCGGCTCCGCGGTGGTCATCAGCGGGCCGGTGAAGAAGTCCGCCGCGCTGACCGTCCGGGTGCCGCGCACGCTGGCCAGGTCGATCTCGGCGTCGAGGGTGACGGCCACGGCCGGGTACTCCGCGGCCGGGTCAGCGTGGCTGACCGAGCCGCCGATCGTACCCCGGTTGCGGATCTGGAAGTGGCCGATCCGCGCCGTGGCGTCGGCCAGCAGCGGGACCCGGCGCCGGACCTCCTCGCTGCGGCCGATGGCGGCCTGGATGGTCATCGCGCCGACCCGGGTGACGCCGTCGGCCGCGGCCACGTAGCGCAGCGCCGGGATCCGGTTCAGGTCGATGAGATGCTCGAACCGGCTGAGCCGCAGGGCCAGGATGGGCACCAGGCTCTGCCCGCCCGCCAGCACCTTGGCCTCGTCTCCGAACTCCGCGAGCAGAGCCAGGGCCTCGTCAAGCGTCTCGGGCGCGTGATACTCGAAAGGGGCGGCCTTCACGAGGAGACCTTCCGCAGTCATGGGCCGGAACTGCCATGATTATACATATATCGATGAATCTAGCCTCCCATACTCACCTGCAGCCGGTGCGGCCGGCCAGCAGGACGTTGCTGGCCGGCCGCAGCTGCTGGTCGTCGAAGACCCGTGCGCCGCGGATCAGCGTGCTGCTGGGGTCGGGGTCATGGCGTGCCTGCTGCCTGGTCATCGCCGGCATGGTCATCGCCGGACTGGTCATCGCCGGACTGGTCATCGCCGGCATGGTCATCGCCGGACTGGTGGTCGCCGGACTGGTCATCGTAGGACTGGTCTCCCTCGGGCTGGCCGTCGGAGGCTGGCGAGGCGGCGTCGGCCGCGCGCTGGCGGGCTTGCTGCCGGGTGCCGTAGATGAACAGCCCGGCGACGCCCAGGCCGAGGAACGGCAGGCCGACCGGGTTCTGCAGGGCGAGGAACGTGCTGGTCGTCTGGGTCAGCGCCAGAACGGCGACGGCGACGGCGTGGGCGAGGAAGGCCAGGCCGATGATGGCGGTGGCCACCGTCGAGCTCCCCGCGGCGGCGGTGCGGTCGGCGGTCTCGTTGTAGCGAGGGTTGCTGCGGCCCATCGCGCGCAAGATGACCTGGTGCAGCGGGTGGCCGACGGCGATCGAGACCAGGCAGGCGATCCCGATCAGGCCGAACAGCGCCGGGTCTTGCAGCTCCATGGCCAGGGCGTTGCCGCCCGAGACCCAGGAGACCAGCACGCCGAGGCCGAACAGGGCCACGCAGACCACGCCCAGGGCGCTCAGCTTCCGCCGCACGGCCAGAATTCCCAGGGTGTAGACGACTGGGATGGCGCCGGACAGGGCCAGGGCCATGGCGGAGCTATCGGTGTGGCGCCGGATCAGGTGGTAGGCCACCAGCGGGACGACAAAGTTGACGACCAGGCTGGCCAGGCCGGCCAGAGCCGCCCGGCCCGAAGGCTTTGGCGGTCCGGGCCGGGTGCCCTTGGCGGCCTGGGCGGCCGGGCGGCCGCCGGCGTCGTTGCGGGCGGGGGTGATGGTGGCGGCCCGGGGACCGGGCACGGCGGCGGTGGTCATCGCAGCTCTCCTTTGCGGGAGCGGGCGGTCAGGGCGCGGGCGCCGCGGACCAGGCCCATGATCAGGATCAGGGCGCCGACCGCGATGAGGATGATGCTGTCGTGCAGGACGAATACGCCGACCGCGATGAGCGCGGCGCCGAGCACGATCCGCAGCACCGGGTGGTTGATGACCGGGACATCTTTCAGCAGGGCAAACATGACGTTCTCCTTATCGGTGGCTGGCTGTTATCGGTGACTGGTGTACTGGCGTTGCGCCGGCCGCGGGCGCGACGACCTGCCGGACGGCCTGGCGAATCAAATCCGGCAGGGGGCTGTCGCTGGTCATCCAGTGCTCGATCGCGGTCCGGACCGCGGCCATGACCGCGGCCGCGAGCACGTGCGGCTGCAGATCGTGCTGCGGGTCGGCGCCGGTCCGCTCGGCGATCGCCCTGGCCAGCGGCCTTTCGGCCCGAACCAGGGTCTTGAGGGCCTCGCCCTGCAGCGCGGGCGAGGTCATCATCATCCGGATCGGCTCGATCCGCTCCCGGTCCACCCCGGCGGCGGCCTCGTACCGGGCGGCGAACACCTCGGTCAGGGAATCGGCCAGCGGCTCGCTGGTCGGCCGGTCCCGCAGGGCCTGGACGGCCTGGGTGAACCGGGCGGTGTTCAGCGAGGCGATCGCCTCTTCCTTGCTGGAGAAGTAGTTCGTGAAGGTCCGACGGGAGACGTTCATCGCGTC
>Ga0209420_1000587_pt1 | contig 18589 bp, 18 predicted proteins | sample BlaSpr_A8_OM1_O1_FD_187972 | JGI IMG/M metagenome (GOLD analysis project Ga0209420, IMG submission 187972) | Forest soil microbial communities from Thunder Bay, Ontario, Canada - Black Spruce, Ontario site 2_A8_OM1_O1 (SPAdes) (version 2) | ecosystem: Environmental > Terrestrial > Soil > Boreal... | reverse complement strand
TTCCTGCTGTCGTCGATCTTCATGAACGTGTTCGTGATCCCCTGGGGACTCGGCAACGCGGCCAGCCTGCCCGGCGCGCTGCTGGCCATACCGGTCCTGCTCGGCAAGCTCGCGCTGTGCGGGCTGGCCATCGTCATCATCGACACCTCGTTCGCCAAGCTGCGGTTCTTCCGCATCGCCGAGTTCCTCGGCGCCGCCTTCATGCTGGCCCTGGTCGGCGTGGCCACCTCGTACGTGATCGGAGCGTGAGCCGGTGCAGAGCCTGTCCGCCACCAGCGCCGCGGGCGTCCTGCTTGACCTGTCCGGGGTGCTGATCCTGCTGCTGGCCTTCGCCTGCCTGGCCTCCAAGCTGTTCAACAGGTATGTGGTCTACTACGGCGCCCAGTCGGTGGTGCTGTCGTTCGCGGCTGGGACTTCCGCGGTGGCCTTCCACAGCGCCGAGCTGTGGATCCTCGCCGCCCTCACGCTGGCGGTCAAGGGCATCGCGATCCCGGTGGCGGCGCGCAGGCTGCTGGTGACGCGGCTGGCCCTCAAGCGCGACGCGGCCATGTCGACCGGCCTGTCCACCTCGCTGATCGCCGGCGGCGCGCTGACCGCGTTCGCCTACCTGGTGACCCGGCCCGCCCTGCTGCCGCACGGCACGGTCGCGTCCGCGGTGGTCCCGCTGTCCACCGCGGTGATCCTGCTCGGATCGCTGTCGATGGTGGTGCGCCGGCATACCGTCGCGCAGCTCATCGGCTGGCTCATCGTGGAGAACGGGGTCTTCCTCGGTGCGATCACCCTGGTGGCGACGTTCCCGTTCATCGTGGAGGCCGGGATCTTCCTGGACATCGTGGCGGGGGTGCTGATCATGGTGGTGTTCGTCTCCGGCCTGACCCGTCAGCTGGCCGAGGCCAGCGCCGCCGAGCTCAGGGAACTGCGAGGATGACCGCCCTGGCCATCCTCGTGGTGCTGGGCCCGCTGGCCGGCCCGGCCGCCGCGATCGCGGGTGCTCGGGCCCGGCTGGCCGGCGCGGCCCAGGCGGTCGGGGCCGCGATCGCGCTGGGCTGCGCGCTGGCGCTGCTGGTGACGCTGGACGGCCGCGGGCCGCTGGCGGGCTGGGACGGTTTCCTGTACGTGGACTCGCTCGGCGGGTTCTTCATGATGACGGTAGCGGCGGTGACGCTGCTGGCCGCCCTGGGGTCGGCCGGGTACGTCACGGCCGAGGAAGACAGCGGCGAGCTCAGCGGGTTCCAGGTCCGGCTGTACTACACGTTCTTCGGCCTGTTCGCCTCGCTCATGCTCGCGGCGCTGGAGACCGGCAACCTGGGACTGCTGTTTGTCCTGGTGGAGGCGAGCACGCTGGCCAGCGCGGCCCTGGTCGGGATCGAGGGGCAGGCGCGATCCCTGGAGGCGGCGTGGAAGTACGTCATCATCAGCTCCCTGGGTGTCACGATCGCGTTGGCCGGCACGCTGTTCCTGTTCTACTCGGGCAGTGCCCTACATCTGGGCTCCAACCTAGGCCTGACCTGGCCGTACCTGCTCGCCCACGCGCACGCGCTGGTGCCGCAGAGCCTGCGGCTGGCGTTCCTGCTGGCCGTGGTGGGCTACGGCACCAAGGTCGGGCTGGCGCCGATGCACACCTGGCTGCCCGATGCGCATGCCGAGGCCCCGAGCCCGGCCAGCGCGATGCTGTCCGCCGCGCTGCTCAACACCGGCATGTACGCGATCATCAGGTTCCTGGTCATCGCGCAGGCCCGGCTGGGTGATACGTACCCGCGGGCGGTGCTGCTGTCCTTCGGGTTCGCCTCTATCGTGATCGGCGCGCTGTTCATGGTGCGGCGGGGGAACTTCAAGCGGCTGTTCGCCTACTCCTCGGTCGAGCATATGGGCATCATCGCGGTGGCCCTAGGTTTCGGCGGCACGCTGGGGCTGTACGGCGCGCTGCTGCAGATGCTTAACCACGCGCTGGCCAAGGCGGTGCTGTTCCTGTCCAGCGGCGACGTGGCCCTGCGCTACCGGACCAGGGAAGCGGGACAGGTCAGCGGGCTGCTGACGGCCGTGCCGGTCACCGGCGGGGCGCTGCTGCTGGCCTCGTTCGCGGTGCTCGGCTCACCGCCCTTCGGCTTGTTCCTGTCCGAACTCACCATCGTGCGGGCAGGCTTCGCCCGCGGCAGCCCGATCTTCCCTCTGCTCCTGTTGGCGTTGCTCGGGCTGGCCTTCATCGCCTTCGCCCGGACCACGGCCGGGATGGTGACGGGAGACCCGCCCCAACTGGCCAGCCCCTACCGTGACCGCGCCGAGGTGGCGGTCACGACGGTACCCCTGGTCCTCGGCCTGGCGGCGCTGCTGGTCCTCGGGCTGTGGATCCCGGCGGGCCTGGATACGGTGCTGCGGCATTCCATAGCGGTGATCGGATGACGGCCGTCCAGCCGCAGCCAGCCGGCACGTCCCAACACCTGGTGCGCCAGCTCACCGGGCTCGGCGGCCTGGAGGTCAGGGACGTCGGCGCCACCCGGGGAGCGACCACCGTCCGGCTGCTGCCCGAGACGCTGGAGGCGGCCACGCACGCCCTGGCCGGCACCGCCGGCACCCGCCTGGCCGACATGTTCGCCGACAACCATAGTGCTGACAACCACGGGGCCGACAACCACGGGGATACCCCGACCCTGCGACTGGTCTGGGCGCACGAATCCGGATACCTGGTGACCGAGACCGAGATCGAGTACGACCGCTACCCGTCGCTGTCCGATATCGCCCCGGCCGCGTTCGTCGAGGAATGCGAGATCTACGAGCAGTTCGGCCTCTGGCCCGTCACCGGCAAGCCGCTCAACCGGCTCATGCTGCCGCCGCATGCCGGGCCCGATTTTCCCAGGCTCGGCCACCGGCCCACGCATCCGCCGGAAGAAGTGCACGCGCAGCACACCGTGGAAGGCCAGGCGTTCGAGTTCCCGTTCGGGCCGGTCCGCCAGGTCGGCGTGGAGAGCCTGTACTACGGGCTGGTGACCAGCGGCGAGGAAGTCGTCGACCTGTACCTGTTCACCTGGCACAAGCATCGCGGCGTGGAATGGCGGCTGCGCGGCACGACACCACGTGAGGCCATCTTCCTGGTCGAACGGGCCGAGGGCCTCAGCGCCGTCGCGGTCGGCTGGGCCTTCGCCGCGGCGGCCGAAGCCGCCCTCGGTGCCGCGGTACCCGCGGCAACGGACCGGACCAGGGCGGTCGCGCTCGAGCTTGAGCGGCTGTACAACCATGCGGCGGCCGTGGCCGCGCTGTGCCAGGCCACCGGGCTGACCGTCGGCCAGTCCGCGGCCGAGATCGCGCTGGAACGGATGCTGCGGGTCAATGCCGCTGCCTTCGGCCACCGGTACCTGTTCGGCGTGGTCAGCCCGGGCGGAGCCAGCCGGGCCCCGGACGCCGACGCGCTGCGGCGCGACCTGCCCGGTGCCTACGGCGAACTGCGCCGGGCTGCCGACGCGCTGCTGGCCACGAACTCCTTCGTCGACCGGCTGGAGGCTACCGGCATCCTGACCGGCGAGCAGGCCCGCCGCCTGGGCCTGGTCGGACCGGTGGCGCGGGCTGCCGGGCTGCCGCTGGATGCCCGGCTGAACGCCAGCGATCCGCCGGATGCGGCCGCGGGCGGCGGTCCGTACGCCGAGCACCCGATCGGGATCGTCACCGAAGAAGGCGGCGATGCGCTCGCCCGGCTCCAGGTGATGCTGGGCGAGGCGGCCGAGTCGGTCCGGCTCATCGCCGACTTCCTCGACGCGGGCACCGCGGCGGACCGCACCCCGCTGCCCCCGGGCGGCGGGGCCGGGCTGGGCTGGGCCGAATCAGCCCGGGGTGAGGTCCTGGCCTGGGTCGCGCTAGACGAGACAGGGCGGGTCAGCCGGGCCAGGCTGCGCCCGGGGTCGGCGCGCAACTGGCGCGGCTTCGACGACGCATGCCGGTCGCAGAACGTATTTACCGACATTCCGATCATCGAGGCCAGCTTCTGGCTGACCGTGGCCGGAATGGCCCGCTGAGAAAGGAGGTGGGACGAGATGCCGCTGTGGTTCGTCCGGGGCCTGCGCCGTGGCGTGGTCACCACCCGCTACCCGGCCCGGCCTGACGGCTCGGCCGCTTCGCTGCCCACGCCGCCAGCGTTCCGGCCCCGGCAGCTGACCCGGCAGATCGCCGACCGCATCGTGGCGATCTGCCCGAGCCAGGCCCTGAGCCGCCGGGACGACGTGCTGATCTTCGATGCCGGGGCCTGTACCGCCTGCGGCAGGTGCGCCGAGGCGGCGCCGGCCGCGGTCAGCGCGAGCGGGGAGTTCGAGCTCGCGACCACGGACCGTTCGGCACTCATCAAAGAGATCCCGATCCTCGGAGCACAGCCATGATCACCGGTCAGGACGAGGCAGAAGCGGCGCGGCGGCTGCGAGAGCAGGTGGCGGCGCAGTTCGGCCGCAGCCTGCACATCCGTACGCTCGACACCGGGTCGTGCGCGGTATGCGAGCAGGAGATCCGCTTGCTCACGGCGCCCCACTACGACCTGCACCGGCTCGGCTTTTTCTTCACCCCGGCCCCGCGGCACGCGGACCTGCTGCTGGTTACCGGGCCTATGGTGCGGGCGTTCGGTGCGGCGGCGCGCAAGACCTACCAGGCCATGCCCGGGCCCAAGATCGTCGTGGCCACCGGTGCGTGCGCGCTGGGCGGCGTGTATCTACAGGACCCGTTCGTCCACGGGAACGTGGGCCAGGTCCTGCCGGTCGACGTATGGATCCCGGGCTGCCCGCCCAGCCCGCTGGCCCTGCTGCAGGGCCTCGGCGTAGCGGTCAGCCGACTAGCGGAGAAGACACCAGGCCTGACGTTTATCGCCGACCCGGACTCCCCCGGAGGCGACACGTGAACCCGCTCGACATCCTGTACGGCGCGGGCGGCGGGTGGCTGGCGGCTGCGGCGGTCGGGCTGCTCGCCGCGTCGTGGCGGCCGGGACTGCGGGCCTGCTGCGCCTTGTCCGGCCTGGCCGGCGCGGCTGCGGTCGCGGGCGGCGGCTGGTCCCTGATCTACGGCGACACCGCCGTGATGACGCCCGGCGGCGATGCGACGATCACCGGCGGCCCGGTGCAGCTGCAGATGACCAGCCTGGCGGGAGTGTTCGTGGCGCTGCTGGGCATCGTGGCGGTGGCGATCGCCTTGTACGCGCCGCGCTATCACCAACCCGGGCGCGGCACGGCGGTCTACCTGGCGGCCTACAACCTCGCGCTGCTCGCCTGCCTGGCCGTCCTGGCGGCGGGCGGCATGGTGACCTTCCTGGTCGCCTGGGAATCGATGAGCCTGGCCTGCTACCTGGTCATCCTGCGGCACCCGCGCAGCGCCGGGGCGGCTCGCGGAGCGTTCTGGTTCCTGGCCCTGTCCGAGGTCGGCTTCCTGCTGATCGTGGCCGCGTTCGTGATCCTGTCCGCCAAGACCGGCGCGACCCAGCTGGACGTGATCGCGGCCCGCGGTCACCTGGTCCCCGGCGGCTGGCGCGCCGCCGCCTACCTGCTGGCCCTGACCGGGTTCGGATTCAAGGCGGGCCTGGTGCCATTGCACGTCTGGCTGCCCGAGGCGCACCCGGTCGCCCCGGCCGACGGATCCGCGTTCCTGTCTGGCGTGGTGGTCAAGCTCGGCGTCTACGGCATCGCCCTGTTCGCGTTCCGGCTGGTTCCCGTGGGCGGCGCCTGGCCCGGCCTGCTCACAATGGGCATCGGCGCGCTGACCGCCGCGATCGGCATCCTCTACGCGCTGCGGGAACGGGACATCAAGCGGTTCCTGGCGTTCTCCACGATCGAGAACACCGGGATCATCGTGACCGCGTTCGGTGCCGCGATGATCTTCCACGCCTACCGGCAGCCGGCCCTCAGCGCCCTGCTGATCGTGGCCGGGATTTACCACGTGGCCAACCACGGCTGCTACAAGACGCTGCTGTTCCTTGAGGCCGGAGTGGTCGAGCACACGACCGGGACGAGGGATATGGACCGGCTCGGCGGTCTCATCCACCGCCTGCCGCGCAGCGCGGTGCTCGCCTTCACCGGCACGCTCGGGATCGCCGCGCTGCCGCCGCTGAACGGGTTCGTCAGCGAATGGCTGATCTTCCAGGGCCTGTTCCAGGGCTTCCGCACCGGCAGCCACCTGATCGCCATCCTGATCGTGCTCGCCGCCGCGATGCTGGGGCTCACCGGCGGCCTGGCCGTGTACGCGTTCGTGCGGGGCTTCGGCATCCCGTTCCTCGGCATGCCCAGGACCCGGCAGGCTGCCGACGCCAGCGAAGCCGGGCAGCCGGTGGCCGGGCCGGCGCTGCTCGGCGTGGCCTGCGTGGCCCTAGCGGTCGGCGCCCCGGTCATGCTCGCGGCGCTGTCCCGGGCCGCGCGGACCGTCACTGGCACGAACCTCGGGCCGTTGCTGCTGCCCGGCAAGCTCACCGTCATTCCGGCGCACACCGATTTCTCCGCGTTCTCCCCCACCTACCTGGCCGTGTTCCTCGTCGCCGCGTGCGCGGTGCCGCTGCTGGTCTTCCTGGCCGGGCGGCCGCGTGCGGCCAGCGTCTCGGTACCGGTCTGGGATGGTGGCATCGTCAGCTTCCGGCCCCGGATGCAGTACTCGGCCATGACCTTCTCCGCTCCCACCCGGGTGACCTTCGATGCCTTGTATCGGCCCTCTATTTCGGTCCGCCGGGCTTCTGTCGATGACCCGGCCGGGCGATCCGGCCCGGTGCACTACGAGGCCCAGGTGACGCCGGTGTTCGAGCGGTACCTGTACCGGCCGGTGATCCGCGCCGTCGAGTGGCTGGCGGACATGATCCGACCGCTGCAGTCGGGTGACGTGAACCTGTACCTGCTGTACGTGTTCGCGGTGATCCTGCTGGCCTACCTGCTCGGCGCGGTATGAGGAGGCCAGACGGTGACGGCAACAGATGCGGCAAGGCCCGGCGGCCTGACCTGGCTCGTCCTGGCCTACCGGCTGCCGGCCACACCGGGACTGAAGACAGTGATACGGCGGCGGTTCACCGGCATGGGCGCGGTTTACCCGGCCAAGGCAGTCGCGGCCATGCCGGCATCCCCCGCCGCGGAACGGGGCCTCCGGCGGCTGCGCAGCATGATCAGCGAGGCGGGGGGCTCGGCGCAGCTGCTGCGGGCCGAGGTGATCGACGGCGAACGGGACCTGATCGCGACCTTCAACACGGCCCGGGAGCAGGAATACCGGCAGATCATCACCGGTTGCGACGAATTCATGGCCGGGATCGAGGCCATGATGGCGGCTGGCGAGTTCCGTTACCCGGACCTCGGACAGCGGGATGCCGAGTTGAAACGGCTGGTCATGGCCAATGATGTCATCCGGACGCGGGACACCCTCGGCGCAGCCGAGGGTGCATCAGCCTTCGCCAGCCTGGCCAGGTGCCGGACTGCCCTCGATAGCTTTGCTAAGCGCGTCTACCAGACCGACGCGTCTCGGTCACCAGGCGCTGAACGCCCGAGCGGCGCTCGTCCCCGCTAGCAGACGGTGTGCCAGCCGGTGCACGCTGCTGTGCCTCCGCCGCGGTTGCTGACCAGCGCGACGGTGATCATCGCCACAGTTATCACCAGCCACAGGAGCATCACGCCCCATTGGGCGTCGATAAGCCCGAGCGAGGGCCGCGAGCACGCGCAAGCGCCGGCGCCGGTGCCGGCCCGGCCGCGCTGGCGCGGCTTCCGCTGTGAACAGGGGATCGTCCGGCGCCGATTGGCCGCGATCTTCTCCTGGGCCGGCATGTCCTCGCTGGAGACCAGCCGGGTGAACGTGCCGAGCAGCGTGGCCAGCCGGGGGTCAGAACGAGCCAGCCCTTCCTTGATCGTGTCCAGGGCTTGCCGCTCCCAACTACTGAGGCTCATCGCCGGTCCCCCATCGCATAACCGTCATACCGATCCACCGTCGTACTGGTCCGCGGAGGCGTCAGGAACGGACCCGGTCCAGCCTCAGACGCGGCAGCATCAATGACGCCGTTACCAGATAGAGACCATCAGCCCAGCAGGTGATACCGGGCGTTACGCGAGCCTCATCGCGTATGCCCGAACATATCAAGCCGGGACTGGTTTGGGGGTGCCGTACGTTCTGTTAGCGGAATCTCACGGAAAGGAATCTTGCCCAGACTCAGCAGGGCGGCACGGACCGGAAGGTCCTGGCTCCCTGCCCGGTCAGCGGGCCCTGGACGCCGCCCATCGATATCCCGTCGTCCTGCCGGTACAGCAGGATCCACACGTCGGGCGCCGTCGGGCTGATGTCGAGGTTGGGCGCCACGATGGTGAGGTAGCCGTGCTGATCCGCCGTGCCGTCGGCTACGTCGGAGGCGGTGACGTACTGGCCGCCGCAGGTATCCTCGAGCAGCCCGTAGCGCATCCCCGGATGAATGTCGCGGCCGTAGACGAACAACCAGGTCTGCGGGGCCGAGCCGGGCGAGGGGCGGACGGCCAGCACGACGACGGAGAACGAGTTCTGGGCAGCACCGGGCAGCGCGTAGACGGCCGTGGCGGAGATGGTCGGCCGCGCCACGACCGCCGGGCCGGAAGGAACGGCGGTGCGCGCCGCCTTGGACGCGGTGGCGGCGGGCTCGTGCGGGGTCCCCATCCGGGTCAGGCCCAGGGATACGCCCAGGCTGATCAGCAGCGCTCCGGCCAGGAGGATAGCGATCCAGCCGCGGCGGCTCGGCCTGCGCAGGCCGGGCCCGGGGCGGCCCGGCCCGCTGGGGCCCGACCCGCTAGGGCCCGACCCGCTAGGGCTTGACCCGCGCCACCGGTCGCTGAGCCGCCGCTCGTCGCTGATCCGCGGCTCGGAGCCAGAGGATACGATGTCCGGCTGCTCGTCCAAGTTCTCACCGTCCGCCGTCACCAAGGCGGATACCCAGCCCAGACCGGCCCAAGCCCGCTCGTTTCTGCATTACTTCCACCAGTCTCACTCATGACGCCATGGTGAGCCAATGATGAACGGATACCGAACCAGGGCAGTGCCGGGCGGGCAGCGCGGCAGTGGTCAGGTGGCGGGCCGGGGAGCGGCCGGCTGTCCCATTTTGCTGATGCGGTGGATCCGGGCCAGGATCAGCGTGCTGGCGATGACGCCGGTGACGCCCAGGGTGATCAGGCGCGGGTCGGATTTGTACAGGCCGAAGACCAGCCAGCAGGACAGCTCGCCCAAGACGAGCAGCCAGGTCCCTGACGAGATGCCGGTCGGGCGGGCGGTCCGGTAGGCGGTCCAGAGGGACGGCGCGACCTGCACGAAGAACGCCGCGGTGAGCAGTGTCCCGAGGCCGTCCCGGCCGACCACGGGATAGGCCGCAACCAGCAGCACCGCCCACGCGCCGATCAGCACCGAGGGCCGCAGCGTGGCCTGGCCCTGGCGGATGAGCACGACGGCGAGCATGCCGGCCAGGAAGGTCGCCGAGGTAGCCGGGACCAGCGCGGTCCAGTAGCGCTCGAGCGCGAAGTAGGCGATCCAGGCCCCGTTATTGATGCTGGTCAGGATGGCCCAGGACCAGGAGACGCCCGCGGTGTCACGGGTAGCGCGGAGCTTGAGGATCTGCGGGAGGAACTGCGGGATGGCAAAGGCGGTGGCAACGATCGAGGTGCAGTCGAGCAGGTTGATCGTCACCGGCCGTTCCCCTTTCTCATCTCGAGAGCAAAATTACGCTAGTTTTGGCAAAATTTTCTTGCAGATTTATGCCGTAATCGTGGATTCACTGCAATCATCATTGCTGTGGACGCAGTTGACCGGAAGATAATTGCCGAGCTGCAGGCCGAGGGGCGGATGACCGTCACCGAACTGGCCGAACGGGTCTCGCTCAGCGTGGCCCCCTGCCACCGCCGGCTCCGCGAACTCGAGCGCACCAAGGCAATCCGCGGTTACCGGGCCATCGTCGATCCCGCCGCGATCGGTCTCGGCTTCGAGGTCCTGATCCAGGTCACCATGGACCGCGAAGACGCGACGACCATCACCCGGTTCGAGAGCGGCCTCGCTGGCATTCCGGAGGTGCGCCACGCGGAACGGCTGTTCGGCGATCCGGACTACCTGGTCCGGGTGGCCACTCCCGACCTGGCCTCCTACCAGGTCCTGCGCGACGAGAAGCTGGCCGCGCTGCCGGGCGTGCAGCGGCTCACCTCAACGATCGTGATGAAAAGCGTCGTCGAAGACCGGCCCTTCCCGATCTCGTCGCCCGCTGTTCCTAGGGCGGCGGATCGCTAGCGTCGCCGGGTCGCACGAGCCCTGTTTCATACGCCAATACGACCGCTTGGGCTCGGTCAGCCAGGCCGAGCTTGGTCAGTATGTGAGCAACGTGGGTCTTGACGGTGGTCTCTGCGATGAACAGGGCACTGCCGATCGCGCTGTTGGGCTGGCCCTGGCCGACCAGGCGAAGGACCTGGAGTTCGCGCGAGGTCAAGCAGGCGAGCTGAGCCGGTGTCTGGCCAGGAGCGGGCTGGCGGCAGAACCGCTCGATGAGCCGACGGGTGATGGCCGGGGCGAGCAATGTGTCGCCGGCGACCGCCGTGCGGATGGCGTCTGCAAGCTGGCCCCGGCGCACGTCCTTGAGTAGGAATCCGCTCGCCCCAGCCTTCATCGCCCGATAGACGAATACGTCGCTGTCGAAAACCATTAGCACGATGACCCGAGGCGGATCAGGTCCGCGGATAAGCCAGTCGCGGATGGCGGCCCACCAGGTCAGGCGCATATTCAAGGCTAACGCTGGCGGGTGTTCACGGGAATCGTCCTGCGGACGAGCGGCCTACGCCGAGGGACGAGACCTGGCGCCCCGGATCGCCCCGCAGTCGGCGCGGTTCCGCATCAGGCTGAAGACGCGCCGCCTGTCCCGCACCTAGCGTCGGGCCCGTCGTGTTGCTTCTCCTCACTGGAGGCTCGTAATGTCCTCGTCCGCATCGGCGCATCGCGCCGCCGGGGCCGCAGCCGCGCTGATGGCCGTCTTCCCGGTGACGGTTGTCGTCCTCAACCTGGTTCAACTCGGCCACTACAACCTGGCCTCGGATGCCATCAGCCTGCTCGCCCTGGGCCGGGGCGGACTGGCCCTCAACGTGGCCTTCATCGCCGCCGGTGCCGCCGCCCTCACCGCAGCGTGGGTGCTACGCCGCAGCGTGGCCCGGGCCGTGGCCGGGCCACTGCTGATCGCCTTCTTCGGCTGTACCACTGTTGTCTCCGGCCTGGTCGACGCGGCGCCGGACAATGCTCCCGCTACCACGGCCAACGACGTACATCAGCTCGCCGGCGTGCTGGGATTCCTCGCCGTGATCGCGGCGATGTTCGTGTTCGCACGCCGATTCCGCAAAGATCACGATTGGAGTCCCTACGCGAAGCCCACGCTGATCTGGGCGATCGTGGCGGCCGTGACCTTCGTCTGCATCCCGCTCGCCCCGGATGCCCTGTTCGGCGTGGCCCAACGCGCTCACATTGCCACCTGGCTGAGCTGGATCATCGTGACCATGCTCCGGGCCAGGTCGCTAGCTGCCCGGCACGCCGCAGCCGAGCCCGCAGTCGTAGGCACCACCGTCGGCGAGGAAGCGAGCCTGAATGTGGTCGGGGAGGCGTGATCCTGGTCACCGGACCTGGACCTCCCGCTCGCGTGATCTGAGCGGGAGGTTCAGACCGGGTACTGGGTGGGTGTGGTGGTGTAGCTGCGGCCGGTCGGGGCGTGCCAGACCAGGACACCTGGTTCGGGCTGCTCGAGGCGCCACCCCTCCGCCTGCTTGCACCGGTGGTGGTGCCGGCACAACGGGGCGAGGTCGCACTCGCAGGTCAACCCGCCTTTGTCCCACGCGAGCGTATGATCCAGGTCGCATCTCGCGGCCGGTCGCCCGCATCCGGGCGCGGTGCATCGCGCGTTCCGGACCCGGATCAGGTGCTGGAGGCTCGGGCTCGGTTTGTACCGGGTCTCGGCGTGGGCGTGGTCGCAGTGGCCGCGGGCGATGGTGGTCATCCGCACCTTGAGAACGTCCGGGGGCGGGTCGGGTCCCGGGCCGGTGCCGGTGGTGGTGAGGTTGATGAGGCCGGCGGGCGGCGGGTGGCGGCCGTGCGCGCAGCCGTGGGCGGCGGCGGTGCCGTCGGGGTGCAGCCCGGTGACGCACCAGCGGGTGCGGGGGTCGCGGGCGGCGGCGGCGATCAGGTCGCGGGCGTCGTCGGCGCTGACCAGGCCGAACCCGGCCACGTCGGCCGGGGTTTCGGACCGGCGCTGCAGCGCCGACCAGGGGATGGTGATGTTGACCAGCGCGGCCAGGCTGGGACCGCCGTCCCGGCCCGCCTTGCGGCCGCCGCCAGTCCCGCTAGTGGGGCCTGGATCGGCCGGGCCGTCGTCACCGGGGCCGTCGCTGCCGGGGCCGTCGCTGCCAGGTTCGTTCGAGCCGCTGCCGTCTGAGTCGCTGCCGTCCGAGCAGCTGCCGGGTCCGTCCGCGTGTCCGCCGCCGTCAGTAGGGTCGCCGGGCTGGCTGTCCTCGCCCGGCTCCGCCGCACCCTCTCGGCTGTCGCGCTCTTGCAGCAGATCCAAGAACGCCCGGACCCGCAGCTCATCCAGCGTGCCGGGCACCCCGGCGGCGCGCAGGTCCAGGGCCCGCTGCTCCACATGCTGCCACGAGGCGAGCGCCTCATCGGCGGCCAGCTCCCGGGCGATCAGCCCGGCGTTGCCGGAGTCCTCCCGGAACTTGCGGACCTGCGTCTCCCCCCTGGCGGCCTGCTGCCGCTTCTTCGCCGCCTCCGGATCCAGGTCTAGCACCAGCCGGTGCGCGGCGTACCGGAGCTTGCCCCAGGTCATCGTGCCGGCCATGCCGGCCAGGATCTCATCGGCCTTGGCCGCGTCCGCCGGGGACAGGATCCGGGTCTCGTCCTCGATGATCCGCAGGTCCACCGGGTGCAGCTTCCCGGCGCGCAGCGCCGCGAAGCACCGCGGCAGCCGGTCCGCGACGGTACAGGCGTAGTCCATCTGCCCGGCCGCCGACTGCCAGGTCAGGTTCAGCTCATCAGCCAGCTCATCGGCGGCGAACTCGTGCCGGCCGCCCTTACCGGCGTGCCGCCGGGTGAACTCCCCGATCGCCGCCATCGTGAACCACGCCGACCACGACTCCATCCGCCGCCCGGCGTTAATGATCCCGACCAACTGGTCTTCGGACAGGCCCGGGAAACCCGAACCGCCCTCGCCGGAGATGGCATCCATGATCGTAGCCATCAGCGCCCCGGGTTCCATGTCCTTGGCCGGGCCATCATGGGCGAACTGGTCCGGGTCGAAGTGTCCGGCCGGCAAGCTGAGGAACAGGCCCTGCTGCCCCGGCCCGTCCTCATCCTCGGGCGGCACGGAGTCATCAGGCTCCTCGCCGTCGTCTGGGCTGGGGAACGGGTCCTGGTGCATGAGCCACCGTCCGTCCTGAAGACATGTTCTACGAACAGTTTATCATGCTACAAACAGTAGCACATCATCTTACGAACGTATTTACGAAATAAGGTCGAAGTCGTAGAGAGATTGAACCTTTTCATCCTCCGATTTCGCGGGTCTTTAGGACGTGGATGGCCTTGGCGAGCTGCCCGGCGCGCCAGGGACAGCAGCGAAGCTTGCGCATTCCGGTGGTGTATCCAGGGTCGGGCGGGACAACGGCAGCGCGGCAGGCTGGAAAAGCATCGGAGCCCCTCGGCAGTTGATACGGATCTTGGTCGATCGCGTCATCCATCAGGGGCTTCTCTTTCCCCGGCGGCACGCCGCCAAGTGATCAGACCGTGACGAAATGTCACAACGAGGATGAAGCCGCTCAGTGACGGTATTCGTGGCTGGCAAACGGAATTCCGGGATGGGTGGCATCACCCATCTGAAGCCGGGTGGTGGCCCGCTGCCGCCAGGACCGGCATCTCCCTAGCGTTTTATCCATGAAGAACACTCGCTTCGCAACCGCGGCCGCCCTCGCGGGGGTACTCACGCTCGTGGGCTGCGCGGCAGCGACGGCCTCTGCCACGGCCGCCACCTCGGGAACCGCCAAGGCGGGTGCGGGCAACCCCGCTTCCCTGCCGGGCCTGACTTATCTCACTGCTTACAGCATCAACACTGACAACCCCATCTTGACGTCCGTCGTCTCCGGCGCCATCGGCGACTACGGGCCCGCCGAGGAGGTCTCACCCGGCAGCACCGGCGTCTCCGCGCACGGCAGTGAGCTTGAGCTGAAGCTGACGCGCGGCACGTTCCGGCTCAACGTCGCCGCCATTGACAAGAAGTTCATCGCGGGCACGAGCCACGAGCCAGTCTTTCCGCGCTCGTGCTCGACCTACGTGAGCGTCAGCGGCGCCGTCCCGATCGTGCCCGGATCGGGGACCGGCACTTACCAGGAGATAGCTGGCGCCTTCGCCATGACCCTGACGCTGAATGAGGTTCATGACAGCCCGTGCACCACGTCGGTGAGCATCCTCCGCCAGGTCATTGTGCTGTCCGGCGCGGGAAAGATCACCAAGCGCTGACCTCGCGGTCCCCGGCTCCACGCGTGGCCGTTTACCGGAACGCTAACCGGACACCCCGGTGCCGCCTTCCCATTGGCCGGCTTGCCAGCTCACCACCTGACCTGCCGATGGCCTGCAACTGCATCACGTACCGGATGAACCCTCGATTCTCCGCGACCTGGCCGTAGAGCCGCCGGGCGGTGTAGCTGCTGGCCTGAGCGTGCCAATGAACCCTTTCCCGCCCTTGCCTATGCCCGGCGAACCTGCAATACGTAGATGGCCTTGGCGAGCTGACCGACGCGCCAGGGACAGCAGTGGGGCTTGCGCTGGATCTTCCAGGTCTTGAGCTGGACCTTCGCGTTTCCCCCGGGTGCGCAGAGTGATCAGACCGTGACAAACTCGCACAATCAGGATGAAATCGGCTCATTCGGTCCGCGGGCTCGCTACGGAACGAGGTCGCGGCTCGCCGCGACTATCGTGATGAAGCGCGTCATCGATGACCGGCCCTTCCCGATGGTGCCGGGTGCCGCAAGTCGTAATGTCGTCAAACCCGCGCGGTGTCCTTGCGGAATCGCCAGATCGCAGCGCCGACAAAGATTGCCAGCCAGGCCACGGCATTGACGGCCCAGGTCCAGTCCACGCCCGCGCCGAGCAACGGTGCGTGCACTAGCTGGTTAAGCCCGTACTCCGGAGTCCACTTGGCGACCGCCTGCACCCCGCCAGGCAGCTGGCTGATCGGGATGAACAGGCCGCCTGCGAAGCCCAGTAGCGTCAGGATCAGGCTTAGCAGCTGCGTGACGTTTTCGGCCGGCGGCGAGCCGGGTAGCGAGGAACTTGCAGCCCACCTCGGGGATACCCTGGTCCGGCTGATGCCCGCCGCCATACGCGTCGAGCTGGGCATCGTGATCGAGGCTTGGCTGTGGCCTGTCGGCCATCCGGACTACCTGGTCCGGGTGGGCGCTCCCGACCTGGCCGCCTACCAGCTTCTGCCCGACGAGAAGCTCGCCACCCTGCCGGGCGTGCAGCGGCTCACCTCGACGATCGTGATGAAGCGCGTCGTCGGCGACCGGGCCGTCCCCATAGTGCCGGGTGCCGCGGGTCGTTAGGCCGGGTAGCGGGTGCGTGTCGTCGTATAACTGCGGCCGGCGGGGTGTGCCAGACCAGGACGCCGGAGCACGTCATGCCGGGCTGGCTGGGTGGCGTTCCGACTGCTTCAACGTCAGCGGGATGGCGGTGCTGAGGAGGGTGAAGGCCTGCCGCTGGGTGCTGGTCGGCTCGGTGAGCATCGGGATGGTGGCCTGTGTTCCGGCGTACCGGACATGGTGCGGGTCAGGGTGGCCAGGTGCTCTAGCCCGGGCTTACTGGCGCGGGGTCACGAAGAGTTCGTATCCCCTGGGCGTGAGGGTCCGGCGGGCATCGGGCCGGACCTGACCGCGCAGGGACAGCTGGGTGTGGCGCAGCAGCACTGCGAGGATCGTTGTCATCTCGGCATGCGCGAACCGGGCACCGAGGCACCAGCGCGGTCCGCCGCCAAACGGGACATAGCTCCCCGGCGGCGGTGTCAGGTCTTTCCAGCGCCTGACGTCGAAAATTTCCGGCGCGTTGCAGCCCGCGACGCGATGGATGACCCAGAACGGGAGCAGCACCCGGAACCCAGCCGGTATCCGCCAGGACCCGCACGTGGCTTCTTCCTCGGTCACCCGGTCAGCGATCCAGCTGGGCGGCCACACCCGGAGGGTCTCATCGACTAGCCAGCCGAGGACGGCCGGTATAGGGCCTGATCCGTCCCAGCTAAGCGCCGCGGCAGCGGCAAGCTCCTGCTGATCGGGGTTCCGGGCCAGTTCGACCAGCGCCCAGGACAGTGCCGCCGCGGGGACTCCGTGCGCGGCCAGGTGCATGGAGACGAGCAGGCTGACGGCGGACTGCTCGTCCAGCTGGCGGCTCCCGAGTACGTCGGCGAGCCCGCCTGCGCCCGCGCCGGTCAGTGACGCGTGCAGCTGCGCCCGCAGCATATTCAGCCGCCTGCGGGCTCGCCACTCTCGTGGCTGTACCAGCCGCAAGTAACCAGGAAACTCAAACGGGCTGGCGAAGATCGGGAAGAGCGCGTCCAGCATTTCCTGCGCCGCCGCGGGCACGCCGTCCGCGTTCCGGGAACCGAAGCAGAACCGGGCAATTGACGCCGACGTCAGCCGCTCAAGTGTTGCCGTCACGTCAGGAGTCGTGCGCTGCCGCAGCAGATCATCGGTCAGCAGTTCGGCTCGGCCCGCCAGCCAGGTCTGATGGCCGGCCAGCATCGCTGGGGTCATCGCGGCGAGCGCAGCCCTTCTCCTCGCCCGCCACTCGGCCAGTTCCGGGGAGCCTGGCCGGTGCACGGACTTCCTCAGCAGGAAGTTCCGGTCGTTGAGGAACAGACGATCCGTCTGCCGGAGAACGTCATTGACCTCGCCGGTTCCGGTCACCATGATCAGCCCAGACCAGAGCCGGACCACCGGACCGAGCTGGCGAGCCGTGCGCAGCAAGAACCCCAGCCGGTCCGCGTTATAGGCGACCATGGCGGCGGCCGGATCTCGGGCTAGCGCGGGGATGTCGCTAGCGGCCCGCATCAGATCGTCGGGTGGGCGCCCGGGATGGCCGGACGCCCACGCCGAGCGTCATGTCCAGTGATATGGCAGCGGGCGCGCCTTGACGCCTGCCCAGCGGGCGACCGTGTAGAAAACACGCTTAGCCATCTGTCCTCCTAAGGCCTGCTGCGCTCCCTCGTCCGGTACAAGCGAACCTCCGTGAAGGTGTGAAGTCAAGATGTCGCGCATCGCTCGCAGGGGCGAGAAAAATACCAGCAGGCCGGCCGCCCAGCAACCGCAGAAGCCAATCCACAGGGTCGCGCGCACGCCGATCACCGAACCGAACAGACCGCCCAGGACGGCGCCGAGCGGAAGCGTACCCCAGACGATCCAGCGGACCGTGGCGTTGATCCTGCCGAGCAGGTCAGGCGGGCAGACCGACTGCCGGTAGCTGATCTGCGAAACGTTGTAGAGCACGCTGGAGAAGTAGACCGCCGCCTGACCGACGACCACCAGGGCGATCCGCCAGCCGGGCTCGGCGAGCGGGACCAGCAGATCGGGTACGCCGAACACTAGCAGCGAGAACCAGATAATGCGGGCCGAGCCAATCAGCCGCGTCAGCTTCCCGGATAGCATCCCCGCGGCCACGCCCGCCAGCGCGGCCAGCGCGGTGAGCAGACCGGTGGCGGCCAGGCTGATGTGCAGCAGCCGCACCAGGAAGATGATTCTTACCGCGCTGGTCATCGCCGCGAACAGGTTCACGGTTGCGGTGCAGGCGACAATCTGGCGCAGGATCGGGTCCCGCGAGACGAACCGGAGGCCTTCGGCCAACTCGGTCCGAAGCCGGGTGCGGTCGGCGGGGCGGGCGGTCGCGGGCTGCTCGCGAGTGCGGATCAGCAGCAAGCTGCCGACTGACGCGGCGTAGGAAATCGCGTCCGCGCTCAACGCGCCGGCAACGCCGAGCAGGCCGACTAGGGCGCCGCCCAGCCCCGGGCCAGCAACCTGGGCGAAGGATTGCGACGTGCCAAGCTTGCCGTTGCCGTCGTACAGCTGCTGTCGGCCGATCAGGACGGGTAGGTAGCTCTGGTAGGCGACGTCGAAGAACACCGTGCAGATGCCAACGGCTAGCGCCACGGCGTACAGCTGGCCAAGCGTGAGCACGCCCGCCCGGGCCGCCAGCGGGACCGACGCGATGATCGCTAGGCGCGCAGCGTCGCACCAGAGCATGATGCCGCGTTTGCGGCGCCGGTCCACCAGGACCCCGGCCGGCAGCGCGATGACCAGGAAGGCAGCCGTGGTAGCCGCGTTGAGCAGCCCGATCTGGAATGGCGACGCCTGTAGCAGCGCAACCGCTGTCAGCGGCAGGGCAAGCATCGTCACCGCCGAGCCAAGTTCGCTGATTGTCTGGCCGCACCACAACAGCATGAAGTCCCGCTGACGCCACAGCGAGGTCATGTGACGCCGAGGGGGAGCGAGAAACCTGTCCATCGGTCGAGGACCTCGAAGCCGAGCGCGCGGTTGATCGCGTTCATATGGACGTTGCTGTCGGCGGTCCAGGTGATGAGGAGCCTGAGGTCCGGCTCGCG
>Ga0209420_1000586_pt1 | contig 18616 bp, 15 predicted proteins | sample BlaSpr_A8_OM1_O1_FD_187972 | JGI IMG/M metagenome (GOLD analysis project Ga0209420, IMG submission 187972) | Forest soil microbial communities from Thunder Bay, Ontario, Canada - Black Spruce, Ontario site 2_A8_OM1_O1 (SPAdes) (version 2) | ecosystem: Environmental > Terrestrial > Soil > Boreal... | reverse complement strand
CCGACAGGCAGGGACTCCTGCCAGTTTTTCCAATCGCGGTTTTCTAGTTGCACGGAAATAGGCGAGCCAATCGTCACGCCCTGACGAACGCCAGAGAGGATGTGAGCCGTATCCCGCTCAATCTTCATGCGCCCGCCGCGACCATAGCCTTGCTGCCGGCGCCAGAGTTCGCGGTCGAGGAAAGCCTGGCCCACTTTGAGCCCGGCGGGCAGGCCCGAGAGGAAAGCGACCAGAGCTTCGCCGTGAGATTCTCCGGCAGTGAAGTAGCGCAGCATAAGTGCTCGATTTTACCTGATGAGGCGTCCCCAGGGAGTTTCCCAATGGAGAAAGAGCATTCCGGAGGGGCAAGAAAGGCACTCTTTGCAGATTTCATAGGCACAATAGCGCAAATGATTGCTACAATGACCCACATTCATATTGTGTGTAGTTTGGGTTCCGCCCTGCCGTCCGCGTCATTTTGCAAACTCTCTGGCCAAACAAAGGAGAACTGTGTGCCCCCACGCACAGATTCAAACGAAGTGATTTTTCTTAGCAAGAAGATCCGCTGTCTTCTCGCGCACGACCATGTTCTATTGCGGCAGGGTCTTCGGCGTTTATTGGAAGACGAGCCTGACATTGACGTGGTGAGCGAAGCCGGCAACGCTGCGGAGTGCCTGCGCAAAGTCTACGAGCTCCACCCGGATGTGCTGGTCGCGGATACCGGGACGTTTGGGCTGCCTGCAGCGGAAGCAGAGCTTCTTGTCGCGAGGGAATCTCCCCGCACCAAAATAGTGTTTTTGAGCATGCAGGACCGGGACAACTCGCCGTTTGCCAGCCTGCAGGCTGCCACGGGCGGCTGCGCCGTGCGGCAGACTTCCGCGCAAGAGCTGGCGGAGATGGTGCGGAATTCGCACGGCGATCGAACGAAGTCTCCGGATCAACATTTTCGACCCGATCTGCAGCGCCCCACCGAAACGCTGTTTCGACCGGAACGCGCTCTCACCACCCGCGAACGGGAGGTGCTGAAGCTGCTGGCGGAAGGAAAGACGGTGCGCGCGGCGGCCACAGTTCTGGGGCTAAGCAGCAAGACCGTGGACGCACATAAGTTCAATTTGATGCGCAAGCTCGGAATCCACAATAAAGCTGAGCTGGTCATGTGGGCGATTCAGAAGAGAGTGGTCAAGATTCCGGCCAACTTCTAGACAATCCCTGGAGCGTGAGTAACCAAGACACTTTGTCATCCCGAGCGCAAGCGAGGGACCTTGGTTCTTGCCTGCGCAATCATTGTTGCCGCCGCCAGCAAGTACCAAGATCCCTCGCTGCGCTCGGGATGACAACCGGGACTGGAAAGACTCATGATTGGGCGCAAGCGGCTGCAAGTTCTGCGAGGCTGGAAATTTGCAAGTCTGGATGTGCGTTGACTGCCTTGACAGCGCCCACTCCGGCTCGCGCCGATGGGCGGTTGACCCAGACCGCGGCCAGTCCGAGCGACTGGGCTGGCAGCACGTCATGGTAAAGGCTCTGGCCTACATGCAGGATGCGGTCGGCGGGGACACGGACGCGGCTCAGCGCGAGTTCGAAGATTTTCAATGACGGCTTGTAGGCTCCTGCCTGTTGGGCTGTGATGATTTGATGAAATTCCACTGCAAGTTGCGGCTTGGTGGCAGCAAAGAGATCGTCGTCCACGTTGGAAATAACAGCCAATCGAAAGCGGCCGTGGAGCTCGCGGAGTGCGGTTACAGTGTCAGGCCACGGCTTCCATTCTTTCAGTGACTCAGCCAGCGAGCGGGCTTCCTCGTCAGTGGGCGCGAATCCGAGTTTTCCTCCGAACCGCCGCACCACGGACTGAAGAACCTCGCGGTAGCGGCGATACTCCCCCTGCTCGGCGCGGGCTTCGAAATCGCCGTAGAGCCGCAGGATGGTCGCGTCGTCTGTGTCCTTCCCGTGAGCGGCGAGGAGGCGGTGCAGGCAGCGGAGAATCCCTTCTTCCCAGTTGATGAGAGTACCGTAACAATCGAAGGTGAGAAGTTCGAATCGGCTGAAATCGAGCATGGCGCTAACCTACTTTTCTCGCGAAAGCTAAGGCTTAAAGCCGGGTAGCGTCGGGGTTTCTTCGCTGGACTCGCGGGCGTATTCCGCTTCACGTTCCGCCTCAGCGGCAGAAGAAGGATCATCTGGAGGAGCGGGAGCTTTCGGAGCGAGAAACTTGGCGCTGTTCAGCAGAGGGCGTCCAAGTGAAGCGTTGTAGCTGGTCCAAGGGTTCTCGAGATCTGCCTCGCGCTCGAATTGTGCACGCATGGCCTCCATCTTGGAATCCAGATCGTCCATGTAATGGAGCAGGAGCGCCTCGGGAAACATGGGCAGCTTCGGTGAGCCGAATTCGTACTCGCCATGGTGGCTGATAATGAGGTGCTCGAGCAGAGTCTTAAGCTCGACGGGAAAGTCCGGGACCAGCGCGAGTTTCGCCTGCAACATCTCAAGTTCGATGACCATGTGGCCGAGCAACTGGCCGCGCGTAGTGTAGGAAAACGAGCGATTGTAGGCAAGTTCGTGAATCTTGCCGATGTCGTGGAGAAATGCGCCGGTGAGCAGCAAATCGCGATTCACCAGAGGATAGTTTCTGCAGACCAGGTCGCAGGAGCGAAACAGCGAGACCACGTGGTCGAGCAGGCCGCCGATGTAGGCATGGTGCAGCGTCTTGGCGGCGGGAGCATTGCGATAAGCCGCCGCGATCTCCGGGTCGGACATGAAGGCCTGCACCAGAGACTTGAGATAGGGATTCTGAAAAGACGCGACGAAGCCGGTTACAGTTTGCCAGAGTTCGTCAATATTTTTCGTGGTCTTGGGAAGATACTCCGAGAATTCGATTTCCGATTCGCCCAGCTTGCGCAGCTTATGGATAGTGAGCTGGAAGCGGTTCTTATATTTGTTGACCAGGCCTTTGATCTTGAGGAAGTCATCCTGCTCGAACGCGTTAAGCACTTCCTCCACGTTGTCCCACATCTTGGCTTCGAGTTGCCCGCTGCGGTCGCCGAGGGTTAGAGCGAGATAGGGTTCTCCCGTCTTCTTGGGCTTGATCTGCTTTGTGACCACGACGAAGTTGGAAGTGATGATCTTGTTTTCGTGGCGGGCGCACTCGCTGATGTAGAACTCTTTCATTCTCTTCATCAGTGTAAATCAGAAAGCGTAAGGATGGCGCAAGGTGAGGTCGAACACCTTTATCACAGCTCTAAAAACCGGCAGACCGCTAAAGAATACCGAGCTTCTTTTTCTTCTTAAGCTTCTTGCTGTCGGTCGTCTTGGCAGTGGCGGTTTCAATGGGTCCGGTCTGGTTCGGGCTGGCGCCGGAATCGACGTAACCGGGCATGTAGTAGATGTAGGCATCTTCGCGCAACTTGGTCAAATACGCGCGCAGGGCGGGCTGCAGCTTCTGCATATAAAGCGCGTCCTGGAGTTTGGGTTCGACATCTTTCATCGACGGAATGCCGGCCATCTGGTGGTCGGTAACTTTCAAGATGACGTAGCCCTGCTTGGTGCGGATCACCTCGGTGACGTCGCCGGACTTCATCGCGAACGTCCTGTCTTCAAGCTCTTTGGCGAGAGTGCCGCGCTTGAACGCTCCGAGATCTCCGCCTTGCGCCGCCGAAGGACCGTCGGAAAACTTCTTTGCAACGTCTTCAAAACTCGCTCCGGCGCGAATCTGTTTGAGTACATCATTGGCCTTGGCCTCGGCCGCCGCCAAAGCCGCAGTATCCGCAGCCCGCTTGGCGGAGTCGCTGGCGGCGTCTTGCGTCTTTGCAGTGTCGCCGCCCGTGGCGGAGGAGTCGGGGGCGGCGTTGCCGGCGGCGGCCTTATCGGCAGCCGGCTTCTGTGGAGCAATCAGGATCTCGCTGAGTTTTATCGACTCAGGCTGCTCCAGTTCACTCTTGTGCGCATCGTAGAATTGTTGCTCTTCCTCTTTGGGAATGCTCAGGTGAGAGCCAACTTCTTCGCCAATCACCTTTTGCGTGACGATCTGGTTACGCAGGTTCTGCTTGAAGTCTTCGTATGAGATGCCCTGGGCCGTGGCAGCTTTTTCCAGCTCTTCCAAGGTTCCGAGCTTCATGTCCTTGCGCATCTGGTCGAGGCGCTTGATCAGCTCGGTGTCGCCGGTAATGCCGAGGTCCTTGCCTTTTTCCAGCAGAAGCTGCTGATCGACGAGATCGCGTAGCACGTCCTTTTCACGCTCGGCGTAGAGCTTGTCGGCATTGGCGGGATCCTGCTGCTTGACGTCATCCCGGAGCTGGTCTTTGCTGCGCTCGTACTCTGAACGGGTGATGATCTGGCCGTTCACGCGCGTGACAATTTCTTCGACCACCTGGCCGGCGGCGAGCGCGGGCAGGTATGCCATAGCAATCAGAATCAGAACCAGTTTCTTCATAGGATTTTCTGTGGGCCCCCACGTAGCCGGAACTTACAAGCTAAGGCCGTCGGGATATTTTACTACGTCTGGCCGGGCACAGGGCGACCGAATAGTCTGATGCGCTTGCGCATTTGGCAGGTTGCTGGGGCCGATTGTTCTAGGCGCTGCGCACGAAGACAAGGGCAGTCATGTCGTCTGGAACCAGGGGTTCGCAAGTGAACTCCCCAACCGCGTTCAAAATGGACGCGCTGACAGCCTCGGCGCTGCGAGAAGGATTGGCCTGCAAGCGCTCTTTGACGCGCTCCAGGCCGAATTCCAGATCTTCGGACTTGTCACCTTTGCATTTGCCCTCCACCACCCCCCGCGAAACCAGGAGAAGAACCGCTCCTTTTTCCAATCCCACGGTAGGGGCTTCGGAGGTGGCATGCGAGAAAAGGCCGAGCGGCAGGCCCGTTGAGGCCAGTTCGGTAATGCCGGTGCTGTCGCGGAGAAGTCCCGGAGTATGCCCGGCGTCGGTATAGCAGAGAGTGCCGAATCTCTCGTTGTAGCAGCCGAGGAACGCTGGACAGGAGTGAACGCCGGCCGCGGCTTCCATGATGCCGCGGTTGAGTCGCAGACAGAGCGTTGTCATCGCTTCGGACTCGTTGATGTCAGGCGGGGAAAAGAGTTCGGCTCCGAGAGTGCGAAAGATCTTCTGCGCCGCCGCCAGGATTTGCTGATTGTTCTCGCGCCGTCCAGCCACATCGAGCAGGCCGAATAAAATTCGCTCCGGGCTCACTCGCAGGGAGTCGTAGAAATCGCCGGCGACTCTTTGCCCGTAGGTGGTGGCGGCAATCTCCGCGCCCTCCATCTTCGGAAACTCGCCCGGGACAGGCTCCACCGCAGGTGGAGGCGCCGGCGCACGGGACTGGAAGAGGGCGCACATTCGAGGCTTACACTCAGAGGGAAGCTAGCACAAGGGATGGCGGCAGGCAAATCGCTCGAACGGGCTATACCGGATTATGGTCAGTCGCCGTACTTGTCGCTGAGATACTTGCCGAGCTCGGACTCGAGCTGGCCGTAATCAGAGTGAATTGTTGCACGCAGCGCGGCTTCGGTGGAGCTGCCTTCGCTGAGGCGCTGCAGAATCCGCTGGATGTCTCCCATCCCGTAGGAATCGTTGATGTAGGAAACCGCAGCGATCGACTCCGCGTAGGCCAGATAGGCCTGGGTTCCAGAAAAGCTTAGAAAGCTGCCCTCCAGGGCATTCAGCGGGATGTTGTGTTGCGTCTTGAATAACTGCGCCAGCAGGTGTCCATCGCTGCCCAGGGACTTTGGCTCCATAAGCTGGGCAATGCCCTCATGCAGCCATGGCGGGCAACGGCCGCCGGAAAGCTGGTTAATGAAGGAGTGAGCCAGTTCATGCTTCAAGACCCGGGCCAGTTCGGGCGTCATTGAATTGAGGCCGCTGATGGGGATGCGTAGTTTGCCATCGTTGAGCGCTCCAGACCAGGAGGGTGCGCGGGTAACATCAAAGAAAGCTTGCTCGGTGTAAAGCGTGACGAGAATGTTGTCGCGCGGGGGCGTACCCAGGTCGCGCGCCAGATCGTCGTAGTCCGATTCGAGCGCGGCCACGATCTGTCCCCGGAACTCTTCGGACGTCTGCTTGCCTTCGTAGTGGAGCACGAAGTGGCTGCTTTCGCGCTGGGCGAAATCGGTCTCCACATTCTGCTCGCGCTGCGCTTTTGCCAGGTATTGCTGCACCGCGGCATCGGGCCGCAGTTCGAGGGAATGCTTCCACGAGGCAATAGCTTCTTTGGTGCGGTCGCAAGCCTGCTGGGCATAGCCGAGCACGGTGTAGGCGTCGGGCGACTCAGGCGCCGCTCGCACCGCACGCTGGGCGTAGCTAAGAGCCTGCGAAGGATTCCCGGTGCGCACCAGCAGGGCGGCGTAATAGATTAGGACGGTTGCGTTCTCCGGCTGAAAGTGCAGGGCGCTGTCGAAATAGCGGCGCGCCTGGTCGATATCGCCGTGTTCGAATTCAAACTTGCCGGCAATGAAGTCAGCCGTGGCGCTCAGCTCGGCGTTCCCTTTCCCCTCGAGTTTTGCAAGAGCGTCGGGGTCAACCTTGCCATCCTTAACAATTGTCTTGGGAAGGTCGCCTTGGTTCGTAAGACTGTCGGCCGGGACGAAAACCGGAAGATCTCCGGCGGTCTTGGTTGCGCCCGACGGCGCCGTAGCGGGCATGCCGCCGGTTTCGACGTGGTCTACCGAAGTCTTAGGAATGGCATAGCTGTCGTCGCCGATGACGTACTCGTAGTGGGTACCATTTTCACGGACGTGGTCGGCTACGATGGTGTGGCCGTTCTTCAAATGGATCGTGTCGGCCGATGCCACCGCACAAGCGAACATGAGCATCATAGCTAACCGAGTAGTGACACGAAGCCGCATTGAAGCGCATTCTAGCAACAGTGAGGGCGCACACCCACGTGACGAAAGTACCAGCGATATCATGCGCAGCAGGCGTGATTCTGGTCGCAGGCCTGGCGGCTTTCGCATTCCCGCCGGCATGCAATTCGCAAGTGGAACCAGCCCAAACCGTTCCGGCGCAGACGGCTCCAGCACAAGCGCGAAAGCCTGGACCGGCTGAGTCCCTTTACCTGCAACTCAGTAATGTCGAGCTGGATCCTGACCGGGTGTTCAAGGTGCGGGATGCCTCCCTGGATCGAGCCGGGATTCATATAACCCTGGACGATGGCTCCATCGCCTTTAGCAAGGATGTATTGGGCAGGATTACAGGAGCGTTTTTTGAGGGTGATGGAGAGGTGCTGCTCGCTCCAGCTAACGATGTAGAACGTAAGCAGATGAGCCTGTTCACGGGGATGGCGATTCTAGAAGAGCGTTTCTCGACGGCCTACTTCCGTTTCAACGACAATACCGCCGCCGATTTGCAACCGGGTCTCAGGGCGCCGGAAGATGCGCAAGAATTTATTGCACGGTGGAACGAAGCCGCCCGCAACCTGGCGCAGGCGGACGCCATGAGGTTGCTAGCCAGTTTCAGCGGGATGTTGCCAATCGCAGGCGAGAACGCCTCCAGAGACTCGCCCGCCGCGCCCGCCGCCGATCCAGACGATCATATGTTTCATGCGCGTCTGCAGGGACGCAAACTCGGGGTCTTCGACCTCTCTTTCGACTCGACGGCCGGGGAACAAGTCGAGGCCGGACAAAGCAAGATTGGCGAAGACGGAAACGTGTATTACGACGTGTGGACTTCATTCTCGACCCAAGCTGCGAGACGGAATCCCGTGGCCCGGAAAGAAATTCCTCACGCTCTGCCGGCGGAAACGGAATCGCGGGAAGATCCGGTTCGGGTGCGCAGCTACGTTATCGATGCGCGAGTGAAACCACCCAAAGAACTGGATGGTGAGGTGACACTAAAGCTCGACGCAGTGCGTGGCGGATCGCGCTTTCTGGTTTTCGAACTGTCTCGCTTTCTGCAGGTCCACACAGTCGAGGCGGACGGGAGGGCGGTGGAATTCATCCATAATCCTGCAGTGGAAGGCACGCGGTTGGCCCGCAGCGGCAACGATTTGGTGGCGGTGATTTTGCCCGAGCCCGCGCGAAAGGGCCAAAAGGTTAGTCTCCGTTTCGTTTACGGTGGAGAAGTGTTAGCTGAGGCTGGCCGGGGTCTGCTTTATGTGGGAGCGCGCGGCACATGGTATCCCAATCGCGGGATGGCCATGGCGGATTTCGATCTTACCTTCCACTATCCGCCGGGTTGGACGCTGGTAGCGACGGGCAAGCCCGAGCCGCTCGCCTCGCCTTCGACAAAGCCTTCACAAACTGCGCCGCCGAACGTCGATGACGAGCAAGTGGGGCACTGGGTCTCGGAGCGGCCCATCCCAGTAGCCGGATTCGACCTTGGCAAGTACATTCGAGGAACAGCGCAAGCCGGGAATGTCGTCGTAGAAAGCTACGCTACAGGCGGCGTGGAACGAGACTTCGCCAGCCCTCCGCCGAAAGCCTCAGAGATCGGTTCGAATCCCACTTCGCGGTCTCACGCCCCTCCCGAGCTGATTGCTCCTCCGCCCGCACCTTCACCGGCGCGGAACGCGACGGCCGTCGCAGAGTTTACAGCCCGAGCTGTCCGCTACTATGCGGAGCGCTTCGGTCCATTTCCCTACAGTCAACTGGCGTTGACTCAGTTGCCGGGTCGAGAAAGCCAAGGTTGGCCGGGGCTGATCTTCCTGTCGTCTTACGCGTTCCTGGATCAGGCGGAGCGTGAAAGCCTCCGCCTGGGTCCCGCTGGCGAATTGGTTGGACAACTGATTCCGGCGCACGAAGCCGCACATCAGTGGTGGGGAGACCTGATCACGTGGGCTACTTATCGTGACCAATGGTTTTCCGAAGGTCTGGCAAATTATTGCTCGTTGATGATGCTGCAGGAGAAGAACCCGGCTGGCTTCCGGCTAGTCATGGAGAAATATCGACAGGATTTGGATGACAAGAATAAAGACGGCAACTCTCTCAAGGATGCCGGCCCCGTCACCCTGGGGGGCCGCCTTCTTTCGTCTCACTTTCCACAAGCTTACGAAGCGATCAGTTATGGACGGGGAACCTGGTTGTTTCACATGTTGCGCTCGATGTTGCAGGAAGGCGCGGAGGATGCAGGCCGAAACGACCCGAACGCCAGGATAGGCGAAGAACCTTTTGTGCGGTCTCTCCACAAGGTTCGTGAGCGTTACCAAGGAAAAACCATCAGCACGCGGGAACTGCTGGGCGTTTTCGCGGAGGATCTGCCGCTCTCATTGCGTTACGAAGGCAAGCCTTCACTGGACTGGTTTCTGGAGGGCTGGGTGAACGGCACTTCTCTGCCCAGACTGGAATTGCAGGGCGTCAAATTCGCGACGAAGGGCAACGCCACTGCTGTAACCGGCGTGATACTGCAGAAAGATGCGCCGGAGGATCTGGTAACGTTTGTGCCAATCTACGCCGTGGTTTCCGGCAAGGCTCCGTTATTGGTGGGGCGCGTGTTTGCTGATGGGACAGAGACTTCATTTCACTTCTCCGCGCCGGCTGGAACACACAAGCTCTTGCTGGATCCAAACGGAACCATCCTCACGAGCCCCAAATAGGCAGCCGGGAGCGAAAAGCAGCGTGGGCGAGCTTTTCCGGACGATCTCCCAGATTGGAACTGATTTTCATGCTTGCTTTCCCAGAACGGATGCTGAGGGTTCGCGGGGGTTGCCATTCACACAATGCTTGCGGCGAAGCTAACTGACTGATCCCCCTTCTGTTGCAGCCTTACTGCATCGAATTCTGAGGATGGCAGTTGATCTGCCGGATGGAGAGCCTGGGAGTAGTGATTTCGCGACGCGATGATCGGCGAAAACATGATCGGCGGAACAATGATCAGCAAAAGAGTGATCAGCGAAACATGATCAGCGAAAACATGTCCGGAGACACAACGTCCGGTGACACGATGGTCGGCGCGGCGCTCGCCCCCCCGGCCAGTGGCGCGGACCCGAGACTATTCTGCTGGTCGAAGACGAAGCCTTTGTGCGGAAGGTGACAGCCGAAATCCTGGAGTCCGCCGGCTACAGACTGGCGATTGCCGGAAGCGCGGCAGAAGCGTCGGAACTTTGCCGCGGATGTCCTGGACCAATCGATCTGTTGTTTACCGATGTAGTCATGCCCGGGATGAGCGGTCGCGAACTGGTCCTCGAACTCGCCAGCCTTTATCCCAGCGCGCGGGTTTTGCTGATGAGCGGGTATGCGGAACAACTCACGGACCGTAAACTATCCTCTTCTAGCCGGGAGTGCCTGGCCAAGCCGTTTTCGACCCGCACCCTGTTGAGCAAGGTGCGCGAGGTCTTGGACAAGCCGGCTGATTCCGGAGGACGCGCTAAACCACGTTCGTTTTACGGTAGCGCGTAGCTTGGAGAATCTCATGAGGGATCTCGGATAACGGCGCAATCCGGTCAAGAATTCCCATCTCCGCGCAAACGCGTGGCATGGCGTAGACCGCACAAGTCGGCTGGTCCTGGCCCACCGTGAATCCGCCTCGCGATGAATGGTTTTCATTCCCTGTGCTCCGTCTGATCCCATACCGGTCATGATGATGCCCATAGCCTGGGAATGAAATGGGGACGCGACTGATTGCATCGTAAGCGGCTCTTAATCACAGCCTGATTCTAGTTAGAGAAAGCTCAGTTGCAACCGAAACTCGTTCGCACGAAGGTGAGTGTTTGCAGAAACGGAACTTGGCTTCGCAGCAGGTTTCACAACAGGAAGAAAATCATTTGACCGGGCGGTCGGAGGGGAAACTTGTGCGCGAGCGGGCAGACAAATGTCTGCCGCGCGGATATTTATTCTCCTCCGACGTCTGTCGGAGGCGGAACGTTTTATCGCGCCAACTGGAGGCGGCTCGTGGCGGCCAGCTCGAAACTCCCGCAAGTGTGTTGGATATGCGGGAAGATGGTTTCACTCGAATCCTAGGTGGTCGATGAACACGGCCTGGCCGTGCATGAGGACTGCTCTGTCGGAAAGATTACGTCGAGAGCTGACGCATCGATGCCGCAGAACAAGCTACCGAAAACCTCGATTTAGTCCACCTGACACGTGACGGACAGTTTTAACGGCACGACTGAAGTCGTGCCCTTCCCGATCTCTCTCAAAGCGGATGCTCCGGAACTACTCAGTCTGGCTTTGCCACACCTTCACCTGCCGTTGCATCAGCCCGTAGCATTCGCACGCCGCCCGCTCAAGCTTTGTGCGTTGGACAATTCTTACATCGCCACGCATATAGGAGATCAATCCGGCTTTCTGCAGGATCCCCGCGGCCACGGTCACGCTGGACCGGCGGGTGCCGAGCATTTGACCCAGCACCTCTTGCGTCAATCCCAGAGAAGCACTGCCTATCCGGTCGGCGGACATCAACAACCATCTCGCCAGCCGAGCTTCAACTTCATGAAGCCGGTTACACGCCGCAATCTGTGTGGCCTGCATCGCCATGATTTGGGAGAACTGTTGCAGCTTGCGCTCAAATCGCGGGCACTCGCGCAGAAGCACTGTGAAGGCATCGCTATCCACTCGAAGGGCTGTGCCCTCAATCTGAACCACGGCCCGGTTGGAGGCAGTGCGGAAACCTGCAATCAGCGGCAACCCAACACAACCCTCCCTACCGACCAGCCCCACTTCCACCGTTTTGCCATCCGACAACACGCTGAGGATCGAGATGAGGCCAGTGTTGCAGAAATACACCGACCTCAACGTGTCGCCCACCTCGTGCAGCTCCTGTCGAGGTTGCATCCGGACCAGTTCCAGCCTTGGAAAGACGCTTTCGAACTCATCACGCGGGAGTCCGCGCAGGATTTCATTGTAGATGTGCTTTCCCGCGCCGTCAGACCGCGGCATGGCGTGAGAACGTCTCGGAGATCGCTTGGAATTCACGTCCTCGTTCCAGGTCAGTGGATGGTCTCCGGCCCAGGCAGATCTTGTAAGATCCCCGGATCACAAACCGGACAGAATGGCAGAGGCACGTTCCACCCGATTACGGCTCCTCGAAGCCAGAAATCAGAATTGAGGAACTGCATGGAGGCTCCGCAATGCCGGCATTGCCGCGCTTTCGGAGTGGAGGACTCTCTCTCGAGAAGCGCTTTGATGGATTCTAGAATCTGCGCCTTGGATAAGGGTGTTGTTCCCACGGGAATATCGTGCCTGAAAAACCGGAATCCAGTCGGCACGTCGAAGAACTTATGAATGTGCGGTTGCGGACAGACCGTCTATGCGTCTCGCAGGCGCTTCCAGGCTTCGCGGTAGCACTCGTACTTATAGCAATCCCTTCGCATTGGCCGCACCGGGCATAGCATGAGGTCGGAGCTTTTTGTCTTAAGGACGACAGCCGCGGGGATGATGTACCACACTTCTTCCGGGACGATATAAGCAGCGAAGAAATCGACCTTGCGCCTCGCATATCGTTTCCTCCGCTGGTTGGGTCTGAATCCGCAGAGATAGCCGTTGGCGAGCCTGTAGCTCGTCGACTTCACCTGCACCCTGATAAGAGGGCCTCCATGTTCGACGCCCACGTCGTAAGCCGCTGAGTCTCCCCAGGGCTTGGAGACCCTGAGTCCTTTGCGCAAAGCCCAGGCGATGAAGAGGAGTTCCACCCACTCGACCCGCTCTTTGAAGTTTCTGAATCCCTTGCACTTAGCCATGTGCGGCGCCCCATTTTCGTCCAAAAACCCAAAAGAAAAGGCGCGGCCCATGGGCCGCGCCTCGTTGTTCCCATAATTCTTACCCTATACTTTCACTATATCAATTTGAATAGGGGGAACCCGCCACATTTGCCGGAGGGGCGCACGATTGGGAGCAAATTCTAAATGGCGATAAACAAAAGGCGCTAATAACCGCACTCAAGCAGTCGAAAGCCAAGTTTCGATTGGAGTGGTTGAGCGGAGATATAGGTGGCATGAAATTGGCTGGCTTTCTTGGTTACGCGTTCACGCGAGCCCAATGGACGCCAGATCAGATTCCAAGCTACGCAGGAACCATGTGTTATCCGAACCAAGATTCAGATTGTTTGAGCCTATTTATAACCGTGTGAGACCGCAATAGCGAGATCGCAAAGACAGCAATCTCGGCAATCTTGGCATTCTTCCCACAGACTCATGTAACCGACTCCGACAAAGTGCGGGATGACAGAGTAGATATATTTATGTCCAAGGCGTCATGGTAGGCCAGCTACAAGATCTTCGCGAGTTCTTTGTATTCGAGGTTTGTTTGTCTATGCAGATTGGTTGGGCCAGAAAACGGGATCAATGCCGAGTTCGCACATTTCGTGAATGAGCACGACGAGGTTATGGCAGAGAATTTTGCAGAGCGTTTCGTTGACCACCGCAACGTCAGGGAGTCTGTGTCACAACTTCTCTTTAGCCCCTTTTGGGGCTTGTTGTCATTCCACCCTTCGACCCAGGGCTAGCGCCCTGGGCTGCATTCTTGCGCCGCTTTGCGGCTGTAGTGACCGAGGCGCTATGCGTTCTGGCTTTGCCACTCTTTGACCTGCCGTTGCAGCAGGCCGTAGCAATCGCAGGACGCTTCTTCCAGTTTGCGCCGGTCGTGGATGGTGACATTTCCCCGCGTGTAGGCAATCAATCCGGCTTTCTGCAGTGTGCCGGCCGAAACGGTTACGCTGGAGCGGCGTGTTCCTAACATCTGCGCCAGGAATTCCTGCGTCAGGGGAAGATGCTCGGAGGCGACGCGGTCTTGCGTCATCAGGAGCCATCGCGCCAATCGCTCGTTCACTTCATGCAGCCGGTTGCAGGCGGCGATCTGCGTGACCTGCACCGCGAGCAGCTGGGCATACCGGTTCAGTTGCCGCGCCAGCGTGGGACATTTTGGCAGCGCGGCCCGCAGGGCATCGGCTTCCATTCTGAAGGCGGTGGCATCAGCCTGAACCACGGTTCGAGTATGGCTGGTGCGAAAGCCCGCTACCAACGGAGTGCCCGAAAAGCCTTCTTTGCCGATCAGACCGACTTCCACACTCTTGCCGTCGGGCATGACGTTCAATACCGAGAACATACCGGAATCGCAGAAATACGCCGACCTCAAGGTCTCCCCGGCTTCGTGAAGAACCTGACGAAGCTTCAATCTCACGAATTCCAGCTTCGGCAAAACCATTTCCGATTCCACGCGTGGAAGGGCAAGCAGGATTTCGTTGTGAACGGGATTACCGTCGCCATCTCTTCTGGAGGACGCGTTGGCGCGATTGCCGCCGGCTCGCTTCGAGGCCAGGGCCGTACGGGTAGAAGAAGGATTGGCCATAACGGCTCCTTGCGCAGCGGACACGCTGTCAAATTTTGCAAGAAACCGTCACCCTGAAGGGCGCGGCGGAAAGATGCTAGAAGAGACACTTCCAGAATACTCCCTTTTGTCGTGGTTAGTCGGAAATTAGAATTCAGGCCGATTTCCGGGCCAAAGCCGATGCTGACTGAACGCTCCATGACACACTATTGTGCGGTAGCGTACAGTATCCCCTGTATACCCTGGGTGCCCCCAAAGGACTAGGGTGCTGGTAGTGCCTTTTCCCGTCGCCGGCTCTTTCCGGTTGGGATCCCGCCAGCAACCCGCCAAGGCATAGCGGGGTCCTTGCATGCCACTGAAAATCCTTACCGCCGACGACAGCTCCGCCATCCGTCAGCTGCTTCGATTTTTCATCGAGCACAACACCGACTGGCTGGTATGCGGCGAGGCCGAAAACGGCCAGATTGCCGTCGAGAAAGTCGCGCAACTGAAGCCCCACGCGGTCATCCTCGATCTTTCCATGCCGGTGATAAATGGGCTCGACGCGGCTCGAGAGATTACCCGCATCGCTCCCACGGTGCAGATCGTCATGTTTACCATGCATGTCAACGAACAGCTGCGGAAAGAAGCCAAAGACGCGGGCGTCAAAGATGTGATCTCAAAGACGGACACCATCGGGGGTCACCTGCTGGCTTCCCTGAGAACCATCTGCGCCCGGCGCTTCCCTGCAGCCTGAGGCCTCACAGAACTCTTTATGTATTCCTCAACTTTGTGTTCCTCAACGACAGGTCTGAGGTGTAGAGTTCGCAAGGGAGAAAAGGCCTCATGTGTTTCTCAGCCACAGCGAACTTTGTCGGCAGCGGTGTTCTCGGTGCGGTCGGCGTGGTCACCCTGACGAGAGTGAAGCATCGCCGCGAAGTCCTCTTCGCAGCCCTGCCCGTGTTATTCGCCATTCATCAGTTCATTGAAGGATTCGTCTGGCTCGGACTCGATGGCATTCTCTCGCCCGCGGTCGCGCACGACATGGGCGCAGCCTTCATGCTTTATGCCCAGGGATTGCTCCCTTTTCTGTTGCCGCTTAGCGTGTTCCTTTTCGAGCCGACCGCAAACAGCCGCCAACGCATGCTGCCATTCCTCATCCTGGGCGGAGGAACTACGCTCTATATACTCTGGGCGCTGACGGCGTTCCCGACGCAGGTCTACATCAAGGCCAACACCATCGTCTATATCAATCCAGCCACCAACCATGAGGCCGTGGCGGTGATTTATGTGATTGCAACCTGCGGATCATTATTTTTCTCGAAGATCAAGCCGATGATCATCTTCGGCGCGGTGAACCTGGTGATCCTGCTCGTAGTAATGGAGGTCAAGCGTTACGCCTTCACTTCGCTGTGGTGCGCCTACGCTGCGGTCGCAAGCGTGATCATCCTTGCCTATTTCTGGAAGAGCCACGGAAGCCGCCCGTTCGCCTACGCGTAGCAACGCCCATGTTGAAGCAGAATCGATTTTGAAGACTAATAATTTTTGAAGATTAATAATTGAGGAGTAGCAAATGAGAACCAGACTAGCTGTCATCCTGCTCGGCATCGTGTCAGCATCCGGCCTCTTTGCGCAGACGGCAACCGCAGCGAAGAGCGGGTTTATCAACACCTCCGACGGAGTCAGGATTCACTACCTCGAGGCCGGCAGCGGCCGCCCCATCGTATTCATCCCGGGATGGACCATGCCAGCCTGGATCTGGCAACACCAGATCGACGAGTTCTCGAAGCATTACCACGTCATCGCGGTCGATCCCCGTTCCCAGGGCGAGAGCGACAAACCGACCTACGGCCATATGCCCGAAACGCGCTCCCGCGATTACAAAGAACTGGTCGATCAACTCGGCCTGAAGCAACCGGTCCTGGTCGGCTGGTCGATGGGGTGCGGCGAGCTGATCAAATATGTCGAACAATTCGGCACGGATAATGTCGGTGGCTTAGTTTTGGTGGATGGTTTTCTCTCCGACAAGCCGAGCGCTGAAATGTTTATCGGCATCTCCGGATGGATGAACCAGCTTCAGCAGGATCGCCAGAAGCAAGCTGACGGTTTTGTCCGCAGCATGTACAAAAAGCCGCAACCCGAGGACTACCTGAAGCGTGTCATCGGCGCCTCCACCCAGGTCCCAGCTGACACCGCCGTAGTGCTTATCTACGACATGCTGAGCGTAAAGGATTTCTCGCCCGGCTTGGAGAAAGTGAAGACAACTCGGCCGCTGCTCTTCATGTACCAACCCGAATCGCAACCCAGCGCCGACTACCTGAAATCAAAACTCGGCGACAAGGTCCAACTCGAGCGCTTCGACGGCGATGGCCATGCGTTGTTCGTTGACGATCCAGAGAAATTCAACCAGGTGCTGGAAGATTTCCTGCACGGCCGGCCTAAATGATTTGCCCCCATTCGCGTCGGCTCCCCTGCCGAACCCTCCCGGTCAATTACTCCCATCCCGCCCCGCAGCGATAATAGAGACGTAAATCCGCGGAACTCTGCGAGCCTAAGGACGTTTCCTATCAGTGCCGGGACCAAATCTCGATGAAGTCCCTGCTCACGCCCGGCATTTGTCTCGTGGCGGTTGTGGTCCTGCTGCACAGCGGTCTGGTCACGCCCAGCGTTACGCTCATCACCTACGCCTTCTACACCGCGGCGATCGCTGGTCTGTTGCTGGCCTGGCGATTTCATTCCAGCCGCATCTTCTTCGCTCTGCTAACCGTGTTCCTGGCCCAGGAAGCAATCTCCTACTTCTCTTCTTCATCTACTTCTTTTCTTAGTTCCGGACACGTCCCCGCTGGCAGCTCGGGAAGCACGGCCCTCGCCGCCGTGGGCCTGCTCTTGCCGCTCAACCTCGTTCTCCTCTCGCTTCACCGAGAACGCGGATTCACTTTCTCCAGCATCGCGCCTGCTACCTTATTATTGTTCGTTCAATCCGTGTTTGCAGGAGTGCTCTGCCGGCCCCAGCCGTTCATCGCGGCGGCGCGCTCGCTGCACCATCCTGCGCCGCCAGCTTCATTACCCTTCGCGACAGTGCTGGCCTTCGCGGCTGCAACGGTACTGTTGCTTACGCGCTTTTTGCTGTTGCACAAGCCCACGGAGAGCGGGCTTCTGTGGGCGCTGGCTGCTTGCTTCCTCGCTCTCTATTTTGGAGGCGTGGGACGGATCCCCACCGCCTATTTCGCAGCCGCAGCCTTCATCCTGGCAGGCGCAGTCGTAGAGACGTCTTACCTGCTTGCCTATCACGACGAACTCACGACACTGCCTTCCCGCCGCGCCTTCCACGATGCGTTGCTTCGGCTGCAACCACCTTATTCCATAGCCATAGTCGACATCGACCACTTCAAGCGCTGCAACGACACCTACGGTCACGACACCGGAGACCAGGTGCTGCGCATGGTCGCTTCGCGGCTGGCAAGGGTCTCGGGCGGAGGCCACGCTTACCGCTGCGGCGGAGAAGAATTTGCGATTCTGTTTCCCGGCAAGAGCACCGCCGAGATCATGGAGCATCTGGAAAAGCTGCGCGCCGACATTGAGGCCAGCAGGCTTCGCCTGCGCGGTCCGGAGCGCCGGCAGGAGGCGCGCGGTCCCGACCGCCGCAACCAGCGCACGCGCCGGCGCGTCCAGACCGGTCACACCATCCGGAAACTGGCTCGCGCAACGCCGTCTGACGAACTCTCGGTGACTGCAAGCATCGGAGTTGCGAGTTCGAGGGGAGCAAATCCTTCGGCGGAAGAGGTCATCCAGGCGGCTGATAAAGCGCTTTACCGCGCGAAAGCTGCGGGACGCAATCGGGTCGAAAGTGCTTCAGCAGCCCGGCGCCGGGACCGAAGCAAAGCGGCCGGCATCGCGTGAACTGCGGGAAACTCCAAGGAACGTCCGGCCCGGATCGCCACTAAGGCGGGAGCGTGTGGCGCCCCGGGCTCGTACGTTTTCGCAAGCACCACAGGCTGTGCGGTCAGCCCGCAGTCGTAGGAGGTACAGAAGCTTTCCGTCCGCTGCCGGCACAGGTCGGACACTTCAAGCGGATAAATGCAACGCCCTCGGACTTACCCTTGATGTCCACGGGCCTGGCAACGTATCCGGTACCGCCGCAGCGCGGGCAGCTTTTCGGATCCACTCCTCCCCCTCAGTTGCCAGAGAGTTTTTCACCAATTTGCGCTCGTGGTACGAGAAAGTTAATCCTGTTACGAAACCCGAACAGGCCCCGATCCCGGCAGCCAGAAGTTGCGAGGGAAAAACCGGTGCAGGTGGGAAGCGAGATCAGGAACGCCATGCACATGTCACCCGCGACCCGACTCCTGCGCAAAAGCTGTGTTAAGCTAATGAAAACCGCACGCCGGAGAGGTGGCAGAGTGGCCGAATGCGGCGGTTTGCTAAACCGTTGTACGGGCTAACACCTGTACCGAGGGTTCGAATCCCTCCCTCTCC
>Ga0209420_1000585_pt1 | contig 18645 bp, 13 predicted proteins | sample BlaSpr_A8_OM1_O1_FD_187972 | JGI IMG/M metagenome (GOLD analysis project Ga0209420, IMG submission 187972) | Forest soil microbial communities from Thunder Bay, Ontario, Canada - Black Spruce, Ontario site 2_A8_OM1_O1 (SPAdes) (version 2) | ecosystem: Environmental > Terrestrial > Soil > Boreal... | reverse complement strand
CGGGAACTCCGCCGACAGCCGGAGAATTGCTTCTCCGCCACAGCTACGAAGGCGGGAGAGAGGCGCTACGCGAGTTGCTGAAAGATTGGGAACTGTGGTGCGCCGAGTTGATGGAGAGCCACCTTTCCTATCCTGTTCTGGCGTTTTTCAGGTCGCAGCACGACAACCAGTCGTGGATTGCGGCGCTGACCGCGATTCTGGATGCGTGTGCCTTGCTCAAGGTGGGCATTGAAGGCTCCTGCGAGCGCCAGGCGAAGTTGACCTTCGCCATCGCGCGGCACGCGATCGTCGATCTTTCCCAGGTTTTTGGCACTCCGCCTCGCGCGCTGCCCCGGGAGCGGCTGCCGGCGGCGGACGCGGCTCGACTTCGCGACAAGCTGGCGGAGCACGGAATGCGATTGCGTGACACGCCGGAAGCGCAGGAGGAACTCACCGCAATGCGCAACAGTTACGAACCGTACATTTACGCGCTGGCGACCCATTTGAACCAGAAGCTGCCGCCGTGGATTCCGGAGGGGAAAGGCAAGGACAATTGGCAGACGACCGCGTGGGGCGAGGCCGCCGGCCTCGTCAGCAAGCAAGTGGCCACGGTCACCGTAGACGACCATTTTTGATTTTCTCCGGAGCGCGGGGCTGGCGGCCGCCTCTGGGCCCGCTTTACGCAGTTCACTCACCGACTGAGGAATAATGATGAAAGCCATTCGCGTTCACGAGTTCGGCGGTCCCGAAGTTCTAAAGTACGAAGAAATTCCCACGCCTCAGCCGGAAGCCGGGCAAGTGCTGGTGAAAATTCGCGCGGCGGGAGTGAATCCGTACGACACGTACATGCGTTCGGGCACCTACGCCATCAAGCCTCCCCTGCCGTACACGCCGGGATCGGACGCTGCGGGCCTAGTCGAAGCGGTTGGCGCTGGTGTGACCACCGTGAAGCCGGGCGATCGCGTGTATACGGCGAAAACCATCACGGGAGCTTATGCGGAATACACACTGACTCTGGAAAACCAAGTGCAAAAACTGCCGCCGAACATTACGTTCGACCAGGGCGCGGCGATCTGGGTACCCTACGGCACCGCGTATCACGCGCTGAAGCAGGAAGCCAGAGGCCGCGCGAGTGAAACCGTGCTGGTTCACGGCGCGAGCGGGGGCGTGGGTAGCGCAGCCGTCCAGATTGCGCGGGCAGAAGGGCTCACCGTCTTCGGCACCGCCGGCACCGATAAAGGGCTCGATCTGGTCAAGCGCGAAGGCGCGCAGCAAGTGTTCAACCATACCAAGGCGGGTTACACCGACGAAATCATGAAGGCCACCGGCGGACGCGGCGTCGATATCGTTCTGGAGATGCTGGCAAACGTGAATCTGTCGGCGGATCTGAAGATGCTCGCGACGTATGGGCGGGTGATCATCATCGGCAACCGCGGCGAAATCACGATCAACCCGCGCGATTTGATGGCGCGGCGCGCGTCGGCGCGTGGATTCACGTTATGGGCCGTCACCGATGCGGAAGCGAAACAAATCCACGCGGCCTTGTATGCCGGCTTTGAAAACGGGACGCTGCGGCCGGTGGTCGGCAAGGAGATTCCGCTTGCCGAAGCGTCGCGAGCGCACCAGGAAGTGCTGGCTCCCGGTTCCCACGGCAAAATCATCCTCGTGCCGTAACGATTGCTTGCAAACTCGGATGAACACCTACAGTCTTCAGGAATCGTAGCCTCGTTTTCGGCGCTCTCGGTGGTGTTGTGTCCGACGGTCAGAGCGCAGACTTCTCAAGCGTTTCCGTTCGAAGCGGAGAAGGTTTTCTCCCCGGCACGCGGTCCCGATGTTTTGATTCGCCACGACTCACCGTATAATCAATAGCGTCGCGCTCAAGCGACATTCCGGACTCGAGGCCCTCATCGTGGACGCGCATTTTCCTATTTCGGTGCTGCTTGCCGCGCACCTAGGCTCGGTCGGCCAGTACTGGCACAAACTGACGGACAAAACGTTCACGGGGATCTATCACGCCAACTTTTTCGACCTGGCCATGATGATTCCCTACTTCATCGTATTGTTCGTGCTGGCGATTTACGGCCTGCACCGCTATTGGCTGGTCTACGACTACTACAAGTACGCGAAAAATGTTCCCCCTCAGCCGCCGGAAATCACCGCCTGGCCTCGCGTCACCATTCAACTACCCATTTTCAACGAGCGCTACGTAATCGAGCGTCTGGTCGAAGCCATTTCGCGCTTCGATTATCCTCACGAGTTGCTCGATGTGCAGGTGCTGGACGACTCCACCGATGAAACGCAGCAAGTCGCCGGCAACATCGTGGATCAATTCGCGGCGCAAGGCCTGCCCATCACCTATATCCATCGCACGAATCGCCAGGGCTACAAGGCCGGCGCTCTGGAAAACGGACTAAAGACGTCGCGCGGTGAATTTGTCGCCATTTTCGACGCCGATTTCATTCCCGAGGCGGATTTTCTGCGCCGCACCATTCCCTACTTTCAAGACAAGAAAATCGGCATGGTGCAGACGCGGTGGACGTATCTAAACCGCGACTATTCGCTGCTGACACAAGTGGAAACGATCCTGCTCGACGGCCACTTTGTCGTGGAGCATGGTGCGCGCTCGCGTCGCGGCGCATTTTTCAATTTCAACGGGACCGCCGGTGTCTGGCGGCGGCAAGCCATCGAAGACGCGGGGGGCTGGCAGCACGACACGCTTACCGAAGACACCGACCTTTCCTACCGCGCACAGCTCTTCGGCTGGAAATTTCTGTATCTTCCCGACATCGAGTGCGCTTCCGAGTTGCCCATCGATATGAATGGCTTCAAAGCACAGCAGGCGCGATGGGCGAAGGGTCTGATGCAGACCGCCAAGAAAATACTCCCGAGAGTATTTGCTTCAGACGCGCCTTTGTACGTGAAGGTCGAGGCATTTTTTCACCTCACCGCCAACATCAGTTATCCGTTGATGGTTCTGCTTTCGACGATGCTGCTGCCCGCGATGATCGTGCGCTTCTATCAGGGCTGGTTCCAGATGATCGTGATCGACCTGCCGCTTTTCCTGGCGTCGACGTGCTCGATCTCCAGTTTTTACCTTGTCGCGCAGAAGGAAATTCATCCGAAGACCTGGTGGCGGACGTTTCTGTACATGCCTTTTGTGATGGCCACCGGGATCGGAATTTCGGTTCGCAACGCGCAGGCGGTTCTCGAAGCGATCGCCGGAAAGAAGAGCGAGTTCGCGCGCACGCCGAAATACAAGATCGAAGGCAAGAAGGACTCGTTTGTCTCGAAGAAGTACCGCAACAAAGCGGGTTGGATGCCCTACGCCGAAGTGCTTCTCGGTATCTACTTCGCGCTAACGGTTGTGTATGCGGTGCTGAATGAGAACTACGCCACGGTGCCATTTCTACTGCTCTTCGTGTGGGGCTACCTCTATACGGGCTGCATGTCGCTGGGCCAAAGTTACGTCGCGCATTTGCGCTTCGACGTGAACGCCGCCGAAATGCGACCGGCGGCGTCGGGCGCACCTGGCTTCTGACCTATCGTTACGCGCTTTTCCGCGGTTCGATCAACCGGCATACCCTTCAAACGCGGTTATTTTAGAGCGAATCAGATGGGAAGCTTGGACGTCCATGCTTCTTTCTTCTTGGGTCGGGAAGGGTTTCGATCAAGCGATCCGTATACCGCAGCATTTCCGCATCGCAGCTTTCTCTTCTTTGCCTCAGAGAATGGGAAGGCTCCTCAGCACAGCGTGACACTGGGACCAGGGAAGGAAGCTCCGGGAATCAGGACGGGTGCGTGCGATTCCCGGAGCTCTATGGCGCGCGAAACTGTTCAGTGGGTCGTCGCGCCAGAGTTCGATGAGCGTATGCTGGCGCCGGCGGAAGAGAACCGCCGCTGCCGGCGCGTCGCTGCTACGGTGTAAATCGCAACCAGCCCAGTGCCAATCGCCAGGATCAGGACCATCGCGACGTCCACTGGGTTCAGCGGGGCAGCAAACATGCCGTCCCAATACGACCCCGAGACGATGCCGGCCTGCGATGAGGCAACGCTCTGCGTAGTCTCGGTTGCCAACGCCGGGCCTGCCGACGCCGGGGCAGCCGCCACGAGTTCTGCTTTCGGAGTGCCCGGATTGATATCGAAGGTGTCCGGGTTGACATCCTGCTGCGCGCGCATTGGGCTTGCCAGCAGCAATGCCACTCCCAGCCCCATCACGATTACCGACGCTCGAACTTTGCTTTGCAGTTTCATGGCGGCCACTCCCTCAGTTTTGTTTTTCGATTACTGCGTGGAGGGTTGCAATGCGGATGCCACACCGCCGGCGACGGCAGATCCAAGGAGGCAACGCCGGAAGTCTATAGAAATAGAAGATTTACAAAAAAAGGGTCGCGGGCAGGATGTGCCCGGACCCAGGAATTCCGCGTTCGCAACCAAACCTCTCGGATAGTCGTTCTATCCGTTCAGATAGCGATACGTTGCCGGGTCGGGGACTACTCGAACTCAAACAGCACGATTTCCGGCTGCGAACCAACGCGCAGTGGCGGGCCCCAGGTTCCCGCCCCGCTCGAGGTGTACACCAACATCTTTCCGATGCGATTCAGCCCGTACACAAATTCCTGATAGAGGCGGGCAGCGATCCACGTGTACGGAATGAACTGTCCCAGATGGGTATGCCCGGAGACTTGCAGCCCGACTCCCGCAGCCTCGGCCACGGCGACGTGATCGGGGGCGTGTGTGAGCAGCACGCTCGCCCGGTCTTGATCGATTCCGATCGCCTCCAGCACCGAACGGAAATGCCCCTCATGCGTGGCGTGACGGTAGGGCACACCGAGGATCTGCAATCCATCGATGTCGGCTTTCTCGTTGTTCAACACGCGCACGCCGGACGCGCGCACGGCTTCCAGATATTTCGCCGGGTCGCGAAATTCCTCGTGATTGCCTTCCACAAAAAAAGTGCCCAGCGGCGGCCGCAAGTCCTTTAGGGGTGACGCGGCTCGTATCGCGTCCACGGCGGTACCGTCGTAGAGGTCGCCGGCGATCCACACCATATCGGGTTTCAGCTTATTGATCATCGCCGTCATCCGCCGGGCAAACCTCGTATTTTTGACATGCCCCAGGTGCATGTCGCTGATCAACGCCGCGGTCCTTCCGCGCCAGGATGCCGGGAGGTTCGGCAACTTGATGCTGACACGCCGAACTCGCGTCCAGGCGGCGTTGATCACGCCATAGGCGCTGATAGCGGCAGCGGTCCCGAAGACAGCTACGTCCAACACCCGGCCGTTGAGGTTTAGGCCTGCCAGGCGAACCGCGCCATAAATCACCCAACAAGCGCAAGCCGCAAAAAACAGAAAACTCGCCGCTCCCAGCCAAATGGCGGCAACCGTGTACAACCATCGCAAGAGAGGATTGGTGTAGCGGAAGGCCAACAGCGACGTGATCAGAAAGCTGACCGAGAGGATCCCGAGCGTCAGTTGCAGCGGCGAAATGCCGGGCGGGTCCGGCGCTTTCCAGAAGTAAGTCCACGTCTCATACAGAAATATATGCCCCAGGAACAAGACGGACTGAAAAATAGCGATAAACACGACCAAGCGCGATCTCATCTTGTATTCGATGACGCAAACCCCCGATCGTGTACAGAGCCTTTCATCTTCCCCTGTTTTCGCCCATCTCGGCTACAATTCTGCCGCCCTGGGTGAGCCCGTTACGGGCTCCCCACTCGACGAACCCGGATGCCCTTCCGGGCAGCAAGAATGCAGTGGTGGCGAGGTGAACCAATGAGTGGTCGCTCCGTTTCGTGGTGCTACAAATCTGCGCCTGTGGCCTTTGCGGCGTTGGCGACGCTTCTGGGATGCGCGGCGTCGATTGGCCTGGCTCCCAACGTCCAAGCTCAGCAGCGGCGCGAACGGGAGCCCAACAGCGTTTATGCCGAGCGGCGCGCAAAGCTTGCCGCCGAAGTTGATGCTCCCATCGTCCTGTGGGGCCTCACTGGGCGCGAGGAATTTTCTCAGGCCTATGTTTTCGCGCAGGAAGAAAATTTCTATTACTTGACCGGGCACAATGAAGAAGGGGCGGCCATCGTCATTTGGCCTGCCGCAAAGCCGGCGGCTGGCGAAGCCAATGGCGGTGCAGGTGCCGGTAACGATGCTTTGTTTCTTCCCGCCAAAGATCCCGCGAAAGAGAAATGGAACGGCGTGCGGATGTCGCCGTCCGATCCGGGCATCGAGGCGCGCACCGGCTTCCCCACCGTGAAACCATTCGGCGAATTGCGCGCCACGGTGGAAAGGCTCGCCAAAACGTACCCGCATGTCTACACCATTGTTCCCTACGAAACCGAACTGGGCGGCTACCCTCACGAAAAGGAAGTTGTGGATTGGCTGCAGCTTGCCGCGCCGCAAGCCAAGTTGAAGGACATCCGGCAGCAGATTTACACGCTGCGCCAGGTCAAATCGCCGGGCGAGATTGCCTTTCTGAAGCAAGCCATCGATCTTTCGCTGGACGCGCATTTCGAAGCGATGAAAATGATGCGGCCGGGACTATACGAGTATCAGGTCGCCGCGAAAATGGTGGAGGTCCACGCCATGGGCGGCTCGGAAGCGGAAGGCTACGCGCCGATTGTCGGCGCTGGTCCCAATTCCACCGTGCTGCACTACGACAAGCTTTCTCGCAAGATGGAAGACGGCGACATCGTGGTGATGGACGTCGGCGCACAATATTCAGGCTACTCCGCGGACATCACGCGCACCATTCCCGCCAACGGAAAATTCACGCCACGGCAGCGCGAAATCTACGAGATCGTCCTGGGTGCGCAAAACGCCGCGATGGCGGCCCTCAAGCCGGGCATGGACCTGTGCCGAAGAGGCGACAACAGCGTCTACAAGATTTCCTACGATTACATCAATACCCACGGAAAAGACCGGCACGGCAAGTCGCTCGGACAGTACTACATTCACGGACTCGGCCATGACATCGGCCTGGACGTGCACGATCCGGGCGATTACTGCAAGCCGCTGGCGCCCGGAATGGTGGTCACCATGGAGCCCGGCATCTACATCCCCGAGGAAAATCTCGGCGTGCGCATCGAAGACGACGTGCTGATCACCGATACCGGCTACAAGTTTCTGAGCGAACGCTTGCCTCGCAACCCGGACGAAATCGAGAAAATCATGGCCGAAGCCGCCCAACACCGCGCTCAGGACGGCAAGAAGGAATAGCAGGACAGCTTCAGGCAGCTTTTATCGGGCATACCTGGTTCCCCGGCGCCCGGGAACGGAGGTATTTCTCACCACGATTGGAAGTAAACCTGGCACCCAGACTGCAGGAACGATTGGGATTTCAATGCACCGGCGAAACGACGACTATTTCGTGATGAAGCGGGAGCCACGACCTCTCGAGCGCTCGAACGCTCCGCATGGTAAGTCCGGGCAAGTCGCCTAAGCAGAAACTCATCGACTGCCCGAGAAGGGCAGTGATTGACCGGCCCGAATGCGGGCCGCTATACTGTTGGTCCGCGCTGGAAGCGTAATTTGCCCCAGCGTGCCTCGAGTCATTCCGCGCGCTGCCGTATTGCAGGTCAACGGGCCGCTTGCAGGAATTTCCGAACGTCGCAAACGAACAGGGAGCCGCGATTCCGGTACTCCGGAATCGCAAACAGCCATGAGCAGCGTCAAAGCCACACAACTTCGCCCCGGCATGGTTATCCAGCACGAGGGCCAGCTGTACACGGTGTTCAGCACCGACCACCGCACGCCAGGGAACAAACGCGGATCGATGCAGACGCGCCTGAAAAATTTGCGGACCGGCACAATGATCGACTATCGGTTCCGTGCAGAGGAATTCGTGGACCGGGCCATTCTGGATTCGGTGGAATTCGAATACCTGTACAACGAGGGTGACGATTTTCACTTCATGAACACCGAGACGTACGAGCAGATGCACCTCACCCGCGACCTGCTCGGCGAGACCGTCTACTACCTGATTCCCAATACGGTCGTGAAGGTGGAATTCTTCGAGGACAAGGCAATCGGAGTCGATCTGCCCGACACCATGGATCTGAAGGTGATTCAGACCGAACCGACGCTGCAGAAAGCGACTGCCAGCGCGGTTGGGAAACCCGCAACGCTGGAAACCGGGCTGGTCGTACAGGTACCTCCGTTCGTGAACGAAGGCGACCGCATCAAGGTGGACACTTCGGAAGCGCGCTACGTACAGCGCGTAGAATAAATCGCCAGATTTGTGAAGCCCATTGCGGTTTGTGGGGTAGACTCTAGTTTCCGCCTCCGCAGCTGAGCTCAGCGCAAGCTGAATTCAGAAAGAGGCGAAAAGGCGCGATCGAGGTAACTCGTTCGCGCCTTCGCTTTTTTTGGGGAACCCTTCGTTGCGCCGGAATTCGATTTATTCAAGCCTCAGCGTCACGACTTTCATTTTGTGCGCTTTTAAATTCGCTCATGGTGCACTTGGTGGACAACGTGTTCGAATCGTAGGTCCTATTGCCCGTTGGGTTTGGGTGCGGCGTAACTTGGGGGATGGCGTGTCAACTTCCGAATGACAAATTCCTGGAGAATATTCGTGGCCGCGCTTGAACCGATGCCGATCAACGCGTTCTGCACGGTCAATTCCACTCCTTCACGATCCGCGGAGGGATAGTACAGGTTCGAGATTCCGCCGGAAGCTAGCCCACCGATGATCGCGGAGTAATTTGCCTGCCAATGTCCATTGTCGCCTTTGCAGATTACGGAATTGGCGATGGCATAGAGAACCCGCGATCGAATGCTGCCGGTTCCTTTATAAAAATAACGAGGATCTTGTTTGAACAGTGACGGCAGTATGGCGCTGCCGATAAACGTGCTTGTAACGGAGTCGCCGTAGGTGGCGCCGTAGCGTCTTCCATAGCCCCGAGCGCCTTGCCCATAGCCACCAAAGGCATCTGCCGCCTGCTCAATTCCGGCCGTACCCGCAACTACCACAAAGTTAACTGGGTCCACTGTGGCTTTCCACGCAAGCTTGAACTTTTGCTTCGGGTTAAGAGGAGCTGCCGTAGGATTGTAGGTGACATAGAAATTCGGAAGGAGGCCGAGAACACGCTGTTTCTCTTCGTCCTTAATCTCTGCTTCTGCCTCCTGGGTCGGTGACAGTGAGACCAGGACCTGGGTGGAAGCAGCGCCAACAACCAGCGTGATCGGCTGGACAATACAGTTTTCTCCCGACTGCAGGACTCCAGAATATGTCTGCGGAGCGAAGCCCTCCGATGAAGTCGTGAGTTGGAACGGCCCGGGAGAGACGTTGGCAAATGAGAATCGTCCCACGGCGTCTGAGACCACGTCTTGGCCCAGGGATTGATTTTCACGTGAGAGCTTGACGTGGGCTCCCGCAATGATAGCTCCCGTCGCGTCAACGACCGTTCCGCTGATGGTTCCCGGCAACTGCTGGTCCGACGATTGAGTGCGAGAAGTCCGTGCCGTTGGTGTCGGGTCAGCTGGGGCACCGTCGAGTACATTCGCGGTAACAGAGTGTTTAGGCTGTCCCAGAGCCGGAAAACCGCAAAGCAGCGGGACCGAGAGACTTATCCACAGTAAGCTGCGACGGCCAAAGACCGACCTCCAAACGTTTGGACCAAGAGTTGGCCTATCGAAGTTCTTTTTCCCAGGGTTCATGATAATCGATCTATGCTTTCCGACTGTCTTCCAGCAAGAGTTCGGCCTTTCCTCTGCGAACCTTATTGGATGACGTTGCCTGGCCCCCTGGTTGGTCGGATTGCGGAAAAAGTAAAGGGCCGTTTCGTGCGTAAGGTCCGGCCCTCGGACAACGTTGCCCCCACACGTGCCTGTCCTACATCCCTTGGAAGTCGCATTTACCGGTTATGTCCTGTGCTTGGCCTTTCGCTCGATGTGTGCGCTGGACTCAACAAAAAGGACCACGCCGAGGACTAGCGGAGTGGGCCAAAACGTTTTCGATTTCGGTTTGTGATGCTGAGAGCCTGTCCTCAGGTACTATTGAAGATTCCCGACCTCGTGTTAATTCTAGTCTGTTGCCTTCCAACTGTCGTAACTCGTCCAGGGGGCCAGCTATGCCCGGGAGGAATGGCGAAGGAATCAGGCGCAGCAGTCGCGTGACGCTACGAGTACCGCTGAAGGTCTACGAGCCGGGCTCGAACAAACGATTTCTTGTCGAGGAGGCTTGTGCTCTGAAGGTGAGCCTTTGGGGAGGGCTTGTCTGCCTCAAAACGACTGTCAATCGAGCCCAAAAACTGTTCCTGGTTAATCAGGCTACCGGTGAATCGGCAGAATCCAGAGTAGCCTATCTGGGGCCCATGCATCTGGGCGGGAGGCGACTAAGGCTGGTCGCCATAGAGTTCTTGAGGCCGTCGCCCAATTTCTGGGGTTTGGCTTTTCCAACCATCGACCCCAGCCGAACTCGGAGCGCGCACTATTCCCACTAGGCTCCGGTTCGACGGCAAGCCGCCAAGCGAAGCCTCATGCTTCGCCTAACGGGACTTCGAGAGGCTTGCGAGCCACCGTGTCGAATCGGCATCCTCAACTATGCCTGCTTTGCCGCGGAACGACCTAGCGCGGACTCTTCGCCGGCGGGATGGGCGCCGAAGACGCGGTCGAAGATGGCGTCCACATAGCGAAGCTGGCGTTGCAAGTCGAAGGTTTGAGCGAGCGCGGCAGCATCCAGATATTTCGTGATTCGCGGATCGTTCGCCACGTGATCCCGGAAGCTCGAATCACTTTCCCACGCGGCCATGGCGTTTTCCTGCACGGCTTTGTAGGCCTCGTCACGAGGCATGCCTTTTTCGATTACGTCCTGGAGTAGTTGCCCGGAATACACGAGTCCATGCGTGGATTCCAGGTTGTGCATCATGCGCTGCGGGAACACGCGCATTTCCCCGATGACGATCGTCATTTTGTTGAGCATGTAATCCACCAGGATCGTGGAGTCGGGCAGAATCACGCGCTCGACGGAACTGTGCGAGATGTCGCGCTCGTGCCACAAAGCAACATTTTCGAACGCGGCGACCATGTTCGAGCGCACCAGCCGCGCCAAGCCGCCGATTTGCTCGCAGGTGACCGGATTGCGCTTGTGCGGCATCGCGGAACTTCCCCGCTGTTCGTGGCCAAAAGGCTCTTCCGCTTCGCGCACTTCGGTGCGCTGCAGATGCCGGATTTCGAGCGCGATTGTTTCCAGCGTGGCGGCGATCAGCGCGAGCGAGCTCATGTACTGCGCGTGGCGATCGCGCTGAATCACCTGCGAAGCGACCGGCGCGGCCGTAAGGCCCAAGCGCTTGCAGATGCGCGCTTCCATGTCCGGGCCGAGATGCGAAGCGTTGCCGACGGCGCCGGAAATCTTGCCTACCGCCATTTGCGCCGCCGCATCGCGAAAGCGTTTGATGTTGCGCTGATTTTCCGAAAACCAGTTGGCGATTTTCAGACCGAAGGTAATAGGCTCGGCGTGAATACCGTGCGTGCGCCCGATCTGCGGCGTGTTCCGAAACTCGTGCGCGCGCAGATCCAGGACTTCGCCGAACATGACCAGGTCGCGCTCGATGAAATGCGAAGCGTCACGAATCAGCAGCGCCTGGGCGGTGTCCACCACGTCGCTCGAAGTCATGCCGTAGTGCAACCAGCGCGCGGCCCCCGGTTCGTCGACCGATTCGCCAACCGCCATGGTGAACGCGATGACGTCGTGCTTTACGTGAGATTCGATCTGGGTGATGCGCGCAGCGTCGGCTTTCGCGCGGGTACGCAGAGTCACGGCCGCTTGTTTCGGCACCAAGCCGGCTTCCGCGAGGGTCTCGGTTGCGGCCAGCTCCACTTCGAGCCATTTGGCGTACTTGTTGGCGTCGCTCCAGACGCGGCCCATTTCCGGGCGTGTGTACCGTGAAATCAAGCCAGCCCCCTTCCGGGAACTTCGCGAAACGCGCGAGTTTCTAGGGCCATCATACCGCATGCGGCCGGTTTGTTTCGAGTTCGCCACTGTACGCGTCATGAGTCGAGGTAGCCTGTCTTTGGGCCGTGGCCGCGAAGCTCCGGGCTGACGACGTTCCGCTGGTGCGTACGTCTGCGTTAGAGTAGACGGCATCAAAACAGAGGAGCAAGGCCATGCCAAACGCTCGATGGTTCAGCGATCTTGCGGACGACGTGCGATTCGGCCTGCGCACGCTGCGCAATAGCCCGGGGTTCACGGCCATCGCCGTCATCACGCTGGCCCTCGGCATCGGCGCGAACACCGCGATCTTCAGCGTCGTCGAAAATGTTCTGCTGCGGCCGCTTCCCTACAACCAGCCGGAATCGCTGGTCGAAATCTGGAATACCTACCCGGGATTTCAAGCCGTCGGCGTGTCCGCGGGCGATTACGCGGACTTCCATCGCGAAGCCAAGAGCTTTTCCGCCATGGGCGCGTACGCCGAGATCTCGCAGGGCTTCAACCTGACCGGCGTGGGAGAACCAGAACGTATCCAGGCGAGCGTCGCCACGTCCGACTTGTTTTCGATGCTGGGCGTTCGCGCGGTCGTAGGGCGCACCTTCCTGCCTGACGAAGACAAACCGGGCGGCGGCGCGGTGATGGTACTCAGCCACCGTTACTGGGAGCGGCGTTTTGGAGCAGACCCTACGATCGTGGGCCGAGAAGTTTCCCTCGACGGCCAGCGATTCCGTATCGTCGGCGTTTTGCCGGACACGTTCCAGATCCTCCGCTCGATGGATTTATGGTTGCCTATTCACAGCTATCAAGGCTCGCTGGAGGACCACATTCATCACGGAATCGTGCCGGTTGCCAGGCTGCGGCCGGGAATCACAGCGGCGCAGGCCGGCGCGGAAATCGAAACGCTCAATCGCCAGGAAACCGTCGCGTTTCCCGATTCGCACAAGAATTGGGGAACCCTCGTGCGCGCGATGGAAGATCCTTCCGCGTCGAAGCTGCGGGCCACCTTGCTCGTGCTTTTCGCCGCAGTTGGACTGGTGCTGCTGATCGCCTGCGCCAACATCGCGAACCTGCTGCTGGCGCGCAACGCCGCTCGCGAACGGGAAATGGCTTTGCGAACGGCGCTCGGTGCAGAGCCTGGCCGGCTGGTTCGACAATTGTTGACCGAGAGCATGCTGATCTCGCTGTTTGGTGGCGGCACGGGCTTGTTGCTGGCCGCCGGCGGAATCCGGGCGCTCGGGGCCCTTGCGCCGGCAGAGCTTTCGATCATCGAGCAGACGCGCATCGACCTCCATGTCCTGGCATTCACGGTCGGAGTCTGCGTGGCCGCAGGGTTCGTTTGCGGCTTGCTGCCTGCGCTCGGCGCAAGAGTGCGTGATCTCAACAACATTCTGAAACAAGGAAGCAAGGGTGCGGGCGCGCCGCGCAGCCATCGTGTCCACAATGCCCTGGTGGTCGCGGAAATCGCGCTTGCGCTGGTGCCGCTGACTGGCGCCGGATTGCTGCTGCAAAGCTTCCGCCACTTGTTGGAGGTGGCGCCCGGATTCCGGACCGAGCACATCCTCAGCCTGCAGATTACCCAAGCGGCGATTTCGCAGCTCGAGGCTGCCAAGCTCTCCGTGGAACAACAAATCGAGTTGGGCAAGAAGCAATCACTGCAATTCGATCAAATTCTTCAACAGGTCAGTGGATTGCCGGGCGTGAAATCGGCCGGAGGAATTTCGACGCTGCCGTTGGCGAGCGATATGCGCGAAGCCTCGCGATTCCTGATTGAGGGGCAGCCAATCTTGAGCGCCGGCGTTCGCCCGGTGGCGCAAATTCGCACCGTCAGCCCCGAATATTTCACCACCCTCGGCATTCCGCTGCAAAAAGGCCGCCTGCTGACGCGCGACGACTGGGCGCATCAAGACAAGATCGTGATCAACGATACGATGGGGCGGCAATTTTTCCCCGGCGAAGATCCTATCGGGCACAGGGTGAACTTCTGCTCCCTCGATCCCACGCCTTGCTGGTTTTCGATTGTGGGAATCGTGGGGGACGTACATCAATTTGGGTTAGACGCTGGTCCGACCTACGACGCCTATTTTACGGGCGGCTGGACACCGCACTTGGTGATTCGCACGGCCTCCGATCCGGCCGCGATTGCTGCAGCCGTCACAGAAGCCGTACATCGAGTCGATCCCAGCTTGCCGGTTACCGAAATCACCACGCTGGATGGCTTGCTTTCGCGTTCTGTTTCGCCACGGCGCTTTTCCGCCGTGCTCATCGGTGTTCTCGCAGGTTTGGCTCTGGTGCTGTCCGCCGTAGGCATCTATGGCGTGATGAGCTATACGGTGGGCCAGCGAACGCAGGAGATCGGCATCCGCATGGCGCTCGGAGCAGAACCCCAAGACATGCTTGCTTTGGTTTTAGGACGCAGCGCCCGGTTGGCCCTGGTGGGCATCGCCGCAGGCGTTCTCGGCGCCCTGGCGCTGACGCGGTTCCTATCGACTCTGCTGTTCGGCGTGCAGGCGAAGGATCCGTTGACCTTCGCCTCGGTGGCCGTCCTGTTATTGCTGGTAGCATTGGCGGCGTGTTACGTGCCCGCGCGGCGAGCCATGAAAGTAGACCCGATGGTCGCTCTGCGCTACCAGTAGCGACCCGAACGTGCCGGCTTTCGAGGCAGCTGGAACGCTCCCCTGCGGTGCCGCCCCTTCCCCAAGACCCCTTCGTCCCTGGTAAAAACAGACCTAACCGCGAGCCCGAAAACCTGTCTAATGAAGCGGATGAGGCAGAGCGTGGAAGCCACTGGGCACAGTGACGCCATCGCCGTCGAGCGGACGCTCGCAGGCGACCGCGACGCTTTCCGCGTTCTGGTGGAACGGCACAGCCGCAACGTCTTTCGCCTCGCCTATCGCATGACCGGCAACCAGCACGATGCGGAAGAAGTGGTGCAGGAGGCGTTTTTGCGGGCCTACCAGAAACTCAGCCAGTTTGCGGCACGCGCCAATTTTGGAACGTGGGTGTACCGCATCGCCGCGAACTATGCCATCGATCGCATGCGCCAGCGCAAGAGCGAAGACGCCCAGCGCGAGCCGGCGGGGCGGCCAGGTGACGATGGCATCGAGCGCGACCCGGCGAGCCTGGTGCCCGATGCGGCGCCGTCCCCGGAACGCCTGGCGCAAAGCGAACAACTGGCCGTGCACATGCGGCGGGCGCTGGATGAATTGACTCCGGCCGAGCGCACGGCGTTTGTCATGCGCCACTGGGGCGGGTCCGGAATCGAGGAGATTGCCGACGCGTTGAAATCGAGCACCAGCGCGGCGAAAAACACCGTGTTCCGCTCGGTGCAAAAATTGCGGCGCTCGCTCGAGCCATTTGTCGAACGCCGTGGGCAAGCAAAGGCGATGGGAACAGAGCTATGAAACACCCGAATGAAGAAGAGTTGATCGCGTATCACGGCGGTGAGGTTTTGCGGAGGGATGTGGTCGCCAACCATTTAACCGATTGTCCCGAGTGCCGCGCGGAACTCGAACGCATCGATGCGGTCCTGGCAGCACTCGGCACGATGCCGGTTCCCGAGCCCGGTGACGACTATGGACAACGCGTTTGGCAGCAAATCGCCCCGCGACTCCCGGAGCGGCGAGCACGCTGGTGGAGTTTCGGTGGCGGCTTCACGGCTGGATGGCTCCCACCGCGGCGGTGGGCAGCGGTGGGAGCCATCGCCGCGGTCGTGATGGTGGCGTTCCTGGCCGGGCGCTTGACAAAGCGGGTCACCCCGGAGCCGGGAGTCGCCGATGCCAGCAACGTGCGCGAACGCGTTTTGATCATGGCGGTAGGCGAGCACCTGGGTCGCTCGGAAATGGTCCTGGTCGAGCTCGGAAATGCGGGACCTGCAAATGCGAAGCAAAAGGAAGTGAACATTTCCTCGGAACGCCATCGCGCCGAAGATTTGCTGGAAGAAAACCGTTTGTACCGGCAAACCGCGCTGGAACAAGGCGACACCGGTCTGGTCAATGTGCTGGATGAACTCGAACGCGTGCTGCTCGACGTGGCCCACAGCCCGCGGGAAGTTACGACCGCGCAACTGGAAAACATTCGCGAGCGCATCGACTCGCGCGGAATTTTATTCAAGGTTCGCGTGGTCGGCGAGGAATTGCAGCAGCGCGCGGAGTCCCCGGCGCCGGTTGTGAAACAGAATGGATCGCCAAAGCTAGAGAGGAACAAGACATGAGCGTTGTAGAGATGGAGCAGACTGAAATGTGCCAGCGAACGCCGCTGGTTCCCCGTCAAGCGCCGATTTTTCGCGGCACGATGCTTCTCGCGTTGGCCGCACTGCTGGCATTGCCCGGCGGCGTGCGAGCACAAGGGACCATCACCGCCATGACCGCTGTCTTCCCCGGCGCGCTCCAAGTGCCTGCGCAAGACCAGCAGGAAAGCGCGCAAGACAACCAGGATCAGCAGCAGGATCAGGATCAGGAAAAACGCGACCGCGAGCAGCAAGCGCGTGATCGTGAACAAGAAAAGCGCGATCGGGAGCAAGAGAAACGAGACCGCGAACAGGAAAAGCGCGAGCGCGAGCAGGAAAAGACTAGTCGCGTGTCGGAGCTGTACGACGACGGGCGCGAGGATCTCGACGAAAACCGCTACGACAAGGCGGAGACGAAATTCGCGGAACTCGCCACGCTCAACGGCCCGCAAACCGACGCGGCGCTGTACTGGAAAGCCTACGCCGAGAATCGCCTGGGCAAACGGGATGCCGCGCTGGCAACGATCGCGGACCTGAAGCGCCGCTTTCCGCAGAGCCGCTGGCAAAAGGACGCGAGCGCACTGGAGATCGACGTACGGCAGCGCACCGGGCAAGCGCCGCATCCGGAATCAGAAAGCGACGACGACTTGAAAATGCTGGCGATCCAGGGGCTGATGAACAGCGACCCGGAGCGCGCCATGCCGCTGCTGGAAAAGGTCTTAAGCAGCACCGCCACGCCGCGGGAAAAATCGAAAGCGCTGTTCGTGATCGCCCAAAGCGGCTCGCCGCAAGCGCGACAAATCCTGGGTCGCATTGCGGGCGGACAGAGTAACCCGGACTTGCAGCGCAAAGCCGTCGAGTACCTGGGGATTTTTGGTGGCGGCGAAGCCAGAAAAACGCTGGCGGAGGTCTACGCGAAAACCAGTGATGAAACCGTGAAACGCGCCATCCTGAAAAGTTACATGATTTCCGGCGACAAAGAGGATCTGTTCGCGGCGGCAAAGAGTGAACCGGATGTATCGCTGCGCCGGGAGGCCATTCGTCAACTGGGTCTGGTGCACGGAGTGGACGAGCTGCAAAAGCTCTATCAGAACGAAAACTCCACGGAGGCAAAACGCGAAATCCTGCAGGCGTTCTTTCTGGCCGGCGATTCCAAGCGTCTGGACGAAGCGGCGAGCAGTGAAAAGGATCCCGAATTGCGCCGCGCAGCAGTACGCAACATGGGGCTGCTCAACTCCGCGGACTCCGCCAAAGCGCTGCAAACCATTTATGCCAAGGAAACCGATCGCAGCGTACGCGAAGAAGTACTGAACTCCTATTTCATCCAGGGAAACGCAACCGGGCTGGTGGCCATCGCGCGCGGCGAAAAAGACCCCGAACTCAAAAAACAAGCGGTATCCAAGCTGGCATTGATGCACAACAAGGAAGCCACGGACTACTTGATGGAGATCTTGCAAAAGTGAGGCGGAAAATGAGCGTATCTTACGTCGCAACCCGTTTGGAGATCGTCGCCGTCGTCGCAAGCGGGATTCTCGCACTGGCCGCCGTGGCCTCGGCAAACGCCGCCCAGAGCGATCGTCCGCGTGTGGAAAACGCGCGGCTGGAGACGCGCGCGCTGGCCGCTCCGCTGGCCGACGAACTGAAGAACTGGGCGGCTGGTTCCTCGCAGCCTCAATGGATCGGTTACTCCGTGCCGCAGGTCGCCGGCAATCGCGAAGTCTGCTGCAACTACAACGGATCGTGGAACCAGGGATGCGGAACCTGTGCTCTCGAAAGCGGCGATCGCGGCTCCAGTGTTCATTCGCATGACGACGGCATCGCCAAGCTCGAAGGCCCGCGCTTACTCGCGATTTTATTCCGCGCCGAGAACAACAAAATCACGAAACTACGCCTGGTGTCCACGGAATGCACACTGGACGCGGGCGGTCTGCCCTTTGTCTGGCTCACGGGGGTAAAACCTGCCGAGAGTGTCGCTTTGCTGGCGGGATACGTACGTGGCGAAAACTTTGACGAGCACGGTGACAACCGGCCGGGTCACCAAGCGCTGACGGCTATCGCCCTGCACGCGGACGAGTCCGCCGATCGTGTCCTGGAATCCTTTGTGCGTCCTGACCAGGGCGAACAACTGCGCAAACAAACGGCGTTTTGGCTCGGTGAAGCGCGCGGCAGAGCGGGTTTCGTTGCGTTGCAGAAAATGGCGAAGAGCGATCCCAGCAGCGACGTCCGGGGGCACATTGCGTTCGCCTTGTCGGTCAGCGGCGAACCAGGCGCTATCGATGAAATGATCCGCATGGCGCGCGACGATGAAAGCGGTCACGTTCGCGGCCAAGCCCTTTTCTGGCTGGCGCAGAAAGCCGGCCAGAAAGCGGTTGGCGCGATCACCGGCGCGATCGAAAACGATCCCGACACCGAGGTGAAGAAAAAAGCCGTGTTTGCCTTGAGTCAGATGCCGAAAGACGAAGGCGTGCCAAGGTTGATTCAGGTCGCGCAGACCAATCGCAACCCGGTCGTGCGCAAAC
>Ga0209420_1000584_pt1 | contig 18648 bp, 17 predicted proteins | sample BlaSpr_A8_OM1_O1_FD_187972 | JGI IMG/M metagenome (GOLD analysis project Ga0209420, IMG submission 187972) | Forest soil microbial communities from Thunder Bay, Ontario, Canada - Black Spruce, Ontario site 2_A8_OM1_O1 (SPAdes) (version 2) | ecosystem: Environmental > Terrestrial > Soil > Boreal... | reverse complement strand
GCACTACGGCCTTGCGCTGTGGCCGCTCCTCCAGGCGTGCCTGCAGTGCAGCGAGCCGCTCGAGCACTTCAGTCAGGTTCACACCCCGCACCGCCCCGGTGAGCTCATCGAGGCGAGTCTGCAGGGGGAACAGCGCGTGTTCGATGGCTGTCAGGCGTTTGTCGATCGGCGAAAGATCGGCTGCAGGAAGCGGTTGCGGGATGGGGAGCGCGGCCACCGCATTCAGAACGGGACTGAGGTCGGTGGGCTGACTTTCCGGGATCCTGATGGAACGTATGGAGGCATCGAGCCCCGCCAGGCGCTCCTCGAAGCCATGGCGCCAGGCGGCCCCCTCATCGCGCGAGCGCGTGTATTCCAGGGTGATGTCCTCGTAATGGCGGCGGAACCACCAGTAGGCGAACAAGGCACCCAACACCACCGCCACCGCCAGCAACAGCAGAATCTTCGCCAGTAGAAAACCCATGTCCTCTCCTTGCCCTTCCGCAGGCCGTCAGCCCGCTGAAGCGTGAAACTCGATGCGGCGGTTGCGCGCGCGACCACTCTCGGTCTGGTTGTCGGCGATGGGCCGTGCGGCACCGAGCCCCTGCGCGCGCAGGCGCTCGGCCGGGACGCCGCGGGCGATGAGTGCATCGCGGACCGCTGCGGCACGCGCCTCGCTCAGGCTGCGATTGAACTCGTTGCGTCCGATGATATCGGTGTGGCCTTCTATGCGGATCATGCCCGGGCAGCCCTGCGCCGCGCGCGCCAGGCGATCGAGCAGCGCGGCGCTGGAGGTATCGATGGCGGCGCTGCCGCTCGCGAACAGGATCTGTTCTTTGGCCACGATCCCCTCGAGCGCGCGTTCGCACAGCTGCGCGGCAGCAAGCGGCGTCGCAGCGCTGAGCGGGGCGGCTGCGTGGAAGCGGCCGACGACGTTGACCGCGCAGATGCGCCGCCCGCTCCAGGTGGGACAGGTCGCACTGCGCGCCAGCGCCACCGCACGCTCGCCCGCAGCCGAGGCGGGCGCCTCGCCCGAGAGCGTGACGTTCTGACCCGAGACCGTAACGGCGGCCCAGCCCATCCCTGCGGCACTCAGCTGCGTGCCGATCTCGCTCTGTACGCCGTTCTCGATGGCGCCGCGCGCAAACGGTCCTGAGGCGATGATGAGGACGAGCGCAAGGGCGATGAGCGGCAGCAGACCGCGCCACATGAAGGGCCACGGGGCCGGCTCGCGCCACACGAGCAGATGTCGGTTCAGGACAGCAGAGGATGGCATGGCGAAATATTCTCCCGGACCGTCCTGCCGATGCATTCTGTAATATCAGTGATCTGAGCGTCCAGTCTGAAAGCGGGGAAGTCATGTCCGAACCAAAAGACGAATTCTTCAGCCGGCGTGAGTTCGTGGCGGCCTCCATGTCGACGGCAGCCCTGGGTGCGCTGCCGGCAATTGCCCTGGCGGCCGCGCCCGAGGCACCCCCGGACAAGGCGGCGGTACTGGCTCAGATTCCGAAGATGCACGCCGCCAACATCAAGCGCCTGCAGGCGTGGATCGCGCTGCCCTCGATCGCGGCGGAGAACCGCAACTATCCGCAGGGCCCGCAATACATGGCACAGCTCGCGCGCGCGGCCGGCTTCAGCGACGTGAAGCTCGTCCCGAGCTCAGGAAAACCCGGGGTATTCGGCCGAATCGACGCCGGTGCGCGCACCACCGTCGGCATCTACTTCATGTACGACGTGAAGCAGTTCGTGCCGGAGGAGTGGAGTTCCCCGCCGCTCGAGGGCAGGCTCGTGCAGAAGGAGGGGCTTGGAACCGTGTGCATGGGGCGCGGGGCCGTCAATCAGAAAGGGCCGGAGAACTCGTTCCTGAGCGCACTGATGGCGTTCCAGGCGGCCGGCAAGAAGCTTCCGGTGAACCTTGTGTTGGTTTGCGAGGGGGAGGAGGAGATCGGTTCGCCGCATTTCGGCGAGGTGGTCAGGAGCCCCGAGATCAGCGCACAGCTGAAGAACTGCGTCGGGGTGTTCATGCCCGAGGCCGGCCAGGACCGCGACGGAGGGGTGCAGGTGTCGCTCGGCGCCAAGGGCGTGGTGGAACTAGAGCTCGTGTCAACGGGCGAGAAGTGGGGACGCGGTCCGAAACACGACATTCATTCGAGCCTCGAGGCGCAGGTGGACTCCCCCTCCTGGCACCTGGTGCAGGCGCTCGACACGCTCATCGAGAAGGATGGCCACACCCCTGCGGTGGCAGGCTTTTTCGAGAAGGCGAAGCCTTTGACCGCGCAACAGAAGAAGATGATCGAGGCGCATGCGGCGAGCGCCTCGGAAGCGACCGCCAAGCAAACCTATGGGGTCGAACACTGGGTGCACGATGTGAGCTGGGTCGAGGCGCTGATGCTGCTGGAGTCGCGGCCGACCATCAACATCGAAGGACTGGTCGGCGGCTACACCGGGCCGGGCGGCAAGACGGTACTGCCGCATCGCGCGGTCGCAAAGATCGACATGCGCCTGGTACCGGACATGACTGCCGCCGACACGCTCGCGAAACTCAAGGCGCACCTGGCCAAGCACGGCTTCGGTGATATCGAGGTCAACATGAGCGGCGGCTATGATCCGACCCAGACCGATCCGAGCAGCCGCCTGATCCAGACGCAGCTCACCACCTATCGCGCGCTCGGCGCGGATCCGCAGCTGTGGCCGCGTTCGGCCGGGTCCTGGCCGGGTTATGTGTTTACCGATGCGCCGCTCAGCCTCGCGGCCGGCCACTTCGGCATGGGACATGGCACTGGCGCGCACGCGCCGGATGAGTACTACCTGATCGAGTCGACCAATCCGAAGGTGCAGGGGCTCGATGGGGCCGTGGCCTCGTTCGTCGAGTATCTGTACGCGTTAAGCTGAACCGGCGTGCGTTTGCCGACGCAGCGCGGGCCCGAATAGAATCGGGCCTTCAGGCGGGTGTAGTTCAATGGTAGAACTGCAGCTTCCCAAGCTGCTAACGTGGGTTCGATTCCCATCACCCGCTCCAAATCTCTTTCGATTCGATTGCGTCGGACCGGCCCGCAGCTAAGCTTCGGGCTTCCATGCTGCAAGACCCCAGACGTTCCGCGCCCGGGTGGCGTATCCGGCCCATGAGGCAGCGCGGCCGGCTCGATAGACCATCGATCACCAACACTCGCAGGCATGCCTGGGGCGTTATCTCGTCTCGATCGGGGATCCATCGCCGAGACCTTTTACGCGCTCAGCTGAGCCCCGATGCGCCCAAGTGAGCCGATGCGCTCACCGGCGTTTCGCGACAGGCCGATAAAATCGGGCCATCCGCAGGCTGGCCTCGTTCAAGGGTGGAACTCAAGCTTTCCAGACAAGGTGGGTCCGTACTGTTCGGTTGGTCCGACGGCGCAAGCTCGTTCAGAAACGGACGGATGGGCAGCGGTATGTTGCGTGCCAGCAACGCCAACAATCGTCCAGGAACTTTGTATCGCCAGAGATTTTGACTATGCTACCGCATCGCAACTCTTACATGAGCGGGCGGCGGGTGCGGCTTAGGACTCTATTTTTAGGCGCTCCGAGGGGGATTTTCGAGCGGCCGGGGAGCCAGGTCGTCTTTCGTCGCTTCGGGCGAAACGCGAACCCGGACCGAGGGCATTGACGCAATCGCTGCGCTGACGCAACACGGCTCACAAAAAGTAAAGTATCGGGGAGAAGATGATGGAAACCAATTCAAACGCGAAGCGCGACCGCAGCCCATTGCTGGCAGCCCTCGCGGGGACCGCCGCGGCAGCGGCTGTCCTGTTCGCAGCGCCCGTGAGTGCCCAGGAGCAGCAGGGATCTTCATCTAGCAGCCAGGTGCAAGAGGTGGTGGTCACCGGATCTCTGATCAAGCGCACCGATATCGAAACGCCGAGCCCGGTGCAGGTCATCAGTGATGAAGATCTTAAGAACAGCGGCTTCAACAATGTGTCGGACGTGCTGCGCAACCTCTCCGCCAATGGCCAGGGAGCGCTCAGTCAGGGCTTCGGACAGGCGTTCGCCTCCGGTGGGAACGGTATTGCGCTGCGCGGTCTGACCGTGGGCGACACGCTCACCCTCATCGACGGCGAACGCATGGTCGCCTACCCGCTGAGCGACGACGGCGAGCGCAGTTTCGTCGACATCAGCGCGATTCCTTTCAACGTGATCGAGAGCGTCGAGGTGCTCAAGGACGGCGCATCGGCGTTGTACGGCGCCGATGCGATTGCCGGTGTGGTCAACATCAAGTTGAGGCAGACCTACGTCGGTGCGGAGGTCACGGCTGAATACGGCGCGACCCAGCACTGGGACGGCAACACCATGCATGGGGCCGCAATCATCGGCTGGGGCGATCTGAACAACGACGGCTACAACATCTATGCGGCGCTCGACTTTCATCGTCAGCAGCTGATCTGGGGCACCAGTCGCACCGGGTTGTGGACCAATCTCAACTGGAGCGGATTTCCCGGCGGCGTGAACACGACGCCCGGCGTCATCGGCTCTCAGGGTCTCGCCCTCACCGACAGCGCGACCGGCTATCTGCTCAATCCCAATCCGGCCAACGGCTTGCCGGCAGAGACCTTCCTGCCAGGCTGCACGGCGGCTTCGCAGGCCGCGGGCAAGTGCACGTTCAGCTTCCCCGGCCAGATTCAGCCGCCGACCGAGCAGACGAACTTCCTGACCAAGATGACGAAAGCGCTCGCCGCTGACTGGAAGCTGACCGTCACCGCGTCGCTGTTCGACAGCGTCGCACAGGAGACTGCGCCACCCACCGAGCCGGCTTTCGGCCACCTGCTGCAGCAGACGGGCGCAGAAAACGGGGTGCTGCCGCTCATTGCCTGGGGCCCGGGCCTCACTCGCACGACCATCCCCTATCCGCCACTGTCGCTGCCGGCCAGCTCTGCGCTGAACCCGTACGGGGCCGCGGCGACTCTGGTCTACAGCTTCCCGGATGTTGGCCCTTGGGTGGTCGACACCGACACGCAGACCTACCGGCTGTTCGGCGATCTGCGAGGCACCGCCGGTGGCTGGGACCTGGACGCCACCGTCGGTGTCATGTACGCGAAGATGAACCTGGATTTCCAGGGCGGACTGATCCCCGCAGCGGCACAGGCGGCTCTCAATAATGGCTCTTACGTCCCGGGAGCGGGAGCAGGTCAGAACGCAGCCGCCATCGCCACCTTCGCGCCCGAGGTCTCCACGAGCCCCTCGAGCACGCTTGATCTGATTGATTTCCATGCCTCGCGTGATCTGTTCCAGATGCCTGGCGGTCCGCTGGCGCTCGCTACCGGCGTGCAGTATTTCCACAAGGCTCAGAACGACACGGACCCGCCTTCGATTGCGGCGGGCATACAGGAAGGCATTACCAACTTCACCGTCGGCTCCCAGGACGACACGTCAGGCTTTCTCGAAATCGGTGGCAAGCCTATCAGCCAACTGGAGCTGAACGCGGCCGTACGCTACGACCATTACGACACCTACGGTGGGCAGGCGACGCCGAAGTTTGGACTGAAATTCACGCCCATCCAGATGCTCAGTATTCGCGGTACCTGGGGTAAGGGATTCCGCGCGCCCTCCATCTCCGAAGCCGGTAATTCAGGGATAGTGTACGGATTCGGTAATGGCCCTGATCCCATGTTGTGTGCGAATGGTCCCAACGCGGCGGGCAGTTACAACCAGTATTGCGCTTATCCGATAACGGGTGTGCAACCGCCCAATCCCGCGCTCAAGGCCGTTACTTCGACCAACGCGACCCTTGGTGTCATCTTCGAGCCGTTGAAGGAGTTCAACATCTCGGTGGACTGGTACCGCATCCAGCTGAACAACGACATCGTCTCCGCGCTGGAGACCGGCGGCCTGGGCGATTACGTGTTTATCCAACGCGGACCGCAGAAGACACTGGCAGTGTGTACCAACACGACCACCAATGGGACGCCCTGCAACACCGCCCAGGTGCTGACCCCGGTTGGAATTCCTGAATATACGATTTTCCCCTACATCAACGCGGGCACCACCAGGACCTCGGGTATCGATGTCGACCTGCAGAGCCATTTCGACTTAGGCGCTGTCGGCAAACTGAGTGCCGAGCTCAACTACACGTACATCTCCCAGTACGAGATCTCGGCCAACGGGTTTCTCGCCGACGTGGACGGGACTCACGGCCCCTCCGAGATCTCCGGTGATACCGGCAACCCCAAGCAGCGAGCGGTCGCCAGTGTGACCTGGGATAAAGGACCTGCCAGTGTCACGCTGTCTGCAAACTACACGGGGGCATTCAAGATTATCGACCCCACCGAAGGTTGGACCACCTGCCTGGCAGCGATTCAGACCTCCGGGGACGGTTATGGCGCTGCGATATCCGGCGGGGTGACGACACTGGCTTCCCAGTGGAACCAGTACTGCTCCGTGCATTCCTTTACCTCCTTCAATCTGTACGGCAGGTACGCGGTGTCTGAGCATTTCTCCGTGCACGGCTCGGTCCGTAACCTGCTCAATACGCAGCCACCGGTCGATCTGGAGACCTACGGTGGTGGCGCCTTGTACAGATACACCACGCTCGATCAGGACGGCGCAGTGGGCCGGTTCTTCCTGCTGGGGGCGACCTACACGTTCTGACCCCGATCTGTCGCCTCTTGAGCAATCGGCCCCTCCCGGGGCCGATTGTTTTTGTACTGGCCAAAACGCGCGGATGAGCGAGCAACTGCGGCCCCCTTCACATTCTCAGTACGGGCAGACCGTTCCTGTGACCATTCGGTGACATTCGTGCCGCGCGGCCGCCGTTAAGCTCGTCCGATGCACCAGATCGGTGTCGTAGGTCTGTCCTACCGGCATGCCGGCGTGGACGAAGTCGCCCGTTTTGCGGTGCCGCGGGCGCAGATTCCGGCGTGCCTTCCGGCACTGCGCACGCTGCTGCGGGCCTCCGAGATCCTCTATATTGGCACCTGCAACCGGGTCGAAGTGGTCTACTCGACCGAGGACGGCAGTGCTGCGGGAGATGCCCGGCGGGAGGTGTTTCGCCTCCTCACGGGACGCGAGCCCGAGCCGGGCGAGGCTGCGCGCATCCTGCGCGCCTGGACCGGCGAGGCCGCCGTCGAACACCTGTTTCTCCTCGCCTGCGGCCTGGACTCCGCTCAAACCGGCGAGCATGAGATTGCCGCGCAGCTGCGCGGCGCCTGGGAAGATTCGCGCACCGCACACACCTGCGGCCCCGTTCTTGACCGGCTGATCGGGGAAGCCCTTGGTATGGCGCGCCGGGTACGCCGCCTCGGTGCCGGCGTGCGCGCACCTTCGCTCGGGGACCTCGCGGCGGATCGCGTGCTGCAACATCTGGGCGACACGGGTGGACGCGTTGCGCTGATCGGCGTCTCGGCCATGACGCGCCGCTGCGCCGCAGTACTGCACCAAGCGAAGGTTCCTCTCCTCATCGTCAATCGCACCCTGCAGGCGGCGGAGGAACTCGCCGCCGCCGTGGGCGGGGAAGCACTTTCGCTCGATCGATTCCGTGATCAGCCACCCTCCCTTGCCGCTGCGGTGCTCGCGGCGGGCGGTGGCGAGCCGGTGCTGGATGAGTCCGCGCTTGCCAGGCTCGGCGCCCGCACCACATCGGCGCCGGCCCCGCTCTTGATCGATTTCGGTGTTCCCCCCAACGTCGATCCTCTCGTGGCCCAGCACGCAGGCATTGCACGCGTCGGGATGGACCACCTGATTGAAGCCGCCCAGGGGCGGCGGCTTGCGCAACTGATGCGACTCGCGCCGGTGCGTGCGGCGATCGATGATCAGCTCGCGCGACTGCGCACCGAGCTTGCGACCCGCGCTCTGGGACCCAGGCTGGCCGACCTGCGCGGCACGTTCGAACAGATCGCCGCGCAGGAGGTCACGCGTGCGCTGGCACACGAGCTGCGTACACTAGACGAACACCAGCGTGAGCAGGTCGAGCGGCTCGGACGCGCGGTGGCGTTGCGCCTTGCGCACCTGCCACTCGCAGGTCTGCGTGCTGCCGCGGAGCACGCGAGCGCCGATGCGGTGGATGCTTTTTTTGACGGGACACGCTCGAAGCGGCGCAAGGTATGACATGACGAATCCCCAACCGCCTCCGGCCAGCGATTCGCGGCGTCCGCGTTCCGCCGAGCTCTATGAACGGGCCTGCCGCGTCATTCCCGGAGGCGTCAGTTCGCCGGTGCGCGCCTTTCGCGCCGTCGGCGGCACGCCGCTTTTCATCGCGCGCGGCGCGGGCGCACAGGTGTTCGACGCCGACGGTCGCGCCTATCTCGACTTCGTCGGCTCCTGGGGTCCGCTCATTGCAGGCCATGCCCACCCGGCCGTGGTCGGCGCCGTGACCGAGGCGCTGGCGCGCGGCTCGAGCTTCGGTGCGCCGTGCGCGCCGGAAGTGGAGCTCGCCGAGCGGATCGTCGCCGCCTATCCGGCCGTTGAGCAGGTGCGCTTCGTTTCCTCCGGCACCGAGGCGGTGATGAGTGCGATCCGCGTGGCGCGCGCGTTCACGGGACGCGACCTGATCGTAAAGTTCGCCGGCTGCTACCACGGCCATGCCGACCACCTCCTGGTCGCGGCCGGCTCGGGCCTGGCCACCTTCGGCCGCCCTTCATCGGCGGGGGTACCGGAGGCATTCACGGCCTGCACGCGCGTGCTGCCTCTCGACGATGAGGCGGCCGCCGAGCGGCTGTTTGCCGCAGACGGCGCGCGGATCGCCGCCCTCATCATCGAGCCGCTGCCGGCCAATCACGGCCTGCTGCCGCAGCGCCGCGAATTCCTCGAGGCGCTGCGGCGCCTCACCCGCCAGCACGGCGCGCTGCTCATTTTCGACGAGGTGATCTCGGGGTTTCGGCTGGGCCCGGGCGGGGCGGCGCAGTGGCTCGAGATCGCGCCCGATCTTGCCACCTTCGGCAAGGTGATCGGCGGGGGCATGCCGGTCGGGGCCTTCGGCGGTGCGCGCGCCATCATGGCGCGCCTCGCACCCGACGGCGACACCTACCAGGCCGGGACGCTCTCGGGTAACCCGGTGGCGATGACCGCCGGGCTGGCGACGCTGGACCTGATGGCGCGCGAATCGGGCTGGGAACAGCTGGAGGCGCGCGGCGCCGAACTCGAGCGCCTGCTGAAACCGGTGCTGGCGAACTGCCCCTTCCCGGTGCAGCTGGTGCGCGTCGCCTCGCTCTTCTGGCTGTCTTTTCACGGGGCGGGCCCCCCGCGCACCGCCGCAGCACTGAGCGCGCGCGAGAGCGCGCGCTTTGCGGCGCTGTTCCACGCCATGCTCGATCGCGGCATCTACCTGCCGCCTTCCGGCTACGAGGCGTGTTTCCTGTCCCTTGCGCACGGCTCGGCCGAGCTGACGCGTTTTGCGAACGCCTTGCGCGATGCGCTGGGTGCGATCGAATGAAGGTGACCCGGGTCTTCCAACTCACGACACTCGCTCTGGTGCTGGTGTCCGCCGTGCAGGTCGGCTGGTGGTTGCTCGACCAGCATGCCTACACGGTCGAAAAGGTGAGTGCGGCGCGCGCGGCATACGTTGCCCAGACGGCCGCCGCGCAGGCGCTGCTCGATTCGGGCAGCAGCGCGCAGCGCGTGCAGCAGCTGCTGCCGGGCATCCGCATCAGCGCCGGCCGCGCCGCGCTGGCTCCGGAGCTGGCCCGCTCGCTCACCACCGAGGAACGTCGCCGTGCCAACCAGTACGCCTGGGAGGGCGGTTTCTTCCTGCTGGCACTCGCCTTGTGCATCGCCATGATCGCGCGCGCCCTGCGCGCCGAGCGCCAGGTGTACGAGGAGCAGGACAGCTTTCTCGCGCTGGTATCGCACCAGTTCAAGACCCCGCTCGCAAGCCTGCAGCTCTCGCTCGAAACGCTGGCGCTGCGCAGCCCGCCGCCGCCGGTTGCGCGCACGCTGATCGATCGCATGCTCGCAGACATTGCGCGCATGGAGCTGATGGTCACGCAGATCCTCGAGAGTGCGCGCCTGGAGCGCGGGCGGGTCGACTTCAAGTCCGAGCCGCTGCAGCTGGCGGGTGCCGTGGCGCGTGTGGTCGCGCAGCTCGAGGAACGCTCGCGCGCGGAGCGCATCGAGTTCGTGAGCGACATCGGGCCGGAGCTGCACATCGCAAGCGACGCACTGGCGCTCGATGTGGTGGTTCGCAACGTGCTCGAGAACGCGCTGGCCGCCGTCAGGAGCGCCGGCGGCGGCAGCATTGCGCTCAGCGCGCGTGCGGCGAACGACGAGGTGGAGCTGTCGGTGCGTGACAGCGGCGTGGGCTTTCAGCCCGCCGACGGCGCGCGGCTGTTCGAGAAATTCACGCGCCTGCACGGCGCCGGCCACTACGGCACGGGGCTCGGGCTTTTCATCGTGCACCGCATGATGCAGCTCGGGCAGGGCCGGGTGCGCGCGCACAGCGAGGGCGTAGGGCGCGGCGCGTGCTTCGTGCTCACCTGGCCTGCCGCTCAGGTACCACGGTCATGAGCCTGCCGGTCAGTGCAGCCACGCACGTGCTGGTGGTGGAGGATGATCCGCACCTCGCCGCCGGTGTCATGGAAAACCTGCGCGCCGAAGGTTACGAGGTCACCAGCGCCGGCGACGGCCGGCAGGCGCTCGCCTGGCTCACCGAGCATGCCTGCACCCTCATCGTGCTGGATGTGATGCTGCCCGGCGTGGATGGCTTTGCCCTCTGCCGCACGCTGCGCGAGCAGGGCAACAGCACACCGGTCCTGTTTCTGACCGCGCGCGGCGATCCGGCCGACCGTGTGCGCGGACTCGAGGCCGGCGGCGATGACTACCTGGCGAAGCCGTTTCACCTGCAGGAGTTTCTGCTGCGCGTGCGCGCCATCGTGCGGCGCTGGGAGTGGTATCGCAGCGCCTCCGCCACGGCCGCCACCGCGGTGCTGCGCTTTGGCGGCAATGAGGTGGATTTCCGCGCCTTTCGCGCCCGTGCCTGGAACGGCGAGTCGCAGGAGCTCACCGAGAAGGAGGCGATGATTCTGAAGGTGCTGGCCGAGCATGCCGGTCAGATCGTCTCGCGCGAGGATCTGCTCGAGCGCGTGTGGGGCTACGATGTGTTCCCCTCCACCCGCACGGTGGACAATTTCATCCTGCGGCTGCGCAAACGCTTCGAGAAGGATCCCGCCAATCCGCGGCACTTCCTCACCGTGTGGGGGGTCGGGTACCGATTCCTGAGCGAGGGTGAGGCATGAGCGCGCCGCTGCGCATCGCTACACGCGGCTCGGCGCTCGCGCTGTGGCAGGCGCGTCACGTCGCCGCTCTGGTGAGCGCGCAAGCCGGATCACCGACGGTCGAGCTGGTGCCCGTGCAGACCACGGGAGATGTGCAAAGCGAGGTGCCGCTGTGGAAGGTCGGCGGTCGCGCGTTCTTCACCCGCGAGATCGACCGCGCGCTCATTGAGGGCGCAGCAGACATTGCCGTGCACAGCCTGAAGGATCTGCCCACGCAGATCGACTCGGGCCTGAACCTGGTTGCGACACTGGCCCGCGCGGATCCGCGCGATGTGCTCGTGAGCCGCGGCGGCGTGCCGCTTGCACAGCTTGCGCCGCGCGCACGTATCGGCACGAGCAGCCTCAGGCGGCGGGCCTTTCTCGCCCGCCTGCGCCCGGATGCCGTGCTGGTCGAGCTGCGCGGCAACGTGCCGACCCGCATCGAACGGCTGCAGCACGGCGACTATGAGGCCATTGTGCTCGCCGCCGCCGGCGTCGAACGACTGGGACTTCAGCGGCACGTCAGCGAGTACCTCGACCCGGACAGCTTTCCCCCGGCGGTGGCGCAGGGCGTGATCGGGGTGTGCGCGCGCGCGGGAGACTGGGCGAGCTCCCGCTGGCTCACCGCGCTCGATGACCTGGACGCGCGCCTGACCTCAAGCGCCGAGCGGGCGCTGCTGCGGCGCCTGGAAGGCGGCTGCCAGGTGCCGCTCGGTGCGCTGGCGACACTGAAGCAGGGCACCCTCACGCTCATGGCGCGGGTGTGCGCGCCGGATGGCTCGCGGGAGTTGTCGGCCCGCGCGGATCAGCCCGCCGGTGCGCAGGATGATGCCATGGCGCTCGGACGGCGCGTGGCGGACGAGCTTCTCACGCGCGGCGCGGCCGAGCTGATCGCGCAAACGCGCAGCGCGCAGGGGGTCGAAGAGCCGTGAGCGCGCCTGCCAGCTTAAGCCCGGTCGTGGTCACGCGTGCGGAAGGCAGCGAGGGTCCCTTGAGCCGCGAGCTGCGCGAGCTGGGACTGCAGGTGCTGTCCTGGCCTGCGGTCCGCGTCGCGGTCGCCGACCTTGCGGCCCTGGAGCGCTCGCTCGCCTCGATACAGTCCTTCGCTTGGATCGTGTTCGCCAGCCGGCAGGCGGTCGGCGCGGTACTCGAGCGCATGCCGCTCGCCCCCCGTGGCGTGCGCATCGCCGCCGTTGGCAGCGCGACCGCGCAGGTCCTGCGCCAGCGTGGCTGGCCGGTGGATCTGACTCCGGATGAGGCAAACGCCGCAGGTCTCGTGGCTGCCTTCGCCGCGCAGGGCTCGAGCGCCGCTGCGGGCGTCAAGATCCTCTATCCGGCCAGCTCGCGTGCGCTGCCGACGCTTGCCGCCGGCCTCTCGCAGCTGGGTGCGGTCGTGACGCAGGTCGAGGCCTACCGCACCGAGGCTGCGACACTCGATCTCACCCACTGCCGCGAGTGGATCGCACGCGATGCGATCGGCGCGGTGACGTTCGCGAGCCCTTCGGCCGTGACCGAACTTGCGCAGGCGCTCGGAGAGACGGATTTCCAGCGCCTGCTGTCGGGAGCCGCGGCAGTGGCCATCGGACGCACCACCGCCCGTGAGCTCAGCGCGCGCGGGCATGCGGCCACGGTGGCCGAGTCCGCGACGCTGCACAGCCTCGCCGTCACCACTTTTCGCCTGTTGCAAACGAGAGCCTGAGACTATGGGATTTCCGAATGAGAGACCGCGGCGCACCCGTGCGTCCGATGCCTGGCGGCGCATGGTGCGCGAGACGCACCTGACGGCCGATGCGTTCATCTATCCCATGTTCGTCGTACCGGGGCGTGCCGTACGTCACCCGGTCGAGAGCATGCCGGGGGTCTGTCAGCTGTCGGTGGACGAGGCGGTGAAGGAGGCAAAGTCGGTCGCCGCCCGCGGCGTGCTGGCGGTCATGCTGTTCGCCGCTCCTTCGGTCAAGGACGCGGCCGCGAGCGACGCCCTCGATCCGAACGGGCTGGCGAGCCAGGCGATCGGCGCCATCAAGGCGGCCTGTCCTCAGCTTCTGGTGTGGGCGGACGTGTGCCTGTGCGGGGCCACCGATCACGGTCACTGCGGTCACGTGTCGGGCCAGGGCGTGATCGACAACGACTCATCCATTGCAACGCTGGCGAGGGTCGCCCTCAACTACGCGCGCGCGGGAGCCGATGCCGTGGCGCCGAGTGACATGATGGACGGGCGGGTGGGGGCGATCCGCGCGCTGCTCGACGGTGAGGGGCACGCCCACACTCCGATCGTCGCCTACGCCGCCAAGTACGCCTCCAGCTTCTACGGACCGTTCCGGGAGGCGGCTGAGTCCGCGCCCGCCTTCGGCGATCGTCGTTCATACCAGCTCGACCCCGCCAACGCGCGCGAGGCGCTGCGCGAGGTTCTCCTGGACGTGGCGGAGGGTGCCGACCTCGTCATGGTGAAGCCCGCCGGCCCCTACCTCGACATCATCCGCCAGGTGCGTGATGCGGTGCGCGTGCCGGTCGTCGCGTACCAGGTGTCCGGGGAGTTCAGCCTCATCAAGGCCGCCGCCGCGCGCGGCTGGATCGATGAACGCGCCGCCGTGCTCGAGACGCTGACCGGGATCCGGCGCGCGGGCGCCGACCTCATCATCAGCTACTTCGCAGCCGAAGTGGCGCAGTGGCTCGCGTGAACGCCGCCAGCGCCCGTGGCAGCGCGGAGGGTGCGTTTCTGGCGGCCTGCCGCCGTCAGCCCGTGCCGCATCGGCCCATCTGGATCATGCGCCAGGCGGGGCGCTACCTGCCCGAGTACCGGGCGCTGCGCGCCAGGATCGACTTCGAGACCCTGACCCGCACGCCGGATCTGGCCGCGGAAGTCACGCTGCAGCCGCTGCGGCGTTTTGATCTGGATGCCGCGATTCTCTTCAGCGACATCATGACCCCGCTGCAGGGCATGGGCATTCCCCTCAGCTTCGAGCCTGGTCCGGTGGTGCGCGAACCGATCCGCAGCCTGGCGCAGATCGAGGCGTTGCCGGGCCTCGTGCCGGCCCGCGACGTGCCGTTCGTGCTGGAGAGCGTGCGGCTGGTACGCGCCGCCGCGCCGCGTGGCGTGCCGCTGATCGGCTTCGCCGGCGCACCCTTCACGCTCATGTGTTATCTCGTGTGCGGCAGGCCGTCCAAGGAGTTCGCGGCGGCGCGCGCGTTCCTTTACGCGCAGCCGCAGGCCGCCCTGCGCCTGCTCGAGCGGCTCGCCGATGCGATGGCCGCCTACCTTGCGGCGCAGGCGGCCGCGGGCGCCCAGGCGCTCATGCTGTTCGAGTCGTGGGCGGGCCTGCTCGCGCCGCGCGAGTTCGCAGCATTCGCGCTGCCGGCCGTGCGACGCACGCTTGCGGCGCTGCGCAGCTCAAACGTGCCACTCATCTACTACCTGAATCAGGGATCGGCACTCATGCCGGCGGTGGCGGGACTGGAGGTGGACGTGGTTGGCGTCGACTGGCGCTCGGAGCTCTCGCAGGTGCGCCAGGTGCTGGGTCCCGACATGGCGGTGCAGGGAAATCTCGATCCCGCCGCCTTGTTTGCCCCGCCCGAGGCGCTGCGCCGGCACGCCGATGCCGTGCTCGATCAGGCCGGAGCCGCTCCCGGACACATCTTCAATCTGGGCCATGGCATATGGCCCGATACCGACCCCGATGCAGTCGCTCGGCTGGTGGACTACGTGCATGAGCGGCGCTAGCGACTTTACCGCCTCCGCCACCGCGCATTTTCACGACCTGCAGGGGCGCCTGTGCGCCGCCTTCGAGGCGTTCGAGCCGCAAAGCCGTTTCACGATGCGCACCTGGAGCAAGCCGCAGGGGCATCGACTGCAAGGCGGCGGCGACTCGCGGCTGATGCGCGGCGCGGTGTTCGAGAAGGTCGGCGTGAATGTCAGTCACGTGTGGGGTGTGTTGCCCAGGGAAGCGCGCGGCCAGGTGGCCGGTTGCGAGGCCTCCGACGGGCGCTTCGTCGCCTGCGGCCTCTCGCTCGTCGCCCACATGCAAAATCCCTATGTGCCCGCGGTGCACCTGAACCTGCGCTACCTGTCGACCAGCCGGGCGTGGTTCGGTGGCGGCTCGGATCTCACGCCGAGCTTCCCGTTCGAGCAGGACACGCAGGACTTTCATGGCGCGCTGCGCGGCGCCTGCGATGCCTACCGGGCGGGCGCGTACGATGAGTTCAAGGCCTGGTGTGACCGCTACTTCTACCTGCCGCACCGCCAGGAGCCGCGCGGCGTGGGCGGAATCTTCTTCGATGATCTCGCCGGCGCGGATGCGGCGGCCGACTTTGCCTTCGTGCGCTCGGTCGGGGAGGCGCTGCTTCAGGTTTATCCGCGCATCGTGGCGCGGCGCAAGGACACCCCCTACGACGATGCCGCCCGGGAGCGCCTGCTACTCAAGCGCGGCCGTTACGTGGAGTTCAACCTGGTCTACGACCGGGGTACCCGCTTCGGCTTCAGTACCGATGCGGATCCGGATGCGTATCTGATGAGTCTGCCGCCGCTGGTGAAGTGGTGAGCCCCGCGGCGATCACCGTGGCGCGAAACCTGAGCCAGTTGACGGGAGCCGACCGGAACAGCTTCAGCGGACCGGCTCCTGCGGCAGCGCGCCAATGATCTCCCAGGGCGACGCCGATCGCCTCCAAAGTCTCGGCCGGCGGCCGCCACAGACGCTGCAGTCCCAGATAGGTCACCACGGTAGCCTCCCTTCAGATTCTCGCCTTTACTTAAGGAGTGTGCGGCACAGGCCCGGGTTCCCGCAAAAAGTGTTGCCCGTTGGCGACGGACGTTTAAACGCGCGGCGGACGCAGCAGCTCTAAAGATCAGATGACACACGCTCTGGGGCAGGAAACGCGGGTCGATTGGGAAGGCGCGCTCGTGCAGCGAGCCTGTGCCGGCGACACGCGCGCCTTTGAGAGGTTGTACCGCGAGCATGCGGGGCGGGTTTACGGGCTTTGCCTGCGCATGACGCGGGACGCTCAGCTGGCAGAGGATTGTACGCAAGACACTTTCATCAACGCGTGGCGGGCGCTCTCGAGGTTCGAGACGCGCAGCTCACTGTCGACCTGGCTGCACCGCATCGCGGTGAACGTAAGCCTGGCGAAGCGCCGCAAGAGCACCCCGGTTGAGCCCTCTCCCGAGGATGAGGAGGGCGCGGTCGCCCTCGAGTGGACGCTCGAAACGCCGCTCGAGGAGCGCGAGATCGAGGCGGCGATCGGCGCATTGCCCGATGGGGCGCGCGATGCCCTGGTGCTGCATGCCCTGTACGGTTACTCGCACGGTGAAGCCGCGCAGATGCTCGGCATCGCGGAGGGAACCTGCAAGGCCCAGTTGCACCGCGCCCGCAAACTGCTGCGCGAGAGACTCGATCTGGAGGTTAACTGACATGGCCGCCCCGCAAGATCCGCCATCACGCAGGCTCGGCTCTCTGCACGAGCTGCCGCAGGCCATCGAACCTGCGCGCGACCTGTGGCCTGCGATCGAAGCGCGACTGAAGGAGCTGCATCCGGGCGAGTTGCCCGGGACGGATGCCAGGGCTGTCAGGGTCCGGAGCGGGGCGCGGCTGCGCTGGCTGGCCGCCGCCGCCATGGTGGCGAGCGTTGCGGTGGGTGTATGGATCGGCCGCAGCGTGGTGCCGGGCGAGGGCGGACAGGGCACGGGAGTCGCGAGCAAGCTGACCGCGCAAACGGGCGCGACGGATCCTGGGGCGCCGACGGCACTCGATACGGCGTATGAAGCCGATCCGCGCTATCAGCAGCAGCGCGCGGCGCTGCTCGGCTCGCTGCAGGCGCAGCTCGCAAAGCTGCCGCCGGCCTCGCGCGCCAAGGTCATGGCAAGTCTTGAGACGATCTGGCATGCCAAGCAGGATCTGGAGCAGGCGCTCGGCAAGGATCCGGGCAATGCTCTACTTGAGGAGCTTCTGGTCAACACTTATCAGGATGAAATGCGCGTCCTCACCGACGTGCACGAAGCCAGCGAATCTGGCAGGGGTATCTGAACATGCGTACGGTTTCCACTTGGTCGGCGTCCCTCCTGCTGCTCGCGGCGGGCGCCGCGGCACAGGGCAGCGATTTCGAGCGCGAGATCGGAGTACAGCCGAAAGGCGTGGTCGACATCTCCAACGTCAGCGGCTCGGTCGAGGTGAGCGCATGGGACCGCCCCGAGGTGAGCGTGCGCGCAGAGCTCGGCAGGGGCGTCGATCATGTCGATGTCTCTACCGAAGGCACGCGCACCACCATCAAGGTGGTCCTCCCCAGCGGCCACTCGTTGGGGCGCGGCGACGCGGAGCTGCACGTGAAGATCCCCAAGGACAGTGAGCTGGATGTTTCGGCGGTGAGCGCCGATGTGACCACGAGCGGAGTGCAGGGCGTGCAGCGCTTGAGCGCGGTGAGCGGCGATGTGGACGCCGAGATCGCCGGTTCCGACTTCGAGCTCAAGACGGTGAGCGGGGACGTGAAGGTGAAAGGCCACGGCCAGCCGGCACGGCTGCACCTGAATACGGTGAGCGGGGACGTGCACCTCGAGCACGGCGCGGGCGATTTCGAGGCGAGCACGGTCAGCGGAACGCTGGTCGTGTCGCTCGACAGCGCAACTTCGGTGCGCGCCCACACCACCTCGGGCGATCTGCGCTTCAATGGCAGGCTGGCGCGCGGGGCGTCGTTCGAAGCCACCACGGTGAGCGGCGATCTCAACGTGCGCGCGAGCGCCGAGGGCGGTTACGCCTACGAGGTCTCGAGCTTCAGCGGCGACATCGGCAACTGCTTCGATGCCAAGGCCGAACGTGCCAGCCGGTACGGGCCCGGCAGCACGCTGCAGGGCACGCGCGGCGAGGGCGCCGGCCACATGCACCTGAAGACGATGAGCGGCGACATCGAGCTGTGCGACCGCAACTGAAAGAGTGTGCGCGATGCCGTTAGAATGAGCCGGTGACGACCCGCTCAGGCTCTCCGACGGACTCCCCGATCGCCGACGCCCTGCTTGGCTGGTACGGGCGGGCCGGGCGGCGCCATCTTCCCTGGCAGCACTCGCGCAGCCCCTACCGCGTATGGGTATCGGAGATCATGCTGCAGCAGACCCAGGTCGAGAGCGTCATTCCCTACTACCAGCGCTTCCTCGCGCGTTTTCCGGATGTCACTGCGCTGGCCGGCGCTGCCATCGATGAGGTGCTGCACCTGTGGTCGGGATTGGGTTATTACGCCCGCGCGCGCAACCTGCATCGCTCCGCGATCCGGATCCGCGATGAGTACGGCGGCGAGTTCCCCGGCTCGTTCGCGCAAGTCGAAGCGCTGCCGGGCATCGGCCGCTCGACGGCTGGCGCGATTCTCGCCCTCTCCAGCGGGGCGCGCTTTGCGATCCTCGATGGCAACGTGCGGCGTGTGCTGGCGCGTTACTTCGGTGTGGCCGGTGCGCGCGCCGACCGCAGCCTCGAGCAGCGCCTGTGGC
>Ga0209420_1000583_pt1 | contig 18663 bp, 12 predicted proteins | sample BlaSpr_A8_OM1_O1_FD_187972 | JGI IMG/M metagenome (GOLD analysis project Ga0209420, IMG submission 187972) | Forest soil microbial communities from Thunder Bay, Ontario, Canada - Black Spruce, Ontario site 2_A8_OM1_O1 (SPAdes) (version 2) | ecosystem: Environmental > Terrestrial > Soil > Boreal... | reverse complement strand
CTTTCGGCTATTCATTGAGGGCGCTCCTTCCTGTGGGGGTTGAGTCAAGCACCCAAACCCTACTCCAAAAGGGGCGCCCTTTTATATTGCGTCGGATAACCGTACATGTTAAAAATAGCCATTCCAAACACTCTGCCTGTCCCTCGCCAAAATTCCATCCGCTCTGAAAATGGTACGATTCTCCCTCCCCACAGTGTGAAGAGTCTGAACTCAACCATGAGTGTCTTTGAGGAGCGCGAGGCCTCTCGGTGAGCGCATGCGCACGCAGCATATATATTAAGGATGGGTGAAAAGACAGTTCCGGATCAGGCCGCCCGATCGTAACGATGGTGCAGCCCGCCGAGTCGCTGACGAGAAAGGATGCGACCCGAACCTGAGGAACCGATCCTGCTGTCAGGTGTTTCCTTCCCGAGTCCGAGATGCGTGCGGTCTTCGTGGTAATACCGGACGTATTCAGAGAGCAGGCGCTTCAGATGGCATTCATTCACCGCAATGATGTGATCGAGCAGATCTCGTCGGCAGCTTTCAACCCAACGCTCCGCAATTCCATTCTGCCAGGGACTTTCAAAGGAGGTCCGCACGGGACTGATCTTCAGAGCACGGACTGCCATCGGAACTTCCAACCCATACTTCCCATCTCGGTCAAAGATCACGAATTGGGGAGCCAACCCAAACGGAAACGCCTCCGACAACTGCTGAACCACGCAAGGCTCGCCGGGTGTCGGGGGGCGAGATTCTCGATGACGAGTTGCCGACGACTACGAAACGGAGTAAGCGCTCCGAACCAGAGAAAGAATAGATTACATGACTCGGAGTTATACCAGAACCACGGCTGGACACGGCAGTAAGTCTTTGATTCTGCGGTCAGTCAGAATTTTGGCGAGGGACAGGTGTCGAACTTGGGAATCTAGCCTGTCGTCACGGTTGGAGCATCGCGGGCTGCATCATCGTTACGATCAGGCGGCCTGATCCGGACTATCTTTTCACCCATCCTTTATATATACGCCGCGTGCGCATGCGCTCACCGAGAGGGTCTCGCGCTCCTCATAGACACTCATGGTTGAATTCAGATTCTTCACCCTGTTGGGAGAGAGAATCGTGCCATTTTCAGCGCGGATGGAATTTTGGCTAGGGACAACTAGGAAAGGACTTATCCGATTCCGACTCATCGGGCGCTGCGCTGCCGTGCGGCTCTCGACGACACTATTCTAGAACTTTTTCTCGGAAATTTCTTGATAACCATGATCAATAAAATTGGCGTTCAATTAGGCTCACGCGAAATCTTCTGCCAGTTAAGGGTTGCTGTGCGCCCCTTCCGAAACGTGCCGCTCGCCGTGATCAGCCCGTCGTGAACGGTCCCGGTTAGATCGATCACAATCACCACTGTGCCGTCCGGCTTTTCGGTGTGCATCCCTATCTTGACGTTCCCGGACGTAGCAACATCACCTGCCATGAACATCGTGTTGCCCGCCTCTGGGGCCGCCCACTGGCCGGTAATTTTTTGACGAAGGATAGTTCCCTCGGCGCGATAACATCTCGCCGGCAGGTTTACAGTCTCGCCGTAGCAAATTTTTCCTGAGTACAGTCCATCGAAAGGCCCAGCGCTTACCGCAGATGGCGCGGCAGCAATTGTTCTCCGTTGTGCGGGTGCGGGCGAGGTGGTTTTGCGGGGCGCTACTGCTGCGCTGGCTCCCGGCACGCCGTTTGGCTGGGCTGCGCTCGCTGTCTTTGCGGGTTGCTCGGTATCGGATTTCTCAACGATCGCCTTCGCAACGTCGGGTACCGGCAATTGTGGCGTTGTCGATGCGGCGATCGCGCGCGCAGGTTCCGCTTTGTTCCGCTCAATGATGGTATAGGCCCAATAGGCGCCGCCTGCCAGTAACACCAACAGCAGACCGGCAGCGATCCATTTTGCAGCACCACTTCTTGTGCCATCAGGCTTCGAAGTAGGAAGAACACCGTGTCCCTCGGCTTCCGTAATGGAAAACGTTCGGACCGGCTGCTGGATGTTCTTGAAATTCTTTTCGCCGAGCGACTGGAACGAAAGCGACAACTTGTCGCGTATCTGGTCGTGCACGCTTCCGGAAATGCAGATTCCCCCGGGCTCTGCAGCCGTCTGCAACCGCGCGGCGACGTTGACGCCATCGCCCATAAGATCCTGGCCCTGCACCATGACGTCACCTAGGTTGATCCCGATTCGGAATCTGACTTGACGGGAAGGCGCCAACTGATCATTGCGGGTGCGTAGCGCAGACTGAATGTCGGTCGCGCACCGCACCGCTTCCACTGCGCTCCCGAACTCCGCAAGGATCGCATCCCCGGCCGTATTGAAAATGCGCCCGCGGTGTATCGTCACCAACGATTCAAATACTTTTTTGTGACCTCGAAATGTCTTCAGCGTTTGCTCTTCATCCTCCCCCATCAGACGGCTGTATCCGGCAACATCAGCCGAAAGAATTGTCGCTAGTTTGCGCTCAAGGACACCTGAGTTGTCGCGTTCGTCGGGCATCTAGGTCGCTCCGGATCAGATTCGCCGCGTATGATAGCATCCCCTTATTCATCCTGACACGCAGCCGCTTACCCTGGACTCTTCCGCGGCTCTCTGTTCGCCGTCATGGCCTCCGTTTGTTCACGGCTTCGACTTGAGAGCCATGAAATTGCTCCCGGATTGTTGCGAACTCGAAAACTATTTGGAACCGATGTGTACGAGGTTTGCGCAATGTTCGCACAAATGCGCCCGGGAAATAAATTCACATGCCTGATTAACCGCCTGCAGTCACTGGATATGTGCTTCGGAATGTCCCCTCGATTCGCAAGAAGTCGAATTCCTGCATTGCGAGCTGATCGTTGTAACGGGGGCATCCCGCCCGAAGGAAATCGCGGCCAAAATCGTCCTTGAATGCCGTATAAGACCCTCCGAAATCAGCCGTATATATTGTACAGCTGACGGTTTGCTGGACCGGCGTTTCAAACTCGTGCCCACGTTCGCACCTGAACTCCGGTTGTTTAGTTTCCTCTTTTTGATTCCACTTTGTTCGCGGCTTCACCAGCTGTCCGGAATACTGCGTCGTGACCATTGCAACTTTATATGAGGCGGTCGCATTCGATTTACTGAACCCAGTTAGTATCCTCCATGGAGGTTTGCACTCATTTCGTTGAGTGCCGGCAAGTATTTCCGGCTGGTCGGCTGTCCCCGCTCCCATTCCCTACGCCAATTTTAACAACCCGCAAACGAGGAATATCCGGCAGAGAGAGAATTAATTCCGGTATTCGGACATTTCTGACCGGGTGATTTCTCAACCATCAGAAAATCTGCTCGTTAGGGAACTAAGGTGAATGGAGCGACGTTAAGCCCTACTTGCCATCTTTGAGGCCATGTGGAACAGAAGTCTACGGTTCTTATCGTCCATCATCGAAAACAGCTTGGCGAAAGATCGAATCTCGCGTTCGTCTCTTGTGCTCATAGTTCGAAGCATGCGATTTTGTTTAGGCATATCAGGCTTCTGCACATGGGGATCATCCGTGAAAAGCCGATACATCGGAATCTCCAACGCCCGGGCCATCTTCTCAAGAGTATCGACGGACGGGACTGTGTGCCCATTTTCAACTCGCGAAATGTAACAGCGCAGTAAACCAGTGCACTTTTCGACGTCACCTTGCGACATCCCTTTCCGTTCACGCAGTCCCTTTAAACGCTCACCAATTACCATGTTAATTGCCTCCGATCGTTTCTATTTCAGTCTTGTCACGTAAGCTGCCCCGTCCGTCACGGTGTGCAAGCTGCCCGTTTGATGTGTCGGCCATCTTCCATTCGCCATATCCCTATGGGATTCGATTCTTGAAGTTCTGGGGGCAGGGCAACGTCGGGAAAATCCTGAAAGCAAACAGGCCGTGTGAACCTAAAGATAGCCCGGCCTCCCACAGAAGTGCTCCGCCCGTCGGATGTGGCAGGGTAGGGCCCACCGTGGACCATGGCTTCACAAACCTCGACACCTGTCGGAGAACCGTTGAAGATCAGCCTACCAACCTTGGTTTCGAGAAGAGAGGCGAGATCGGAAAAGTCGCGTAGATCGTCTGCAGTACCCAGAATCGTCGCGGTGAGATTTCCATCCATGCGACGGGCTATCTCCAAAAGGTCTTCTCGACTTTCGGCATGTACCAGCAATGTCGCGGGGCCGAAAACCTCTTCTTGGAGTACTGGGTTAGCCAGCCAGCTCTGAGCGTTTATTTCGAAAACCGCGGTTCCTACGGAACAGTCATTCTGGGAGGTTTCTGCCGCGCTTGGTGCCATCCATCTCGCCCGGACATTCGGTTGAGCAAACCTATCAAAAATCGCGCGACGGTATGAAGCCGCGATATTGCGATTTAGCATCACTCCCGAGTCTTTCTTCGCCATCAATCCCGTAAATCGAGAAACGAATTCACTAGAATCTCCAATAGTGACTATCACGCCAGGATTCGTGCAAAACTGACCGACGCCGAGTGTCGCAGAAACGTGGAGATCGTCTGCGACAAAGTCGCTGCGAGATTTCAGGGCACTGGGTAAAATAAAAACAGGGTTCACGCTACTCATCTCGGCATAGAACGGAATGGGTTCTGGCCGAAAACTGGCCAGTTTCATCAAAGCCGTTCCACCCGTGCGCGAACCCGTAAACCCAACACCTTTGACCAGAGGGTGCGTGACGAGCGCTTGCGCCACGTCGTGTCCGGAGTCGTACAGCAGCGAAAACACACCATCGGTAAAACCATGTTTCAACGCAGCGTCTCGTATCGCAGTCCCGGCGAATTCGGCGGTCCCCGGATGTGAATAGTGAGCGAGAACGATTACAGGATTGCCCGATGCCAGGGCCGAGACAGTGTCCCCTCCAGCGACCGAGAATGCGAGCGGGAAATTGCTTGCGCAGAAAATCGCTATAGGACCGAGCGGCCGTAGCATGGAACGCACATCCGGTTTAGGAACGGGAATACGCGCGGAGTCGGGGTAGTCAATTCTGGCGTCGACCCAAGAGCCATCCTCGATCACATCGGCGAAGAATCGCAATTGAAAACAAGTGCGTTCTCTCTCGTTACGGATACGAGTTGCGGCGAGACCCGTCTCCAATACCGTGCGCTCCACCAGCGATTCTCCGAATTGAATCAAATTTTCTGCGATGCTGCGTAAGAACAACGCTCGCTCCTTCCCTCGCTTGCGGCCGTAGTCAAGGAAGCTTTCTGCTGCAAGCTGGACGGACTTGTCCACTTCTTCCGTAGACGCGGAATAAAAATTGGGCGGAAGAACTTCTTCGGTTGAAGGATTAAAGCCATTCAGTACGGTGCCCGTTTTGGCGCCAAGGTGGTAACCGATTATCGATTGACCCTTCAGTTCCATGGGATCTGCATTCGCATCCAGCCTGCTGAATTATGAAAGTTAGCCACCGCGCTACCTTGCGGCACTAGCTCATCACATGCTGTTCGCAGAGCTTCGTCGAGGTTCATCTGAAGGACTGGTAGTAAGTGCTCGAGCTGTTCCAATGTGCGAGGACCAATGAGCGGGGCAGTAATCCCCGGCTGATCCTTAACCCACAACACCGCCAATTGGGCTGGTGACATGCCGAAGGATTGGGCCAATTGTACGAATTTATTTCCTACAAGAATGGCACGGGCAGTAATGCGATCCGCGTATATGCCGCCCCGCAAACTAGCTCGCGAATCAGCCGGATAGACGGAACCTTCGGAGTACCTGCCAGCCAACAGCCCCATCGCCAGAGGCGACCAAGGAAGTAAACCGAGGCCGTACGCCTGAGATAGAGGTACCAATTCGTTTTCAATCCGGCGGTCGAGCAGGTTGTAAGGAGGTTGCTCGGAGATGAAACGAGCATATCCTTTCATTTCGCTGACCATTAGAGCCTCCATTACCTTCCAGGCTGGGGCGGTGGAGCTGCCGATGTATCGGACTTTACCTTGCCGCACTAAGTCAGTCAGCGCAGCGAGAGTCTCATCGATAGGAATATCGAATGATGGACGATGAAGCTGATACAGATCTATATAGTCCGTCTTCAGTCGACGAAGCGACTGATCACAAGCGCTTATCAGATGTAAGCGCGAATTGCCTCTCTCATTGGGGCCGGGACCCACAGGGTAGTGCGCCTTGGTGGCAATAAGAACTTGCTGACGGCGGCCGTTCTGTTCCAGAGCACGGCCGATAATCCGTTCACTTTCCCCGTTCGCATAGCTGTTACTGGTATCGATTAAATTGATGCTCGCGTCTAAAGCGCGATTGATGATTGCAATAGATTCTAATTCAGAAGTAGGGTTGCCGAAGTTATCTGTGCCAAGGCAAAGAGAGGAGATCTTGACGCCCGTTCGACCCAAACTGCGATATTCCATTCACCTTACCTCGCGGTGTATCCAGCATCGACGGTCAGCAGTGATCCGGTGATGTAACTGGCCGAATCCGATGCGAGGAAGAGCACAACCTTTGCAATCTCCAAAGGATCCGCTAATCGTCCTAGCGGAACTGTCGCTGCTAGTCGTTCCATGAGTTCGGGCGTAACCGGTTCGGTACGCTCGGAAGCGAGCATTGGAGTGTTCACCTCACCAGGACATACGGCATTGATACGAATGCCATCTCTGACATGGTCCAAGGCCATCGCTCGCGTAATTTGATGAACGGCTCCTTTAGAAGCGCAATAAGCTACGGCACCTGTTGCACCGACGGTACCCCAAATTGAGCCGAAGTTTACAATAGCGCCGCGTCCCAGCTTCCTCATATGCGGCACTGCCGCCCGACTCATAAAAAACACGCCCTTGACGTTCACATCCATAATTCGCTGCCACTGCTCATCAGAAGTGTTGAGCGCATCGGCGCGCACAATAATGCCGGCTGCGTTTACCAAGACATCTAAACGACCGTGGCGTTCCAAGGCTGTTTCAAGTGCTCGTTTGCAGAAAGAGGCGTCGCTAACGTCACCGATAACAGGGGGACCTGAATTGATACCGTTGGCCACCTGCCTAGCGAGTGGTCCATTGCGATCAACAATAATGACTTCTCCACCGCTAGCGGCAAACTCGCGAGCCGTGGCTGCACCCATTCCGGACGCAGCGCCCGTCACGACAGCTACTCTTCCCGTGAAGGTCACGTCAACTTCCCTCGTAAATCACTTCTCCTCTCACAGGTTCTCGATCACTGCTCCTTCAGAGGTATCCGCGTCATCAGGATACTGCCACAGGACGCGGAGATGACCAAACCGGCCTATTGAACGTCTGCGTCGAAAGGTCGAATCGACCGACAAGCCAGATCATTGTGTTGATTGAACTGCGAGCGACAGAAGTTCCACCCACTTCGCATACCCCGCTCGACCCGGAGAGCCAAACTACCAAATGATGACGCGCAGGGGATGTAATCTCGCATTATTTGAGATACTGATTAAACCACTGCACGCTGCGTTCATAGTAGTCGTGAGTGTGCACCGGCTGTCTACTAACGCCGTGTCCGTCGTTAGGGTAAATGGCCATTACTGCCACCTGATGTAAGCGCTTCATAGCCATGAACATCTCCTCCCCCTGGTTCAGGGCGGCATAGTTATCCTCAGCCCCCTGGATGAACAAGGTCGGCGTGTGAATATTCTGAATGTACTTGAGTGGCGACACGGCCCAGAGCCGATCAAGATCATCGTAGCTACGGACTTCAATGTCGCTCTCTCCCCAATTGAAGCTTGCATTGATTCCCCAACCACTGAGCAAGTCACTGGTTCCCGAGACGGGCACGGCCGCCTTAAAACGGTCACCGTGAGTTGTGATCCAGTTAGTCATGTGCCCGCCGTAACTTTGGCCGGTTACGCCCATGCGGTTGGGGTCGATAAACGGGTAATGTTGCAGCACGTAGTCCACGCCTAACATCACGTCCTTATAGTCTCCACCCATTACGTCGCCTACGACTAAATCGGAAAACTTCTGACCGTTATCCGTGCTGCCGCGAGGATTCATAAAAACGACTACGTAACCCGCACCCGCAAATCGCTGCAGTTTGACAGTTGCTCGCAGATCGTAGCCATACTGAAAATGCGGACCGCCATGAACGTCGAGGATCATTGGGTATTTGCTTCCGGGATTGAAGCCGTGAGGACGGATGATCCAACCCTCGACCGTCTGGCCGTCGAAACTAGAAAAGGAAAAGTGTTCAGGTTCAATCGTATCCAAGTCTTCGACCATTTCCCGGTTGAAGTCGGTTAGCTTTTCATAATGATCGCTCCCCGGAACGGTGCGAAAGATTTCCGATGGGTGGGTCCCGTCCGTGAAAGAGTAGAAGACTTCGCCAGTGCGAGCGACCGCAAAACCGGTAACGGTACCTTTGAGGTCGATCAAATGAGCGAGCTTCCGATCGCGCAGTGCAACCGAATACAACAACATTTTGCCTTCGTGCTCGGCCCTGAAATAGACTTTGCTGCCGTCGCTCGACCATGTCGGATCGTGACACCACATGTCGAGCGCCTCGGTTAGCTCTTCAGCGTGGCCGTTAGCACCAAGCCCGTACACCTTCTCAAACTCCGCGTCACTCTCTTTGCTTCGGTAGGCTCGCTTTCGTCCAAGATAACCGATCTCGAGAGAATCCGGCGCCCACACTGGCACGTACTCAGGACCGGGAGTGTGCGTCAACTGAACGACTTGGCCACCGTTGGGTGAAAGTCGCACCAGGTCGTTATTCGCGTTGTAGTCGTCGTCCCCAGTTCGGTTGGAAACGGCGACGATCCATTTTCCATCCGGCGACCAGTCGATTGAGTGGTAGTCATAATCCCCGAAAGCAATCTGGGTCGCTTTTCCGCCTTCCGTTGAGATGACCCATACGTATGTTCGGCGTAAATCGGAGTAGTAGTAATCGCTTTTATATAGAAGGCGGTCTACCAGCATGACGTCATTTCCGTTGGGTGGGTCAAGAGGAGAAAATAGATTGGAATAATGGCGCGGTCCGGCAGCCGTGAACGCCAATTGCTTGCCATCGGGTGACCAACTAAGCTCGTTTCCCGTTTCCCCCAGAAACGCGTTTGATCGTTCGAATGTCGTCAGTTTTCTCTTTTCACTGCCGTCCGCGTTCATCAGCCAGAGACCCAGTTCACCCTTGACGGAGTCAAAGTATGCGATGTGCTTGCTATCTGGGGACCATCGCGGGCTGGAGGCATACCCTTGGAGCTCGGTCAGGGGAGTAGGTTTGCCACCGGTCGTGGGTAATACCCAGATGGATGCGTAGCTTCGATTGTTCGCGACGCTCCGTTCGGACAACACGAATGCCAGCTGGTCTCCAGCAGGTGAAATCTGAAGTGAGTGAACGTCCTTGAGCCGGAATGGGTCCAGATCGCCCCAGGCTCTCTTTTTGGCGGCTTGCCCCGGAGTAAGGATTGTGACTACAAATAAGAAGCCAAGAAAAGAAACGACTGACTTATACATTTCCCCTCCTCCTCCGCTGCCTGGATGTGAGCTTTGATCAGATTGTGCGATCCGTGCAACCGGAGTACTCGGCGCCTTTGAGAGAATCGACCTCGGTCTGGGGTCTGTACCAGGGCGAGCAGCGGTTCACAAGCGTCTGAGATATCTTGCCTAAAAGTTCACCTCCGCTTTCAGTTGGATAATTCGGGGCGACGCGTCGCCACCAAAGAAAACGCCAAAAATACTAGTCGGGACGCTGACTGTGCGTGTGATGTGGCCGAAGTTTGGATTGGAAATGTCGTTCACCGGCAGATCGAAATTCGGGTGATTAAACACATTGAAGAATTGCACTCCCAATTGGAGCTTGGCGTCTTCCATAGGCCCTTTTAAATGCAAACTCGTGCTTTTGTTGACGGCGAAATCCGCACTAAAGAATCCCGGGCCGCGAAAGTAATTCTTCATGCCATTGGTAAAGTTAGTTTCGGTCCCCTGTGGGATAAACTGAGAGGTACTGAGACAGGGCGCTGAGTTGGGTTGAGCTGCAGACTCACCGCAACTGGAGACCGGGCCGCCGAGAAATTCGGGGAAAATCGGACCTGCAAAATTATTGCCAGACAAACCACCCGCAAAAGCACCGTCGACGACGCTGAACGGGAACCCCGTACGAGCAAGAAATGCCCCTGAAACCGTCCATCCTTCGACCACATCACGGAAACCGTGCCCGCCTAGCGCCTGCCTGATCGGAAGATCCCATACGTAGTTCATGTTAAAACTGTGTCGCGCGTCGTAATCAGAGGACCCATAGTTCGCACGAATGTTGTACGGATTTTCCGGTATTAATATGCTCGGCGCGGTAGTGACGTTGAACGGATTCATTCCATCGCCGGACACGTCGTCCAATGAATGACTCCACGTATAGTGAGCTGCCAATATTCCCTGGCCCCAGCCCCCCGTGATGCGCTGCTGGAACGACAACACGACGCCGTTATAGTTGGAAGTGCCGGCGTTGTTGAACACCGCCGCATCGTGGAATACCGGATCAGGTGCAGATGCCGGGAGTGAGCCAAACCCAAACGCGTTGGCCGAAGCGTTATCAATCAATTCGTGGTATCCGTGATTACCGACGTAGTTGATGCTCGCCATTGTGTTACGACTGAAACCGTATTGAACCTCCAGATTCCATTCTTGATACTGCGGCACTTTCGTTTGCCCGTCGAAAGTATTGAGGTTCGGGGCAGAGAAAAACGGTTGGAGAGCGGGCGGCACGCTGGCCTTTATTTGCGCCAAAGTCTGCCCATTGGCAAATCCGGTCACAAAAGCTTGGTTGGTGGCGGCCGCATCAAGAAATAAGTTCGTCGTCTCTCCCGGCGCCAGGTTGTCATTAGACGGCACGAAAGTGTTGATTTCGGGCGCGTTCGATGCAAAGTTATTAACAAACCATGTTGGATAACCACTATAGAAAATGCCTACCCCGCCGCGCACCACAAGATTGTTCAACCCTGAAAACGGCTGCCAGGAAAAACCAAGTCGCGGACTCCATGTAAGAGGAACGGTGCTCTGAACCGCCTGATGTTGTGACGACAGAATCGCTTGGTTGAGCGGTTCATTGGGATCATGGGTCACTCCAAAGAATGGCCCATTCAATCGTGCAAAACAATTGCTCCGACAAATAAGATTGGAATAGTGTTCGACCCGTAATGCCGCTGTTAGAGTGAAATTTGGTTTCGCCCGCCAATCGTCTTCGATATATAGGCCCCCAATCCACTGAGCAAAAGGCAAGTCGATGCTCTGTGGGTAGCTCTGAACAAGGGAATCGCCCGTCGACCCACCATTGAAAAAGTCAGGAATGCTGTTCACGTTTTCGGTTCCTCGTGTGTTAAAACCGAAATAGCTAGTCATGTCGACACGATGGAACTTTCCTCCGAATTTAATTGTATGGTGGCCTGAAACCTTTGCCACGTCGTCGCTGAAGCCGTAAGAGGTAGCGTCTTGACCATTAGGCTCGCTACCGGTTATCCCGCCCAGTGTAGTAAAGCCGATTACGTTGAGTTGGGTGGGGAATGCGGCTTGCTTAAGAGTGGGATTGGTGGCATCGAACTTGGCTTCTAGCCACTTTCCCGAAAGAATAAACTGGTTTGTGGTGTTTCCAGTGAATGTGTGGGTCCAGTTGAACTGCCCGTTCCACTCCGGCTGGTAACTGGTGGAATTAAACAGCGAATTGATAGGATCAGTGAAGGTGGGCTGAGTGCCCGGGTCCCACGACACCTGGACAAATGTCAGATCCTTCGGTCCAACTATATAGTCAAGGCGCCCAATCAACTTATTTTCCCAGACAAAAGTATTGATAGCCGAGCGGATGCTCAGTGCACAAGGGTGCCCCGGTGTGCCCAACAGCGGGTCGACGGTCGGCGAGAGCAAACCGCCGCAGCCGAGTGGGTCTCCTCCGTTGCCCGGCTTGGCATTGGCAATACCTGGCGCAGTGTTATACAGATTAAACATACCAATACCTTGATTAACGCCGCCGATAGGTGCTACTCCAGGACAGATTCCCGCCAGATTTTGGCAGTAAAACGGAATCGACTTGGTTAATCCAAGACTCGTAAGGTTAGCGACTGTAGCTTGTTCGAATTCTGGACTAGGAACCACGGTAAGTCCGTTTGTCGGTAAGTCGACGGCGACTCCTTCGTTATCCGCAAAGAAGAACAGCTTGTTCTTCTTGATTGGTCCTCCTACCGATCCGGCCCAGGCATTGGCATTGGTAAATGGCTTTGGAACCCCCGCACTATCGTTAAACCAGTCGTTCGCATTAAGAGATGAACCGCTCCAGTAATAGACTGCATTGCCATGAAAACTATTGCCTCCGGATTTGCTGACGATGTTGACTTGGGCACCAGCGAGCCCGCCATATTGGCCTCCATAGGCGTTGGAGACAACGGTCACTTCTTGAGTGCCATTTTTCCCTAGAAACAAGTTCGAGGCGCCGGCGGTATTCAGGTTGCCCATCTCGAAGTTGTCATCTCCACCATTTGTTGTGAAATTGTTAGCGTTACCCGGGAGGCCGAATACTTCAAAATTACCGTAACCGGACTGAGTGTTCACCTGGGCTCCGGGGCTCAATTCCCCGAAATAACTAAGGTCGTTGCCGGGGTCAGGTAGCTCTGTGACCTGTCTCTCGGTAAGCGTTGTCGCTATGCTTCCGTTTCCGATTTGAAGGAGCGGGCCCGTACCGGTTACTGTCACGACCTGATGGGCCGTAGCAACTAGAAGACTGATGTTTACAGTCGTTATTTGTCCCGCCTGTACAACGACATCCTGGTTCACAGTTTCAAACCCGGCTGCAGACACTGAAACGCTGTATTTGTCAGGAGGCAGAAAGTTGAACGAATACGCACCCGAGGAGTCCGTGCTGTCATCTTTTGTAAACCCCTTACCAGTGCTGGTGACCGAGATCTTTGCTTGGGATATGATTGCGCCGCTTGAGTCTGTGACCCTGCCACTTATAGAACCGGTGTTGGCAGTCTGTGCAAAAGCCGTTTGTAGTCCGAAGCCGGCGAGGAGAATTGCGAACAAGGCGGACCTTCCAATTCGTAGGCTGCTCATTAGCCCTCCTGATCGGAAAAACGCTTTACCTATCCCCGAGTCAAACATTGTATGCAATATGCGATATCCTATATTCTAGCGTTGTGATTATGTCAAGAGGATTCTTGTAACAGAGCCGACGGGTCCATGGAGAGCACCTGGATCCTGGGTGCTGACTGCGGGGCAAGTTATTTGTGCTGACGCTCCAAGACGTGGGGCTCTGGCAAGCGGCACGGCTTGATCAAAGTTCCGACTTTGATTTCAGCTAGGAATCGGCTACGATGTGGCGAAACGGTGCTGGCTGGCGGGAAAGATAGTGAGCCCAGGATACAATATGCGTTATAACGACAGTCCACCTTCAGAAGGTCCGGATTCGCCTAAATCGCTCATCATACCTCGCCAGTCACTGACGTCCGCAGTCGCAGACCAATTGCGAGATAAAATAATCCGAAGCGAGATTCCGGAAGGCAAACAACTAAATCAGGGCGCCATTGCGGCCGAGTTTCAAGTGAGCCGCATCCCGGTCCGCGAGGCCTTGAGACAGCTGGAATCGGAAGGGTTGATTACGATTATTCAGCACCGTGGCGCGGTCGTCTCTTCTCTTTCCCCCGATGATATCGAAGAATTATTTGAGATCCGCGTGTTGCTTGAATGTGAGGTTCTCAAGCTTTCCATTCCGGGCTTAACCCAATCGGATCTCGCGCGTGCAGAGGCGATTTTGGCTGAGTATGAGAAGGAGTTATTGCGGCCGGAACATATTTCCGAGTGGGGTCGCCTAAATTGGGAATTCCATTCTGCGCTTTACTCTGGTACACGCAGCCCGCATTTCATGTCAATTATAAGAAACGTTAACAACAACGCCGTGCGCTATACCGGACTGCAGTTGTATTTGACCCGTGAGTTCGAGCGCGCCAAAGAAGAACACCGGAAACTGCTCGAACTGTGTCAAGCGCGAGATGTGATCGGTGCTTGTTACCTACTACAGCAGCATATTAAGCATGCCGGTCAGTCCCTGAAGCAAGTATTACGCGAAGCCCGTGCTGGCGCCACCGTATCGCAGCCTGTGAGAAAACCAGCTTCGCAACGGGAATAACTGATAAAGCCTCGGTGCCTTGTATTTTGCTTCTGTCAGGCGCAAGAGATTCATCGCTAAGTGCCTGTCCTTTTAGTAGCACTCGTCGCTGGCTCAAGACCAACATTGGGCCGATTTCGAAGAACTTGGTTAATGGTGTTTCGCGCGTCTTTTAATTCTGTACCTGCGAGCTCAAGAAGGGGTGGACGGACTCGAGAGCTTCCCACTCCAGCTTCCGACTGCGCCAGCTTTATCAGCTGCACGAACTTAGTCACGGTGTCCATACGCAATAACGGGAGAAACCAACGATATAATTCGAACGTTTTTTCGCGTTCACCGTTGAGCGCCAGAGCAAAAAGATTCACCGATTCCTTTGGTAGTACATTAGCTAAGCCAGATACCCAACTTGAAGCTCCAACACCGACCGCTTCAACGACCAAGTCGTCTACTCCTATGGAGACTTCGAGCCGGTCCCCCGCCAGCGCACGAATTGCGGTGACGCGCCGGACATCCATGCTGGACTCCTTCACGGCATGCAAATTCTGGTGTTCGCCCACCAGCTCTCGGATGTAAGCAGGAAGAAAATCCGTTCCGTATGCGATCGGATTGTTGTATAGCATACAAGAAATGTCGACTGCATCGAGCACGGCTGCGACATGGGTTTTCATCTCGCGCCAATCTCCTTGGTAAACGTAGGGTGGCAAAATCATCAGCCCATCGCATCCTAGGTCGGCAGCTTCTCGGGCCAGGTCTACCGCCCCGGGTGTTGAAAGAGCGGAAATGCCAGCCACTACAGGCGCTCGACCTTCCGCTGAACGCACACAAGTGCGAAGGACCTCGAGTTTTTCATCAAACGTAAGTGTCGCGCCTTCTCCCAAAGTGCCAAGTGCGATGATTCCTGTACATCCCTGACTGAGTAACCATCGGCAATGGCGCTCAATGCAATTGTGATCAACACGATAGCTCTCATCGAAAAAGGTCGTGATTGCAGGCATGACACCCTTCCAGTCCATCAGTGGCCTCCAGTTGGCTACTTCTAATTGACTGCGTTCAGTTATCGAGGCGATAAGTCACGCAGCTCCAGCGCGACGTGTATCGAATATAGTATACCACATACAATATGTAAATGTGATAAGGTGCCAGAGATTTGACATGAATTTCATTAAACTTGAAGTCAGCAGGCCAACGAGACTGGAGAGCGTACTTTCTACATGAGCGAAAAAGGCACATCAGCTCCCGAGACAGTTGGAGGCGATCGTCAATTCAGACAGGAATTAGGTTTGTTCGACGCCACAATGGTTGTGGTTGGAGTAATGATTGGGTCAGGCATTTTCATTGTTTCTGCCGATATGTCGAGGTTGATCGGCAGCTCTGCCTGGCTGCTGGTGGCCTGGGTAATCGCAGGTCTGATTACTATCGCAGGGGCAGTTTGTTATGGTGAGCTCGCTGGCATGATGCCGCGCGCCGGTGGCATGTACATCTATCTGCGTGAGTCATTATCTTCCATGTGGGGTTTTCTCTACGGCTGGACGTTGTTCACTGTGATCCAGACAGGCACCATTGCAGCCGTTGCAGTTGCTTTTGGGCGCTTTCTCGGAGTGCTCTGGCCGCTTGTGTCGGACGATAAATATTTAATAGGGCCAGTGCATCTCAGTACTCACTACGCACTTTCCCTATCTACGGTGCAACTGGCGGCAATCCTCCTAGTCGCGCTACTTACGTCCGCAAACACGTGCGGTCTGAATTATGGTCGTGTGGTACAGAACGTCTCCTCAATTGCAAAGATAGGGACGCTCGTCGCACTTATCGTTGTTGGAATCGGGTTGGGAAGTAACGCCATAGCGCTTCACGCAAATTTCGTCAGCCCTTGGTCGCGACACGGGTTTGAGCCAATTGCTCCAGGCTTGACTGCGGGCACCGCTTTTGGCCTTATTATTGCCCTCTGCTTGTCGCAGAGTGGTTCGCTTTTTGCATCTGAGGCGTGGCACAACATAGCATTTGCCGCCGCAGAGGTGAAAAACGCACGCCGCAACGTAACGCTAGCTATGGTAATAGGTACCATTTTAGTGATACTGCTGTACCTTCTCGCGAATCTCGCATATCTCGTAACATTACCTTTGTCTGCGATCCAACATGCGCCAGTCGATCGGGTAGCAACTGCTACGTTGCGCGTCATCTTTCCTGGCATCGGCACTAGCGCAATGGCCGTGGCAATCATGGTTTCGACATTTGGCGCTGTCAACGCATTAGTCATGACAGGAGCGCGCGTTTACTACGCCATGGCCTGTGAGCACCTCTTCTTTCCCGCCACTGCACGTCTTAACAAGGCTCACGTTCCGGCGCGGTCACTTCTGGTGCAGGGCGTCTGGGCTATGCTTCTAGTGTTGCCGAGGACTTATGATCCGGTAACCGGCAAGTACGGGAACGTCTATAGCAACCTTCTCGATTACGTGATTTCCGCCGTGTTATTGTTCTACATTCTGACCGTACTTGGTCTGTTCCGATTGCGGTTCATCCGACCTAATGCTGAGCGTCCGTACCGCGCTGCCGGGTATCCCGTAGTGCCTGCGTTCCACATTCTGTGCACCAGCACAATACTGGTGGCGTTGCTAGCGTATCGGCCGACGAGCTCATGGCCGGGGCTCGTAATAATATTGTTAGGAGTTCCGGTTTATTTGCTGTTGCGATCGGCCAACCAGCGTGCGAGAGCTGGCCCGGTTTTGCGTTGAGAAAGCCTCGCGATTCCCCGGGGCACGTCCGCGGTGATTAGATAACCCAGAATGGCAATGAAATGGAAATATCAGCTGCAATGTCTGGAGCCGATAGACATCGCCAGGAAAAGAGAGGATCGATGCGGGTATCAAGAATGATTTGCGCTGTGGATCTGCACGCCGCGGGCGAGCATGGACGCGTAATCATTGGTGGCGTGCTCGACGTGCCTGGTCACACGATGTTTGAGAAGAAGACTTACCTGGAGAATCATGCTGACGGTCTTCGAAAGCTTATGCTTCGAGAGCCAAGGGGATATCCCGCGGCAAACTGCAACTTGTTGCTGCCACCGACCAATCCTAAGGCGCATGCAGGTTTCGTCATTATGGAACAGGTGGAGTATCCGCCTATGTCGGGAACCAACACAATTTGTGTGGTCACTACTCTGATCGAAACGGGTATGGTGACTGTAGACGAGCCCACAACTACAATTGTGTTAGACACGCCGGCTGGCTTGGTGGTGGTCAAAGCAGAGGTGCAAAACGGCAAAGTGAAGCAAGTCACATTCGAGAACGTTCCGGCGTTTGCCACGCATTTGGACGCGAAAGTAGAAGTACCGCATCTCGGAACCGTGACCGTCGATGTCGCGTATGGCGGGATGTTTTACGTTATCGCAGAGGCCGAGCCTCTCGGCCTGCGACTTACGCCAGACGAAGGGCGAGATATTGTTCGGGTCGCCGAAATGGTCAAAGCGGCTGCCCGCGAGCAACTGCCGGTCGTGCACCCTGAGAATCCCGGGATTCGTGGCATCACTATCGCCGAGCTTACCGGCCCGCCCACAAACCCTCGTGCTGTTGGCAAGAATACTGTAGTTTGCTCGACTGGCGAGCTCGACTGGAGCAAACCTGCCACGTGGACTGGCGCCATTGACCGGTCACCCTGCGGAACTGGGACTTGCGCACGCATGGCTGCGCTTTACGCTAAGGGCAAACTCGGGTTAAACGAAGCATTCCCGCACGAGGGTATACTCGGGACAATCTTCACAGGTTGCCTTGTGCGCGAAACGCAGGTCGGCCGATATCGCGCTGTCGTACCCACGCTCAGCGGAACAGCATGGATCACAGGCTTCGCCCAGTACGTCGTCGATCCCGAGGATCCTTTCCCTGAAGGTTTCACCGTTGGCGATATCTGGGGCGCCGCAGTCGATAAAGCATTGACCTGAGGCTTGAAGAACGCTAGTAACGCTGCGGGTACTCCTTTTCCGGAAACGTCCGCCACTGCGAACAGCGTTCGGTTGTGCGGTAATGCGATGACATCAAAGTAGTCGCCGCCGACATCGCGGAAAGGCTTATAGAAAGTTTGTAGATCGTACCCTAACGGTGATTCCGGATTTTGGACCTGGAGAGTCTGCTGGATTTGCTGCGCGGCAATCTGGTCCGATTCGAGCTGCATTTTGCGCACGAATTCCGAGGTTAGCGCCCCATTCAAGAGGACCAGGCCGATTAGGAAAAGTACAGCCAGCGGCACGGCTATCGCAGGATGTTTGATAGCAATCAACAGGCCCGACAAAACTGCGGCTTGAACTAGCAACCCGACGGTGGCCACGATGCGCCTACCGATCGGCATATCGCGAGTCCAATCATAAAAAGCGTACTGAAGGGCGCGGCGAAAGGGCTTCGCTGATTTATCGAGCGTTACCGGCATAGTGCGGAACGACATGGGGCGAGTTTAGCAAGGCACCCCGGTCTTGGCGAAGGGATAAGCCAGATTCTCAGGTGCTTGGAACTGAAGTGCCTGATAAACGCGGTGGATTCAATAGGTCGATGCAACACTAGATCGACGCCAACTTGTAGAAGATACAAGAGCTAAAATCGTTCAATTCAAACAAAACACTGCCCTGTTTA
>Ga0209420_1000582_pt1 | contig 18668 bp, 10 predicted proteins | sample BlaSpr_A8_OM1_O1_FD_187972 | JGI IMG/M metagenome (GOLD analysis project Ga0209420, IMG submission 187972) | Forest soil microbial communities from Thunder Bay, Ontario, Canada - Black Spruce, Ontario site 2_A8_OM1_O1 (SPAdes) (version 2) | ecosystem: Environmental > Terrestrial > Soil > Boreal... | reverse complement strand
ATCAACGGTTCGGTCGAGGTTCTGTACGCCGACAATGTCCTCACCCCGGTCGCACCCCGCGAGCTTCAGCATTACAGAATTCACACCACTTACCGGCCGAAGACCTGGGCGACGTTCTCCGGCGCGTACAATGACCTCGAGCGCCACAACAATACGAACAACACCGGCACAGCGTCCGTTGATGGCCCGCTCCAGCACGTCGATCATAGCCGCATAGTGAGTTTGAACGCCGACTTGATGCCGAACGAGCACTACGGGTTCGACGTTGGCTATGCCTACAGCGACGTGTACACGGCGACCAACATCTGCTTCCTGGGCCAGGCCGCAAGCACCACCATACCGGGCGCCGCGACGCCCACCGGCACGGCTTGCCCGTCTCCGGCTCCCCGCACGGGAAGTGGGGCTCCTTATACTTTTGGTCCGGCTAAGGACTTCATGAACGCTCCAACGCAGTACGCGTCAGTGGCCTTGGCTCTTTCGCCGATCGACAAGTTCCACGCCAACATCGGCTACCGAATAAGCTCGGTCAGGGGCAGCCGCTTTTTCAACGATCCGCGCGATGTGAACGGATCACTGGTCTCTACCTACCAGTCGCCTTTTGTGAATCTCTCCTATGCGATGGGAAAGAATCTGATCTGGAAGGGCGAGTATAACTACTTCGGCTACGGCGAGGGTGGCCTTTCAGGAGCACAGTACTGCAATACCTCCAGCACGCTCCCGATGCTGACTATCCCGGCTCCAGTCCTGCCCTGTAGCACGCTGCCAAATACTGCGATGAACGGTCCGGCCTACGGGTTCACCGCTCCTCGGAGCTTCCATGCAAACAATGTAACCGTTGGAGTGCATTATGCGTTCTAAAAACATCCGTCAGCCATACTCACGACGTGGCCGAGAAATGGACGAGGAGATCTGCTTCCAAGTCGAGGGCGTCTTCTCAGATAATATCGGATCTGTAAATTGAAAACGCAAATGTAACCACAATCATAAGGAAGAGGTGAATATGAAAGCGCTCAGGATGCAAGTGTTCTCCACGGTGACCGCGATCGCCGTCGTGTTTGTTCTCTCATTGTCGGCGCAAGCGCAAGACGCGTCTGCGACTTACAAGGCAAAATGCGCTATGTGCCACGGGGCCGACGGAACCAAAATAGCGGCCCATGATCTCCAGGGAGCATCTGCGCAGGGAATGTCGGATGCCGATCTCTCGGCAATCATCGCCAACGGGAAGGGTAAGATGCCGGCTTCAAAGTCGCTAAAACCGGATCAGGTTACGGCGCTGGTGGCATATGTTCGCACCTTGAAAAAGTAGTGCAACGGAGCGCAGGGCTGAGGCCCAACAGGCAAAGCTCGCAGGGCGAAACTGGCAAAACGAGGAGAGTTGCGCTTGCTCCATGAGCCTTAGAGAACGCATACGCGAGTGGTCGAAACCGCTTTACTTCTTCGCGCAGAATCCCGTCTCGCTCACGGGCGCGGTGCTTACCACGAGCACCGGGCTCACCACGATTGCCTTCTGGTTCTATGAAATATTTCTGCCGGGGCCGCCGCATCCTTACATAGGCATCCTCGTATTCCTGACCCTGCCGGCCATTTTTATTCTTGGTTTGTTGCTAATTCCCGTTGGCATTTGGCTTAGGCGACGAAGTCTGCGCGGAAGTGGGGATATCCCCGGCGTGTTCCCGGCCGTCGACCTGCGCCTGCCCGTGGTGCGGCGCACGTTGGAGTGGATAGCCCTGGCGACAGGGATCAATCTTCTTATTATTGGCACTGCATCGTATCGCGGTGTGGAGTATCTGGATTCGACGAATTTCTGCGGAACGACTTGTCACGTGATGCTTCCCGAAAATACCGCTTACCATCTTTCTCCTCACGCGCATGTGGCTTGTGTGGATTGCCACATCGGCCCTGGGTTGCCCTGGATGGTGCGAGCCAAAGTGAACGGCTTGCGGCAGGTTTATATGGTCGCTACCCATACTTATCCGCGGCCCATCCCCTCGCCGGTAAAAGACCTGCGCCCGGCGAGCCAGACCTGTGAACAATGTCACTGGCCGGGACGTTTTGTGGGCGAAAAATTGCTGGTCCGCACCAGCTACACGGAAGATGAAAAAAACACGCCGCAGACAGACGTTGTGATGCTGAAGGTGGGAGGAAGCAATGGGCAGGGAGCGACTGGAATCCACGGACATCATCTCGCGGACGCGGCCCGCATCCGCTACATCTCAATCGATCCTCAGCGGCAGACGATCCCCGCCGTTTATTACGTCGACGATCAAGGAAAGACGACCGAATTCCTTTCCACTGACGCCAAGCCAACCAAAGAACAGTTAGACCAGGGAGAGCATCGCGTGATGGACTGCCTGGATTGTCACAACCGGCCCGCACATGCCTCAGAGACACCCGAAAGCGCGGTGGACAAGCAAATGTCGATTGGGCGCATCAGCTCGGATCTTCCCTATATTCGCAAAAAAGCGGTCGACGTACTTAAGGTGAATTACACCACTCGCGAAGTGGCCGAGCAGAGCATCACCAGCGAGATAGCCAAGTTTTATCAGAGCAACTACCCTGCAATCGATGGAGCGCGGGGGGCTGCAGTGAAGCAAGCTGGCGAGGAAGTGGCGAATATCTACCTACGGAATATCTTCCCTTACATGCGGGTGACCTGGGGCACGCACCCAAACAATCTTGGCCACAACGATTCGCCGGGCTGCTTCCGCTGCCATGATGGTAATCACACCAGCGCCGATGGCCAGACCATTACCAATGACTGCTCCGCCTGTCATCAGATCCTGGCCTCGGGCGAAGAAAATCCCAAAATCTTGACCGACTTGGGCTTGAAGTAGTGGGATCCGATGCGAGCCGATCGCAAACCCGGTTCTCAAATGCCTTGCCTCTCTCTCCCCCAGTTTGTGGACCACCGGTTCCAGTGTGACGTCAGCTTTCTTTGGCCTTCTGCGCTAACTCGCGAAATTCCTTCGCCTGTTTGTGGCTGGCCTTTATCTGCAACTGGGCGAGCTGTCGAGATTTTTCAGGTAGAAGCACAGCCAGCGCCTCCAGTTCGGTTGCTGTAGCGTGCGCATGGTCCGCCTCTTGCAGCCGGCGGGGTCAAAGCCGATATCGGGCTACAGCCGCTATCTTCGATCAATCAGATCTTCGACTGCCTGGAGCACGGCGATGTGCCGTCACGCATGGTCCTCGACTTCGCGCCAGCTGAAACGAAGAATCAGCGCTCAGAGTAGATCCGCACTTCCCAGCCATCCTCCCAGCGCAACAGCAGGTGCAGGTTCGGCAAGCGATCTCTGAGGCTCGCTGCCTTTTCCGTTTGAGGCGGAGTCTTTGTGGACATCCATTCTTGTAGAACGCATTGACCTCTCTCGGCCGTGTTCCGGGCAAGTCTGTCCGGGCAAGTCTGGTTAATGCCCAACCGCTGGGTTATACTCGACGACGTTCTGCAGGCAAACGCTGGAGGAAAAGTATGTTTCACCTAATCTGGTATATCTTCATTGGGCTCATCTCGGGGCTTATCGCGAAATCGGTGATGCACGTGCATATGACGATCTTCTGGACGATCGTGCTCGGCATCATCGGATCGATTCTCGGTGGCGCCGTGACCCACATGTTTTCGCGCCCTGCCAACGAAAGATATCATCCCGCCGGCCTCATTTTTGCCACACTGGGAGCGATTCTGATTCTCTTCGTTTGCTATAAACTGAAGATTCATTTCCCCCAGGTCGACCCCTTCTAGCGCATCGGCGACTAACCTCAGTATTCCGACAACCAGGGTCACACCTCGGGTTCATGAAGCCAGGATGGCGCTTATCGAGGTCGGTTGTGGCGATGGCGATTTGGACAAAGCCGCTGGTGCGGCGGACGCTACCGCGTGTTCGAGGGCGGGCAGTGGGTGAGCGATTGAAGTAAGAACTAAGTTGGGTAAAGTTGGGTCACAGAAAAGGAAGGAGGGACTCAACTACGCCAGAAGATATTGGAGCAACTGCAGCGCCGTAATCACTCCCATCGTACGGCAAGAACCTACCTCCGGAGTTTGCCGAGTATTTTCATATCGGTGGCCCGATAAACTCAGGCCGAAACCACATCCGCCGGTGATCTCGAAAAAATGCGTACTTCATTTCTGGCCTTTGGCGAAGTACGCCGTCGTTTTCCCAGGATGTCACGCTCCATCTTCACCCGCGCCGACTCGGCTCGCAGTCGACTGATTTCCATTTGCTCAACACTTACCGCCTTGCTGCTGGCCGGACCCTTCGGCCGTCCTTCCCGCTTCGCCTTGCCCAGTGGTACAAGGTTTGCTCCACCACACTACAAGACCGCGTGCAGCTCCGGCTATGCTTTGGCCCGGATCTACCATTCGAGCCGCATCCTGCTGGAAATTCAGCCTGTATTGCGCTCGTGTCGCTTTTGTCATCTCCCTTTCCTTGCTCTATTCAATCACTCAGCAAGGGATACGCCTTTTGGGCAGGTAAGGTCATCCACTGATTCTCTGAATCGCTCAAGGATGAGCCTGCCGCAAGTTCTTGGGATGGTCCGGCTGTTTTGATGCAGGTCAGCCATTCGGGTGCCAGGAATTCCAGGAGAAAGAAGCACGCGCTAAGTTTATTCGCTGCGTAGGATGGAAGTGATGTCAAGTCTGGCAATGCGGCGTGTGGCGGACCAGATGCTCGCCGATGCTACGAGTGCGAAGAGCAAGACTAGACCCACGGACGTTGCCACGCCAATGGGCTTCGCCCCATCTATCAGGCTTGCGAGGAAGTGCCCGGTCAGCTGGGCTCCCACTATTCCGGGGATGGCTCCCGCCAGGACCATCTGCAAGCCATGCCGCAACAGCATACCGCGTAGTTGTGCCGGGGTTCGGCCGAGCGCCATACGTACGCCCATCTCCTGGGTCCTCTGCACGATGGCATAGGAAACCATGCCGTAAATGCCAATCACCGCCAGCAACAGAGCGAATCCCGCGAAAGTCCAGACGGCAGCCCGGTAGAACTTCGGATGAGCAAAGACCTCATCCCGTCGCTGTTCCATGCTTTTTACGGCGAAGACAGGAACTTGCGGATCCACCGACTGGATGGTGTCACGGATCGCGGCGAGGTGATCTTCCGCCCGACCGTTCACGCGCACCACGATCGTCGAGAAAAAGCTGCCCGGAGTCTCCGACGGAATGAAGACCTGATTCCCGTTTACGGTCGTCGGATCGGTCTCGTACTGCATTCCCATAACCACACCCACAATTTTCCGCGGAGTATCTCCGTCGATCGTGAGCTGATGATTGAGGGCATCCTGCGTCGCGCCAAATTCAGCCGCGAATCGGTCATTGACGACCGCAACTTTGGCCCCCGAGCGGACCTCGGCTGCCGTGAATTCCCGGCCGTACAGAATCCGTCCGCCCATGGTTTGGAAATATTCCGACAATACCGGCACCAGCGTAGAACCGCGTTTAGCCGGACGTCCATCCAATCCGAACGGTCCTCCGACAAATGCCGACGCGTATAGCGGAAGAAATTCGGTAGCACTGGCAGCGCGAACTCCAGGGAGCGTGCGGACCCGCTCGACAACTTCCTCAAAATAAGGGAGCTGCCGCTTATCCAGTTGGTGGGTCGTGCCGTCCAGGGAGACGGCTGCAGTCGCGACACCTTGCACATCATAGCCGCGGTCGATTCCCATCAAGTGAAAGAACGCGCGTCCCAGGCACACGGAAGCCGCGAGAAGAACCATGGTGAGCATGACCTGCGCGGCTACCAAGCTGTGGCGAACCAGCCGCGAGCTGCGGTTCCCCCTGGAGCTTCGTGAAGGGAAAGCGTGGACGCGTCCCACATAGAGCGAGGGCGAGACGCCCAACGCGACCGCCGTAATTGTGGACACGATCAGGGTGAAAGCCAGTACGTGTCCGTCCATCATTGAATAAGACTGTGCGCCCAGTAGTGGGGGCTCAACCTTCGCTGCGAAAGACGTAATCCAGAATGCGATCAGCAATCCGGACAGGGTGGCAACGAACGAGAGCAGCAAGCACTCGGTGAGCAACTGCAGCGCCAGCCTCGCACGACTTGCCCCGAGCGCCGAGCGTATGGACAGTTCCGCGGCGCGATCGGTCGTCCGAGCGATCAACAGATTCGCAATATTGGTGCACGCAATCAGCAAGACCAGCACCACTGCGCCCATGAACAGGATTGAGGCATTCTTTACCGGGCCAGCAAGTCCGTCCTGCAGTGACGTGATGCTCGGACGCAGGTTGGAATAGTCGGTTTGTTCCAGTTTCGGCGACAGGCGTCCTACCTCCACGGTAAACGCGGCACGCGCCTGAACCCACGAGACGCCAGGTTTCAGCCGCGCAATGGTTCCCCAGCCATTATTGCCGGGGCTGAAAGCTGCCGGCTTCCAAAGAACGGCCTTGCCTGGATAGTCGAACCCCGGCGGCGCGACCCCAACAACCGTAAGCGGGATCCCGTCAATTCGGATCGTGGCGCCCAGGCCTTTCGGATCGCCTCCAAAAAGCTGTTGCCAGAGTCCGTAACCGATCACTGCCACTGCGTTTCGCCCCGGCAATCCCCAACCTGTTCCATCCACATCCTGATCAGCAGCGAATCCACTGCCGAGCACCGGCTGTATGCCCAGTACCGAGAAGAAATTCCACGATGTCTGGGCGACGTGAGCCCGGCTCCCGACGCGCATTCCACCGAGGTTCACATCGTTTTCCTCAAACAGCGCGGCATCGGCGAGATATGCACTCTGCTGCCGCCAGTCGTGAAAATCTTTCGCGCTGTCGTGCGGTGGAATGAACTGATGGAGCAGCGCCAGGCGGTCTGGCTGCGGAAATGGAAGGGAGCGCAGTAGCAAGGCGTTAACTACGCTAAACACACCCACGTTCGCGCCGATCCCGATGGCGAGGGCGGCGATGGCAAATCCTGCATACCGCGGACTTCTAGACCAAAGCCGAAGAGTGTACCTGAGATCCTTAAACACTGGGCGAAACCTGATTCCGCGACAGCATTTTACGCCAAGTGGATCAGTAAGTGTTGTACACAATCAGGAGTTGATCGCAGGTCCCGCCGAGCCGGAATATGGCGCAGATCGAGGCCAGTTGCGGGACTTGCGATAAAGTTCAAGTCTGTGGAACGAAGTCGCTGGTGTTTGCGACGGACGCGGTGGGCGAGGGGTATTCGATGGGAGTTCTCGATTGTCGGGGTATTTGGGGGTGTTACTGGGCATAGTCTTCGCGGGAGGGAACAAACAGGTCCAACACCTCAGAGTCTTCCAAAGCCGTTGCCCGATGCGCAACATTGCCCTCGACAATGACACTGTCGCCGGTACGCAGTTCGATTGTCTTGCCGCCGGCGTCGAACTGGATGCGCCCGCTCACAACATAGACAAGTTGTTCATGAGAGTGGCTGTGACTCTTACCTTTCCATCCCTTCAAGAAATGATGACGAACTAACATCACGTTCTGGTTATAGGCCAAGATCTGCCGTTGCATTCCCGGTTCGGGCGACGACAGAATTGAGGCATTTGTGGGCGCGTAGACCACGCCATCGTCTTTCATTTCTCCTCTCAAGCCTTAGAAGGTTAACCGCGCACCAATCTGGATAAGACGCGGGCTGGCGGCCGAGGTGATCTGGCCGTTCAGGGCGGACTTCAGGTTGGCCGTGGGAGCATTCAGGCTGACCAGGTTGAAGGCATTGGTCGCCTCCCCGCGGAGCTGGAAGGTGAATCGTTCGAAACGGAAGTTGCGGAACACTCCCAGGTCGATATCGCGGTAACCTGGCGCTCGCAGATAATCGCGCGGAGCGTTGCCGTCGGCTCCTCCCGGGCCGATGCCTCCCGGCACTCCTGGTCCGTTTTGAATGAACGCCGCGGTATTGAACCACTCCTTCGCAACCGCAGCGCGGCTTCTATGAGGATCGAGGAATGCACTGACTCCCGGAACCAGGTTGGGACGATTCGCGTTGGCGCTGTCAAAGTTGTTGTTGGTGCCGCTGGAGATACTGAAAGGCGCTCCGCTTTGCAGCGAGACGATGGGCGAGATCGTCCAGCCATTGAGGAGCTGCTTCATGAAGGAGTTGGAACCGGTGTAGTAGTCGATGTTCCACATGCCGGAGATGCTTGCCACATGCCGGCGATCGTTGTCCGTCGGCCCTCTTTCCTCCCACAGATTGTCGAAATCCTGGGCGGTAGCCTGCCCGATTGCCGACTCATTAACGCTCTGGAAGGAATGGCTGAAGACGTAGAAGCCGTTGATCATCAGGTTGCGGGTCAGGGGCCTGCTGGCCGAGATCTGAAGCGAGTGGTAAGACGCGGTCTCGTTGGATTCATCGTATGTAACCTGACCCAGAACTCCCGGATCGTAGGGACGGCGGGCGTTGATGCTGGCCTGCGACGTGCTGGCTCCGGGTGCGTAGGGAGCATAGTTCTTATCCAGCATGAACGGCAAATGATGCGACAGCGTGCCGACATAAGCGACGGTCAGGCTGACATTTTTGGGCAATTCGCGCTGAACCGCCGCGTTCATCTGATAGACCAGTGGCCATTGATAGTTTTCCGCGATGGTTTCGATACTGGCCGCAGGCAGGAAGCGAGGATTCGCCGGCGTATACGTGTAGGGAAACGGATCTCCATTGGGGAAGGAGGCGGGATTTCCGTAGACATTAGAGAACGAAGTGATCGAGTTGAAGGTTTGCCGGATGGCGAAGGGCTGCGCATTGGCAGGCTGGTTCCATTCGTTGCCGCTGACGCTGCCGTAAAAAACACCCGCGCCGGCGCGGATCGCCGTCTTGCCGTCTCCGAAGGGATCCCACGCGATACCGACACGAGGAGAGATGTGATGCAACCGATTGTCGGCGATGCCGCGCGGCACACCGGCGTCTCCGGGGAATAGCATCCCCAAAGGCGCAGAGGGAACTTCGGTGGACTGTACGCCTGGAACAAACGTTGCAGTAAGGTTCGAAGACTCGACCGGGGACAATTGCAGGTCATACCGCAATCCCAGGTTCAGGGTGAGTCTGGGGACAATGCGATAGTTGTCCTGCAAAAAGCCCGCAAAATACCAGTCGCTCAACAGCCCATGGTAGGGAGTGTCCTGCTCCATTGTGCTTACCTGGCCGGTGACAAAGTCGGACAGTGCATTCCCCGTGGTGGTGGGCGCCGAGGAGGCGAAATTGAAGATCCCGAAGTTGTACAGATTGCCGACGATCATGTTTTTTTCCAGGGAGAGTTCGCCACCGAAGTTAAGCGTGTGTCTACCCTTGGTCATGCTGACCATGTCGCGGAGCGAGTAGAAGTCGGTGTCGCTGACAGGCCCAGCCAAAGCGCCGCCGGCACTGAAGTAGCCGGATACGGACAGCTCGGGTAGGGTCTTGGGTCCCTGGGTAGTGAAGGTCGATCCTAAATCGTCCATGCCGATCCCTGCTGGCAGATTTACCCGACCCCCGGCTACGCGGGTGAAGGTGAACCAGCCCTGGTTGGCGGTGGTCGCACTGAGGGTGTGAACCTCGCTCAGGTTCACCACCTGCTGCGTCGCCAGCGACTGGTTGATCGTATAAGGGAAGTTGCCGTTGCCGTAGGCGTTCTGCGTGGTCTTCAGGTAGAAGTAGCTGATCGAAGCGCGGTCCCGATCCGAAATTACCTGATCGTACTTGCCGAGATACTCGTCTTCGTTGGTGGGTCCGGTGAAGAACCCGGAATAGCTATTGTTGGTAAGGTTGGTGGGCAGCGGGATGTACTTGCTCAGGATGTTGGCCGCGGTTTGGTCCAACAAGCTGGACGGGACGCAATTCGGTGTAGGAGTTGCGCAGTTGGGGGAACTGTTGGTTCCATCCACCTGCACCTTCGTAGTCTTCGAGGTACCCGGCATGTACACCTTAAAGGTATCTGCTGTAAAGTCGCCCTCGCGCTCGGCGGCTGTCGGCACCACACCGCCGGTAAGCTGTTGTCCAACCACCTGCCGCAGGCCGCCATAGCTGAACAGGAAGAAAGCCTTGTCGCGTTTCACCGGGCCGCCAACAACACCGCCAAACTGATTGCGGTGGTAAGGCGGGTTGAAGGTCGAATTCCAAGGGACGGCATTGAGGTCCGTGTTCCGGTTGAACTCAAACAGAGAGCCATGAATCTGGTTGGTTCCCGACTTCGTGATTGCGGTGACCACGGCGCCCGACATGCGGCCATATTGGGCCGAGAAATCGCTGGTTTCCACACGAAATTCCTGCAGCGCGTCCGGGTTGGGCAACGGGTTGCCGTAGTTGCGCAAACCGGTCATGTTGATGCCGCCGTCCAAATAGAAGCTGACCATCGGAGTTCCGCCGTCGATGCTTCCGTTGACGACGACCTGTGTCGACGGCAAACCGATGACGAAATTTGGTGTGCCGCTGGGATTGCTGGCAGGACTGGCGCTGTTGGACTGCACACCCGGCGTCAGGGAAAGCTCGGCATACGCGTTGCGGTTGACCAGAGGCAGGCCGATGATCTCGGAAGGCTGCACGGTTCTTCCGAGTTCCGCGGAGTTCGTGTCCACCAGCGGCGGAGCTTCCGTGACCGTCACGGTCTGACTTTGGATGCCGACAGTCAGGATCACATTCAATGCCTGTGTCTGATCGACGGTCAGAACAACGTTCTCCTCCAGGAACCTCTTGAAGCCGCCGGCATTCACTTCAACGGTGTAGGTGCCCACCGGCAGGTACTGGATGAGATACGTCCCCTCGGCGGTGGTTGTAGTTGAGCGGGAGAATCCGGTGTCTATATTGGTTGCTTTGACAGTGGCTGAAGTGACCAATGCGCCTTGCGTATCTTTTGCCGTTCCAGTGAGCGTTCCAGTGATCTGCTGTGCGTACGCATTGAGACCTGCGCAGAGAATCAGAACGAGCAGTGCGCGGAACTGCGTGCCCGCACCCGTCGAGAAATATCTTGCGAATCTGCGTGTTTTCATACAGCCTCCGAAACGTTTGGGGTGCTGAATTGCTTTTAAACTTCTGAACCTTAAAGCTCGAGAGTTGCGGCAGGCAGCCCATCAGGCGCTGCTGAAATTCTGCATACTCCTTTGCGTACCAGTGAGATTTCGGCGCGTCCGTTCGACAGTTGTATTTCACGAGAGCCTCGGGTGGTTCCAAGGTTGTCGATCAGATTGCCCGCGCCTGCCAGCGAGAAGCGCACTGGTTGAGCGGAGTCGAGGCAAAGAATGCCCTTTGCGTCAAAGAGTTTCGCTTCCACGGTAACGACGTTGTTCTTGCGCTCTTTCTCAAGCAGCCTCAGTAAAACTGGCTTATCCCACTGTTCGCTCTGGAAAGTCAAATCAATCTCGTCGTGCACGGTTACTGCACCCTTCGTCGCAACCGCACGAAGATGATTGCTTCCGCTCGCAAATGCGACTTCCCAGCGCAGGCCGGCGGCGGGAAAATTCTGGCTGTTGCGGTGCATGGAACCGAGGGACTTGCCGTTTAGAAAAAGCTCTGCCCGATCGCAGTTTGAGTACACGCGCACGCTGCGCTTTTCGCCGTTCTGGCCCCAGCGAACCGGCCAGTTGTGTCCATAGATATGAACCATCGGCTTATCGGCCCAGTAGGACTGAAAAACGAAGTAGGATTCTTTCTTTGTCAGGTCGCGTTCTACAACGCCTTTCTGATTCACGCGCGGGATGCCGTTGTCACCACGAAGAGGAGAGGCAAAGTCTTTGAAGACCCATTGGGCGGATCCTGTAAGCCAATCGAGGCTCTCCTGGGTCTTGAGGTGCCAGTCAAAGAGGTTGCAGGCGTAAGTCTCCGACCAGTCACCATCTTTCGAGACTCGAACATCACCCCCACTTTTCCGGTAATCAAGGCCACGTTCATCGGTTCCGTTGCCGGTGGGAACCTTGCGCAGCACGGCTTCAGGATCTTCGGAGTGACGCCCTGCCTGACTGTCCGCCCCCCATTCGATATGGATGAATCGCTCGACGCGGGTGCGCTCTTCCAGGAGGCTCTGTTCGTATTCGCGATAATTGCCACGATACCAGCCGGCCCAGATCGAAGGAGAATATACATCCGGAATATCTCGCGCGAAATCACAGCGTCGAAAAGCAGTCGGCCTGGAGCTGTCGAGCCGGTGTGCCAGGTCACGCATACCGGTCATAAAATTCCGGATAGCCTGCTGATCGACGCGGGGATATTCATTCGGCCAGTCGTCCTCATTGCCGAGTCCCCAGAGGATGATGGAGGGATGGTTATAGTGCTGGTCGATCATATGAGTGAGCATGTCCTGCGCGTTCTTCTGAAATGCTTCGTCCCCGACGCCAGCCCGACACCAGGGAACTTCTTCCCAAACCATGAGACCAAGCTCATCGCACAGCTCAAGCACTAGGCGGTCCTGTTGATAGTGCGCGAGACGGACGAAGTTTGCCCCCATCTCACGTATGAGTTGCATCTCTTCGCGTACCAGATCGTCTCTCATCGCGGCAGCCACGCCGGCGTGATCCGCATGACGCTGCGTGCCGCGCAAGAGTATCCGCTTGCCGTTCAACTTGAAGGGGCCGTGCTCCACGAACTCAAGCTGGCGTATGCCAAAGCGCTCGTTGAGATGCGTCTCGCCGGCAGGGCTGGAAAGCGTCACCCGGCAGCGATAGAGATGGGGGGACTCGGGCGACCAAAGTTGCGGAGCCGTCACGCGGAATTCAGCAAGACCCGAACGATCGGTCCAGGCGGAAAGGGTCTGTGAGGACTGATGAATCAGACGACCGCTTGCATCTGAGGCCTGAACTGACACCGTACAGCGAGCACTTTGATGGGAAGGATTGTAGAGTCTTCCTTCAACCGACACTCGCGCTGAGCCGTCCGCTGCGACGATCGGCAAGACATGAATTGCTTCGAGCGCGATTGCGGGAACATAAGAGAGATTTACGTGCCGGTAAATGCCGCCGTAGAGACAAAAGTCGCTGAGATCGGACGGAACTCGATCGGGATCGGGAGAGTTGTCGCAGAGGACTGTAACCGGAACGCCATCCTTTGCGTCGGCACGGGGCAACCGTTGCAGGGCGTCGGTGATGTCGAAGTCAAACTCGTCGTAGCCGCCCTTATGCGTTCCGACCAGCAAAGACCCGATCCAAAGCGTGGTCGTCTGGCCCGCACCCTGAAAGTTCAGGATGGTTCGCCCCTCGACAAAGGGATTACGCAAAGAAAGCCGCGTACGGTACCATCCTTGGCCACGAAAATAAGGTTTGTCAGGGTCGCAGGCGTCATCCGCATTGAAGCAGTGAGGAAGAACCGTGGACTGCCACAGACCGCTCGGTTCGGGATGCCAAACCTCTCCGATGCCGGCGATCGGGCCACGACGGAACTCCCATCCTGCATCCAGCCTCTTGACGGGTTCGGCCGCTCCGTCTTCTCGAGGTCGGGGCACCATGGCACAGGCGCGCGATGGAGCGGCGAGCAGAACGCCGGCGGTGGAAATGGACGCAGTCAGCAGGAATTGCCGTCGCGTCGGGAGGAACAAGAGGCCCTCTTTCCGAAAGGCAGCAGCTTCGCGGCTACTGCTCTGCTTGGCTCGGCGGGCGGCGGAAACTTGCTGGCCGTGGCCAGTCCGTAAGATTCTGCAGCGACTGTGCCTCCCCCACCCAAGCGGCCCCATGTTCCGCCCGCAATCACGGATTGACAAGTGTCTAACCGTTTGACCTGCCGAGGAATGGCCCATCTCCTTCAAAATCCTCGTGTTAACGTTCATGCTTTTCTTGTGTCAAACTGGCTTGAAAGTCACGGAACGAGGCGCGTATGATACGCCGACGCGGTGAACAGAGCGACTTCAACTCGGGAAGCAAGGCAACCACAAACGGCGCAGGAACGAGATGCGATCCGGCGCGAGTTGCAGCAGGTGGTTGCCAGCCCGTACTTCTGCAACAGCAAGCGCTATCCTGCGCTGCTGCAATACATCGTCGAGAACACGCTGGCCGGCAAGTCGGATCAATTGAAGGAACGAACGCTTGGCATCGAAGTGTTTGACCGGCCTTCGACCTATGACACAAACGCGGAAGCGGTTGTGCGCTTCACCGCATCAGAAGTGCGTAAGCGGTTGCTGCTTTACTACAACGAGCGCGGCCGAACCTCTGGAATCCGAATCTCACTCCCTGTGGGCTCCTACATCCCGGAATTCCTTCACGGCCACGAAGAATCCGACGATCTTGAAAGTTATGCTGGTTCGCCGGCTTCGCAGCTCCGCGCTGGCAACGTCTTCGTCGGTACCGACCGCGAAACGCAGCAGCTCCCGCCGATCCGACTAGTGCCCGGGAGTCGCACTTCCCCTTCGGCCTTGCCAGAGGAGGCCGGTCCTATCCCGTCCGGCCGGCAAAATAGGACCCCCGTTCAGGCGCTTTTGTGGTTGGCTCTGGCCGCTGTGCTGATAATTGGCTTCCTTGCCGGATTCGGTTGGAGAGCTCGCAGCAGTTCCACTCCCACGGCTGTAGATGATTTTTGGATGCCGGTCCTGCACGAGCAGCGCACGGTTCTGATTTGTGCCGGAGGCGTAATATTCAAAAAGAATAATTTTTCAGGCGTGATCACGGCCGGCAAGGACATTGACTACCCCTTCGTATCCATGCAGACTGCTTCTGCGATCGCTCTAGTGAGCAGCACACTGGCGCGTTCGGAAGTAACAACGCAGTTGCTATCCTCTCCCTCTACGCCCCTGACGGATCTGCGCGAACATCCAGTCGTACTGCTGGGCGCTTACAACAACCAATGGGCGATGCGCTTGTTGCAGTCGCAGCGCTTTCAATTTACCCCGGAGCCAGTGCAGTCGATTGTCGATCGGACGCGGCCTGACGCGCACTGGTCGCGCGACAAGACTCTTCCTTACTCGAGTGCAGACGATTACGCCCTGGTGGCACGTTTTCGCGACGCGACCACCGGCAGCTGGGTTGTGGTTCTGGCTGGACTGGGTCGAAATGGGACCGAGGCTGCAGCTCAATTTGCAACCAGCCCCCACTACATGCAGATGCTCAGAGATGACGTGGGGCGAGATTTCTCAAACCTGAATATCGAAGCGCTTTTGAAAGTCAACGTCATCGGTGGAAAGACCGGAGCTCCTTCCATTCTGGCCGTTCATGCCCGCTGAACCAACCGAGACCAAGACGGGCATTTTTGCGGCTCCATCTCCTATTTCTCCAGTCACACCCAAAGAAGCGGTTGGCGGATCGGGTAGTTGCGAATGATTTCCTTGTCCGTCGGATCGGGATCCAACCTCTTCCACAGATCGATGTATTTCTGCTCCTGACAGGCTATGCCCGAAAACAGAAGACCGGGCGAGCGAACGGGCCAGGCGTCGAAATGTTCCACATCTCTCGCCCACTTCCAAGCGCTCTTGTCTTTTACATACGGATAGATAAACTCGGCAGCTTTGCATAGCCCGCGGCCGTCTGCAAGGTGGAAGGCAGGCGGATCCGGGGCCAGGTCTTGGAGCGATTGGCAAAGGCCCGCCATTACGTCGAAATTGAAGATTGAGTAGCTGTAGGGCTTGGTGCGCGCCAGTTCTCGCGGGAACGATCCATTTGCATCCATTTGATTCGGCAGCAGAATGTTTTGGTAGCGCCAGAACACCTCTTGGCGGGCAACATCGTTGCCCGCCAAGCGGGCAAACTCGGCGGCCTGCAAGGCCCAGCAGAAGGCATGGTTATTTGTGGTATCGCGCTCTTTCATTCCCGGCTCGCTGTGGGAAAGCCAGTCCAGATAGCTGGCGAACCAACTCTTTACTGCGTCACTGTCCTCGGCACCGAGCATCCCAGACTTCCGAACCCTGGACTTCAGAAACCCGGACTTCAGAACGCTGGCAGCCCGTGCCACCTCGACCAGATGCAACGTGTCGATGATGCCGTAGGAGCGGCCCGTCGAAGATCCTTGTACCGCTTGAGCGTACAGCAGGTTGGGGTTCATCCGCGTTTCCGGGGAGACGAACCAGGCGCGGAGGTGAGCGCAGGCCTTCCGCCCGTAACGGTGGTCCCCGGTCAGGAGCCAGGCGGCGGTCAGAGCGGGCATCTGGATGGAAAGCGCCACCATCACCTTACGATGCTCGTCGAAATTCTCCGGATTGCTCTGCCCATCGCGGTTGATGTACGGCCCCTCTGGATCTTTCGGATTCGGCCAGAAGTAGTCCGCTTGAGAATAGAAATCGTGCAATCCACCCGCACTGCGTTTGGCAGGGAACGCGGTGATGGTAAGAGGAGCTTGAGAAATATATTTGTCGGCAGCTTGCAGAATCCGCTTACGGTCCGTTTCGCCCACGAGCCGGAAGACATCCGACTTTCCAGACCGAGTTGACCGACCAAAAGCCAGGCGGGCGGCGCTCATACAACCGACCGCTGCCGCTGCCGCTTTCAAGAACTTTCTCCTCCCGTCTACATTTGTCGGGTGCATTTCGGATCCTCCTGCGGACCGCATGAGTGGAATATATACATTCTGCATGCCAGAACCGAGACTCGCGAACCTGCCATACAAAATTGATAACGTAGATGATTCTGGCTCATGTATTATGGTTCGTCCACCCCCATGGTGGCTGCCGAAGTGGCAGACTTAATCAGATGGGTTCAGTCTTCCAATCGACCACGGGCTGTTTGCCAAACCCCCAGTCCAACGCAGCCATATCAGGCCGATTTGAAGTGCACCGAAGTTTTCCACGAACGGCGATGACGGAACACGGAATGGCGAAGGCTGCGCGCCTGAATGACCGAGTGAACGACAACGTTAACACCAACACCGACATCAACATCTGGCGCGCTTTATTGGAAGTTGCGGCGGTGCTCGGACTCGCGGCGTCAATTGTGAGTGCTCAGGTCGCCCAACCGAAAACGACCGAAGGGGTGGTAGCGACACCATTATCCGAGGAACGGGCCTCGGCGGGAGATTCGCCGGACGATCCCGGCCCGATAGCCGTGGACCTTTCTCCGGCGTTAACGCACGCAGCCATAAGCAAGGCGGCGCAGAAAGTGGCCGACTGGCAACTTGGGCGTGCGGAACCGATCTTCAGCCGGCAATGGACGTACGCTGCTTTGTACGACGGGCTGCTCGCGGCCTCGAAGACCACGGGAGATCCGCGCTATCACGATGCGGTAGTGAAGATGGCGACGCGCTTCGATTGGAAATTGCTCGACGCGCGATTCCCCCATGCGGACGATATGGCGTTGGGTCAGTCTTACATGGACTTGTATCTTGAAACCCACGACCCCGTCAGAATGGCTGATGTAAAGACAATTCTGGATCGTCTGATGGTTCGACCCGATGATCCGGAGAAGTTGCTGTGGTGGTGGTGCGATGCGCTTTTCATGGCTCCCCCGGTACTGGCCAGAACGTTTGCCGCGACCGGCGACCGGCGCTATCTAGATTATATGGATCGCGAGTGGTGGCAGACGTCCGCGAGTTTGTACGACTCTGCGGATCACCTTTATTTCCGCGATAGCCGTTACTTCACGCAGAAAGAGAAGAACGGCCAGAAGATTTTCTGGTCGCGAGGAAATGGCTGGGTCATGGGTGCGTTTGCCAAGGTGCTTGAGGTCATGCCAGATGACTATCCCGGCCGAGGGAAGTACATCGCTCAATACCAACAGATGGCTGACCGGATCGCTGCCATACAGGGCGAGGATGGGCTCTGGCGCAGCGGATTGCTGGATGCCGGGGCCTACGACCTGCCCGAGGTTTCGGGAACCGCGTTCTTCACCTATGCGCTGGCTTGGGGCATCAACCACGGCGTTCTGGACCGGGCGAAATTCGAGCCAGTGGCAGAACGGGCATGGGTCGGAATGTTATCGCACATCTATGCGGATGGCCGGCTGGGGTCAATCCAGCCCATCGATGGACAGCCGGGCAAGTTCAAACCTTCCGCCAGTTACGTGTACGGAGTCGGCGGCTTCTTGTTGGCGGCGTCGGAACTCGACGCGCTCGCGCAGGATCGATCACGAAAGCACCCCAAAGCTCGTTCGCAAAGATGACAACTGCAAGAGCAAGAAGGCGCGGCAGACCGCCCACGATTATCGATGTTGCAAGAGAAGCCAAGGTCGGCGTGATGTCGGTCTCGCGCGTGATTAACAATCATCCGAGCGTAAAGCATTCGACGCGCGCCAAAGTCATGAAGGCGATTGCCAGGATTGGCTATTCGCCCAATGATGCGGCGCGAATGCTGAAGGGCCGCAGGGGACGGACGGTCGGCCTGGTCGTCCCGGATCTGTCAGACTTCTTTGCCAGTTGTTTTCACGCAGTCCAGGAAGTTGCGATACGCCATGACTATCAGACCCTGGTGGTTGCCACCGGAAGAAACGTGGCAGTCGAGGACCAGCAACTCGAATCGATCCAGAATCGAGTTGCCGGGCTGCTCATCGTTAGTTCAGGTAGTGACGGAAGTCGATTGAAGACGATTCAGGAAAGCGGCGTTCCGATTGTCGCTCTCGATCGGCCGGTTGCTGGACTGCAAGCCGATGCGGTGCTGGTCGAGAACCGGGAGGGCGCGGAACAAGGCGTTCGGCATTTGATCGAACACGGCCACAAAAAGATTGCCTGCGTGGGATTTGACTCTGGCAGCTATACCCTGGGGGAACGGATCGAGGGCTACAAGCTGGCCATGCGTAACGCTGGTCTCGAACCAATTCTGTTCAGCCATGTCAACACCCTTGAGGCCATGCAGGCTCTTGTGCTGCGCTGGTCTGCCGCAAAGGATCGGCCGACGGCGGCATTCTCGCT
>Ga0209420_1000581_pt1 | contig 18682 bp, 14 predicted proteins | sample BlaSpr_A8_OM1_O1_FD_187972 | JGI IMG/M metagenome (GOLD analysis project Ga0209420, IMG submission 187972) | Forest soil microbial communities from Thunder Bay, Ontario, Canada - Black Spruce, Ontario site 2_A8_OM1_O1 (SPAdes) (version 2) | ecosystem: Environmental > Terrestrial > Soil > Boreal... | reverse complement strand
GATGGCCGCGAGTTTGTTGCGGGGGGCTTCGTACACGTGCGGCTGAGTGTGGGCGATATGCACATCCGGCGCGGGGATTCGAATAAGCTCAGCCTGCGCTATACCATCAAGTCGCGCCAGGAGCGCAACCTCAAAGACGCGCATGTGGACTTCGACGTTCGCGGCAGCGATGCGACGATTGCGTTTCACGCGCCTGCCGGAGCGAACACGCAGTTTGACGTGGAACTCGAGCTGCCGGCAAAGACGAATCTCGACGTGCATGACAAAGTCGGCGACGTGACCGTGGAAGACATTGAGGGCGACAAGGATCTTACGCTGGGCGTCGGCGACATCCGGGTGTCGAACGCAGGCTCAACCTATCGGCTGATCAACGCGAGTACCGGCATCGGCGACGTGAATAGCGATGGTTATGGTGAGACCAGCGGCTGGCTGGGTAAGACGTTAAAGTATCACGGCGAAGGCAAATACGAGCTACGAGCGCACGTGGGAGTGGGCGATATTCGTCTGGAAGGTAACTAGAGTCTCGGCCTAGGCATTCTGTAAATGTTGCTGGCAATGTTCAGCTCCAACATTAAAATCCCCCGTTGCGCCAAGACGCGAAAGGGTGGGGCACCTCATTTTGTTCCATCCCAGCAATCAGTCTGGACCGGTTCAGCCAGCAATTCCAGAGGTTTGCTCTTGAAGCGTATTTTCCCTCTCCGAACGGTCGGCTGCCGGTAAGGGCAGCGAGAGCGAGATTTTTGTTCCGGTGCGGGTCGACTGAATCTGCATCGCGCCATTGAAATGGCGAACTCGCTCCCGCATTCCCGTGATCCCCACGCCGGAGCGTTGCGCGCGAATGCCATCCAGCTTTTCGGCCGGTATTCCTTTGCCTTGATCTTGCACTTCCAGCCTAACGCCGTCGGCGTCGCGAAATAAGCGAAGGGCTGCGGTCTTGCTGCCGGAATGGCGATGAATGTTGGTCACGCACTCCTGTATGATGCGAAACATCGCTAACTCCATCTCGGTGGGGAGTCGACCGAAGTCCTCGGCAATGTTCAGGTCAACCTTCAGACCGCTACGTTCCATCAGACCCTGCAAATACCAACGAATGGCCTCAGGCAGGCCGTTTTCATCCAATAGCGGAGGATGCAAGAGATACGATGTGGTGCGTATCTCTTTGTTCAATTGCTGAAGCAGGGTCTGGCTGTCGTCGAGAGCTTTGCCGAGCACGGGATTCTTCCTTGCGTGTTGAGTCATGCTGGCCAGGTCCATGCCTAACGCGGCTATAATTTGCCCGGCGCTATCGTGTAATTCGCGGGCAATGTTACGGCGCTCATCGTCCTGAGTTTGCAGCAGGCGGTTGGAGAGTTCGCGAAGCTGCTCCGACTGTTGCAGAACTTCGGCGTTTCGCAGTTCCAGTTCCTGGGTGCGGTGATGCACTTGCTTTTCGAGTTGGTCGGCCAGGGTTCGCAGCCCCTCTTCGCTCCTGCGCAATTGTTCCTGCACGAGCACTCGCTCCGTGATGTCGCCCGTAATCCCAAGTTGAACGACACTTCCATCCGCCATGCGCAGCGGGGCGGCGTGGGTTTCCATGTGATGGGGCCTGCCGTCCAGGGCCACGATGTCAAATTCCAGCGAACCTTTTTCTCCGCGGCAGATTCTTTCATTGAAGGCACGGAACTTGTCCCGATCATGAGGCGCGATGAGGTCATAAACATTCTTGCCGACGACCTTCTCCGCAGACTCAGCACCAACCATGGCCAGGCCGGGCGGATTCATATGAAGCAAGGTGCCGTCAAACGCCACAAGTTTGACGCATTCCGGAGTGGTCTCAACGATAGCCCGGAAACGTTCCTCGCTTTCGCGTAATGCGCGTTCCGCGCGCTTTCGCTCGGTGATGTCGTGCGCCACCTTCGAAGCCCCCACGATAACCCCCGCCGCATCTCTTACGGGTGAAATCGAAAGAGAAACGTCCAACAACGTTCCGTCTTTGCGTACCCGGACGGTTTCGAAATGATCGACCCGCTCGCCTCGCTTGAGCTGCCCAAGAATCTTGGTCTCCTCGTTGCGGCGATCCGCCGGAATGATCAGGGTGATGTGCTGGCCGATGGCTTCTCTGGCGGTATAACCGAACATCCGTTCCGCAGACTTGTTCCAACTTGTGATGACGCCATCCAGGCTTTTGCTGACAATGGCATCGTCCGAGGAGCCGACGATCGCAGCCAGTAAATTGTTGGCGCGGTCTGCTTGCTTGGCCTGAGTAATATCGATATTTGCTTCCATTATTAATTCTGAGTTTGTTTCCTCGTCGCGCGTCAATGCCCAGCGCGAGAGCACGGTAAGAGTCGTACCATTCTTGCGGGTATGAGTAAGTTCTCCCTGCCAGCGTTTTTCGCGGTGAAAACGGGCAACGATCAAATGCAGCGGCTCCGGGAATTGGGTTTGAAATAACCTGTGGGTGATCTGCCCCAGGATCTCGTCCCGCGTCCAGCCGTAGAGCTCCTCGGCTCCCTTGTTCCAATATGTGATCCGGTCTTCTTTGTCGCGCAGAATGACCGCATTGAAGCTCAGGTCCAGCAATTCAGACTGCCTGGCTAACTCGGCATCTTTATTTCTCTGCTTTCGCTCAGCTTGTTCTCCACGCGCGACGTTCGAGCAGGGTTGGCTTTTTTGTCCTGTGCTTCTTTTTCTCTCCTTGCCTTCAGCAAGTACTCTGTCCATGGTGGGCAGCAACTGGTGTGACAGATCGCTTTTGGCGACGTATCCGCTGGCGTCCACTTCGGCGGCCTGTCTCGCCACCAGTTTTAGATCGTTCTGACTTACGATAACCACTTGGGATTCGGGGAAGTCGCGGCGGATAATTCTGGTTGCCTGGACGCCGTCCATTCGGGGCATGGATATGTCCATGAGCACGAGGTCGGGTCGCGTGCTCTTGACCTTTTCAACCGCTTCGACGCCATCTTTGGCTTCGCCACAGACGAGCCAGTCGGTCCGCGAAGCTAACAGAGACCGGACCCCCCGCAGAATGGCCTCGTGGTCGTCAACGATTAGGATGCGCAGAGAATCCATAGGCTTCCCTCAAAAAACGCCTCTTCCGACGACGTGAGACAGTCGAAAAACACCACATCGTAAATCAGATTCCGAGCCATATGAATACCCTGCGTTCGGCGGATGAGTACAGCAATCACCCGATGGTTTCAGAGCCGCGGCAATGGGAAGGTCTGCGCCGCCCGCCGGTTCACAGCGGCAAGTGCGCTCCTCCGGAACCCTTGGCCGCGTCGGTCGACACGGTGGCGGAAATAGAGACCGACGTAACAGTCGCAGCGGACGTCGGCACAGACGTGGAACGTTGGACGAAGATGGGCTCGACGGGTTCCGAGGCGGTCTCGGCGAGCAAGTCGTTTTTATCACCTTTATCTTTATCTTTATTTTTGCAAACTGGCGCGACCCCAACTTCCTGGGGAGGGCAACTGCGGGCGGGAATCCTGACCTCAACCCGCATGCCAGGGTTACAATTTTCCAGGCGTAATTCGCCACCAAATTCCTTCACCCGTTGTCGCATACCTCCCAAGCCGACGCCGATGCTGTCCGGCCGGCCCTCCATCACACCCGCGCTAATCCCCTTGCCGTCGTCGCGGACGCTGACCATCAAGTCGCCCTCCCGGTGCTTCAGCGCAATCCAGGTGTTGCGCGCCGCCGAATGGCGGAAGACATTGTTCAATGCCTCCTGGACGATGCGAAACATCGCCGTTTCCAATTCCGGGGCAAACCGGGGGAACTGCGGTGGTTGCATATCAAGCGAGGTAGAGATGCCGCTACGCTTGGTGAATCCTTCGAGAAACCAGGCGACGGCGGAACTCAGGCCGACTTCATCGAGCAGAGGAGGATGCAAGAGATGGGAAATGCTGCGGACCTGCAGGAGGGCGCGCTCAAGCATGGCACTGGCGTCCGCGGCGGCCAGTGTTTTCTCTGCGGCAAAAGGCTCCCCTTGAGAAAGAATTCCATCCAAAACCATCTTTGCGGCGCTGAGTTCCTGACCCAAGCCGTCGTGCATGGCGCGTGCGATGCGACGTCGTTCGTTATCCTGCGCGGCAATGAGGCTGTTGGAAAGACGAACGAGTTCGCAATTGAGTCCAATTAGCTGCTGCGCTCTGCGGTGCAATTCCGCAAAAACCGAAACCTTGGCGCGCAGCAATTCAGGAATGATGGGCACGGAAATATAATCCACGGCCCCGGTTTGGTAGCCCTTGAGCCGGTCGAGATCGGATAGGCACACGGCCGAAATAAAGATGATCGCCATCTGCTGGAAGCGGGGATGCTGGTGGATGGTGTCGGCGAGCTCAAAACCATCCATTCCCGGCATGCTTACGTCGGTGAGGACGACGGCAACATCATTTTTCAAGAGCAGTTCGAGTGCTTCGCTGCCGGACTTAGCGGGAATAAGATTTTCGCCCAACTCGGCGAGTATGGCTTCGTAAGTGAGCAGCTTGGCGGGCTGATCGTCTACCATTAGCACGTTTACTTTTTCCTTGGCGCGCATCGTGGGTTCTCCAATCTGCAGTAGTGGCGTCACTCGGATTCGATTAGGAACGTGTCGGTCGGAGCGCTGGGCGGCGTCTTCGGCTTTCAAAACCTTCCTCTTCGTCCCAGTTTGCGATCAGAGGCAGAGCCGAAACGGGGAGCAACTCTGACCGCGTTTTATCACGACACGGAGCGGGAAAGCCTTACGGTGTTTGCTGTAGAATGCGTGGATGGCGGCGAGACCGGCGAGACGGGGCGATGAGGATAACCCTTGGACGAATGGTACTTTCGGTCCTGCCTGAGGCGTGGACTCCGAGACCCTCCTTACCTTTTGATCTCGAATTGTTCTCCGGCTTGCCACCGGGGCAGCCCGAGCGCCGCTGGGCCGGACAGCCGATGGCGGCGGTTCCAACGGGCGGACAGGCTATTCCTATCCGGCGCCCCACCGCCCGGCCCGTCGAGGAATCTTCCCACCAGGGATGAAGAGTTCTGCACACATGCTGCACTTATTGGGTGCAAGAAACGCCCGCGCATTGATGTAGCGCTTGCAGCTTTGGCCCGCTAAGTGCACAATCTTGAGTGCCACGCAAGTGGCTGGAGTGGACTCCTTCGATGCGCCACTCGGGAGAAGATCGAAAATGACACCTCGCACATTCCTACCGCTGCTCTTGGCCACCGCATTGGCGCTTCCAGGGCTGGCGCAGCAAGCCAACTCGCCCGGCCAGCCGGCAACCTCTGGAGATCAGGCAGCCTCTGGGTCTCAAAGCATGAGCACCAGCGACCGGCAACCGGTACCACCTCCGGCTTCGACCAATTTTTGGGACGGCGACGATCCCAACCTGGTTAATCTGGTCGCGCACCCTTTTGCCAACAAGAAGTACGTGGAGCGGAGGGTGGGACCTATCCGGGACCGCCTCAATGAACTGGACCAGTTGACGTCAGAAAACAAGAGGACGATCAAAGACGTGGACGGCCGGGCGCAGCAGGGCATTCAGCTGGCGTCGGAAAAGGTCACCCTCGCGGATCAGCATGCCTCGGACGCCGGCGATAAGGCGCGGATGGCGCAGACGACCGCGACGCAAGCCTCGACTCGGGTCGCGTCGGTGGAGCAGATGGTAAGCAACCTCGATCAGTATAAAGGGGACGCGCAGACCGAAATTCGTTTCCGTCCCGGTCAGAGCCTTCTGAGCAAGTCAGCAAAGGATGCGCTCGATCAGATGGCCGCTCCGCTGAAGGATCAGCGCAGCTACATCATTGAGGTCCGTGGTTTTGCGGCAGGTCACGGCGCCGCAGCGATTGCGAGCTCCAGGAAGATGGCGGATTCGGTGGTGCGTTACCTGGTACTCAACCACGAGATCCCGGTCTATCGGGTTTACGTGATGAGCATGGGAAATGCGGCTGCGGCTGACGCTGACGGAACCATGGCGAAGAACAGCCGCGGGGGACGGGTGGAAATCAGTGTGATGAAGAATGATCTGATGGGTTCTGTGCAGCACTGAAATTCGAGCGGCCAGCGAAGGTAATAAGTCACGTCTTAGAAGAATCAGCGGGCGAGTCGATAAGGACTCGCCCGTTTTCAATTTCCGGTTTCCGCACGAGGAGGGCTGGACAGGGTAACTGCTGCTGCAGTGCCCATTAGTAATTTGTGATTATGTGAGGTCGCAGGCAAAATCGATCTGCCCACCACTTCACAGTCCAGCAATCGTAGCTTGCCGTAGGGAGCTTCGGAGCTGAACCAAATTAAAACCTGGCCGGAACCGGAAGTTGAAGAGTCATGTCTCGCGCAAAGGCAACCATTCTCTGCATTGACGATCACTGGAACGGGCTGATTGGCCGCAAGATGCTGCTCGAACAGAGCGGCTATGAGGTTTTAGAGGCTAGCGATGGCGACGAAGGATTGAAGCTGTTCCGCTCGCATCTCGTGGATGCGGTGGTCCTCGATTATCAAATGCCTGGGATGAACGGCGATGTGGTCGCCGCGAAGATGAAGCGCATTAATTCGCAGGTCCCGATCATGCTTTTGTCGGCCTACGGACCTCTGCCAAAGAGCAAATTGAGTTCAGTGGATTCGTTTTTATCGAAATCTCAACCTCCGAACATTCTCCTGGGAACCCTCCGGGATCTGCTGGGCGACCGTTCCAAACCCTTTTTCTCCCGTTGGCTCGATACTTGGAAGAGCCGAAACCAGGTGGTGACCCATTGAACTTCTTCAAGCAACTTCTTGGGCGAGGATGTGCGCACCGGTTCTCGTGGCCGCGCATCGACGACAACGGCCGTCATTATCAGATATGTCTGGCTTGTGGAACGGCCTATGAGTACGACTGGAAAGGAATGCGCCGGACGGATCGGCTGCTGCCAGCCGTCATCGAACGCGGTTTGCAGGGTGACACCTGCTCCCATTTGCGTGCCGTGCGGTAGCCAAGTGAATCGAAGCGCTCATGACTGAATCTGGGAGATTGCGGCCAGCCCCACGCGCGCCCCGCGTCAATTTGCGCGGAGCTGTTTCAGTCCTCATTCACCTGGAGAATCTTCGACGCATTCCCGGTAAACTTCATCAACTTTCGATCACAGGAGGGTTGCTGGAGCTCGCAGTTTACCTCGACGAGCGAGCTAAGGTCGACCTGATGCTCCCGGTGGGTACCAGCACGGTGCGCCCCAAGGCCGAAATGCTTTTTCCGATGCGGGCCATGCACGGCTACATGCAGCCGTTTCGTTTTACTCGTCTTTGGCCGGAAGAGAGCCAGATACTAGAAGCGGAAATCACTCAACTGCTAAAGCAAAGCATGGCGCCTGCAACTCCAGGCCACGGGGCAGCCTTCCGGCCACGCCGATTCTATTTGGAGTCGTTCTAATCCGGTTGCATCCCATCCCATCAATCGATTTCCACAAGTCTCCGCCACCAACCGCGATCTGCGGCAGAACCTTGCCGACAAAGAGTTTCGCGAAGATCTCTTCTACCGTCTCAATGTCTTCCCCGTTGGCTTGCTGTCGCTTGCGGCAGCGGCCTACCGACATCCCCATCCCCCGGTTCATCATTTTGTCGGCAAACATTCCGCACGCATGGGAAAGCGCATTGGCACCGTCTCCGACGACACGATGGCTGAGCTTCAGACTGGAACTGGCCTGGAAACATTCGCGAGCTTGAGAACATGATTGCGCGCTTGGTCATCTTGAGCAAAAGCCGGTGCTGGCCGCGCCGCCGGTGGGATTAGAAGCACCGCAGGACCGCACGGAAGACCAGTCTTAGGGAGAGGGAACGCGAGCACATGGTTCGCGTTTTGAGGCAGACCGAAGGAATGCGGTCGGCTGAGGATGGAGCTGCCAGCCGCCTCGGGATCAAGCGCACGACGCTGCCATCGACGCTCAAACGATTGGAATCGAATTGCAGAACCAGGGGCGCAGAAGCGGCAAAGCGTCCATTGAGATCAGAAAGTTAAAATCCCCACTCTCTCGCATACAGCGCGAAGGGTGGGACACCCTGCGATTTTCTTCCTCGATTATTTTGCTAAGCGATTGTATTTTCTTAGCGCTTCACGGAGGCGTTCGTGGGGCAGCGCGATCACCGTGTGATTGTTGATGCCGGTCATGGTTTCGGCCGCGACCATGGCATTCACCACGGCTTCTTCGGTCGCCTGGACGGTCGCCAGAAAAATTGGATCGAGTGAATCGTTGGGAAGCATGGTGAGCTGGTGCAGTCCCTGGCTGCCGACGGCGCCGGGGTTTGCCGTGGAGAAGGCAATGAATATGTCACCCGAGCCGTCGCCGGAATAGCTGCCATCGCGACCCAGGCCGAGCGATATTTTTCTGGCGACGCGCTTCAGTTGCGTAGGGATCAGGGGAGCATCGGTGGCGAGCACCACGATAATGGAGCCGAGATCGTCCTGAAAGATGGTGCGCTCGGGAATCTCGCGGCCCACGTTTATGCCTGCAATGCGAAGCTGCTCGCGCGAGCCATAGTTGCACTGCACGAGGACCCCGACGGTATAGCCTCCGAGTTTTGCGTCGAGCACGCGAGAAGAAGTGCCGATGCCACCTTTGAATTGGTTGCAGATCATGCCCGTGCCGCCGCCGACACTGCCTTCTTCGACTGGACCGGAGTGCGCGGTATCGAGGGCGTGAAAGGCGTCTTCAGGCTTGACGTGGAATCCGTTGATGTCGTTGAGGTAGCCATCCCAAGTCTCGGCGACTACGGGAAGTGACCACCAGTAGCCTTCCATGTCGGGAGTGCCGCGCTTGACCTTCCAGGCGATGACGGCGTCGCGCACGACTCCTACGCTGTGAGTGTTGGTGATCATGACGGGGCCATTGAGGAAGCCGGAGTCGTCGACCCAGGTGGTGCCCGTCATTTCGCCGTTGCCGTTGAGGGTGAACCATGCGGCGAAAACGGCGTCGTTGCTGGCCTTTCCCCGAGGATGAATGGCCGTGACGCCGGTTCGAACCGGACCCTTGCCAATTTCGAGTTTGCCTTCGCCGGAAATAAGTGTCGTATGGCCGACCTCAACTCCTTTCACATCGGTGATGGCATTGTTGGTGCCAGGAGTTCCATCGAATGGAACGCCCAGATCGCGGGCCCGCGGCCTGGGTTGGGCTGAGAGCATTGTGGCCAGAGCGAAGAGCAAAATGAATACGGTTAGGCGAACTTGTGTCGGGAACATGCGGCCTCCAGCAAAGGAGGAAGTATACGGTAGGGAAAGAAGATGAGGTTGCGGTGTTTGCAGGGCGGCCTGCTGCACGGCGAGGCCGACGCTGGCGGTGCATCGAACCCGCGGAAATCGGCGCTTCCGGATAATTTGTGTCGCCCAGTCTGGCATCGACAAGTTCGAGAGAAATCCGCAAGACGTCGGCCGTGATCCGGGTCATGATCGTATCCATGCCGGTTCCGATTGCCGGACCCCGCGAGGCAACCGGAGCTCTGCCGTCCGGCTGCAGACGAACCAGCGCTTTCGAGGGAAGATTCTTGGCGGGGTAGGTTTCGGCCGCTGGGATTGCACTCACAATTCCGGGATTGGCCCCGCAGCGGCAATGTTTCCCCTCATGCGACAGCCCAAGTCATCATATTTCTCCATTTTTCTCCGTTGAATTACTCGACTTAATTTGCTTGTCTCGATTTCCGGCTACCATGAATCGAACCCATTCAGATGCCGAGTGCTCGGCCAGGTTTTTGGCCTTTTGGTCGAGCTGGAAATCCATCGGGTTTCCTCTGTAGGAACAACCAGGGCCCCGCACGCATCCTAGTGAGGCGTCCTACGTCTCGAAGTCCGGGAAACTTGGGTCCCGGGAGCTCAAAACAAAATCAATGGCGTGCCGAGCGGGGCGACTGCCCCACTCCGAAAGATGAGATCACCTATGAAATCACTTACGAAAGGCTTGCGTTCGACAATCACCCTGTTGGCAGCAGCATCACTGCTGGGTACTGCGCTGGTACCGCGAGTAGTGGCGCAGGACCAGTACGACCAAGATGATCCACCGAGCCGTGTGGCGCGTCTGGGATTCTTGCAAGGTTCCGTTTCATTTCAGCCTGCCGGGGAGTCGGAATGGGTGGAAGCCGCTCAGAACCGGCCGATGACCACGGGCGATCAGCTCTGGGCCGACCAGGACTCTCGCGCCGAACTCTCGCTGGGATCGGCTGTGATCGATTTGAACAGCAATACGGGAATCTCCCTTCTCAATCTGGACGATCGCAGCACGCAAATCCAGCTCAGTTCGGGATCCATCAACGTACGCGTTCGACATTTGAACCCTGATGATGCGTTTGAGATCGACACTCCCAATCAGGCATTCTCGATTTTCCAGCCGGGACGATACCGTGTGGAAGCGAGTGAGGATGGAAGTTACACCGTGGTTAGCATTCGCCAGGGTGAAGGCGAATCGACCGGCAACGGGGAAACCTACACACTGCATGCGGGCCAGCGCGCCACTTTCGATGGAACCGATGCGCTGAATGCCCAAGTCGAGGATCTCGGTGGACCTGACGACTTCGATAATTGGAGCGACGGCCGCTATCAGCGCTATGAAAACTCGCGGTCGGCCAGATATGTCTCGCCCGATGTGGTCGGCTACGAGGACCTGGACGAAAACGGCGACTGGCGTCCGGAGTCCAGCTACGGGAACGTCTGGTTTCCTCATGTATCAGAAGGATGGGCTCCTTATCGTGAAGGGCACTGGGCCTGGGTTGATCCCTGGGGATGGACCTGGGTGGACGACGAACCTTGGGGTTATGCTCCCTTTCACTACGGCCGCTGGATGTCGGTGGAGGGACGCTGGGGTTGGGTGCCGGGACCGATGGAAGTAGCGCCGGTGTACGCGCCGGCTTTGGTCGTGTTTGTTGGCGGAGGCGGCGGATTCGGCGGCAATATGGGCTGGTTTCCGTTAGGCCCCCGAGAAGTATATGTGCCGTCGTACGCGGTGAGTCGCGGATACGTCAACCGCGTCAACGTCAGCAACACCACCGTCAGCACCATGACGGTGACCAACATCTATAACACCACCATTGTTAATAAAACGACCGTGATCAACAATGTCACGTATGCGAACAGAAACGTTTCGGGGGCGGTGACGGCTGTTCCGCAACAGGCCTTCGCCAGCGGACAGCCGGTTGCCAGGGCGGCAGTGGCCGTCAACGCAAGGGAGATCGCATCGGCGCCGGTGAACGCTAGAGCGGTAGTCGCGCCGACCGCCAACAGCGTATTTGGATCGCATGCCAGTACCGCGAACCACGTGAAAGCGCCGCCGGCCACGGTGGCCAGCCGTGCGATCGTAGCAAAGGCAAAAGTGCCGGCTCCCCCAGTGCCATTCGCGGCCCGGCAACAGGCGCTGGCAGCCCATCCCGGGGAGCCAATTGGCCGGCAGGAGATGCAGCATTTACAGCCGACGAATAATTCAGTGGCTGCGCGTCCTCAGGTAAAGCAGGCCCCGCCGGGAAAACCCGCTACTGCCACCGCGGCGAAACCAGGTACTCAGCCCGGCAGGCCGCAGGGCAATCAACCCGCAAATCGACCGGCTCCTCCACCGGCTGCAAACGAGCGTCCGGGCGCAAGTCCCGAGCCACCGAACCGCCTTGCCCCGAGCAATCCCCCGGCGCCGAATAACCGTCCGGAACCGACGCCGAATAACCGTCCGGCAGAGCCGCCGGCGCGAACGGATCGTCCGCCCCAAGCGCAACCAAACAACCGTCCCGCGCCGAACCAGCCCGCACCAGGCCGACCCGAACCGAATCGGCCAGAGACGAATCGTCCGGCAGAGCCGCCCGCGCAACACAACGCGCCGGCTGCGCGTCCTTCGACTCTTCCGCCCAGCGCCCGTCCGCCGCAAAACACTCCACCTCCGGCGCAGGCGCGCCCGGCGAAGCCAGCTCCGCGTGCGCAAACTCCTGAGGAGAAGAAGAAACAAGAAGAAGAACCGAAGAAGCCTCAGTGATGAGAGCTGGAAACGAGTGATTCAGGTTGGCAAAAGGGCGTCCGCTGTTGCGGGCGCCCTTGGTTTGAGGCGGTGCGTTTCGGGGAAAACGCCGGAGGGTTCAATGCTCGGAAGCTGACGTCTCAGTGCACGTGGAATAGATGATCCAGCAGGACGAAGACTCCAGCACCCACGAAGACGAGCAGAGCCATCTTCATCGCTGGTTCCTGGTTGACTTCGGGAATCAAGTCGGAAGCCGCGACGTAAATCGTAACTCCGGCGGCGAGAGGCAGCCCGGCGCCGACGTGATGACGGAACAGCGCCATGGTGAGAACGCCGGCAAGAGTTGATCCGCCCAGAACCACCGATGCACCCCAGGCGGTGCCACGACTGCGGCCGCTCGCCAGCATCACGGAGCTTACCGTGAAGCCTTCAGGAATTTTGTGCACAAAAATCGCCAGAAAGATCAGCCAACCCAACCAGTTCGAAACCAGAAATCCCGAGGCAATGGCGATGCCGTCGAAGAACGTATGAATGATGAGGCCGAGCAAGACGGAGTAGCTTTTGTGGGAATGGATGAACTCGTCGCGATGCGTTTCTTCGCCAAAGTGGAAGTGCGGCGTAACCGTGTGTTCAAAGAAGTGAATGATCAGATAACCCAGCAGCACAAGGAATGCTGCGGAGCTTCCGCGCAGCGCAAGACTCTCTGGAACCATCTCAATCAGCGCTGTGGCCAGCATGAATCCCGCGCCCAGGGCGATAAAGTAGCGAAGGTAACGCCGCTCCCAGTGCCGCTGCACGATGATTGCGCCGCCGAAAACATTCGCGGCGGCCGCGGTGAGGCCTAAGAGGACGCTCATTGTGATGGGGTACATAGGGAGTACCGAGTATCTAGTACCGAGCCGAATTCCTATGGCGCCTGCTCCTTCAGAGAATCGATAAGGCTGCTCAAGATGCAGCTTACTTCTTCCGCTTGTTTCTCGAGATCAGCAGCCTGAGTTTCGCACCCATAGCTCCGTCGTTGAGCGATGAGCACTTGGTCTCAAGTTCGGTCAGAGAAGCGCGACAGTGGCGAAGCAAGTCAATACATTCACGTTTGCTGTAGTGCGTTTTTCCTGCGCCGATGTTGCTAGGGATCGAGACTGCCGCCCGTCGGATCTGGTCGGTTACGCTGTAGGTCTCGGCCTTGGGGAAAGTACTCGTAGCCTCGCACACGGGATTGACCAACTGCATCGCCTTCTGCCAAGCGATGAGATCCTTGTAATTCTGCGCCATCCTCTCCCCAGCATATAACCAATTGCTCGGAACTCGGAACTCGGTACTCGCACCTGGGTACTCATCCCGAATGCCGAATATGCATCACGTCGCCATCCTGCACAATGTAGTCTTTGCCCTCGAGGCGCAGCGTACCTTTGGCGCGGGCGTTGGCTTCCGAGCCGGCTTCGAGAAGTTGATCCCAGCGGATGGTTTCGGCGCGAATGAAATGTTTTTGCAGATCGGAGTGGATAGCTCCCGCGCCTTCCTGGGCGCGGGTGTTGGCTGGAATCTGCCAGGCGCGGCACTCGTCTTCGCCCGCCGTGAAAAATGAGATCAGGCCCAGCAAACTGTAAGTCGTGCGAATAAGGCGGACCAGACCGCTTTCCTTAAGACCGTAGCTGCAGAGAAATTCTGCGGCATCGGCATCGCTCATTTCGGCGAGCTCGGCTTCGACCTTTCCGCAGATGGCCGTTGCCGCCGCGTTGGGTCGAGCGGCAATCTCGGTGAGCTTGTACTTACTCACGGCTTCGTCGAGTTCTTTGCCCAATTCCGTCGACTCGCCAATGTTCAGCACATAGAAAATCGGCTTCTCGCTAAGGAACATGAATCCGCGCAGACGTTTCTTGTCTTCGGGCGTCATCTCCATTTCGCGCAGCGGTTTCTCGGATCCGAGATGGGCATTGGCGCGCTTGAGCAGCTCGAATTCTTTTTCGAGTTCCGGCGTCTTCATCTTCTTGAGATCTTTTTCCAAGCGCTCGAGACGTTTTTCGATCTGGCCAAGATCGCTCACCATGAGATCGAACTCGACATTCTTGATGTCGCGCAGCGGATCAATTTCCGCTACGAGCGCGACTGCCGGGTCCTCGAATACGCGTACTACGTGAGCCAGAGCGTCCACCTGTCGCAAATGGCCGATGTAGGCAGTTTCCTTCAAGGCATCCTGACCGATGGCGCCGAGGTCGACATACTCCACCGAGGTGTAAGTTAGCTTCTTGGGGTTGTAGAGGGCGGCCAGACGGTGCAGGCGGTCGTCGGGAACTTTCGCGACTCCGATGTGGGCATCGCGCGGGTTGGCTTGAGCGGAAAGATGCGCCTTGGTCAGAATTCGAAACAGAGATGTCTTGCCTACCTGGGGCAGGCCGATAATGCCGGTTTTCATAAAGGGCTTTTAGCTCTTAGCAACTGCGCTGAGTTTCGCACAGGGTTGACGGAATGTGCAGCCGGCCTCAAGACAACTTTTAAGGATAAAGGATAAATGATCGAGTGGAAATTGCCCAAACTCGTGTCGAGGTGGGAACTACTGTCTTTCTGCGGGGAAATTGAGACGCAATCCGACGCGGTATAAAAGTGGCGGCCCGATGTTGAACAGCGATCCGGTGGCAGTGGGCGTATTTGCCACGTTGTAGCGCGTGTCCGTAAGGTTTTCGGCAGCGGCAAAGACTTCCAGGTTGCGCGTGACGTTGCGCCCAATCTGTAAATCCATCGTGTAGAAGCGGCCCAGCGGGTACTGATTCTGATCGTCGTCAAACTGGTTGCCGACAAAGCGTCCCTGGACGCTAAGCAGGATGCGCGAAGGGTTCCAGTAGCGAGCTTCCCAGGTAAAGACATTGCGCGGAACTTGCGCGACCTTGTTTCCCAGCAGAGAAATCTCGCCCGGCGGCACTGTATAGTTGACTACGGTCGCTGCCGTGAAATCGTAGCCAGCCGAGAGTTGAATATCGTGGGCGACATGCACAACCCCGTCCAGTTCAACCCCACGCGAGCGGGTACGCCCCAGATTCTCCTTTTGCCGGAGGACCGGAGAGGACGTCGGGTTGATGGTCACGTTCTGCACCGGATCCACGATGTCGCTCCAGAAAAATGTTCCGCGAAGATCGAGCTTGCGTTCGAGCGTGGTGATGTTCGCTCCTGCCTCCGCGCCGGTGAGACGTTCGGCGTTGAGGTAGGGATTGTTCTCCGTAAGCACGTTGGCCAGCCGAAAACTGCGATACAGTTCGTTCAGAGTGGGTGCGCGAAAAGCCCGGTACATCGATCCCGTGACGGAAACGTTGCGGCTCAGAGAACGTAGCACCGAGAGCCGAGGGCTGAAAGCAAGATCGTTCCGCGATGGATACAGTACGCTGGGAGAGGAAGTGCACGAGCCGGAGACGGGCGTGCAGATCGAGCTGGCATTGAAATTGTTCCAGTTGTCGAAGCGGCCGGCGAGGATGATTGTCCAATTGTTTAACCGGACGAGATCTTCCCCAAACCCCCCGAGAATGCGCTGCCGCCCTCCCGATGCGTTGTTTCGCGTATGCGTGCCGGAAGAGAAAAGCTGTTCATCGCTTGCACCCATCACTTCCATCAAGTCCATACCAGCGATCAGCGTCTGATGCCTGCCGAGAAAATGCGTCCACTGGGCCGCGCCTCCACCCACCTGTTCGGGAACGTACTGGAGATCGGTGAGCGCTTCACTGTCTCGGTTGGCCGCGACGGAGGAGAATCGCTGATCGTATCCTTGGACCTGACCGTAGGCGCGGAAGGTGAGGGAATCGCTGCCACCGAATTGCTGATCGAATCCAACCCCGCCCTCTCCCATGCGTGTGTCGTTGGTCTCGATGGGCGTGCCGTTGTTGCGGAATTCGGTGTAGAAGCTGCCCCGCGCGAAGACCCGGCCCTTGTCGCTGAGCTTATGACCGACAGTGAAGTCGACCGTCGCGTCCTCCGAATTGGCCGCTGCGTCCACGCTTCCACGCTGCCAGGTAGGAACGATGATGTAACCATCGGTGCGGAACATTTCGGAAGCGAGCGATATATCCCACTTTCCGACGCGCGTTCCGGTCCAGAAAGAAAGATCGGGCGTGCGTTCGTTGCCGTAGGAAGTCTCCAAGGTGAAAGCCGGCCGGCCGAGCTGGCTAGTCTCGGGCTGACGAGTGATGAATTGCACAACTCCGCCGAGGGCGTCGCTGCCGTAAAGATTGGACGCTCCGCCGCGGAAAACTTCCACATTGGCGAGTGACGCTCGCGGAACGCGGTCCCAGTAGACCCAGCCTCCGAAGGCATCGACCAGCGGAAGTCCATCTTCGAGAATGAGCGCACGGCTGGCGGCGGTTCCACCCAGGCCTCGCAGCGACACCCCCTGATTCGAGGCATTGGCCGTGCGACTGTCTGAGCGACGATAGAGAGAAAATCCAGGGACCTGGAGAAGCACGTCGTCGACGCGCAGCGCAGGAGCCGCGGTGACATCGGTATTGGTAAGCAGAATTGTGCTGCCTGGGGTCTCAGAAAGGCGTACTTCGGTCCGCGCTGCCGAAACGGTGAGCTGTTCGTTGGCCGTCGCCGGTTGCAGGATAATTTCAAGCTTGACCCTGCTCGCCGCTCCCGCGTTCCATGACTGGCGAATTGGGTTGAATCCGTCGCGGCTGATCTCCACGGTTCCCGAGGTAGACGGAACGGAGGGGAGCAGGAAATGTCCGTCGGCGTCGGTCTTGGCTGCGAGCTGGTGGGAGCCGGCGCTTAGAACGACCGATGCATTTGCGATTACCGCGCCGCTGGCATCGCGAACAGTTCCCTCGACCGGAACGGTCTGCGCGTACAGGCAGGGGAGAACGACGGCCCAGAGCAGCCAAGCCAGCAGGCGGATCGTTTGTCGATTCAGCATCGGCGACGGGCGCAGTGTCGATTCAAGAAATCGAACTTGAAATTCAGACTTGAAATTCCCAGCCCCGCCATCCTGTCGCGAAATTGCGCAAACGGGGATGGGGGCTACACGCCGAGCGTTTTCGGCCAGTGTATGTGATTCTAATCACACTTAAACGTGACACGCAAAACAGAGGCTACCTTCCGCTCGGCATAGTCTCCAGCACCGCGAAAAAATCCGGGTTTGAATTGCCCGCGCATGCGAAATATAGCCGCCGGAAGCGGATATACTTCTTCTTCTATCCGGTTTCCGTATCGATCGTAGGTCCATGACACATCAATCTGGAAAGCCAACTTCACGCTCATTTCTTGGGTGGGCGGTTAAACATCACAAAGCAGGGCGCGTCGGATCGCGCCACGACGACATCGGGCCATCCGTCCCCATCCAGATCGGCAGCCGCCATGCCATAGATGGCTCCCTTGCCGTCGCCGAATGGCACCGGCTGATACCTCCTTCCCGTGCCATCGTTGAAATAGATTACGCCCGGAGCCTCAACATAGCCGACAATGATCTCAGGCCGGCCGTCGTGATTAAGATCCGCGGCGATCATGGAGTAGGGAACCGCCGCAGGCTTGTCGAATTGAATGCCTTTGCCGAAGTGGGCTTTGCCGTCGTTGAAGTAGACAAAGCAGCCCAGATTCTCGTGGCAGGCGGCGATATCGAGATGACCATCGCCGTTAAGGTCGGCGACCGCCAAGGCACGAGTCGATGATTTGGGAGGTCCCCAGAGCTCTTTGCGCGTGAAGTTTCCCTTGCCATCGTTGAAATAGACAGCGCTTCGGCATTCATCCCGGCAGGCGTAAATCACATCATTCGCGCCGTCGCCGTCAATGTCCGCAATGGCCACCGTCGCCGCGCTCGGCGAGTCCGGCAGCGGACGGTAATCGAAATGGAGCTTGCCGTCATTCATGCAGACATAGCTCGCCATGCCACGATTCGCGACCGCGATATCCGGATAGCCGTCGCCGTTCAAGTCCCCAACCGCTGCGTTTCTAGTTGACCACTTTGGGTCGCCATAAGTCCCGCCCACGGTGAAATTACCTTTGCCATCGTTGAGCAGGACCAACTTCGGTTCCGGCTCATCATTGCTCAGCACCATATCGAGGTGGCCACTCTTGGTCATATCGGCCAAGGACGCCGAGTAGGTCTTGGTGGCCTTACTCGGAAGAGCCGGCCCCGGCGTGAACTTTCCTTTGCCGTCGCCAAAAAAAATCCGACTTGGCACCTCCCAATGACGACCCTTGGCCAACACGATATCGGGGCGCCCGTCGCCGTTGAGGTCGCCAATGCTGGCGTTCGCGGAAGTTTCCGAGACGGTCTCCAACGGAACAATTTCAAACGAACGCAGGCCGCCGGACTTGAACGATTCCCCCTGGGGTTGACTGGCCAGCGTCGCCAGAGCATTTGCATGGGAAACCGCTAACTCGGCGGCCGCGAATGCCGTCACGATAAATGCACAATACACACAATACAGAAGACTGCTCTTCATGTGGGCTGCTGGGAAGTTGCCGATAATACTTCTCCATCGGATTGAGACGAAATCATTAACTGAGATCATTGGCTTGTGGATCGTACGCTTCTCCTTCCTTGGGGGACACGCGGACTTGCCCTGCGGAGGCTGAGATCAGATCACTCTGCCGAGGTTATCGTAATATTCCGAAAGGCGACGTGACCGACTTCACTACCCTGCAGATAGATCGGACCGGGCAGTGCCTCGTGACTGTCCAAAGCCCCGCCGGTGATGCCCGGAATTTCCTGCTTATCAATGATGGTATGACCATTCTGGACAACGGTGACCACTCGTCCCACGAGCGTGATTTCGTAGGTCTGCCACTCTCCCGGCCGGCG